>Ga0182008_10002430_pt1 | contig 11691 bp, 7 predicted proteins | sample Sormic07211129_1_FD_120482 | JGI IMG/M metagenome (GOLD analysis project Ga0182008, IMG submission 120482) | Rhizosphere microbial communities from Sorghum bicolor, Mead, Nebraska, USA - 072115-129_1 metaG | ecosystem: Host-associated > Plants > Roots > Rhizosphere | place: USA: Nebraska...
CAGAAAAAAAACCAGTTGAAGGTGAGGTGAAAGATTATTCCCGTAAAGAGTTTGATTATCATTCTTTCGCCAGGTCATTTGTTTTACCAGAAACCGTAGATGCAGAGAAAATTGCTGCTGAATATGTAAATGGTATCCTGAACATTACCATTGGCAAAAAAGACGAAAACAAAGTAAAAGAAATTGAGATCAAAGTATCGTAATTAAAGCTTTAATTGCAGATAAGAGCGCTTGCCTGCCAGGTAAGGGATCTCGTTAAGAATGATAAAACAGGGCAGTCCGGAAGGATTGCCTTGTTTTTGTTTAAGGACTTAAGGTTGTCCACACTTGACGATAGAGAAATTTACTCATCACCTAAAAAATGCAAGATCTGCTGGAAATCGAAGGTATTAAAACTAGTAACTGTTTATCATTTTATAAAGATTTTGAAAAAAACACTCGATTTTTTCATAAAGTTTATTAATTTAAACACCTTTAACTACAAATAAAACATCTTAATAAGTATGAAACTATTAAAGACATTGAAATTAATATTCGTTTTATTCTGTCTCCTTCCATTTTCTTCCGCTCAAAGTGCTAGCCTAATTATTCAAAGCCCTGTTAAGCATCAGACCGATAGCATCGTAAGAATACTAGCTATTGGAAATAGCTTTTCTGAAGATGCAATGGAGCACTTTTTATTTGGCTTAGCAAAAGCTGACGGGAAGAAAATTATCATTGGAAATTTATTTATCGGAGCATCAGATTTAGACATGCATTGGAAAAATGCGTCCGGTGATTTAGGTAAATATAACTACAGAAAAATAAGTACAAACGGTGAAAAGGTAAAGACACCAGGGATTTCTATAGCCACAGCGCTAGCTGATGAAAAATGGGATTACATTAGTTTTCAACAAGTAAGTACCAAATCTGGACTATATGAAACTTATTTAAGCCCATTAAGCAATTTGCTTGATTACGTTAAAAGTAAGAGCGGTGTAGGTACTAAGTACATTTTACATCAAACTTGGGCATACCGAAAAGCATCTCCTGTGCTAAGGTTTGAAAAATATGGAAACAGCCAGGAAAACATGTATAAAGCTATAGTTACAACCACGAAGAAAATAAAGAAGAAATATAATTTTGACATGGTCATCCCTTCAGGAACAGCTATTCAAAATGCAAGAACATCCTTTATGCGGGACAACCTTAATCGAGATGATCTTCATTTAAGTTTATACCTGGGAAGGTATATTGCTTCCTGTACCTGGTATGAAATGATTTTTAAAACTAAGGTAATTGGAAATACTTTTTATCCTGAAAATGTAACCAAGTATCAAGCAGACATGGCGCAAAATGCCGCCCACAAAGCTTGCGAAAAACCTTATCGTGTAAGTGAATTGAAAAAATTTAAAATCGAAAATAAACAAGATTAATAAACCTTTTTGAACTCAAATGTACTGTCGAGATCTATATTCAAGTTTATTTTTTTAAGCCTTCGGTAATTCTTAGCGATTTTACATTGCGCCTTAATTAAAAAACAACTAATTTACGCCTACCCAAGCTAACCAAATTGAAACTGTAAATGGCTGCATACATCAATTATTCTGATGTCGACATCTTACTTTTATTAAAAAGTGGTGACCACCGTGCATATACCGAGATATACGACCGCTATCACGCGCAGTTGTATGTTTTTGCCTACCGTCGATTAAAAAATCGGGAAGAGGCTAAGGACTTAATACATGAGTTGTTTCTTAAACTTTGGACCGATCGTGAAATGATTGCTGAAAGGTTTGTATTGGCCGCCTATCTATATACCTCTCTCAGGAACAGGATAATTAATCTAATTGCTCATCAAAAAGTTTCAATAAGATATATAGAATCTTTCGATTCCTACCTCGTCCAGCTGTCCAATAATAATGCAGATTTTTTAGTCAGGCATAAGGATATGCATGAGATCATAGAAAAAGAGATCGCCAATTTAAATCCCAGAACGCGAAAAGTATTCGAACTAAGCAGGAAAACAAATCTTAGCCGTAAGGAGATCGCCGCAGCATTAGGGATAGCTGAAGAAACAGTCAAAAGCCATATGCACACGGCACTACAGGTATTAAAAGTAAGATTGGGAAACCTATATTTCTTTTTTCTCTAATTCAAATAAAACAAATATTTTCTTTTTCCACTCACCCATTGATTTGAGCTAACTGTTCTATCTATTAGAAGTCAACTTGTATAATCATGAATCGTACAACTGGAGAAGAACGCTTAAATAAATATATCGAAGGCAGCGCTACCACTGAGGAAAAGGAGGAGGTAGAGGGCTGGATTTTAAATGGTGCGGATTTTGGCTTTGACTTAACTGATGAGGAACTTTTAGAAGATTTAATCAGCATTCGTCAGCGGCTTGATCTACACCGACAGCAGCGCAAAATGGCTGTTTGGAGACGATTTACTGTAGCGGCATCTATTTTGTTGATGGCAGGACTTGCGATGATGATCTTCCGTCATAACAATCAACAACCGAAGACGGAAGTGTATGCTGTTACCGATAAGCTAGCTGGAAAGAGCCTTGCTACGTTAATTTTATCGGACGGAAGAAAAGTTCTCTTAGACACTGCTGCCAAAACAACCATTAAAGAGTCGGGCTTAGAAATAGTAAATGATGCAGATGGCAATATTACATACGTTGTGAAGTCGAGCAGCACAACTGATGTTTCGAAGGCTTTTAATACAATCACTACGCCAAGAGGAGGCATTTACAGCATTATTTTGCCTGATGGCAGCAAGGTGTGGCTCAATGCAGCATCTTCACTTCGGTTCCCATTGGCATTTAACAAGTCGGTCAGAATGGTAGAGTTAACTGGTGAAGGTTATTTTGAAGTCGCCAAATCCACTAACAAATTCAAGGTAGTCGCAAATAATGCTACGGTTGAAGTGTTAGGCACACATTTTAATGTGAATAGCTATGCCGATGAATTATCAACCGATGTTACCCTATTGGAAGGCAGTGTGAAAGTATCGAGTGGTAATTCCACAGCGCTGTTAAAGCCTGGCGAACAAGGTGAAATTAGTTCTCAAACCTTTATACGGGTAAAAAATAACATAGACACAGCATCCATCACAGCATGGAAAGATGGTTCCTTTAACTTCAATAACACGGACCTGAAAAGTATCATGCGCCAGATAGAACGTTGGTACGACGTAGATGTTGATGACACCATGATTCCAGATAAAAAATTTAACGGTACCATTTCCAGGAACGTTAAGCTTTCAGAAGTACTGTCTATGATTGAATTAACCAGTAACCTTAATTTTAAAATCGAAGGAAGGAGCGTAACGATGAAATAACTTTTACCCAAAAACACAAAGCCGGAAAGCTCGCAACTTATCCGGCCTAAAAGTGTAAGACAAAACCTGAATATTCAATTATTATCTAACCACCTAATCACAAATATATGGATTTTAATATTCATAGCATTGAATTGTTATGTCTGAAAATTATTAGAAAAGGCAACTTTTTTAAGAACAAAATCATCTTCATGAATGTATTCGCGTTTATATTGACCGTTGCCACCTCTTCATTAGTAAGTGCGGCGTCGTTTTCACAGATAAATATTTCAGAGAAAAATGCCTCGATTGCGAAAGTTTTAAAGCAAATCGAGAAACAAAGCGGCTATGCCGTATTTTATGATTTAGATTATCTTGATATTGCCAGACCGGTGACGCTAAATTTAAAAAATGCTTCTCTGGAAAGAACACTAGAAGAATGTTTTAAAAATCAGCCATTTACGTATCAAATAGTAGCAAAAACTATTATTATTAAGGCTCAGAAAGCATCCAGGCAAAAAAAAGCAACTATTACTGGCAAAGTCACAGATGAAAAAGGCGCAGCGTTCCATGGCGTCATGGTGAAATTAAAAAACACTTCGGTGGCAGTTGTTACCAATGCCAATGGATTGTATAGTATTGGTGTGCCAGACGATCAAACCGCTGTCCTGGTCTTTTCTTTTTTAGGTTACCAGACACAGGAAATTCCCACAAACGGAAAAGTGGTAATCAATGTAAACCTGGTTGAGGACCAAAAAAAATTAGATGAAATTGTGGTTATCGGTTATGGCAGCGTGCAGCGTAGCGACTTAACCGGATCAGTTGCTTCGGTTAATGTGGCGGATCTCGCTAAAGCACCTGTTACCAGTTTTGACGAAGCGTTAGCTGGCCGCGTCGCCGGGGTTACGGTTTCCGGAGCAGATGGCCAGCCAGGAGGTATGAATAATATAGTTATCCGTGGTCCCGGTTCCATTACTCAAGACAATTCGCCACTATATGTTATAGATGGTTTTCCGATGGAAGATTCAGATAATAGTTCTGTCAGTCCTAACGATATAGAATCTATCGACATCTTAAAAGATGCATCTGCAACTGCTATTTATGGTTCGAGAGGGGCTAATGGCGTCATCATCATCACCACAAAAAAAGGTAAAAAGGGCGAGCCAGTGATCAATTTAAATTCTTACTATGGCTTACAGAAAAACACGCATACCGTAAAGACATTAAGCCCTTATGAATTTGTTAAGTTACAACTTGAACTCGGCGGTGGCTCGGCTACGGTGAAAACGCCTGCGCAAACGTATACCCCTGGGGAATTGCCATCAACGGATGCTTATTTCGATGCCAAAGGCAATACCCTAGAATCATATACGAATGTCGATGGTCTTTATTTGGCGGATCAGTATTTCAGAACAGCTGCGGTTCAAAATTATGATCTCTCGGTTAGAGGAGGCTCAGATAAAACGCTGTATTCTATTTCAGGAAATTACCGTGATATGCAAGGTATTGTAATTAACTCAGGTTTGAAACGATATCAAGGCAGAATAACATTGGATCAAACTGTAAATAAAAGGCTTAGCATTGGAACTAACATTAATTATAGCAGAAACGAGAATTACGGTACGATCCAAAATGGTGCAAGTTCTAATCCATCGTTAAATCAAATGTATTCTGTATGGGGATTTCGCCCGGTTACCGGTACCGAAGAACTGGATTTAGAGGATGAAGTCTTTGACCCTTCCGGATCAGGCGACGATTATCGCTTCAATCCCATTTTTTCTGCAAAAAACGAGCTAAGAAAATCGGTCAGTTATATGTTGTATGCAAATGGCTATGCGGAATATGCGTTCACCAGAAATTTAAAATTAAAAGTAACTGGCGGTTTAACGAATAGGTTTGGCACAAGTGAATCATTTAACAATTCGAATACCCTGGGGGGAAACTTTATCATCAACCCTTCGCGAGGTGTAAATGGATCGGTAAATAGCTCAACCGCTTCAAATCTGTTAAATGAGAACACTTTAAGTTATATTAAAGTATTTAATAAAGTACATAAGATTAATGCTGTTGCCGGCTATACCATGCAAACAAATAAAACCAGTAGAAGAGGTTTTACCGCGTTGTTGGTTCCTAATGAAAACTTAGGCATCGATGGTTTAGACGAATCGACCACAAATATTGGAGTGGCTGGAAGTTCTAGCTGGGGATTGATGTCGTACTTAGGTCGTGTAAATTACGCTTACAATAGTAAATATTTGTTCACTGCCACTTTCAGGGCAGATGGTTCTTCTAAATTCGTTGAAGAAAATCGCTGGGGATACTTCCCATCTGCTGCATTTTCCTGGGTAGTTAGTAAAGAAGATTTTTTTAAGAAACAAAATGTAGTAAGCACACTTAAGTTTAGGGCAAGTTACGGTCTTACCGGTAACAACAGAATTGGAGACTTTGACTACCTAACCGCCCTTACTTTTCCGATATCCGGAGGGTATTCTTATAACAACGCAACGCCATCCAAAGGAGCGGTTATCAATTCCATAGGAAATCCCCTGTTAAAGTGGGAAACTACCAGGCAAGCCGATCTTGGTGTGGATATGGGTTTTTTAAGGGAAAGAATTACTTTGGGTATAGACTTATATGATAAGGTTACTGATGATTTACTACTATTGGCAGATGTACCCCGAACAACCGGTATCTTGACAGCATTTAAAAATGTTGGCAAGATGTCTAACAGAGGGCTGGAGATTAGCTTAAATACCGTAAATGTTAATGCGAAAAACTTTAAATGGACATCTAATTTCAACATCAGCTTTAATAAAAACGAAGTACTATCATTGGCAGAGAACCAAAATGCCTTGCCTGCATCTGTTAATTTCAACAATTCATATAGTGCATTATATTCCTATGTATCCATACTGGGCCAACCGATCGGTCAAATGTACGGGCTGTTATTTGATGGGGTTTACCAGGTTGATGAATTCAATATTGATGGCACAGGTAATTATGTATTAAAAAACAATATTCCTACAAATGGGAACGTCAGTACCGTAATTAAACCAGGCCATATAAAATATAAAGATTTAAATGACGACGGTATCATCAATACCAGTGACTATACGATAGTAGGTAGAAGTTTACCAATTCATACCGGGGGATTTACAAATAATTTCACCTACAGAAACTTCGATTTAAACGTACTCTTACAATGGTCCTACGGCAATGACCTCATCAATGGTAATCGTTATTTATTTGAAGGAAGTAGCCGTAAAAATCTGAACCAGTTTGCCTCCTATGCTGACCGGTGGCGATTTGACAATCAAACCAGTGTAATTCCAGCTGCAAACGGACAAGGTCCTGCGCATTTTTCAGATAGGGTGATTGAAGATGGTTCTTATCTCAGATTAAAAACGGTTTCCCTAGGCTACAATATTTCGCCTGAATTTGGAAAAAAATACGGCATAAAAAATCTAAGATTATATGCTTCAGCACAAAACTTGTATACGTGGACGAATTACTCCGGACCAGATCCAGATGTTTCAGTCGGATACTCGACCCTTACACAAGGCTTTGACTATGCAGCTTACCCTCGTGCAAAGACAATTACGTTTGGACTTAATCTATCTTTTTAATCTCCACTAGTTATGAAATTAAAATCAATAATTGCCATCATAGCACTAGCATCGTTATCGATGTCGTGCACTAAAATTTTAGATGCTGAGCCTACCGACTTCACATTAGAAAAAAATTACTATTCTACAGAGGAAGAACTTCAAAATGGACTAAATGGAGTTTATGATAATTTAGGAAGTAACGAACTCTATGGAAGAGACATGCTCTATGCCTATAACGCCCAATCAGATGAAGCTGCCTTCAATATATGGCTTTCCAGCGGTGCATTGGCCTATGCTTACTACGAATATAATGCATCCACACCCGAGATCAGAGCCTTCTGGACTGCGCTGTACAGAGGTATTTACAGAGCCAACTTGCTTATCGCAAATATTGATAAGCCGACCATGAATGAGGAAAGACGGAAGATCATTAAAGGAGAAGCTTTATTTCTGCGTGGATACCACTATTTTTTATTAGCCTCTAATTTTGGGGCTGTTCCTTTAATTACAGAACCAACTAAATCAGTTACCGATGTAAGTATCGCCAGGACCCCTTTACCACAGGTCTATGCCCAGGTATTAAGTGACATGACTGACGCGGAGAAATTGCTTGAAAAACAGACAGTCTCTAAACTTAAGTACAGCGGAAAAGTAACGAGAACTGCTGTTCAGGGAATACTAGCACGAGTTTGCCTACAAATGGCTGGCGAACCTTTAAAAGATAAGAGTAAATATCAGCAGGCCAAAGATTGGGCATACAAGGTGATCATATCGGGAGAACACGAATTGAATAAAGACTATACAGACATCTATATAAAATTAGCCAGAGATGAATATGATGTGAAAGAAAGCATGTGGGAGATCGAATTCTACGGGAATGGTACCGGAACAACAGAAACCAACAACTTTAATACCCTTGCGGGAATTAGAGCATCTGATTTAAATATTGGTTATAACTCTGGACGTATATCCACCACCCAAACATTATTTAACCTATACGATGTTACAGATCCTAGTTCAACAGCTGTTATCAGACCTACTTTAGATTTACGTCGTGATTGGAATTGTGCAAACTACGAATATGGGTTAACGGCGGTTGGCGTAAAAACCACCATCACAAAGCCTTATAGCATGTATATGGGAAAGTGGCGAAGAGAATATGAAACATTTACACCAAAGACAAAATTGTCTCCCATTAATACCAGCATACTCAGGTATTCGGATGTGCTTTTGATGTATGCTGAGGCAGCAAACGAAGTCAACGGAGGGCCAACAGACAGCGCTTATAACGCTATTAATCTGGTTAGAAGGAGGGCCTATGGGAAGGAACTGAATGGCAATGTTTTAAAAGAAATTAAATTCCCTGCTAATCTTTCTTATACAACTTCTCCGACCGTAACTATTGAAGGTGGGGGTGCTACTACTGCTGCAAGTGCTACGGCCACTATTGCATCAAATAGACTAACCAGTTTTACAATTAACTCGCGTGGCAGATTTTATCAATCGGTACCCACCATACGTTTAAATGGTTTAGTAGTCAATGGTATCACAGCAACGATTTCCAGTTTATCTGATGCAGATTTAGCCGGACTTAACAACACTAGTTTTTTCAACGCTATAGTGGATGAACGAGCTAGAGAACTGTGTTTTGAGGGTTATAGACGAATGGATTTGATACGTTGGAACCTGTTTGTAACCAGAATGGACAATTTGTTCTTCTATGAGAAAGCGGCAGGTTCACCAAATACCAGGGCCTTTGCTAATGTTAGAGCTAAGCATTTATATATGCCTATACCATCTACAGAACTAATTTTAAATAGACAATTAACCCAAAACCCAGGCTGGTAATCAAATATTATGAAAAAACTATTTATAGCAGTTTTAACTGGATTGCTTTTCAGTGCCTGCACAAAAGAAGAGGTCGAAGCACCATCTGTTGAGGTGTCGGTTGATAAGGTCACTTATAATTTGGGTGATACAGTGAGGTTTAAATTTAGCGGCAATGCGGACTATCTGGCCATGTACAGTGGTGAGAGCGGGTCTAAATATGAAAATAGAGATAGACTAAGAGCGGATGGTAAAATTACCTGCGAAATAACAACCAGGTTATTAAATACACTTGGTGCAAGGTCGCTATGGATTTATGCCACAACAGACCTTAATGCTTTGAGAGATTCGGCTAGTATTGTTAATGCCAATTGGATAGATATCAGTAATCGTTACACTATTCCTACTGTTGCACAAACTGTGCAAACGGCGATTGGAACGGCAGATTTATCTGACATTGTGAAACCTTCTAAACCATTATACATCGCGTTTAGATCGAATGTAAAAACAATTGCTACCGGTGCGCAAGACAGATGGACGATAGGTAAAGTGCTCATTCAAAATCAATACAATGATGGCTCTGGAACAAGTATCGTCGGCGAGATCAAAAATATGGCCTGGAAAACACTTAACGTTAAAAATGACCCTATACACGGTTGGACAGTTACCAGCACCACCATCAGTCTATCTACAGCAGCGAGAGATGCAAAAGAGACAGAAAACTGGGTTGTTAGCGGGCCCCTATATCCAGATGCCGCGAACAGGGACTATCCTAAAACAGTTAAGGATATCCTTCAAGTCCTGCCTGAAACTTATGAACATGTTTATAAAGCCAAAGGTGTTTACAAAGCTTACTTTGTGTCCCTAAACAGCCGTAATGGCCAGACGACGACTACTACCAGGGAAGTAGAAATTACAATACAATAATAGCGCTTACCACACTAACCATTAGCTTATTTCTGGTGGTTAGTGTACACTTAAACCGATATGAACCTTATTCATCTATCTTTTCTAAAGCCTACAGATATCACCACCATACGTAAAGTATTGCTGCTCACTATTATTGTGCTGAGTTTTCCTTTGGCGAAAGCAATGGCTTTTAATGTAATTCCTAAGCCGCTGAAAGTGGTTGAACAGGAAGGTGAATTTATATTAACTGCCGACACAAAAATAATTTCAGCAAAAAACCTTTCCAACGAGATCAATTTATTGCAAGGCTACCTAAAAGACGATCACCAACTTCAAATATCAATAGCTAATAAAAAGTCCAACTCCAGCATAGAATTCGTACTTTCTAATGATGCCTTCAAAAGCAAAAATCCAGAAGCTTACCATCTTAGTGTCTCTAAAAAAGGTGTGAAGATCGTAGCCAAGACTGCGAAAGGGATTTTTTACGGTGTACAAACATTTCGTCAGTTAATTAAACAACATACTCCTGGTTTGTTTATTGCGAAGGCTGTAGAAATTTATGATGAGCCTCGGTTTGGCTGGCGAGAATTTATGTTTGATGAAGCTCGCTACATTAAAGGAAAAGAAGTCGTTAAACAACTACTGGATCAAATGGCCTATCTAAAAATGAATACTTTTCACTGGCACCTGACCGATAACACGGGTTGGCGGGTAGAAATTAAAAAGTATCCTTTGTTAACCTTGGTGGGTGCCAAACGAGATTCTTCAGAAATAAAGATTAATCGAGTGAGAGGAGGGTTTTACGATGGTAAGCCACATAGTGGCTATTACACGCAAGCGGATATTAAAGAAATTGTAGCCTATGCTGCAGCGAGGCATATAACGGTGATTCCTGAAATTGACATGCCGGGTCACACCAGCGCCGCAATTGCAGCCTACCCATTTTTGGGAAGCCTGGACACGCCGATCAAAGTTCCTCACAGCTTTGCCAACCAGCCAAATGTTTTGAAAGTTTCTGATCCACTCGTTTGGAATTTTATTACAGATGTGTTGGATGAAATTATGGAGCTTTTCCCTTCCAAGGTTATCCACATTGGGGGCGATGAAGTAAAGTACGAACAGTGGAAAAACTCTAAGGAAATTAACGACTTTATGAAAGCTAATTCCTTAATCTCTCCGGCAGATTTACAAGTTTGGTTTACAAATAAAGTTTCTCATTATATCGAAAGCAAGGGACGGAAAATGATGGGATGGAATGAAATTCTAGGAATTAAAATTCACGAATATACTGCTGATAGCGATGTTTCTAAAAATCAGACTAAACTTGCTGCCAACTCAATTGTGGACTTTTGGAAAGGAGACTTAGATTTAATGAGAGATGCGATCAAAAAAGGATATACGGTAATCAACTCTTTACATAGTAGTACTTACCTGGACTATCCAAACCTCTCTTTGAAAGAGGCCTACAACTTTGAGCCTGTGCCCGCGGGTATAGATAAAGCCGCTGAAAAGCAAATCTTAGGTTCTTCCTGCCACATGTGGAGCGAGTGGATTCCTACGGTTAAAAATATGCAAGGGATGGTTTTTCCCCGTTTAGCAGCTTACGCAGAAGTTGGATGGACAGAAAGAAGCCTGAAATCTTATGATGATTTTATGAAATCTTTACCCTCCTTTCTTAGCCATATGGACAAGAAAGGGATTTACTATAAGGTAGATCCATCGACAGATTAAAACAAAGAAGCCTGCTATCGTATGATTGACAGGCTCTTTTGTTTTGATTCGTCATGACAATTTTTCTTTATGACGAAAATCGTCACATCGCTATAATTTCCTAGTAACCCAGAATCTTCAATACCTGTTTACTATTTTGTTCCTCGCCGAATACCTCAAAGTTAAAAGTCTCATCACGGTTTCTGCGGATGATCACATGTTTTGGGCTAGGCAATAAACAATGGTGGATACCACCGTAACCGCTCAACACTTCCTGGTAAGCACCTGTGTTAAAAAAACCAAGGTACTGCACTTTACGCGTTTTCGG
>Ga0182008_10002431_pt1 | contig 11682 bp, 12 predicted proteins | sample Sormic07211129_1_FD_120482 | JGI IMG/M metagenome (GOLD analysis project Ga0182008, IMG submission 120482) | Rhizosphere microbial communities from Sorghum bicolor, Mead, Nebraska, USA - 072115-129_1 metaG | ecosystem: Host-associated > Plants > Roots > Rhizosphere | place: USA: Nebraska...
GATCGGTGAACTCGAACACCAGGACTGCCCCAGCTTCGGAGCTCAATCGTCGGATGGTCTCCCGCGAGGCAGGTGAGCCCAGTTCCTCATCGGAGTTCACCAACATCGTGATGTTGGGCGCGGACATCGTCTTCATCACTTCGGCCACGGCAGTCGCCATGATGACCAGACCACCCTTCATGTCCATGGTGCCGTGGCCGTAGAGCAGATCGCCTTCTCGCCGAAGGGATCCTTCAGCAGTCCCAGCGGAGTAGACGGTGTCGAGGTGCCCAATCATCAGCACATCCGGCCGCTCGCCGAAGTCGAAGCGCATCAAGGGCCGTCCGTCCGCAGTCTGCTGCGCCTCAGAACGCACGCCCGTGAGCTCGAAGACCAGCTCGTCGAGCTCGCCTGCGCAGTCGCGCAGCAATGCCACGTCGTTCGATGGCGAATCGATCCTGCACAAGCGCTCCACAGCGATCAACATCTCGTCGGTGCGCACCGCCACCTCGGACGACATCGTCACCGGGCGCGATCCTTGATGGCGAGGGCCTGGCGGTAGGGACCCATGTCGATGCCCTCATAGCGTTGCGATGTTGCCGAGATCGTCTCGTCGGTCCAGAAGGCATCACCGACTGGCGGGAAGCCGAACAGCTCGCGTTGTTGCGGTGTCGCGTACGTGAAGAAGCGTTGCACTTCCGGGTGGTCGAGATACCGAGGCACTCCTCGCCATGCCATCCACTCTTGGCCGATCCGACGAAAGGACAGATGGAGCGTGAAGCGGTGACCTGCCTCTGTTCTCATGGCACTTCCGCGATGCCACGTCTGGTTCCCGAACAGCAACACCGAGCCCGCCCGCGCCACGATCGGCCGCTCGTCCGCATAGAGCTCGGGATCGAGCGCTCGACTGCGGCTCCACGGCCACAGCGGAACGCCCTTCGACTGCTGCCGCGAAACGACGTGGGTGGGCCCCAGATCTTCGGTGACATCGGTGAGGTACACGATCGCCGCGAGCTGCTCGTACGCGCTGTCGGCACTCGGCACGGTCAAGGTGTTGTCGTGGTAGTCCAGATGAAGATCTTGCTCGTAGTCGACGGTCTGGGCGTACTTCGGCCACAGGATCGCTTGCGTCAAGAAGGGTCGATCCCCACCTAGGGCACGCTCGGCCATGTCGACCATCACCGGCGCGGTCATCAGCGAGTTGAGCGCGTCCCCGACGAAGGGGCCTTCGATCAACTTGAACTCCTCTGGATCACGGATCCACGAGTAGCGTTTCGGACGTTGGCTGAACTCGTCGCCCGTCGGTGCGTACATCGCGACGTTCTGTTGAGCGGCCGCTACTTCCTCAGGCGTGAACATGTCCTTTACGAGGACGTAGCCATGCGTTCGCCACTCTTCCAGTTCCTCTTCGGTGACTTTGCGCATGGCTCTCCTTATCTCGCGCTCACTCAGCGCTCTGGTGGATTTGTGCGTCAATTATGTCCGCAGCCCGCCGCCACGCCATCGATGAACCGAGTGACACCTCGAGGTCGCGCTGTGCGTCAAGGACTGCAGCCCCGAAGTGTTCGACCTCGTGCACGATCGTGGGCGTGTCGTCGAACTCGTGCACAACGTCTTCCAAACCGGTCCGGCACACCAACGACGTCCGACCACTCGATGCGAACGGCTGATTGAAGGTAACGGTTCCCTCCGTCCCGACGAAGACCGTGTTCCACTGCGGTGCGGCGTCGAAGCTCCAGAAGCACGTAGCGACTGCGCCGCTGTCGAAACGAAGCCTGCTGTGGGCCGTCCACACCACCTGGTTGCGGACGTCGCCCACCGCATCGACCTCCGTCACCTCGCCGAGCTGGCTGCACAGTTGATCGAGGCAATAGCACCCGAGATCCGCTGTAGCACCCCCACCGAGCGAGAAGTTGGCACGACTGTCGTGGACCTCGGCGAGGTAGCTGAACCGGCTCGTCGCATAACGGATCGGACCGATCTCGCGCAGTGCCCGGCGAACGAAGTCGGCCTGGTGCTGCTGATGAAACCGGTACATGAACCCTTCCATGACCCGTAGTCCCGTCTCGGCAGCCATCCTCTGGATGTCGTGCAGCTCCTCCACCGAGGACGCGATCGGCTTCTCGCACAACACATGCTTCCCGGCTGCAAGCGCACGCATGATCCATTCATGGTGCATCCCGTTCGGCAGGCAGACGGAGACGGCGTCAACATCACCGCGCTGGAGGATGCCCTCGTAGTCCGTCACCAAGACATCGCCCGATAGCCCTTCGAGGTGAACCGCCTCGGGATCCCTCGTTCCAAGGGCTCGCAGCTCGCCGTTGCGCGACTCGCCTATTGATGGGATCACGTCACGACGAGCGACGCGCCCGAGGCCCAGCACGGCCCATCCGACCTTCTCACCTTGCAACCAGGGCCTCCAACAAGGAGTCGATGTCGCGTACTTCGGGGCCCTTCGTCGTGAGCCCACCGTCCACCGCCAACAACTGCCCAGTGATGAATCCAGCCCGTTCCTCGGATGCCAGGAACAGCGCCGCCTGCGCGACATCGTCGGCGGTCCCGACACGGCCCTGGGGGCACAGCGCAGTGACGAACTTCTCGCGCAGCTCCGGGTCCCGATGAAGGATTATCTCGTTCGGAGGCGTGTCAATGAGGCCGGGCGCGATCGCGTTCACCCTGATCCCACGATGGCAGTAGTCCGATGACATCTGTCGAGTGAGCCCTGCGACGCCGGCCTTGCAGGCTGCATAGGCAGGCCAGCCCTCGTAGCCGAGGATCGCGTGCTGCGAGGAGATGTTCACGATGCTGCCGCCTGAATCGGCGAGCATCCTGCGCACCGCGACCGCGCTGGCCCACACCACTCCGTCGAGGGCGATGCTGCGAACCCGCTCGTACTGCTCGCGCTTCATCTCGTGCACGGAGGAAACCCCGTTGACGCCCGCGTTGTTCACCCAACAACGCAGCGATCGCCCATCCGTTGCAGCATCGGCCGCTGCTTCCAGCGCCGACTCGTCACGGACGTCTCCGGCAATAGCGACGAAGTCCCCGAGCGATCCCAACTCCGATCGCACGTCGCGCCCGTTCTCCCAGTCGACATCGAGGCCGACGACGGACCAGCCGTCGACCAGGAAGGCGCGCGCGATCGCGTGGCCGATCCCACTGCCGGCGCCCGTCACCACACATGACTTGTTCACTTGCTGCTACTTCCGATCGATCTCTGCGGTCACAGTGCTCCTGGAGGTGATCTCCGTCTTCCGTTCACTCACCGCTCGCGGGCGCTCGGATCGCCCCAGAAGTAGTGCTCGTCCTCGGCCTGGCGCACCCAGGTCGGGTCCTGCTCCGGCTCGATGCGGGTGATCTTCGATGTGTGCATCGGCTGTGTGTCGAAGCCAAGGTCTTCGTACACGCAGTTGACGACATCGCCATCCCGCGACGAGTCACGCATGCCGTTGGTGAGGCACGCGATGACCATGTTGTGCTTCCCGTCGGCGACGATGAAGTTGGTGAAGTTGCCTTGATGGCCGAACGTGCGGGGCGAGCAGTACGGCCCCCAGTACCAGCCTTCGCTCACCACGCCCAGGCCGTACGAGATGAACTTGGAGTAGTGCGGGTCGTAGTAGCCGTGACGCCGAGGGGCGATGATCGCATCAGCGGTCGGACGGGTGATGATCGGCGAAGCCAACGATGGGAGGAGCACCTCGTAGATGCGGGCGATGGACTCTGCGCTACCGAGGACGTTGACACCCGGCAGGCGGCGGGCGAAGTCATCTGCGCTTGCGAACAGGCCGAACGGGCGGCTGTACGGAGGCAGCTGCCACAAAGGTGAGATCTGGTGCCGGATCTCGGCGAACACCTCGCGGGTGGGATATTGGAACACCTGCACACCGAGTGGAGCGAGGATCTCCTCTTGGACGTACTGGCTGGCCTCACGCCCATCGACGGCCTCGATCGCCTCGGCAAGGACGAACCACGCCCACAACCCGCTGTACGTGGCGTTCAGGCCCGGCCAAGCATCCTCAGGCAGCTCGTGCCGACAGATCACGTCGAACATCTGCTCTCGCGACTCGTCCCAATGCCCGTACAGCGGATCCGGATGGATGCCCGATGAATGCGACAGGAGGTGCGCGAAGGTGATGCGCTCCTTGCCGTGCTTCCCGAAGTCAGGCAGCACCTGCGACACAGGTGCATCCGGCGACAGCAAGCCGCGCTCCCACAGCTGGCCAAAAGCGACCGAGTAGAGCGGCTTCGCAGAGCACAGCCAGGGGATCAAGTGGGAAGTCGACAACGGACGGTTCGACTCAGCCATGCCGTACGCAACCGAGGCGACCGGCACACCGTCGACCGCCACGTGCAGCTGCGCTCCGGGATGATCACCTCGCTCGTACAGGCGCTCCATGCACTCGATGGTCTTCGGAAGGCGCTCCGCGGCGGCGGCGATGTCTGCCACCTGGTCCGGCGTCCTCGTCCACCCTTCCGATGGGTATGCGAACTCGTTGCCGTGCTCGCTCGGGTACTTGACGTGGCTGCTCGCCGTCCAAGTCGGCGGCCTTGCGTCAGGTTCCGTACGTCGGCTACCGCTGCCAACGAGCTCCGACAGCTCTCTGAGCGAGATGCCGGTCGCCAGCGTCGGGATCGGAACCTTCACACCGAACGCCCTCTCGCATGCCTCCTGCAGCTCGACGACGGCGAGGGAGTCGAGACCCATCGCTGCCAGCGGCACGTCCCACTTGTCAACAGGCAGGGGGACGTCGAGAACGCCACCCACGACCCGTGCCATCTCGTCAGTGCGAGCCGTTTCCGGCGATGCGTCAGTTGACATCTAAGCGCTCCTTGTCACGGATGGTGTATCTCGAGAGTCGAGGAACTCGTCGAGCTCCACGAAGACGGCATCGTGCTGCTTCGCGGCGGCGACAAGAGCGCCGATCGAATCAGCCGTATGACGAGGCCAGCTGTGGACCAACAAGGACCCCGAGCCCGCAGCGAACGCGTTTTCGACGAACGTCTCGACGCTCTGTCCATGATCCCAGTCGACAGAATCAAGGTCCCAATCGACGAGGCGATAGCCGAACTCAGCCGCGATACGGCGAACGCGACCGTCCGCAACCCCGTAAGGCGGGCGCAACAGCGGGAGCTGTGGCCTGCCGCACACCGTTTCGATGATGTCTTTCGCCAGGCCGATGTCGAACCGCACACCGTCATCGGTGAGCATGGGCAGTTGTGCGTGCCAGTACGAGTGGCTGCCGATGCCATATCCGGCGTCGACGATTCTCTTCACGGATTCGGGCCGAGCTGAGGCCCAGGAGCCTTGCACGAAGAACGTCAGCGGAAGGTTCGCGCCCGTGACTACATCGAGCACGTCACTTAGGTCATTCGGACCGAAGTGCGGCTTGTCGGGATGTTCGCAATCGATGGTGACGGCAATTCGGCGCACGGGTCAGCTCTCCGAGAACGCCGACCCACCATTGATGATGTCAAGCAGTTCTGAGCCTTCGCTCTTGCCTTCCAGGTGCACCTGCACCGCTTGAACGGTTGCGGCACCGGCTCTGGCGCTGAGGTCGTCGCGCATGTCGAGCGTCCGCTGCCAAGACCGCTGCGGCGCTTCTCTCGAACCCGTGAACGCCGGCATCACCTCGTTCGCGAAGAGGTCAAGCGACCGCTTGGTCGCTTCCTCGTCTGCCCAGTCAGTCATGCTCAACAAGTACGTGCCGAATCCCTTGGAACGTTGCTCGAGCTCACGTATGCGCTCGATCGCGTCCTGCGGTGTGCCGATCACGGCTGCACCGGAGTCGACGACAGCGCGCACCAACTTGTCGTGATCCTCATACGGTTCACAGAGCGGGACCTTGTTCTGCTGGTAGAAGCGCACGCCCTCGAGCAGGCCATGACGGACCTCTTCCTCTGCCTGCTCGAGCGTTGGGGCTATGTGCATCGGGCCGACCAACCGCCAACGAGAGCGGTCCGGCACGTGGCCGTGCGACTCGCACTGCTCGGTGTACGCGTTCCAGTGCGCACTGAGGCCGTCGAATCCCGGAACGACGGTAGCTGCCATGGCGAGCATCGACGTGCCGAAGCGCCCTGCCAGACGTGGACCGGATGGTGACAGGACAGCGGAGACCGCCACTTCGAAGCAAGGTCGCGTGTAGGGCAGCAGCTGCAATCGTGCGCTCGACAGCTCGAACCAGTCCGTCTTGCATGTCACGCTCTCGCCACGAAAGAGAGCGAGGATGCATTCCAGGGACTGTTCCATCATCTGGCGTTGACGCATTGGATCGATGCCCATCATCGAGGCGTCGAGGGGCAGGGCGCCGGGACCTACGCCGAACATGACCCGTCCCCTTGTCAGGTGGTCGAGCAGAACCATGCGCTCCGCCACCTGGAACGGGTGGTGGTACGGGAGCGAGACGACGCCCGTGCCGAGCTTGATGCGCTCCGTCTGTTGCGCCGCGGTCGCGATGAACACTTCCGGCGACCCGATGATCTGATAGCCGTTCGAGTGGTGCTCCCCGACCCACGCTTCATGGAAGCCGCGCGCATCGGCATGGCGGACGAGGGCAAGGTTGCGATGCAACGCGGCCGTCGGATCGCACGATGGGTTGCTGTAGGGCGAGATGAACAGGCCGAACCTCATCGTCATGCAGTTCCTGTCGCGAAGGTGGACCTTCGTTGCACGCTGCGCGCGCGTTCCATCACCTGGCGCAATGTCGTCCCTTCTGCGCACCTCTGGCAAGGAGCAGAACATACTTCATGCACGCACAAGATGAGCCCCGGAGGTGACCCGCTCCGAGTGCGGACGTCAACGCCGGACCGGAGGTCCCCCTCGTCGGCGCCTTCTCCGAGCGGCTCGGAGCCGCGGCACGCCGATGGCGTACATTCTCGACTTGTGCCCGATGGTCCTCCGCTCCCAGATGCGGTCCTTCTCGACTTCTTCGGAACGCTCGTTGAGCTCGATCGCGGCGTGCCGACGATGTCGGAGCTCTTGACGTCGCACAGCTACGAGTGCACGCGCGAGATGGAGGCAGTCTGGAACTCGTGGGGATTCGACGGATACCTCACGCCTGCTGGCCCTGCCTATGCCCGATGGCGGGAACACATGCTCTCGCGCCTCGTCGAGGCGGCTGGCGTGCCCGCAGACGAACGGCGTCGCTTCGTGAGCCTGTTGCTCGAGAACGACAGGACGTGGACCGTCAAGGCGGTCGCAGGATCGTCTGCCCTGATCTCGTTGTTGCGAGACCTGTGCATCCCACACGTGATCAGCACGAACTGGGACTACCCCCTCCATCCCTATCTCGAGCAAGCAGGTCTGCCTACCGACATCCCCGTGGTGACATCTGCCGAGTGCGGCGCCCGGAAGCCGGCCCTACAAGCGTTCCTGGCGGCACTGGACCACATCGGCGCCAAACCATCCAAAGCCGTATGGCACGTCGGCGACACCTGGCATGCCGACGTGGTTGGCGCACTGCGCGCCGGCCTTCGGCCGGTGTACGTGTCACCGAACGCTCCGACGGGATCGATGAGCGATGTCGCCAGCGTTGAGACTCTGGATGGCGTCCTGCAGCTACTACGCTGAGCCCGTCGGATGGCTGCGGCTTCCGTCGTGGGACGGCCCTCACCGCGCCCTTGCCACGCATCGATCGAGCCACCACTGCCGGATCATGGTCGCGTCCACTCAGCGGAAGAGGTCGTCCTCCGGTTGTCTGATGATCTCACGCACCGCCCCACCGTCGCCGAACACCTCTTCGCTCAGCCCTCGAACGATGGCAGCCGGAACTCCGCTCGACTTTCCCATTACCAAGTCAGCTGCTGCCGCGATCTCGTCGGCGATGCACACCTGAGTAGCACCCAACACGTTTCCGAGCGCATCCAACGTGCCCCTCAGATCAAGAACCGGCTGGATACCAGCGCATCCGATCGCGACATCAGTAACACCATTGCGCCACGGCCGACCGAACGTGTCACTCACGATGACCGGGACATCGAATCCAAGTTCCAAATGGAGGTGCTCACGGATCACCTGGGCTGATCCGTCAGGGTCCACCGGCAACAAGACGACCTTCCCGGACTCTACGTTCGACCAGTCCACGCCGGCATTCGCGCAAACGAAGCCGTGCTTCGTCTCCGTTATGAGGAGGCTGCCTCGACGACGCACCACTCGAACCGACTCGCGAGCGATCAAGGACTCGCGTTCAGCGTCGTCAACGGGAGCCGCAACCAGGCGGTCTTCCGCCTTTGCGACTGCCTTTGACGTAACGACCAGGACGTCTCCCGGCCGTATGTCGCCATGGCGCAGGACCAGTTCGCCCAGGTCGTCCCCTCTCGATACCTCGCCGATCCCCTGGATCGGGACGATCTGGAGCGGCTCACTCCCTCTCATACGTCCAAGAGGTTCTTCGCCAGCGACGAGCTCGCGGATAGGTCGTGCATGATCGTGGGCAGGACGACGGGCTCCATCCCGAGCGCTGCGATCGCGCCGCACGCCCGTGCGTCTGACTGGTCAACGACGAGCACGGACGCTATCGAAGACCACAATCTGGCCACGCTCGTGACATCGGGCTCGATGCCCAGTTCGGTGAACATCCGACCTGCAGGGCCCTTTATCGCCTGGCCGTTCACGATCGGACTGACAGCGATCACACGATCGCGCCGTCGTTCCATGACCTCACGTATGCCGCGGATGCTGAGAATCGGGCCGATGGAGACGAAGGGGTTCGAAGGTGCTACAACTATGCGCTCCGCCTCCTCGAGTGCTTCGAGCACGCCGGGGGCCGGTTCAGCGACGTCGATGCCGGCGAAGCGCACTGATCGGATCGCTACCGAATGCTGCCGCCGCACGAAGTAGTCTTGGAAGTCCACTTCCTCGCCTGATGCAAGCGTCAACTTCGTCGCGACTTCGTTCTCGGTGGCTGGCAGCATGGCTACGCGAACTCCCGCTGCGTCAGCTAGCTCGCTCGTCACCTCGCAAAGGGAGGCACCTTCGGACATGCGCTGGGTGCGATAGAGGTGGATGGCAAGGTCGCGATCTCCAAGACGGAACCAGTCACTTGCACGTGAGCCAGCGGGCGCATGCCGCGACAGCTCTCTGAGCTCGCGCATCGAGCGCCATGTTTCATCGGCCCGTCCCCATCCGAGCTCACCGATGTCATCACTGAGCGTGAACCGCACGGTGTCGATATCGGGCGAGATTCGTAGCCCGTGAAGAACGAAGTCGTCCGCCGTATTGACTATCGCCGTCAATCCAACGGGATCAGCCACTTCAACAAGGCCGCGCAGCAATCTCGCTGCACCAGTGCCGCCGGCCAAGATGGCAATCAACGATGACTCCCTTGCAAGTGTCATGGGGCAACCTCGCCGTTGGTCTGACGGGAAGCCGATGTGCGTGCTGCGCCCGACGGAGCGCTGTGGAGCGCCGGTCCCTCGATCTCGTTTGATCGAGCGCGAACAAAACTGACTGAACACGCACCTGCCCGGCGGCTACACGTCCTGGCTACACGGAGCGCGCCAGGCCGAGCTACTTGACGTGATCCGTGAATCGCAGACCGGACTGCCGCTTGTTCTGTATGTTCGCGGAGACTATAGCGCTGGTGAAGTCTTCCACCGCCCGCGCATGGACGAGAGGACCGACGTACACCGGACGGACGCTTGCAGCGCTCCTCGTCATCTCTTCAACAACCTTGAACGCATCAACGAAGTCCGAGCAGACGAGTATGTCTGAATCCAATTCGGTCTTCGGATTGGATACCGCGCGAGCTGGAAGATGGTTGAACGCCGTTGCGACCTGGCTCCCTGTCAACATCTGCTGCAGCTCCCACGCAGCCGCATCTCCTGACCGAACCGGCAGCGGCCCTTGACGCGAGGGTGAGATCCGATTCACTGGCGAGAGTACGGTCTTGCCAACAAGCACAGGTCCGAGGGGGGCAATGGTGTCCTTCAGGCTGGACCACGGCAATGCAACCATCACGACGCCTGCCTTCGCAGCAACCTCATTGCCGCATGGGACGAGCACACCGTCAGGGAGGTCCCATTGATCGTGCAGCTTCGTCACCGTCGCGCTCGACTTGAGAACGTCTCGTGAACCGACTCGCACGCGATGACCCCAACTGGCGAGCCGGGCGGCCATCCCGCTCCCGAATGCGCCGGTCCCGCCGATGATCCCGATCTCCATATGACCACGATACTCGTACGCGACCAGCACACTTCTTCCGTCACGATGACCCGCCGGGGGGCGGCAACGGTCCTCAGGTCATCACAAGTCAAAGGATCGCTCCATAGGGCCGCGGGTGATCGAGGGCGGTCCCCGAAGAGCTGAGGCTCGCGCTCTCGGGACCCTCCTACTGTCGGCTGACTCGTTCGGTCTGGCGATCCAGGACGCAGACCGCTTCGAAGGCTCGGGGCCGTTGTCAGCGGCAACTGGAGATGTGCTCGGGTCCTGGTAGCGAGGGTTGCTCTGTTACCTTCCAGTGCATGCCCCAGGTCGATTTGCTGTCAATGGACTCGCGCGCATTGCTGATCCAGGCCGCCGAACTTCGCGACAGCTATTTTGGGAAGCGGATCACCTATTCTCCGAAGGTCTTCATTCCCCTGACGAAGTTGTGCCGAGATAGGTGTGGGTATTGCACGTTCGCTCAACCGCCAGCTCGCGTTCCTTCACCCTATTTGGACCCGGACCAGGTACTTGCTATAGCCCACCACGGCGCTCTTCACGGCTGCCTCGAAGCACTGTTCACCCTCGGAGAACGCCCGGAGATGCGGTACCCCTCGGCACGAGCCTGGCTCGAGGAGCACGGTTTTGCGTCGACGACGGAGTACCTCGCCGCTATGTGCGCGATGGTCGTTAGGGAAACCGGACTGTTGCCACACGCGAACGCGGGTGCATTGCTCGAAGAGGAGCTCGCATCCCTCCGGAAGGTCACCGCAAGCCAAGGCATGATGCTCGAGTCGCTGAACGACGGGCTCGCGTGTCATCAGGGGAGTCCTGACAAGACGTCTGAACGGCGGCTTGCAACACTAGAAGCCGCCGGGCGGCTCGCCATCCCATTCACCACTGGGATCCTCGTCGGCATTGGGGAATCTGAGGCTGATCGGGTGGATGCCCTGCTCGCGATCGCCGATTCACATCGCCGACATCATCATGTACAGGAAGTCATCGTGCAGAACTTCTTGCCCAAAGCAGGCACGGCGATGCGCTCCACACCCGCGTGCAGCCAGGACGAGTACCTACGAGCAATCGCGCTCGCTCGCATCATCCTGCCGGAGAGCATCCACCTCCAAGCGCCACCAAACCTGTCGGAAGACTTCGGCAACCTCCTGAACGCCGGCATAGATGATTGGGGCGGTGTTTCTTCCGTCACCCCAGACCATGTGAACCCTGAACGACCATGGCCGGAGCTGGAGCTCATCCGCCATGTGACAGAACGGTTTGGGTTCGTTCTGGCCCCTCGTCTTACGATCTACCCCAGCTTCGTGAAGGCTCCGGACACTTGGATCGCCGACACGATGCAGCCGTACGTCCTAGGCCGCAGCGACACGGAAGGTCTGGCCCAGACCGGCGAGCCGATCCCGGAGCTCGCCAAGCGCTTCGGATGATGCTGGAAGGCAACGCTCGATTCCCGGCGTCCGAAGCGGGTCAGCCCGTCGAGCGGAGCACGATCGCCGGGCAGATGCGCGCCCATGGCGAGCAGAGAAGCCAGCAACGTGACGACCATCAGC
>Ga0182008_10002433_pt1 | contig 11678 bp, 6 predicted proteins | sample Sormic07211129_1_FD_120482 | JGI IMG/M metagenome (GOLD analysis project Ga0182008, IMG submission 120482) | Rhizosphere microbial communities from Sorghum bicolor, Mead, Nebraska, USA - 072115-129_1 metaG | ecosystem: Host-associated > Plants > Roots > Rhizosphere | place: USA: Nebraska...
GCTCTAGAAATGGCAGAGCAGACATAAGTCTAAGACTGAGCGGTATACAGACTATCGATGCATCACAGTATCGTCAGCTTTTGGTCGAAAGCGGTACCTGGATGAATGACCGCTTTTGGCCGATTTCTGCCTGCCACGACCGGCTGAAATCGACCCGAAGCTGCCGGTCAGCACTAGCAGAAACCGGTCAGATGAATCGCCATGCCATTGCCCACCTTCGCTTTCACCGCTCGCGACACTTGGTGGCAATCATAGCTGCGCCGTTAGACGTAAAGAAATCAGGTTCCGATTTGTAGGACGCTAGAAAACTAATACAGCGCCGACAAATATGGGCGCTATAGAAGCGCCCTTGATTTTGAAGTTAGGTATCAGCCTCTTGCATTTCGCCCCGGCTCATCTTCTGCTACGCGCCATCTCCAGTACTTATCGGGCCCGACCCAAACGACTGAGTCGGGAGTCAGTTTTTTGAAGGCATTGAGCACAGTAGTACCCAGCACAAGATTGCCGTCACTATTTTCGCGCAACAATTCCTCAGCCTTAGCCCTGATGATGCGGTCCACAACATCGTCTTGGTAGATGCAACCATCCTTCTCGATCTGTGTAAGAATCCAATCAGCAACGGACTTGGCATCTATGGTCACTTCGGAGCCTCTACCCGCACCAGGGAAGCACCGGGAAACGACCTACCTCTAGCTTTTTACCCGCAAACCATTGGCACTCGAAAATATCCCTTTCACTCCCATTTATTGATCTGACTGCCATAACTGGCCCGCCAGACTTGATACTTACCAAATCCCCAATCTCAAAAGCTACTTCGTTCGGCATTACAATTTCCCTGTGTGATAGCCAATTGGTATACCGATACTAGCCCGTAGGGTGAACGAAGCACAATTACTCATATAACTTTACCTCGTGATCTGATGAGGAGAGCTTGCATGAGGCTTCGCTAACGTAAAATTGACCAGCGTAAAGTAAGCGGGCCAAAGTCGTCCAATAGGGCGTCCGTGCCCATGCTAAGTCTCACCGTACCATCACCACTGTGCTCTGACGGCCTATCGATGGCGTTCCCTTGAACGGAGGGCAATGCTGGTGCAGGAGCGCCTCAAAGCGTTGGTATTCCGAAACCAAAACGGCGCCAAACACTAAGCGTACGTCCTTCAGTTCAACGATGCTTGGCAAGTCGATGTTACCGTTCTTGTGCCCTTGAACGTGGGCTTTGAGTCGGCTCACAGGTGAGATGTCCTTGCCCCAGTAAACGGGATACCAGCCTGGAAAGCCCGGCACTTGGGCTAGCCCGGTCTTGGGCGCTGTGGACATGTGAGCCCAGATCCCGTACACGGCGGCAGCGGATTGCTGAATTGGAAACTTGCTCCCAAGCTCGATAGCCCCGTACAGGCAGTCATGAACTTGGAGACCGTGCTCTGCGGCGAACGATTTCAAGAATTTTGGAACGAGTGCGACTTCCGGCATGGGACACCTAACGTTTGGTAGGGGCGGCTGTAGCCGTCCCAACGAGCGATTTGAATTACTTATTATGTTGGCGATCAACAAAGCATCTCAAAATTTATTTCAAATCTATCTTGGCTCTCAATGCTTCTATGAAACCTTATTGACTGACCAAAAAGAGGGCTTTTTTCAATTCCCTCCCTTGCCTTGAGAATTTCGTCTCCACTCACGCGGCTTCCAAAATAAATGCCTGTGATTGAATTTGGTTTCAATCGTTTAAAAAGTTTTACATTGGAAATTTCGCTTCTCCCTTGCGAAATTGCCAGAACCCAGGGAAGGATGTCGCGCTTTTCGGCACAAGATGCTTCGATTTTATAAGTTTTTTCTTGGATATGAGTTATACGAATATCATCGCCTTGCTGGCTTATCCAGTTTGCGGAGTTAATGTCCACGATAGCGGCATCAGCTTCCGTCAGTCTGAGCAAGTATCGATATTCTTTTTCGTAAATCCAGTCATTACCTTTTGTCATGGCGAAGTGAGTGTAGAAGTTATGCTCAAAATATTCGTAGATTGTACTATCAGGCATCTGTTGGCCTGGCCGCATATTACTATAGCTGACCCTTGATGGTTTTGTTTTTGATACGCCGCATGCTTCCGTAAATTTGTCATGATATTCAAAGACTGAAGGGTCGCATACGATTGATATCACCAAGCCTCTGTGCTCGTTAGCGTAATGCGACCACATTAGTAGATTGTACGGGTCCTCCGTGAGTGAAATTATTCCGAACTGATCAAGGCCATTTTTAAGATCGCCTTCGTATGTGGTTCGTATATTTCTAAAGTCTGATTCAGGGCCTTCAAACTCATCTTGATCATCAAAGAAAAATTTTAGTTTTTTCTCTATACCTGCTTGAGTTGGCTTCGAGTCGAATGGGTCATTAAGTTCAGAGGGTGGTGTTAATCTAAGTAACGGGTCGTCGAAAAATGATGATCTCAGAGGCATGTATTTATATAAGATTCTCATTTCAACCCCTTTCAGACTCTGCGGTATTAATCAGACAACATAACTATAATTAGGTGACATGGCTCAATGAGAAAAGCGACATATGCGACAAGATCCGTTGTCGAGCATTTCTAGCGGCAGGCTACCGTTTCGCCTGTATGGTGTCCATTGACGCTGTTGGCCGGTTCCGTCTGTCTCGATGGGCGGCTAACGGCTAGGAGCGAACTCGCAGGAGGTCAACTCGGGTAAAAAGTAGTCATCGGGTCTCGAAGATGACCGAGAAGACTCTCTTGTTTTCGGTCATGAGGGCCGAGATCTAGCTTCGTTCAACAAGATCTATTAGGCGTAAATAGCGAGGGTCTGATGTCAGGGCAGGTTCGGTTTCCGCAATTAGTGCTAGCACCTTAGGTAAGTCTTGCGGCGGACGGGTGAGGTCCTTGGGTGTAGCCCTATTCATCAAATCCAGCGTTGCTTCAGGGAATAGAGCGGTAATCGGCTTTTCATCATGGATCTCTAGGGTGAACCTATAGAACGGATGGTCATTTGTCTCCACCGGCACCAAGAATTTCTTCACTGCTTCGTAGACGGCGGTAAAAGTACCACCGGTGTCATCCAGCAGGCCGATCCACGCTCTCATCGATGCAGATGTCCTGTATCGGCGTTCTTTCGGCCAATCCTCGTCAATTAAGGGAATGACATGTTTGGCCCAGCCGTTCTCGTTTGTCTGTCCAACCTGGCTTAACCAGGAAATGAACCGGTTCCGAGTTTCGTCAGACATCGCTCGCAAGACCGAGCGCATTTCGCGCTGAGAAAGACCACTTGGCTCATTTGGATGAAACACGCGCATATAGCCTAACCATTCGGCGGCTACCGTTGAGTGATCTTGATCCCATGAAAATCCTTCGGCCCTTGGGAATAGGTCAAGCAAGAGCGGTTTAATTAGCTCTCGCAACGGAGGCTGAGGCACCCGCCCGCTATGAAGAAACCCGTTCCATGCTGGTTCTGAAGCTGGATGTTCGAACACGAGCATTGGAATTAGGCATTCCTTAGTCCAAGCGGGATCGATGTACATCAACCAATTCAGCTTACTGCACACTATTGACACGGCATGATCTGCCCCCTCACCTGGCGCTTCGAAGAGGCACTCGGCACGAGACTTGATGTGCTCTGGGATTAGTGAACAGGCCTCCTGTTTTTCTCCGGGCACTGCATGGAAAAGGGCCTCGGCACACATGCCGACAGGTCCGCTAGAAGCGTGGTCGAATGTGCGCCGGGAGCGCTGAATGACTTTGCCACCCTGGCGGACTTCGCCAAGGCCGCTATCCGTTGTATCTGCTCCACCGCTTAGGATGCCATCGACGATGTGATCGTAGACTTCCCAACCGAGATCATCATCAAACTCAATTAGCGTGGCCAAGTTCTTTTCGAGCCATTGGCCTAAGGTATGGCGCAGTTCGGCGATAACTCTATGTGGAAGTCGCGCAACTCGGTTCAGGAATACCCGTCTCAGCTTAGGCGTGATGTCTGCGGGAAGCTCATTGATCATGGACGACCAGAACGTCTCCGGGTAGTCGCCAGCCTTTCCTGCAATCGTAAGCGCAGACAAGGCCTTTCGCGGATTGGCCTTCACCAAACCAGTAAAGGGTCGCTTCTCTGTAAAGCTGCCAAAGTCACGCTTCAGCTCTTCTCTTGCCTTAGAGACTATCTCGTTTACGGGGAGGTCCAAGACTGCATCTGGTTTCTCATCCGTATCGACCCATCCGGCGTAAGAACCTCGTTCAATCACCGTTGAAGTCGCCCAAGCGTCGTTCCATCCGGGAATGTCTTTGGTCATAGCGTCAAGGCGTTCACTGTGATCTATCGTCAGTTCACAACCCTGTAGTTCGAGATAGCGAACGTATTTTGCTGCAAACTTATTACGCAGATCATTGAACTCCTCGTCGGGCCAGTTAGAAAGCTGGTCAGGGCCCGTCAATATGCGGTCGATGATTTGATTCCGGTTCTCCTGAGAGAACGCACTCCATCGGTCGACCAGCAGGAAAAGAAGCTCTCGGACCAAATGTATATCCCAAAATGTTTCCTGATCTAAAGACAACACTTCTTCGGCAACATAATCGGCCTCGAAGGCGCCTACTTTGTTGAACGCATACAGCTTGAGTTTCCGGAAGAAGAATCGGTCCGTCGCAGACCAAGTCGTTGCATGTGCCTTCGCTAGATCTGGCGACTTGGCAGCAATTTGGTCAAAAATTTGGAGGAACCAACCCACGATCTCCGCGGCTTTCGTAATGCGCTTTCTCCCATCGACCTCACGGTCCGGATAACAGGTCGGTGTGCTGAAATAGACGGTCGCGATATCCGACAGTAGCCCTGAGGCGACGGTTAGCTGCTCCTCTAGGATTTTAAATATCTGCGGCAATAAATCTTCGGGTACGTCTAAATCTTCGTTGTGCCTTTCAAGGAAAACGACTTCGTACTGACCGAGGTCGCCGAGATGAATTTCCTCCCAGGGTACCGACGGTGGCCTGGACTGAGCCAAGCCAAACGGTAGCTTGATCTCCAATCGCGGGGTCGCAACACTCCGGAATTTTCTTAGGACGCTAGCCGTCCATCCCTCGGCATTGACCCGGCTCTTCAATTCGAACCATTCGCCATTCCACTGACGATTGCGAGGGTCTCGATGGTGATCGAGTATGAGGTTCCAGATATGACGACCACGCTCGCTGAGTTCCTTCGAATGCTGTACTTGCCACTCGATCTGTTGCAGCAGTCGCGGATGCAGTCCGTTCTGCCTAATGGCCCACCAGGCCAGCACAGGGCTGTAGATGGTCTTGCTTATCCAGGTGATAAGGTGGCCAAGCCTTTTCGGCGTCGCTTCGAAACCTTCGGCCTTTCGCCCACCCAATCGATGAAAATCATCCGGACTGTCGTCTTCGTTGCGCCAAAATAGGAGATTGTCATTGCTGACACCCTGTCTGCGATCATCCTCAGAGATATCTGTCAGATCATCATCAAGCCCGTAAGCGGTTACAGGGTCAAAAGTTTCAGCGTCGCTGCCATATCCGCTACTCCGTATGCCTGAGCGGACATTCGCATCCATCACACATACCCATTCAGGATGCGGTGCAGGATCGGCCTCCGAGAATAATCTCGCCCCCTTTACTGTGCGAAGGCTATGAGCAACTTGGCCACGTTCATGAGGGGCCAGATCCTTCGGGTTCTGCTGGCTTTTAGCGATTATGGATGCACGCCATCTGCGGGGATCGTCAGCCCGTTCTGCCCAAGCCTCCATGCTGTTCCAGAGGTCCGAATGATTGGAGTAGGCAATGGCTGTCACACCTCGGTCACGCCACTTGGCTTCGATCTCCTCAGAAAGCCCACGGTCAAAGGCAAAGAGTCTAGACCGGTCATACTGGCCGTCGTGGTTGAGGCCCTGAAGAAGATATTTGACTGGAGGGTCTTCCGCCTGATAACCGACTAAAACGACTGTATATCGTTCGAGGAGGTGCCTGATAAAGTTGGTGGCCCATCCTTCTGAGAGGTAGGCGCGCCCGAAGTCGGCACTGCTCAGCACGTAAGGATGATTTTCAGAGGCGGCACCCACCAGTCGCCCGTGAAGATAAGTGATCCCCTCGATCTTCGATCCGAAGTTCAGATCGGGGAAAGCAGGCGGCACATGCCAAACCAGTTGCTCTCCCCCCTGCCCTGTCTCGAACAATCGATCGAAGTTTGTCGTGACAATTTGTGGCACGCCGCTCTGACTCGAAGAAATTCGCTTGATCAGATCGTGCTCGCGTCCAACAACTTTGGTTTGTTGAGAAGTACTCAGCCGCTCTGTGACCAAAGCGTTAACTTCATCCTTGCCATATTCAAGATGGAGCAGGTTGAAGATTTGATCTAGTGGGACATTCGCTTCAGATTGACTGTCCAGCCATGGCCGAAATGCGGCCATAATTTCTGAGTCGGCTGGCGGGTCGAAAAATTCAATGACGTACTGAGTTAGTTCGACGAAATCAGGCATACCGGATGGCTTCGAAACCCCAGCACCGCACAGAAAAACGACGCGACCAGCATCACAGCGCTGTAGGAGGGTATCTGGTATTGAGGGGCCGTCGGAATGGAATCTCATAAGCTCAATTTGCTGTTCATAGATTCTAATGCCGGATCAACGAGCATGCCTGCTCAGACAGTAGCTCAATAGATCCCGAGTCGCACAGTATAAGCGCGCATCCATAGTGCCTGCTGTCCCCCTCGCCAAGTAGCTCTTGTTCATAGATCCCCAAGGGCATCGGCAAGTACAAATTTGGCTTAAGCATTCTTACTTGCGGCTGTTCCCTGGTGGCTCGCCCAACTCTCGGATTGTGCCATCACACTCTCGAACTGTGCCATCAGGCATCGGAAATACTTAAGCGATCGGCGTACAGCCCAGTTGCTCCTTTGCGCACTCTATGAGTCCTCGCGCCCTGCAACTGGCTGCTTTGGGTCAGGTCGCGAATGGATTTTCTGCCACTGATACGTAGCGGTTTGCGCGTTGTAATCGAGATCAATGGCAAGCACCATTATGCGATACAAAGGGCAAGCCTAGTCCACAGATCTATGCGCAGATGATGGCCGCCGATCCACCTCTGGAGCAGGTTCTTCGCGACAGGCATCAACTCATGAATGGCAGGCTAGCGGAAACCGTCCCAACACCTTACTTTGTGAAACAGCCTTCTCTATGTTCAGAGTAAGACATTTAGGCCTGAATTAAGTATCAGCCGAAGGCCAAGTTTTTTCGTCTCCAAAGCTTTAGTCTTTATCCCATAGATGATGCCAAGGATGTCCTCATGCAAGCTGCCCCTCCGACGCAAGCCGAAACTCTGGATCTGGAGAACTGCACGCTAGATCAAATCATTGATGTGCTTTGTGCTGGTCAACCGATCAGTCTTCCTCAGGCCGCGGGCCAATTTTCCCTAGACCTTGAAGATGCTCGCCTCGCGCTGGGATTTTATGCCGGGCGGCGAGATCTCTGGGCACAGGCAAAACCCGTTTCAAGCAGCGAGGTTGATCAACTACTCGGTGCCATTGGCACGCCGCAGCCACATGTGCCTCGCAGCCATGTAGCGAGTTCCGCAGCTTCGCGTCCTTGTTGGCGACTCCAAGAGTTTCGAGCCCATCGTTTTGCTGGGCTTCAGCGTCACTGCGATTCAGCCGGGAAAGCACCTGAGACTCTAACCATTCGACTTGATCGCGACGTTACCTGCATCTGGGGGTTCAACGGCGCCGGTAAATCCGCATTGCAGAGTGCGATCATGTGGTGCCTAACCGGTAAGGCACATCGCTCTCAACACAAGCCATCGGAGGTACACAATCCAATCACCGTCGACGTAATGTCAACGAATGGCGAGAGCGATATTAATACCAGTTTCACGTTACCCGTGATCGTCCCATTGCCTTCAGCGTCAGATCTCTCGCTGCTAGGCGACCGTCCCGAGTGTGACACTTGGGTGGAGCTGGATCTGCGGGACCAAGATGGAAACGATGTAACCGTCAGACGCGAGCTGACGCGAAATATCAAAGGAACTGTCTCTGTGAACGTAAGTGGTTTAGATGACTTACGGCTGCCACAGTGGGCCATCGAAGCTGGTACGTTGATGCCTGCTATCGCTGCAAATATGCGCTTCGATGAAAAGACAAGCTTTGCCGAGGCAATCGCTCAGCTAACAGGTTTGCGGCCATTGCAGGATCTGGGCATGCGTTTACCACGCCTTGTCCGACGCTTGGAGAAGGACGACACCGACACTGCCATAGATGCCAAGGATGCTGCTCGTATTCATTTCATAGACAGCAAGGCTTCGTTTCTCGACGCTTGGCGCGCACAGGCTGAGACGCTTGGTCCTGAGCCCGATTTACTAACACCTGAAAAGGTAAGCCCTGAACAAAGTTGTAGCGGCTCGATCGCAACCGTTCGCGAGAAGCTCGTCCAGCACCAAGCAAGCGGTCTGAGCGATATTGAGACAATTCTTGGCAGCACGACCTCGTTGTCAACCCCAGAGCGCAGCCAAACCCTCCTTGGCCAGCTCGCCTCGGCAAGAGAGCAATTAACCGGCGCAGCTCTGAAAGGACTTCCCTCACTTCGAACCATCCAACAGATCGAAGAAATCAGCGACGCGGATCGAATCGCCGTCCTCGCTAAACTGGAAGAGCTAGCACAACGAGCCGCAGATCAGGTCAAGCGTCAGCAGAACAAGGAACAAGCAGCACGCCAGCAGTTATACACAATGGTTGCGCTGTGGCATCGGCGGCAACACCCAGACAAACCGATCTCTGATTGCCCAGTCTGCGGTTCAGATCTGGTCAAAGTGCCACCTGACGCCCTCTTAGACTCCGACGTCGCTAGCGCTCTTCAAGCAGGGCTTCAGGCGCACCAGGACGCAACTAAATCACTTGTGGATTGGCAACAGGGCGCTGCGAGTGAGCTGCTGGAGTCGCTACCGGAGAACCTGAAAACCTTTGCCGAATACAAGGGGCGCGGTACTGTTCTCGATCTTTATAAAAATGCCTATGTCAACGAGGCACTCAAGGACCAATCTTTCGCAGCGGACCTTCAACCAATCCAAAGGAATGCACGTAAGCTTTGGGACCACTTGATCAAAGCGCATTCGCTTTCCGCCGAACAGCCTTCCGATATTATCAGCCTGCCTCAAGAGCTTGCGACGGGGGTGCTGGCCAGCCGATTTGCCAATCTACAGCACGTAGTAACGTTGAGTACGCAGCGTATAACGGTCAAGGCAGCAATGCAGACGCTTCTGGCAAACTACCTGGGAGTCGGATCATTTTCCCGGGGCGAGAAAGTCGACGACGTCCCCGATTTGATCAACCTGCCAATCAGGCACCAGTTGTCAGCACTGCACCAGGCGATTACCACTTCAGAACCGTTAATTGCCTTAACGCGGCAGATTGACGTCATTGAGGAGGCTCGTAAGCGCTGGGTGGCCGCGAGTCAACGACTTAGGCTGATCAAACGCGCAGCCGCAGCGATACAGCAACTGACACGTTTACCACAATTGGTTGAATATCAAGTCCAAGGCCTGATTCAGTTACTAGAGACTCGTACAACCGCTTGGCTCGATCTGATTTATCGTCCTCATTACAATGGTGGACCACGGTATCTCGGACTAGATCCGGCTCGCACTCAAGGGGTAGGGCTATACGCCGGGCTAGGTGCGGTTCGCGTCCAAGCTCACGAAATAATGAATTCATCTCATCTGCGAGCTTGTGTATGGGCGTTCGTTTTCAGCCTATGGGAGCGCATTCGAGAACGCTCTGGCGCGTTGGAGGTGTTACAGCTGGATGATCCACAGACCTTCTTTGATCCTATTAATACCGAGAATCTTGCCGCAGCAGTACCAGCTCTAGTAAAAGCGGGTATGGCGATCATTATCACGTCCAACGACAATCGGTTCATCGCCGCAGTAAAAGACAAGTTACCGAGAAGCTCCTCCACGACCCCATCATGGACCATGTTGCAGATTAGCCCTTTGTCTGCGTCCAGGTTGACAATTGCTCTGACTCCCACGCTCGAAGAGGTAAATGAACGTCGCCAAGCATGGTGTAACGACTCCAATGACGTTGCGGCGAGCCAAGAGTTTGTGGAACGCGTTAGGCTACATATCGAGAACCGCTTGTGGGACTTGCTCGCAGCTGACCCTATGCTGCTCTACAAACCAACCCTAGCGGACCTGATCGCTCACATAGCCAGTGCACGCAATGCTGGAGAATTACCTTTCCAAGAGCCTCCTTTCGAAAAGCTGCTGAGTTGTCACTCGTTGAAACCGAGCACCCACTTTTACACAACGATCAACCAAGCCCATCATGACCTTCGGAAAATTACACCCCATGATGCCGCAGCGGTTGATGAAGGCTTTTCGGAGGTTGACCGGCTGATAAGAAGCTGCGCAGCAGCTTATGCAAGGTTCATGGGACGGTTGACTCGAGACGACGAAGAACTTTTCTTTGCGACAGCACCAGAAGCACCCACTGAATTAGCTCATAACGAGCAGAGGTTCCGTGTACTTGGTGACTTTAGCGCTCAATCGCAGACAGAGGTCGCCTCACCCGGTGAGCCCCCAAGTGCGGTCTCACTGGACTCGCTGGGGAAGGTAGCACTGTATGCGATCCATGGTGATTCACTTGGCGCTCTCGCAAGACAGGGACAAGTGGTGATTGTCTCTCTTGAAAAGACAGCAAAATGCGGCGATCCAGTCATCGCTCTATATAGCGATAAGACATTCGCCAGACGTTACCACTCAGATAAAACTGATATCAGCAAATTGATGCTCGCTTGTGACCAATCCGTTAGCGAGAAGGTGGCGCCTGCATTAGCATTGCCGCGAAATAAAGTCCGTCTAATGCCCATCGTCGGGGTCCTTTACGACTCAATTGTGCAGGTCGGTGCAGGTGAGGCCCGATATGTCGACAACAGCACAGTTTTTGGAGCGCCGTTGGTAATCGCTCGTATTGTTGACCACAGCGGCTACCCATTAATTCGTCATCGCGACTGGGTGCTGTTGGAACCCCTACAGATTTCCTGTTCGGAGGACTTAGAGGCACTGCGTGGTGAGTTAGTAACGTTGGTAGCCAGCCGTGACGGGGACCGAAAAGCTTATTTGAAGCGAATAGGAATGCCCGTTAGCGGAGAGCTGCGAATCTTCGACAGCGTAGGCACCTTCGGAGACGCAATAGCCATAACCTGCGCAGCAGCATCCCCCCACATACTGCAATTGACGGATGCGTGGCGTGTTCGAGGGGTGTTGCGTGATATTTCTGATTGATTTGATAAATTGTAATTTACATCGCCCAAAAGATCGCTCGAAGGTCTGGAGCTAGTCCGCATGTACCTGAAGGGCTCATTCAATGGTGAGCCACCTCCCAGAGAGCCGTCTGAACGGAACAGGCCTCCTCCTGACGGTTGCTCAAACAGAGGGAGTTACCGTGTAGTTGCCGTTTTTTCAAATTAAAAGCCACTAACTTTCTCGCAAGAAAAATCCGATAAATAGTTAGATTAGGTAAGTGACTGATTTATGGAAGATAAAACACATATAACAGTTAGTAAGGCTCCAGAAGCTTTGAGTCAACAGATCGAGCCTGGCAGCGCGACCCACGCCGCCCAGCAACGCCAGCGCGCCAGTCAGTTGGCCCAAGCGGTCAGAACTGAATTGCGCAAAGCGGTGATCGGCCAGAATACCGTGA
>Ga0182008_10002436_pt1 | contig 11669 bp, 10 predicted proteins | sample Sormic07211129_1_FD_120482 | JGI IMG/M metagenome (GOLD analysis project Ga0182008, IMG submission 120482) | Rhizosphere microbial communities from Sorghum bicolor, Mead, Nebraska, USA - 072115-129_1 metaG | ecosystem: Host-associated > Plants > Roots > Rhizosphere | place: USA: Nebraska...
ATCAGCTAATGAAAGATTTAGATTGCAATTTTCAGGGTCTTACATGGCGGATCTTAATAGGTTGCCGGCAGTTGATCTAACATCACTTGCCGTTCTCTTGCCACCAAATGCTCCTGAACCATATAACTCGGATGGCAGTCTAAATTGGGAACCGAATGAATCAGGAACAACTACCTACCCTAATAATCCATTAGCTCCATTTAAAAACAGTTATAAGAATAAAACGAATACTTTGACAAGTAGTGCGTCTTTAAGTTATTCTATAATTAAAGGATTAGATATAAAAAGCAACTTTGGGTTTACTAAATTAAATTCTGATCAAGTAGTTCTCTATCCAACTTCTTCTCAAAAGCCGGAAAATCTTATTTATGTTAAGGGAGCATCATCCTTTTCCTCTAACAACTCTACTTCCTGGATTATAGAACCGCAACTCACATTTAACCAGAATATTAATCGAGGGAAACTCGAATTTCTGCTAGGGACAACTTTACAAAAGACCACAAGCGAAGACCAAGCATCTTTTGGTACGAATTACATTAGTGATTTACTAATCGGCGATCTAAAATCTGCTCCAGATGTTCTTGTAACGCAGTTTAACAATGTAATTTATAAATACAATGCGTTGTATGGACGATTGAATTTTAATTGGGCGAATAAGTATATTATCAATCTAACTGCACGTAGAGATGGAAGTTCTAACTTTGGTCCTCAAAGCCAGTTTCATAACTTTGGAGCGGTAGGACTGGCCTGGATTTTTTCTGAAAGTAACATTATTAAAGAAAAATTATCCTTTTTAAGTCAAGGAAAAATTAGAATAAGTTACGGAACTACCGGAAGTGACCAAATTGGATCTTATCAGTTTTTAAATCTGTACGAATCTATTCCGGTTGGAGTTCCCTATCAAGGAGGGCTAGGATTAAAATCCAATCGATTGAATAATCCATATCTTAAATGGGAAGAAACCAAAAAATTTCAAATGGGCCTTGATTTAGGCTTTCTGCAAGACAAAATTTTTGTTAACATAAACTACAATAAAAATAGATCCTCCAATCAATTGACAAGCATTCCGTTACCAATTATTACTGGATCAACTTTTATTCCTTATAATCTTCCTGCTGTGGTACAAAATACAGGTTGGGAGATCTCTCTGTCAACGAACAATTTTCGGTCAAAAGATTTTGTCTGGACTTCCGGTTTTAACATAACTATTCCTCGAAACAAATTAGTTTCGTTTATTGGTGCTGAATTAGAATCTAACAATGGATTCGTTATTGGACAGCCGATTTCGACAAGCCACGTATACAAATTTGCAGGGGTAAACGAAAATACAGGTCTGTACCAATTTACAGATAATCAGGGAAATATTACCTCAACGCCGTCTGATCCAATAGATAAAACGGTACTAATTAATACCGACCCCAAGTTTTACGGGGGATTTCAAAACACAATAGTTTACAAGGCATTTTCGATTGATCTGTTATTCCAATTTGTTAAGCAAATTGGTAATGATTGGACTCAACTAGGATCTACCACTACAGCGGGTAAATTATTTAGCAATGCATCGACTTCTCTTATTGATCGTTGGCAAAAGCCAGGCGATAAGACTTCACATCAAATGTTCAGTATTAGAAAAGCGAGTAATGCAGCTGCCTATGCAACCCAAAGCGATTTAATGTATACTGATGCATCCTACATAAGGTTGAAGAATGTCTCTATATCCTGGAGACTTCCGGAACGATGGGGAAAAGTACTGCACTTGAACGGAATGGATTTATTTTTAAGGGGACAAAATCTATTGACCATCACAAAGTATAATGGACTTGATGCAGAAACAAAAGGGCTTGGTTTACCCCCTCTAAGGATAATGACCGTGGGTGCTAAACTAACGTTATAAGTATCATTTAAATATTATAAAAATGGATTTTAATATTAAGAAAACTCAAATATTCTCAGGATCAATAGCATTTTATATGCTGTGTGTATTGGTTCTGCTAAATAGTTCTTGCAAAAAATTAGTAGAGGTAGATCCACCTATTACCAGTATAACAGGAAGTAATGTTTTTGCGTCAGATCCAACTGCGATAGCTGTACTAACTGGCGTATATGCTAATATGAGTGCAGCGGGGATCGTCAGTGGTGACCTGACTAGCATTGGTTTTTTAACAGGGCTTTCTTCAGATGAACTTACTTTGTATGGAGGAATAGAAGATACTCGACTTAACTATTATCAAAACAGGTTAACTGCGGCGTCTGATAATTATTCACTTTGGAATATCTGTTATCCTAAGATCCATACTGTTAATTCAGTTATTGAAGGAGTTACAAACAGCAAGTCATTAAATGCTCATGTTAAGCAACAGCTAATTGGTGAAGCGAAATTCATGAGGGCTTTTTGCTATTTTTATCTGGTTAATTTGTACGGGGATGTCCCTCTGGTCCTGAACACAGATTATAGTATAAATCTCGCTTTGCCACGTTCTTCAAAAGATGTAATCTGGAACCAGATAATCTTAGACCTCAAGGAAGCGAAAGATTTATTAAGTAATGAATTCCTGGATATTACGCTACTTAGGCCGACTTCAGAAAGGGTAAGGCCAACAAAATGGGCAGCTATTGCGTTGCTATCAAGGGCTTATTTATTTACCTCAGATTGGAAAAATGCAGAGATAGAGTCATCGAGTTTGATAGGGAATCCCGTAATGTTCCACCTAGAAGGCTTAAATGATATTTTTAAAAATACTAGCGGAGAGGCTATCTGGCAATTGCAGCCGGTAAATGTGGGGGCTAACACAGAAGATGCAAGGAATTACGTAATAAATGATTTTGGTCCAAGCAATAACGGTGGAGTATATATTAGTGAGGGGTTATTAAAAAGCTTTGATCCGAATGATCAGCGAAAAAGAGACTGGATTGGGATTAAAAATTATGAGGGTATAGATTATCATTTTGCGTATAAGTACAAGTTAACGACTGGTGATCAGATTATTGAATACCACACCATCTTCAGGTTAGCTGAACAATATTTAATTCGAAGTGAGGCAAGAGCTGAACTTGGTGATTATTTTGGTTCAATAGATGATCTCGATAAGATTAGAAGTCGGGCAGGTCTGCCCTTGCTTAAGGAGATTAATCCTGAAATAGGAATTTCGGATTTGCGGTCTGCCGTAATGATGGAACGACGGCATGAGCTATTTACAGAATGGGGGCATCGCTGGCTGGACTTGAAAAGGACAAACACAATAGATGAGGTAATGAATGTTACTACTCCATTGAAAGGCGGACAATGGAGTAGTAATTGGAAACTATATCCTATTCCTCCTTTTGATATACTAAATAACAATAATATAGTGCAAAATCCTGGCTATTAAGTTGAAATAAAAAAATCATAATGAAATTATTGATAATACTTACGGCTATGGTGAATACACTATATGCCTTTGCTCAAAAACCGTCAATTGATTCATCTGTCTACAGAAAATGGCCATCAGTAGCTAACCCTGGAATAAGTGATAATGGAAAGTATGTATACTATGACATTAAAGTAGGGACTGTTTACGGTAACGATGTAAAAACATTCATACAATCTACGCAGTCCAATTGGAAATTAGCTATGCCCTCCGAGCACAAGAGTGATATTGTTTTTACCAAAAATGGAAAATCAGCCGTCTTCATAAACAAGAATGATAGTCTAGGTATTGTTACATTAGGTAGTTCTTTGATCAAATACATTCCCAATGTTGCTTCCTTTGATGTCAATGCCATTTCCGGACAATGGCTCAGTTATGAATTGAATGATAACGATAAAAGTTTCGTAATGATACATCTAAAGACGGGTGAGAAAAAAACTTTCTCAGGCAGCATGATTCATGACTTTAAAAATGATGACCGGGTTATGTTACAGAAATCTGTTTTAAAGGAGAAGTCAGGACAAACAGAAAGAGTCAAATGGATTGACTTAATTAGCGGTAAAAGTCACGTTATTTGGGAGGGTAAATCAACTAATGGCCTATTATTTGACTCAAAACTAAAGCAGGTATTGTTTACTGTGGGCAATTCGATCTGGTTTTATAAGGATGGAATGGACACAGCGGTTTGCATGGTAAAAAAAATAGATTCCATTATTGACCCGGAGCTGGAGATGGGGTACTTGAGAAATTTCAGTAAAGATGGACATCAAGCCTTTATAACTTTAAAGACAAAAGCACATACTGATATTGCATCACATACCGTAGAAGTTTGGACCTACCGGGATGCCAAGTTGCAAACTGAACAGGAACAGGACTTAGGCGCGAAGGAATATTATGCCGCGTTAAATATATCGGAGGGCAAGATTATAAGAATTCAGGGGGAAAATGATCATTTCTCCTTACCCCAATTTGAAGAATCACCTGACACAATTGGCTTTATACGAAGCAGATTGGCTGGGGGATCCAATTCTGAGTCAAACTGGAACTCGGCCAGCGAAGTTGTGGAGTATGTGGTTTCTATAAAAAGCGGGAGGAAGCAGAAAATGGCTGCTGGAGTTGGCTCAAACCTCTCTCCCCAAGGCAAATATTTAGTTTACTTTAATTCTACATCCAAAAACTATTTCTGTTATGAGCTATCTACTGGAATAAGCCGTAATATTTCTGAAGGGATAAGAACTTCTTGGATAAACGAGGACCGGGATGACTTTTCTCAAATCGGAGGAGAAAGAGGTGTTGCTACCTGGTTAAGAGAAGACAAAGGGGTTCTGGTTTATGATAGATACGATATATGGATGTTCGATCCCTTAGGAAGGAAGAAGCCAGTTAATTTGACCAATGGCTATGGAGTTAAAAATAAGATTGTTTTTTATCTAGGCCTGGAGCATTATTCAAAGAGAGCAATATCCTTGGATCAGCATTTGATTTTAAATGCCTTTAATACTGTGAATAAAAATAATGGTTTTTATGCTAAAAACATTGCTAAGGTTGGCGATCCACATCTTTTGACAATGGGCCCCTATATTTATCAGCTGATCAGCAATAGTTATGTAAGTGATCAATTCTCTTACCCCCTAAAAGCAAAAAACTCAGGTGTATATTTGTTGCGTAGAATGGGTGCTAGGGAATCCCCAAACTATTTTACGACAACAGATTTTCGAACCTTTAAAAAATTAACGGACCTGAATCCTGAAAAAGCGTACAATTGGTATACTACAGAATTGCATACATGGAAATCTTTAGATGGAAGAACGCTACAGGGAATTTTATACAAACCAGAAAACTTCGATCAAAACAAAAAATATCCTGTTATATTCCACTACTATGAGCGGAAGTCAGATGGTTTGAACGCTTACCTGAAACCAGAATTATCCTCAGGATCAATTGATATACCCACTTATGTAAGCAATGGATATATTGTGTTTTGCCCAAACATATATTATACTATAGGTGATCCGATGCAAGGTACGTATGATGCGGTTGTTTCAGCTGCAAAATATATGAGTACCCTATACTTTGTGAATCCCAGTAAAATGGGAATCCAGGGACATAGCTTCGGAGGGATACAAACTAATTATTTGGTTGCTTGTACTAACCTGTTTAAAGCGGCTTGCTCAGCTTCCGGGCTTGCTGATCTAATCAGTGGCTATGGAACCTTATACGGTACTGTGAAAGATGGTTATAGCAATTCCATGCAACATATCTATGAGATTGGTCAAAATAGGATGGGAAAATCTTTGTGGGAAAACACCAATATTTACATCAAAAATTCAGCAGTATTAAATATTCCAAAAATTTCGACTCCAATTTTACTAATGCATACAAAAATGGATCGAATATGTCCTTATTCCAATATCATGGAATTTTTCTTGGGCTTAAGAAGAATGGGAAAGAGGGCATGGATGTTGGCTTATCCTCAGGGAATTCATTCTGTTCATGGAAAAGAGGCGGAAGACTTTACTGTGCGTATGCAACAATTTTTTGATCACTATTTAAAAGATAAGCCAGCCCCAATATGGATGTTGGACGGCATTGCCGCGAAAGACAGAGGTATCAAAACTGGATTTGATTTAGATACGAATGGCCGTAGCCCCAATCCAGGGTTGCTGACTGTGCAGGAGCAGAAGAAAGTAGATAGTTTAATAACAGCAAAACCTATGATTTTAAAAGTTAAATAATACAAAAACATATGAAAATAACATTAATAAGTTTGGCTTTTTTAAGTCTTACCGGGCTAGTTTATGCTCAGGAAAAAGGGATTAAATTTGAGCAAGGATCAAGTTGGTCGCAAATTAAGATGAAGGCAAAGGCAGAAAACAAATACATTTTTATGGACGTTTTTGCCACGTGGTGCGGTCCCTGTAAAGCGATGGATGCAGATGTATATCCAGCAGAAAGATTAGGGTTGTTTTTTAATGACAAGTTTATTTCGGTAAAAGTGCAGGCAGATACCACTAGCAAGGATGATGAACACGTGAAAAAGTGGTATAAAGATGCGCATCAGATCATCCGCCGGAATAAAGTAAGCGTTTTTCCAACATTGCTGTTCTTCTCTCCGGAAGGAGAACTCATAGACAGGGGAATTGGGTATAATAATGCGGAACACATTATCCAATTGGCCAGCTCTGCCATTGATCCAAAAAAGCAGTACTACAGTATGTTAAATAGCTACCGATCAGGTAATATGGATTATAAAAATCTTCCAGAAGTGATCAAAAAAGCCAGATCACTTAATGAGGATTCTTTGGCTGATGCCATGACAGATGACTACTTAAGAAATTATCTAAATAAACTTCCTGAAGAGGATTTGTTAACAAAACAACACCTGTTATTTGTTGCGTTGGAAGGAGGTGATTCATTTACATCTGATTCGCGAATTTTTCAGTTCATCTATAAAAATCCGGGTAAAGCAGATGTCATAACTGGGAATAAAGGCTTCGCAAAATCTGTTATTAACTGGAGAATTACAAAGGAGGAATTGTATAATAAACTATGGAAAAAAAATGACCAACCTTTTACTAAGAATCCTGATTGGAACAGGCTTAAAACTTCAATAAAAGAGAAATACAATGAATTTTATGCCGACAGTTTAATTACGCCTGTGCAATTTTATTTTTATGAAAGCGAAAAAAATTGGGTGGAGTATGTAAAATTAGCAGAGTTGACAATAAAAAGATACCCGCCTAAAAAAAATGGCAGAGAGCTAAGCACTGCGATTGGTGGCATTGCTTTAAAAGGACCAGGAAATGACGCTTGGGGTTTAAATGGAATAGCTTGGAAATTGTTTCTGAATACTAAAGATGTTTTTCTTTTGAAAAAGGCCCTCCTGTGGAGTGGATTATCCATAAAACTCGAAGATCCTAAATCACTGGACGCACACCAGAATTATGATACCAAAGCTCAGATTTTGTATAAACTAGGAAGGTTAAAAGAAGCCGTTGAATGGGAAAAAAAAGGAATTGAAGTCTTACAGGATGGTAAGAAAGATGCATCATACAGAGAATATTATATTAATAAATATACAGACATTATCTCTAAAATGATAAAAGGTGAAAAAATCTGGCAAATTACTTCTAGCAATCTCTAAAGACATGAAATTTTTAAGAAAGGGTTTTAGCTACTTAAAGAAAATAGATGTTATTATCGAAATAATATCTGGTCTATTTATTTTACTATTTGTTTATGCTGCGTTAGGTAAAGTGTTAGATTTTCAGAAATTTAGGGTGGAATTAGGTAAGTCGCCAATATTAAGCTATTTAGCTGATTTAGTTTCATATAGCATTCCAGCGATTGAACTTTTAATTTCTATTCTTCTCACAATAAAAAGATTTCGATATGTAGCTCTTTATGCCGCTTTTAGTTTAATGACTATGTTTTCAGCGTACATTATAGTCATTCTTAATTTTAGTAGCTATATCCCTTGCTCTTGTGGCGGAGTCTTGCAAAACATGACATGGTCTCAACACCTGGTTTTTAATCTGATTTTCTGTGTGTTTGGAACAATAGCAATATTAATCTATCCTGCAAATAAGACCTTATCTGCGCAATAAGAGGGTGTGCCGGAGCCCTGAAACTTAGGCATTAATTTAAAAAAATATAAAAATGAAATTAAGAAATCTTTTTCTGATGGCAACTTTTTTACTTGCTGTCGGAGCATCATTCGCTTTTAAAACAAAGGGTACTGGAGTTAGTGCTTTTTTTATTTATTCTGGGACAACTTACTGCAACATCGGGGTTACTGAGCAGAATGTATGTGATATGGAGTTAACTGGCCCTGTATGTACAGTGAAACGGGGAGATTATCACTACGACGCCTATGACAATGGGCCATTTATTCCCTGCACCGTTTTATTACGTCAACCCTAAACAAACAGAGCTCGGTGATTGTTGCCGAGCTCTAAAATTCAAAAAGCATGAAACTAAAAATATACAGCTTGTTAGGGTGCCTCTTTGGGAGTAACTTGATCGTCTTTGTATTATATTTTTTTTCTATTAATAACAATTCGAGCGGTTTTATAAGAAGACTCCCGTCTCATAAAATTATAGGGTCAACTTTTAAAGACATTAAATATAATTCCTGGTATATAGCAGGTTTCATACGCAAAGACATCTATTTAGGCAATTCTATCGGACCAGGAAGAATGCTTAAGATTGATTATTCCTTGGAAGAAAGCGTCGATGTTAGACTAACTGGCCTGGATAATCTTCAGATATATAGAGGGGCGCTTATTCAAATAGATTCTCCTTGCTTTTATCTAATGGATGGGATTAAGCCGATCATTTTAAAAGGTGCATTAAGGAACAAAGGCTTTACTAATCAAATTAAAGCACCTTATTTTACTGCGGTAACACCTTTAACTCAGAATGCCTTCGCTTTAAGATATGTAAATGCTAAAAATGAAAACGTACTAGCTAGATTGACGGTTGGATCTGGTCCTTTAAAAAGAGCTCACCTACTTAAAAAACAGGTAGACGGTTTGTTTTGTACCGATGGAGAAATGGTAAAGGTGCCTGGGACTTCAAAAATGATATATGTATACTATTACCGGAACGAGTTTTTATGCGCTGATAGTAGTCTAAATTTAATATATAAGGGGAAAACCATTGACACTATTAGTATGGCCCAAATCAAAGTAGAAAAGATTATTTCAACAGGAGAAACTACCATGGCTGCGCCTCCTTTGTACGTGAACAAACGAGCATGTGCCAACCGGAAATATCTGTTTGTACAATCAGCTTTGCGTGCAAATAATGAAACAGAATACATGATCAAAGATGTTTCGGTGATTGATGTCTATCTCATAGAAAATGGTAAATATCAGTTTAGTTTTTATCTGCCTGACTTTAAAGGAAACAAGGTCCGTAATTTTAAAGTTGATGGTCAATCGCTATATGCCTTGTATGATCACTACCTCTACAAATACCAATTGAATTTTTAGAATGAATCATTATGAAATTTAAAATATTCTCAATCTTCTTCTTTATTGTTGGCTCTACTTCTGTGGCTCAACACGTGCTGCCACTGTACTCTGATAGCATTCCTGGAAGTGTTGTAAAACTTTCCAAGGAACAAGAACCTACTCTGACACTTTATCTACCAATTAAAGAAAAGACGACTGGAACAGTAGTTCTGGTAATCCCGGGCGGGGCTTATGGCTTTCTTGCTTTTGAAGAAGAGGGCATTGTCATTGGTAGAGCTTTTGCTGAAAAAGGAATAGCTGCTTTTGTATTGAAATATCGGTTGCCCAAAAAGGAGACCATGCAGGATAAAAGCTTCGGACCATTATTGGATGCACAGCAGGCAATGAAAGTAATCAGGATCAATGCTGTTAAGTGGAATCTCAACCCTTCAAAGGTTGGAGTAATCGGGTACAGTGCGGGTGGGCATTTGGCTTCTACATTAGGTACTCACTTCGGAATTAGCCATATCCCAAACAATGAAAACATCAGCCTGCGTCCTGACTTTATGATCCTGGTTTATCCTGTAGTCAGTATGAATGATCAACTTACGCATGTCGGCTCTAAGATCAATTTGCTAGGTGTAGATCCAACGAACGAAAAAGTGAATTTGTTTTCTAATGAACTACAGGTAACGAAAGAAACTCCACCAACTTATCTAACACATACGGGTGATGATAGACTCGTAGATGTAAATAATAGTATTGTATTTTACCAGGCTTTGCAAAAGAATGGGGTGGATGCGGAATTGCACTTGTTTCCTAAAGGCAACCATGGATTTACCCAGCGACTACCAGTGAATGCGTGGCTAGATCCAATGCTTGATTTTTTGAAAAGAGAAGGGTTTTACAAATAGAAACTGTTCCACCACGCGTATACACTTATATACTATGAGTCCTCTCGACACCATGCGTCATGTCGACGATAGGAGAGATCTATTAACAAAGTGCTTACAGGTTTAGCTGCGCTGAGCTCGCGAAGGGCTCGGTTCTCGTCGCTGCGCTTCCCTCGAGATGACGGTAAGGGGGGCAGAGTGGGGCAAAATGACGTGATGGTGATAGCGAGTGTGTTATAACGTAACGAACGAATTATGAAAAACAAACAAGGATTAAAATACAACATACAACTCTTCGTCGAACTTCTGGATGATCTGGAAAACAAATCCCTTGATGTTCCTGCTGCGGTGAATGCCAGAGTTGATCTTGCTTACCGAGGTTTATCCGGTTATCTCTTTGAGCTGGTCTTATCTCAGGAAGAGGACCTGGAATATAAACAATCGGTTATTAAAAAGTTTATTTCATCCTTGCTGTTCAGAACCTTCGCCTTACTTAAAGAATATGGCCCGGTGCCTGAAAAATCCGGTATGGAGTTGAATGTACACCAGTCTGTTCTGCTGCAAATCAAAGCGGTTTTACTCCGGATATTGCAATTCATTAATTACCAGCCATTGGAAGAAATCCTATTGGAACTGAATCTGGTATGTCGTAAAATTTTAAAACGCAGTTTATGAAAGAGAATTTTATCCCTGAAGAATTGGTCAAAGCTTTCCTGGAACATGTGGATGGGAAACCCTTTACGCTACCAGAGGTTGCAGTGGCTTTGGAAATAAATGAGGAAATAGCGGTGAATATTCTGATCTATTTGATAGAGAATAAGCTCCTTGATGTGACTTGTACCTGGGTGCCGAATAAAAAGTAAAAGGATGTTGCAGGAAACGAATACTTATACAGAGAGTTTTAGACTGTTCGATTTAGACTACTGGCCTCCGGCCTTTAAGCGGTTAAAGGTGTTGCAGTCTTTGATTGAACTGGATTTCAGGTACAACCGGGATATTTCTGTGTATGCGGTTAAAATGGATACGAGCATCCATGCTTTGAACAGGTTTGCGAAGGCTTATTTGGGCAGGTCTGTGTATGAGTTGCTGCAGGACAGGATTTACCGGGAGGCTTTGTATTTGCTGCAGTATACCAGGCATTCGGTTAAGGAGATTTCGGAGTTGCTGGGGTTTAGCGATTTGCCCTATTTCAGCAGGTGGTTTAAGCAGAGAAATGGCGAGACCGCTAAAGCGTACAGGAAAGGGTTTAGAACGTGAATTGCAGGGTGCAGGAGAGGGGGAAAATATGTTTTCTGATCGCGCTGAATCTTTTAGATTCTGAGGCTTGATCATGAAATCATATTTTCTTGGGTGCAGACCGGTGAGGGTTCATATCCCTTTTTTTTGCCCATTGCTCAATCAAATTTTTGCCA
>Ga0182008_10002437_pt1 | contig 11668 bp, 7 predicted proteins | sample Sormic07211129_1_FD_120482 | JGI IMG/M metagenome (GOLD analysis project Ga0182008, IMG submission 120482) | Rhizosphere microbial communities from Sorghum bicolor, Mead, Nebraska, USA - 072115-129_1 metaG | ecosystem: Host-associated > Plants > Roots > Rhizosphere | place: USA: Nebraska...
AAATCGAAAACCCGCACTTGTGGGATGCCGAAATGAAGGAAGAAGCTTCGCAGATGATTCTGCAGGGCACTCAGCTGGAAATCGAATACGCCCGTGACACCATGCCTCGCGGCGTGTTGGGCATGAACGCGGCGATGATGGAGGACTACCTTAAGTTCATTGCTAACCGTCGCCTGTCGCAGATTGGGTTGAAGGAAGAGTATCCAGGGACGACGAATCCGTTCCCTTGGATGAGCGAGATTATGGATTTGAAGAAAGAGAAGAACTTCTTTGAGACTCGGGTTATTGAATACCAAACCGGCGGTGCGCTTAGCTGGGATTGATTCCCGAGCTCGCCGCGATTTGACGATTGCACTTTGAATCGACAAATCGAAAACATAAAAGCCCCGATCTGATCGGGGCTTTTTTATGTCAAATCTACCAATTTTTATACCTATTCATCTGCGGTCACACCAAGCGGCCAAGCCTATAGAAGTGAAAATTACAAAATGACATCATAGCCATGCGCTTAGAGCGCATGCAGCCATAGAGCTTGAGCCATATAGACCCAAGCACATTTTTTAACAAGTAAACGGAGATTTTACAGACATGTTGGAGGCCCGATTTTATGATACTTATTACTTTTGCAACGTCATAAAAAATATCCTTTATTTTCCGGATGATCATCTTAGAATGCTTAATGAGTTCTATGGTGATGGTCGCATTTATTTTAGACTAAGCGCATTTAGGAAATACTCAGCCTTACATGAACTCATAGAGTTTATAGTTCAGGATGTTTATTACGAGCAGGCGGATGAATCTGTCTTAGCGAAAAAGAAGAACATGTTGGAGCGCCTTCAAGAGCTACCTATTCTTTTGCAGCACATGAGACCAAGCATGCTGCCAATTGAGCGCGCGCTGGAATACCACAACATGAAGTATCAAAGCTTCGAAGCATTCCTCGATAAACGTAAAAAAAACTTTATCGATTGCGATGTGGATGACGCATATGAATTTATCCACGAGCTTCGAGAGGACGGCGTTTTTGATCAACTAATTGAGCACATAGCAAAGGAAGTGTTTCATGTTTTATTCCAGAATCGCGAACTAATCAAAATTTTCAACATTATGATGGCCAATGCTCTGCGGACTGAGGCGAGCTACAACGCCCCGATAGAACTGGAAGATCTCTTTTTAAGGCCTGGCATATTGAAACGTGTAGCCATTCCAAAATGGGTCCGTCGTGCAGTTTTCTATCGCGATCGAGGTCGCTGCGTGCTTTGTGATAAAGATTTATCTGGTCAAATAAATCTAGAAAACCAAGAAAATTATGACCATATAGTGCCGCTGGCTAAACATGGCCTTAATGATACGTCAAATATTCAATTGCTTTGCAAAGAGTGCAACCAGATTGAGAAGCGCGCTGGCGAAGCCGTCACATCTAACAAATACCAATCTTGGTATAAATACTAGCTTTACGGAACACCAGGTAGCGCCGACGCAAGCAATCAGACAACACTTCATGATTCCAACATAAAGAGCGATGATACCCGCCTACTTTCATGGAGCGATTACCCGCCAACTTGACCATTGATCTATGGGTGGTAGGGTTTTCAGGTACTGCCTGTGATGTCGGCTGCGACTGGGAGATTGGCCACTTCTACGATTATCTGTTTCGAAGTGGCCAAGCAAAGAGCATTTTTTGTGCCAATCTATGCATTTGCCGTCAATGCAACTGACGACACCTGAGCATCACGAAGATACTCTCGTTCTTTCTCTAGGTTTTTCTTGCACACTACGGCATACACAACCGAAGCGATCTTGTTAGCAAGTAATGGTGGCACTGCATTTCCAACCTGATGAAACTGTTGGGTTCGATTACCTTGAAAAAAATAATTATCAGGAAACGTCTGAAGTCGAGCCGCCTCTCTTACCGTCAAGCTTCGACATTGCTTGGGGTCGTAGTGGATGAAGTAGTGACCATCCTTGGATATATGACTAGTGACGGTCGTTGCCGGAAGCTCCTCCAGCTGAACCCTGAAACGATCACTAAACTTGCCGCTTTCCCAGTTCTTGTGAGCAGGTGCAAGACCTGAAAGGCTAAACTGTTGATGCCCTTTTGGAGACGTCTTGTAGGCTCGAGCATAGACACTGGCAAACATGTATCTGCGCAGGTCAGAAGACATGTGCCCGCGCGCATCGTGATTCAGCCAATGTTCTAGATTGTCATCGCGATACCATCGGTCCAGATTTTTATCGCCGGTTCTTCCGTCTCCCTTGCGGCGAGCTACTCGAAGCGCGCCAACATCTAGAGAGGTTGACAGAAGAGCCTCACGTGCAATCTTCATCGCAGAATCGAGCTTCGGCTCGATTCTCGAGTCGACTTCAGATCTGAGCTCATCGAGCTGGTTTGCAACTTCCCTGTACCAAGCTTCGCTGTCATCACGCTGCTTGGTCAGTCGACTGCGCAGCTCTGGAAGGTCACCGAGTACCTGCTTCGTGCTGACTCGTCCAGTGAGTTCGGGGACGCTTCCGTACTCAGGAATATTTCCTTGATCGTCCAAGGCAATACCTAGGAGGATTACCCGATGCCTGGCCTGAGGAATGCCGTGTTCCTCGGCTTTGATGATGAAGCCGCGAGGATCCACTTTGTTCACATCATCACCAGGGCCGAAGGACTGGCCCGTCACGAGGGAACAGATACGATACTTTGTGCCGGGTGCGGGATCATCTAGCGCCTTGTTAGGGTCAGTAAGGTCCTGCAGTATTTGCGTAAATATACTTTCACCGGCAATTTTCGAGGACAGAATCCCCTTCACGTTTTCCATAACGAAAACTGCCGGTTTCCTTTCCTTGATGATTCGCAGATATTCTTTGTAGAGGAAATGGCGATGATCATTTTCGGCGCTGTAATCGGCCTTTCCCTGATTGCGTGATCGACCTACGATTGAATAGGCTTGACAAGGAGGGCCACCAATAAGCACCCAAGGTCGATCTTCGAGTCGTTTGTCGAGAATCTTATCGAGTTCTTTGTCACCTTTGTCTGAACCTAAGGTGATGCACCTAGCCTCTTCTTCGGCCTCAAGCCACAGGTCTTTGCTTATATCGCTGAAAGGCGTTTGACTACGGCCGTTGCAAAAATCGTAGTAATCGCAGAGCCGATCAGGTTTCTTCAGCTTTAGTAGCCTGTAGAACGCTCTCAGCTTTAGTGTTTCCCGAGCAACAGGGTCCATTTCAGCTGAGACCACTATCTCGAACCGGGTTCCGTTACCCGAGGATGCGAACCCCTCGCCAAGCCCTCCAGGGCCGGCAAAGAGATCAACGATCTGGATCGGCTTCGAAAGCTCAGTTTTGCATTCGACAGCTGTATCTCGGGCTAACGGCAAATTCATCTGGGGCTCGGTCATGGACATAGTCAGCAAAGAGGTCAGGTCTCGCATGATGGCCGCTATTCGCGGCAGCAATACATCTCCCGAGTTGAAGGTCCGGAAGCTGCTGCATCGGCATGGCTTCAGGTATCGACTGCACTCTCGGAAGCTTCCAGGTCGGCCAGACGTAGTGCTTCCTCGCTACAACGTCTGCATTTTCATTCATGGCTGCTTCTGGCACAGACACCCGGGCTGCAGATATGCCACAACCCCTCGAACTCACGAAGAATTCTGGCGATTGAAATTCGACCAGAATGTGAAGCGAGACCTTAGGAACAAAACCGAGCTGCTCCAGCAGGGGTGGCGTGTCTTCGAGCTTTGGGAATGTGGTATCCGAGGGCCTGAAGCAGAAATGAACTGGCTTCTGGAAGCCGTGCCGGATTGTAATCAAAAATACGTCTCCTGGCCCGACTTTCCTGTGAGGGATGCGTAATGCCCTTCCATCGGTCGATGCCTGATAGATGGCCTGCTTGATGCGCTCTTTCCCCAATTAATCCATACACCTGCCTTCGCAAAATGGACTGGGCCAATGACGCATTAAGTGGCAAAGTGATGCCACACATTGCAGGTGGCCTGGAAGTTGGACGGTACATGCTCAGCGAGCCAGCAGCGCCTATACCTATGGATTGAAAGTAAGGATTGCTTCGATGACAAACCCGCAGGTTGAAACCTTCGCCCGTCAGATCCGCGAGAAACTACCTACGCACGATTCTCCAGAGCAGGCTGCCGGAGCCCTAAAAAAAGATCTCACCAGCATTGGTTTCTCCTTTACCTCCGAGATGGACCAGAATCTTGCGGTAGCACTTGAGCAGGTGATCGCGTCGTTGGAGGATGTTGAGATCTTGCGTCGCAGCTCTTTGATCAAGAAAAGGGATCCTTGGTACAAGGGGCCTGGCTCGAAGGATGTTCACTGGCCGGCTCTGAAGGGATATCTCAAGAACAGCAAGGGTTGGGACGAAAGCACCATTGCGTCTATCGATGAGAGCTCGTCAGAAGTTGTATCGCTACTTGCAAATCCAAATAACGAAAGCTTTCGCCATCGTGGCCTTGTAGTGGGCTATGTTCAGTCCGGCAAGACTGCGAATATGACCTCCGTGATCGCCAAAGCTGTGGACGCCGGATATAACCTAATCGTGCTGCTGGGCGGAGTGACCAACAAGTTGCGGGCGCAGACCCAACGACGTATAGAACACGACATCGTAAATCGTCACCGCCATTTCTGGCAGCTTTACACCACCGAGCAGAACGACGGGGATTACACATACCCTGCGAATGGTTCGTTTACGATGCCTGTTCCCGGACGAGCGCAGTTGATCGTGATGAAGAAAATCACCTCGAGGCTCGAGACCTTCCGAAAAACTATTATCGATGACAAAGGCAAGCCTAAGACTCCCTTGGCAATACTTCGGCAGCTCAAGGTGCTGCTGATTGACGATGAGTGCGATCAAGCGTCGGTTAACTCGTCGAATAATGATTACGACATGACGCGGATCAATGCGGAGATCCGCAAGATCCTAAGAGCACTTCCAGCGGTATCTTATGTGGGTTACACGGCGACACCATTTGCCAACGTGTTCATCGATCCCTACCCATTAAATCAGAACGATCTCGACGACCTCTATCCGGAGGATTTCATTACCACTTTGCCTCGCACTGACGGATATTTTGGTGCGAGGGAGGTGTTCGGTTACGCTCCAGCCGATCCTGATGGCCCTGAGTCTCCAGAAGAGGCCGGCAGAAACATGATTCGACATGTGCCGGACGAAAAGCTCAAACTCTTGCGACCGGTCCGCATCAGCGAAAAAGATTCGTTCCACCCGCAGATGACTGAAGAACTGGAAAATGCAGTGCTCTGGTTCCTTCTTAGTTGTGCAATCCGAAGAGCGCGCGGGCAGCATGACCAACATATGACGATGCTGGTCCATACATCCCCTTACATCATCCAGCACGAGCGGATGGCGAAGCTCATTAAGCAATGGATCGAAGGCAACCTAGTTGAACTGACCAGCGATTTTGGTGAGCTCCAGAACAAAATGAAGCAAGTACTCAAGGAGGAGACAGACCAGGTTCCGCTAGAGTATGACGGTATATATTCGCTGGCCAACCTTCGCCCTCATCTCAAGAGCACTCTCGATGCTCTGGAATTCGCTATCGAAAACGGAGAGAGTTTTGAGCGGTTGGATTACACCCTAGAACCCAAGACTTACATCGTGGTGGGGGGGACAGTGCTAGCCCGCGGACTGACGCTTGAAGGTCTTTCAGTTTCATTCTTCCTGCGCACTTCCATGCAATATGACACCCTGCTTCAGATGGGGCGTTGGTTCGGCTATAGAAAGGGTTATGAGGATCTTCCTCGCCTTTGGACGACTGCTGAACTCGCGTCCAACTTCCGTGCGCTGGCGCGTATTGAGGAAGAGATCCGCGAAGACATCAGCAACTACCGCAAGCATGGCGTCACTCCCAAGGAGTTCGCCGTCAGGGTTCGTGCCATTCCAGGCATGGCGATTACTGCTGCATCCAAGATGCGGCATGCCTATCGCAGCAATATCAGCTTCGAGGGCCGACATGTGCAAACCATCCGCTTTGATCATCAGAGTGATACCAAGGTATCGGGCAATTGGGAGGCTGCCGTTCAGTTCGTTGACGATGTATTTGCTAAGCACCCATTCGAAACTCAAGGTGGAGGCAAGCGTCATCTCGCACGAGAAGTGTCACTCCAGGAGGTCCGCAAATTTCTGGTGGCTTATGACATCTGTGAACACCACATGGATCTAAAGAAAGATCTTCTTCTCGGTTATATCGATCAGGCAGCAGACAGACTACAGGAATGGAATGTCGGCATCATCACTCCCACTGGCAAGAGAGAGGCTGAAAAACCACTGGGCGTTCTTGGCCAGGTGAATGCTGCTCGCCGCTCTCAGTTGAAAGACAACGAGAGAGGATATGCCGACATCAAAGCGTTGATGTCGAAAAGCGACATCCTTATCGACACCATGGACCCGGAGACAGTGAAAAGTAATGGAAGCTGGGCAGAGATCAAAAATGACCGCCCACAAATCCCGCTCCTCTTGCTATACGTGATCGACGGTAAGTCCGAGGCGCAGTCGACATCTCGCAAGGACTTGGACGCCGTTAGTGATTTGATAGGTATTGGTATTGTTTTCCCTGGAGCACCGGATCAAGCGGGCGACTATTTCTCGGTTGAGCTGGACGCCCCTGTACCTGAGCAGATTGCATCGGAAGAGGAATTGTTGGCCGAAGCACTGGATGGGGCGGTTGATGAGTAAGAGGGCGATCGAGCGTTGGAAGCGTCTTAAGGAGACCGGCTCGGGTGATGGGGTGATTGAGGTTCCCAGTATTGATTCGGGTATCGCGACGGGTTTCGGCACAGCGCGCTACGCGATCGGAGCTCAGGGGCAGCCTCGACTTCTGGTGCCTATGGGGGGACGGGTTGCAGCCCGTGGGCTGACGTCAACTTCCAAACTCCTCGTGACAACCTCGAGCTACCAGGTATCCAGTAAGACAACATTGTTTATCGACATCATGTGCCTGGACCGGGCTCTTGATGTGGTGTTTGCTGAACTGGCGGAGGAAATCCTTCGACGAATCAAAGAGGGGTTTTCACCGTTCAAGGCAGTCACTGCATCTATCGATGATTTCCGGGAACTGTTGAAAGAGAAGACTCGTGAAGAAGTCCCGGAAAACAAGATTCAGGGGTTGGTAGGGGAGCTTGAAGTGATGCGGCGCCTTGTCACTCACAATCAGGTTGCCACGGTAACTTGGACTGGACCTTTTGAACTTCGCCATGATTTTCGTCGAGGTATCCATGCGATCGAGGTGAAGACATCTGGTCGATCCGATAAAACTCGAGTATCTATCCATGGCATTGACCAGTTGGCTCCACCAGTCGGAGGTACACTTCACCTTGCTCATGTTCGGCTGGAGCGAGTAGAAAATGGTCAACTTTCGGTAGGCTCGGTTTTTGACGATCTGCTGAGATCAGGGGCGGACAAAAAAACGCTTGAAAGGGGGTTAGAAGCATTGGGATGCTCAGATCCTCATGGCGAGGAATGGAATCGCCTCTCCTTTGACCTGGAAGGACTGAATGTCTACAGGGTCTCTGAAGGATTTCCGCGAATCACTGGCTCCAGTTTCATTGGAGGATTTTTGCCAGAAGGGGTTTCGGCTATTGAGTATCAGATAGATCTGAGCCATGCAAAGATCTTCGAACTCTCGACAAATGAATTCGAAATCGCATTAAAAAGGATTGCCGGATGACGCGACTCGAGCTTTTTAGCGAACCCTTTGCCAAGACAGGAAACATAGCAGCGGACGGTTTTAGACGGCTGCTGGGCTGTCCCGCTCAAGATCTTCTGCAGACAGTTCTCCGAGAATCCATCCAGAACAGCATCGATGCTGCTCTGCCTGGGGCTGGCCCATCGTTGTTGATTCGATTTCGTACGCTGACATCTCAACAGTGCATGGCCTTGAGAGAATTTGCACTCGCAGACCTTCCGTTGGGCGATCACACACGAAACGAGATAGCAACTTCAATCGGGACGGTTGGCCTCAAGGTGCTGGAAATCTGTGACTTCCGCTCCATCGGGCTGGGTGGGCCAACGTCGGGGGATGTTGCTTCAGATGGGGGCGAAGCGCTCAATTTCGTGAACTTTCTGCGTAACGTAGGCGTTGCTCGCGACACATATCACGGAGGAGGGACCTACGGATACGGGAAAACATCTCTATATGCAATGAGTGCGTGTTCGACGATTCTCGTAGATAGCCAGACCACCTGTGAAGGTAAACCCGTACGAAGATTCATGGGTTGTCACTTGGGGTCGGCATTCGATGCTGATACAGCCGATAACAAGCGCAGACGATTTACGGGGAGGCACTGGTGGGGCATCAGCGATGGAGACGACGGCATCGATCCCCTCACTGGATCCCATGCGGCTGAACTGGCGGTTTCGCTTGGGTTGCCTGAGCGAGATTTGAACAATACGGGTACTTCAATCCTTATCCTTGATCCTTACATCGAGGAGGGAGAAGGCACTAGGTCGATCGATAGCTATATTCAGGAAACGATTCTCTGGAACTTCTGGCCACGACTCACGGAATCAACTCCTGAAGAAAAGAAACTCACTATTCGTGTGGAAATTGAGGAGCAGGAAGTGGTGTTGCCGGTTCCGGACAATTTCCCCCCCTTTGATCTGTTCGCGTCAGCTATGAAGGCTTATAGAGACGACTCCGATGATGTGCAAATTATCAGGAGCGAGCGCCCAAAAATGGACCTGGGCAAGCTAATCATCAAGAAAGGGCTTTGCGCCGATCGTGTGGGCGCCGCTCTAGATGAGAATTCCGAAATACCCGAGCAGGCTTGTCATATCGCCCTAATGCGGCCTGTTGAGCTGGTCGTAAAATACATTGAGGGTACTCCCTTTGCCGATGCTCGCTTTGAGTGGGCAGGGGTATTTGTATGTTCGGATGAGGATGAGGTGGAATCCGTGTTTGCAATGTCCGAACCTCCTGCACATGACGATTGGATTCCTGACAATCTTCCCGACCGCAATGCGAAGACATATGTACGGGGGGCTCTCAGGCGAATCGAACACGCCGCCAATACTTTCGCGGCTCCAGTCATCTCAGTCGCAAAAGGAAGTAATGAGCGTGGCCCTTCGCTTGCTAGTACTGCTAGCCGTTTGGGGCGGCTGCTTGATTCAGTTTCGGGAACAGGTCCGGGCAGGCCAAAGCCCTCCCCCCGCTCACCATCCGCAAAACAGGAGCTTGTCATATCTCCAGCTCGGTTTATCCGCCTTGAAATTGACAATTCGAATAGACGTTGCGCCATTTTTGAAGCGGATCTTCAAAACGACGGGACGAATGCAACACTTGAAATATCGGCTGTATCTCATCTGATTGCAGACGGTGCCTTAGCTGACAGCGAGGACTTGCCGGCAAGTTTTGAAACCCGGGTAATCGGGATGTCGTTTAATGCCACTGACGAATTCGCTGCGGGATCAACCATCAAGGTAGGTACTGAAAGCGGCACCCTCAGCATTTCGGTTCTGAGCCCACCAGAAGCAGCCGTAGGTATCAGACTTCACTTTCTGGACGAAGGTAGAGAATGAGCCGTATAGCCCTCCCGTTTCTTACACTTCCGAACGAACTGGTCAACTTCAGCGGCTGGATGATCGGGCCTCCGGGAGAACCATTGTTCCCGGCTTCCGACATTTTGGAAAATTGGGATTATGAACAAGACATCCAAGTCAACATCCATGTCCATATAGATTTCACAGAAGCAGCAGATCGATTAGGAATAGATGCTGCTGATTTAAAACTGGCAGTAGTACTTGTGGCCGGCACCGGCTCTGGCAGCTTGCCTCGGCGATTAGATCGCCTGAAGACTGCCGTAATAGATATCGACGAGCCAGCAGTTACGCTCGAGGCAACCATCCCGGGACGTACCCTTTCAGGGCAGCTTCAACTCAGCCTGAGAATCGTTCTTGCAGCCCCAGTTGATTCTGGAAGTCTGCTATCTCCAAAGCAGCAGGGCGCCCGCCTCTGGCAGCATCATAAAAATATCCTCATCGAAGACGGTGGCGATTCTAGATTTCCTATTGAACTTGCGAGCTTTTCAGAAAGCTTCAAAGCTAGGCCCGAGCAATATGCGCCCTGGCTTGTCGATTGGAACCCGACAGCGCTTGATGCGGACTTCAGCGGTAATGTGAGGCTTTATGTCAATTCTGATATCGAACGCATTTGCACAAGGTTCGTCGAAGGTGATGCGCTGACGCTTCAGGCAATGGTAGCTGACGTGATGACACAGATAATCGAAGCCGCTATTGACGTTGAGAATGCAGCCGAACTTTATAGATATGAGGAAGGTTCCATAGGTTACCAAGCGAGAGCGTGGATGGAGATGTCGTTTCCGGGACAAAGTATGGAGAACATTCGACAATTGCGGAGCTATGCACCTGGAAAGTTTAAAGCCTTGATTCTTGCGATAGCTGACTTTGGGGATAATAAATGAAGAGTGTTCCACTTCTACCTCGTCTGAAAGCCCACGGTGTCGCCACAATCCTCGAGAAACTCAAGAGTGAGTCTCCATCGGCCAGAGACAGCATCGACCGTTTGAGAGAATACTCGGCGTTAAAGACCAGCGCTTCGAGTGGCGGAACTAGAGCAGATAGCGTGGCCGTTAATATAACTGCTGAACTCAGAAGAATCGCTCAAAAAGCTGGGTTCCCCACCGCCAATATCCAGGCAGCCAGAGCTCAGTTCGACCAAGACGCAGCCATTTACCTTGGCCAATTAGAGGAATTAAAAACTGGCGAAGCATTGCGTGATGACGTATGGGCGTTCATGACAACTGTATTGGCGCCTGACATCGTCGCATGGCGTTTCACTGATAAAAATCGCGAGCGGGTGGCGAGATTTGCAGGAGGTGTTCGCAACTCGTTCCAGCGGCTATGGGTGCGGGGTACAGTTCTGGATCGAGGAGACGGGCATGCGCAGCGCTGGGAGCTGATAAAACAATTGACCGAGGATGCAATGGTTCAGATTTTCGAGCGAGCATCGATTGGCGGGAACCCTCCCTTTGCCATGGCAATAGCTGAAGGCTGGCTCCGCACGGCAAGTAAGGTTGGTCGAGGTCCAATGGAGGACGTTATGCGTTCTGCCACCAAAATTCTAAGAATGAAGAATCAGATCATCGATTTGGGATATCTAACTTCCGAGGAGTTGGAGGGCGTAGTCTCAGATACATTCGATACTGCGGCTCGCGCGGTTATTAAAACTGATGAGCCTGAGCTTGCGACTTGAAAGAGTGACCTAGGAAATAGATGCTGATTGAAACTGACCTCGTCTATCGAATGGAATTTTACCCCGAGGAGAGCTGATTTTTTTCGGCAACCTTTCCTAGGCTTTCGGACTGTACGGTTTGGGTCGCATTGAAATCCAAATCCGCTCGGTTCAGATGGTTTGCCTAACATATTTTGGCTGACAAACGATGACTGATCTGACGGGTTGACCGTGCAGCGTTGACCTAATACGATCTCACCTCGGCGCCTAAGAAACGCCTAATCCAGAGCGGTCCTCCGCACCCGACAGTCATGCGGCTTTTTTTCGTCTGCGGTTTTTCTACGCCTGCGAGAAAATCCCCGTTATGTCGGGAGTGGGCGAATACAAGACCCGAAAGGGGAATATGTCCGGCCCGTCTCTGGTGGGTTTCTTAGCTCCCGACACCCATAACGAATGCCCTA
>Ga0182008_10002438_pt1 | contig 11664 bp, 12 predicted proteins | sample Sormic07211129_1_FD_120482 | JGI IMG/M metagenome (GOLD analysis project Ga0182008, IMG submission 120482) | Rhizosphere microbial communities from Sorghum bicolor, Mead, Nebraska, USA - 072115-129_1 metaG | ecosystem: Host-associated > Plants > Roots > Rhizosphere | place: USA: Nebraska...
TAACGGTTATAGTTATGATTAGATATTTTATATGGACAAAATTAGGATTAAAGAGGAAATACATTATAAAATGGGTAGTAGACATCCTATGAGTTTAAGACTCAAAAAATCAAGTTATTGGGGGTAGTTCCCCTTTTCATTTCTGTTCTAAAAAAGAACTTCATAATTATTGGGCTCTAGATAAAATAGCTATAAGTAGATTAAAACCTTTTTTTTTCAACCGTAGAAATTTTTATAGGTTCCTTACATTTGACGGAAATACCTTTAATTATAAAAAAGGAATTAAAAGGTAAATCTGGTATCTATGGATTCTTTTGTAAAACTACCGGTAAATTGTATATCGGTTCTTCAGTACAATTATCTAAGAGATTTAATAGACATGTTAAAGGTGCTCGATCTAATGTAAAACTTCAAAATGCAATAAATAAATATAATATTCATGATTTTATATTTATAGTATTTGAATACTGTGAGCCAGAGTGCATAATTAACAAGAATTGATAAAAAGATAGTTTAATACAAAACATGTCTTTATTGACATGTTACATATAAGTTCAAGTCTATGGTTAAGTTTAATAATATCATAAGTGCAGGTTTTGTTAAAGGTTCAGGTTTTGTTAAAAGTGCAGGTTTTGTTAAAGGTGCAGGTTTTGTTAATCGATTTTATAGTACTAAGAGATTAACTATAGCTGAAAGGAATTCTTTTTCTGTTACTCCTTATTTACATGAGGTAATAATAGGTAGTTGCCTTGGTGATTTATATGCGAATAAACAATGTAATAGAAATTATGCTAGATTAACATTTAAACAAGGTTTAATAAATGAAGCATATATTTTACATTTATATGATTTATTTAAAGATTATTGTGGTACTGGCCCTTTAAATAGTGCTCTTAAACCAGATAAAAGAACAGGTAAAGTTTATACTAGTATAAGATTTTCTACTTATTCTTTACCTTGTTTTAATTATTATCATGATTTATTCTATGTAAATGGTGTAAAAAGAATTCCATTGAGTATTGGTGATTTATTAACACCGGTTAGTTTAGCATATTGGGCAATGGATGATGGTTGTAAAAAGAATACAGGTTTTACATTTTGTACAGATTCTTATACTTTTGAAGAAACAGAATTCTTATGTGATGTACTAAGAACTAAATTTGGTTTAATATGTAGCTCACATAAAAATAGAAAAACTTTTAGAATTTTTATTTCTAGTAAATCTATGGATAAATTTCGATCTCTTGTTACTCCATATTTCCATGAATCAATGATGTATAAACTTACAACTTAAGTTTAATAATATCTTTGCTTGTTCGTTATTTAAATATTAAATAACACCCCCCCCCATTGTGAACATTTGATCACCTGGAGTAAATTTTCAGAAACCTCGGTAGGTTCCTCATAACATCTCGAGAGGATCTTAAGAGAACAAATCTATATTGATTCTCTTAACCCGGAATTTAATATACTTCAAGTTGCGGGTTCGTTACTAGGTTATAAACATTCAGCAGATTCTATTGCTAAAATAAGTAAAGCCAGAATAGGTAAAACTCATACACCAGTAACTAAAGCTTTAATGAGTGTTGCTAAAGGAACCGCTATTTATGTATATGATTCAAACGGTACACTTGTAAATACTTTTAGTTCAGGAAGAAAAGCCGCAGAACATTTTGATTGCTCACACCCTACTATTTTAAAATATAGTATAAATGGTTTAGTATTTAAAGGACAGTGGATATTGTCTACATCTTAAATTTCTAAGCAAAGTTAACTCAGACAATGAGGGATAGAAGGGCACTATCCAGTACAACTAGTATTTGTACACCCTCCCCCCGGGCCCGCGGGGCGGGCCCGGTCCTGTAAATATATAAAAACTACGGGATCGAGCCCGAAGGGCTAGCATTAATGTAGTTAATAGTGCGGGATAATCCAGAGGAGACAATCAGCACTGATAGGGCTGAGGCGGGGTTACCGTCTATTTTGGCAAATTTAACATTTTATATTTATTAATAAACTTTAGTCTAAGAAAGTAAGTTTCTTTTGTAATTAATTCGTATATTTTTATAGACCCGCAGGAGGGGGCTAATTTTTAATTTTACTTCTTCTGAATGCTTGTTACTTTACCAATTAAGTTTATTCCGTAATGTAGGTATTAAATTATTTTTTATTTTTATGATAGACTTGAACAAAATTAATCTTAATAAAAATTGTCTTTCTTATATTACATATCAATACTGTTATATATTAATTATCGGACAATTTTTTTAATAGTCAAAATATATATTAATACTGTAGTAAAGTCTCTTAACTCAGTCAGAACTAATAATTGAGACACATTGGGGGGTGTTAGATTTTCGAGAATCCAACGTTATGATTATCGGCCCAAGCATAGCCAATAATAATATAAATGAACAAAGTATTAAGTATAATGAGTATGATGAATACATGATTGCACCTACTGCTTGTATTTGAGGAAAACTCGAATTCTAATTAATTATTTTAGATCTATGAATGATTCATATAAAAATGCAGGCCGGGCACCCGGGCTGGGGTGTTAGATAGATTTTTGCTATCTAACGTTATTATTAAAAATAAACAGCCGTATATAAGTTGCCCCTACGGCTGGACAAGGCTGCTGAATAATTCCTTATTTTTTAGAAGTGGATAAGAACCATTCTTTTTGAAATAATTTACCATCTTTAAGATACCTAGAGATTTTCACAATGCTACAATTAAAATATAATGCAGCTTCTGAACAAGAGGTAAACTCATGAGAAAGAATGATTGGAGTACTATAATTATAAACGAACACCTTCTTACTTAAAGAATTACTCTCACCAGTTCTACCAAACATTGGATTATTTTTACCAAATCTGTCCACGCTTCTCTGAGTTATACTCAGATTTGCTTTATGTTCTGAGGTTTTAGGAATTCCCAATTTCGCTTCTCTCATTAGGGCTTTAGTTTTTTCTGAGTGATTAAAACCTAACGAAGAACCTGCATTTGGGAGTAAGTTATATTTAGGTTGAAGTATATCCATATAATGTTGTTCTCTTTTGAGAATTAATCTTCGAGCTTCTAATTTAGATAAATTAGTTATATCTATATTTTCATAAATTGTAAGACTAAATCTATCATAACCATGATGAAGAAGTGCATTGTATATATGCATATTTTTATTACGACTTATAAAACTTTTATTGAAGTAATCTCTAAAACGTAAAGATAAATTCACAGCTGAGCCTATATATGTTTTATTTGATTCTAAATGAGTCCATTGGTATATACCAGATCTCCCTTTATTATCAGCTAAAATTTTAGATTTGTCACTATCTGCATTGGAGTAAATCATTAGAGGTACAAAAGTACTATATAAAATTGAAAAATCTTGGATCCCCGAAGGAAATAAATTTGAATAATAAGTAAGTAAAATTTTCATTTTTTTTTATAAAAAAGGCAAATTAATTTTTTTAATTAATAACCCTAAAGCATAAATCCTAGCCTTATATAATTTTTTTGCTTTTACACCCACTATATCGGCTTGTAAATTTCTGGGATATCTTATATTCGGAGTTCGCCCACTCTTAATAGAGAATAAAATTATCATCCCTGCATAGAATTATTATAAGGTCTTATAATATTAGATTATCGGTAAGATTACTTTTAAGAAGGTAATCAATATTAATAAAATTAACTTAGATATTTAGTTAATTAAGGTATTATACCCGAATCAATATTTTTTAATATAAGATTTATTAGGTGTAAATATAGTAAGATATACATTTAGTATACCGACCGAGAACGCAGAGATTCGAACTCTGATAAAATAAGACATAATTGCTTATTTACTTTACCTAATTAAGTTACATCCCGTAATAAAGTAAAGAATTTGCCTTTTTAAAAGACTTGAACTACTATATAGTTTTATATTTAATTATTTTATGTTACATGTCAATACTGTTATTTTCATTATTCGGGTAAAATTTCGGTAATTAAAATTTAATTTTTAGCATATTCTTGAAAATTGTCTAACTTTGATCAGAACTCTTAATTGAAACACATTAAGGGGGGGGGTGTTAGATTTTTTATCTAACGTTATGATTATTGGCCCTAACATAGCCAATAATAGGATGAATGAACAAAGAACAAGGTATAAACTATAAGATGAATACATTATAGCTCCTATAGAACTGATTTGTTCGTAATTTACAAAGATATTGTTATAAATAGTATTGAATCCAGTATTAAGATAATTCTCTGATTGGCTATTATTAAGACCTAATATTGAAAAGTTTAATTTATCAAATAAGGCTGTAATAAGATAAACGTTATCTATTGACCGAGTTAAAGAATTTGTTAATATTATGTAACTCAATGTACTTGCTACAATTATAGCTAATGGGAAATTTTTACTGTATTCTGCTCCAATTTCGGATAATTCAACTAGTCTTATATTTAGCATCATTATTACAAATAAGAATAATATAGCAATAGCTCCTATATATACCATTATATATGCTAATGCTATAAAATTAATCCCTAATAAAATTAAATAACCAGCTAAATTAACAAATACAGCTATTAAAAATAATACACTAATAATGGGCGATCGAGCTGTAATAACTAATATAGCTGATAATACAGAAGTGAATGTTAATAAATCTAATAATATATTATTCATTTTTTTTTTAAAGCTCCCTTTTAGGGGTATTGGTAAATTGATTATTAAATCAATAACCAAAAAGTATAAATCCTAGCCTTACATATATTTCTTAGTCTTTTAACTTCCAGTCTATCGGCTTCGTTATAAAGATAAAGATATCATTAAGTATGATAAATTATCATGTTAAGTATGATAATTATTATATAAGGTCTTATAGATTTTTCTATCGGTATGATCACTTTAAAAAAGGTAATCAATATTAATAAAATTAACTTTGATCTTTAGTAAACCTGAGCCTCCCCCGGAAGGGTCTCCACCCTCCCGGGCTGGGATTTATTGTATAGAAAAGATCCCTTTTTAGTTAATCGAGTATTAATATCCGAGATAAATCTTTTTATCATAAGATTTATTTTTATAAATATAGTCATATACATAATGAGAACACAGAGACTCTGATAAGATAAAAGCTTACTCGAGTGAAAGACCATTTTCTTTATAAAAAGTCCGAAGGATAATAAAGTTGGTAACTTCATTATGCTATGTATTATATAATGGGAACGCAGAGACTCGAACTCTGATTTGGCAAGATAAAAGCTTGTTACTTTACCAATTAAGTTACATTCCCTTAAAATCAAACTAAGTAACATTAAAAGAAAATTTAAATTACAAAAATGCCTAATCTATTCATATTATGAAAGACTTGAACTTTTTAGTTTAAATAACCTTATCTAAATAATTTATAATAAGATTTAATATAGTTAATTATTATAAAATAAAAAAAATATGGTGACCTTCAAATTCTGGAGAGACCTCGACGGGAGAGTGTTTACCTAATATTATTGAATACCTAATTTCAATTATAAATATTAAATTTATATAACTGTTGTAAACTAATTAGTAAGTATTAATAGTATATTAACTCCCCTACTATAAATTATTTCTTATTAACAAATGTTAATAAGATCCACTTTTTTTTAAATAATTTACCATTTTTAATATAGGGTAAGATACTATTATAAGAGCAATTAAAAAATTGTCCGGCTTTTTTAGGTTCTCCCCTTCGGGGATGGACATTAAATAACATTCCCTCTTATACCAAGGCCAAGTAAATGAATAATATTGTTTATTATAAAGAATAAAATTGTCTATTATAAAGAATAAAATTATAGTTACAATCTTTGATTAATTAATTCTAAAAGTAGAGTTAGTGTTCAAGTCTTTTAACATTATTATTTTTTATTACTATAAAGTGTGTCAAACAAATAAGTATACTATTAAAATAATATTAATTTATATTATTAAAGTCAATAATAGGTGATTAACATCATTCTGGGAACAAAAAAAACTACAAAAAACTATGAATTTATCAATTACTCTATTTTTAATCGGAATTCTCGGTTTCATATTAAACCGTAAAAATATTATTTTATTAATAATCTCTATTGAATTAATGTTATTAGCAGTAACATTTATGATTCTTATATCATCTTTTGCTTTTGACGATATCTTAGGTGAAATTTATGCTATTTATATTATAGCAATAGCAGGAGCTGAATCAGCCATTGGACTGGGAATAGTTATCGCTTTCTACAGATTAAGAGGGTCGATTCGTATTAAATAATTTACTTATCCCTAATATATTAATTTATTATAACTTTAATTTTTGGAAACAATTCTATTCGTAGTCTGGTTATCTTATAGGGATAACTAGATGAAAATAAAATAATAATTTATAATTTATATTAGCTTTATTGTAGCAATATTAACTTTATTTATTATTTTTTATGATAACCCTATGAATTGTAAAGTATTCCATTTCTTTCGGGAGCTGTGGGGTCATAAGGATGAGGAAACAAATAAGCGTAAGGGTGTACTACACCTAAGCGGCTGATAGGCGTAGGGAAAGTCCTTGAGGCTTGGAACAAAAGTTGTTCCCCTCCATAAGAACGATGCAGAAAACCGGCTAGTTGTCCTTACCATAATGGATACTTTGCAAAATATTAAACTTTTTAAAAATTATAAAAAATATGTACAACAACAACAACAACAACAATGTTCATTTTACACCGGTAATTGTTTATAACAATGTCGATACTGACAAATCAAAAATTCTATTTGATAATAAAGGTAAAAGTGGTATATACCTGTGGACTCATAAAGAAACAGGTAAAATTTATGTAGGAAGTGCAGTTGATTTATCTAATCGATTAAGTAAATATTTTTCTCCCTTAGATTTAAAACGAATAGATAATTATATATCTAGAGCTCTTCTTCACCACACTTATTCTACTTTTACTTTGTCAATCCTTGAATATATAGACATATCAAATTTATCTAAAGAAGAAACAAAAAAATTGATCCTTGAACGTGAACAATTTTATATTGATTCTTTGGAGCCAGGGTACAATATACTTAAAGTAGCTGGTTCTTCGTTAGGATTTATCCATTCAGAGGGATCAAAAACTTTAATGAGTATTGCTCAGAAAAGCATAGACAGAACAGGGCAAAATAATCCAATGTTTGGTCGTGTTGGTGAGAATAATCCTTTTTATGGTCAAACTCATTCCCCTGAAACTTTAAAAAAATTGATTGAAGCTAATCTAGGTAAAGTTAAATCAAAGGAAACTAAAGAAAAAATGAGTGAAGCTAAAGGTAGTATTATTTATGTTTATGATACTCAAGGTATACTTATTTATACTTTTAGTTCAGCAAGAAATGCGGCTGAAAATCTAAATTCTCATCATCAGACAATTATAAGATATACTAAAAGTAAGAAAGTATTTAGAAATAAATGGATCTTATCAACATCTTTAATTACACCTTAAAGGTGAGGATCATTACGAGGGTCAATTCGGATTAAATAATTCTATCCACCCTCTCTTCCTTTACCTGTGGAACTCAAATTAATGTTTTTTCTTCGGATAGAGCTACATTATTTAATACTTTTTCTTCTTCTAGAAAAGCAGCTTTACATTTTAATGTTTCTAAGGACATGATTATTAGATATGCTAGAAGTGGTAAATTGTTTAAGAATTAATGGATTCTTTCGATAGAAACAAAAAATGAGTAAATTTATTTTAATTCCTCCGGGACCGGAGGTTTATTATTGTATATTAAAGAATAAGTAATTATTTTATATAATTATTTAAGGGTGGGAGGTAGGGAATCTTGTATATACAAATTAAGTTTAATTTTTAGTTAAACTTTATTAAGGATAATTATTATCAAGGATAATTTTATCTTTACACCATGTTTTATAAATAAAGAGGAATTTTTTAATATTTTTTTAAAATGTATTTATCAATAGTTTTAATACCTTTATTAGGTTCAATTTTCGCCGGATTGTTCGGACGTAAGTTAGGGGCTCAAGGTAGCCAATTTATTACAACCTTTGGGCTGATTGTTACATGTCTATTATCTTTTACAGCATTCTACGAAGTAGGATTAAATCAATCGCCAGTGTCAATCGACCTGTTTAGCTGGATTGATTCTGAGTATTTCTCAGTAAACTGGGGATTTACATTTGATAGCTTAACTGTATCTATGCTTATACCAATTGTATTTATCTCTTCATTAGTTCACATGTACTCTATAGGATATATGGGAGCTGATCCTCATACACAAAGATTTTTTAGTTACTTATCAGCCTTTACTTTTTGTATGTTATTATTAGTATGTGGAGATAATTTATTAGTATTATTTGTGGGTTGGGAAGGTGTAGGAGTATGTTCTTATTTACTAATTAGTTTTTGGTTTACAAGAATAGCTGCTACTAAATCAGCAATACAAGCTATAGTTACTAATAAAGTAGGTGATTGGGGAATGTCTATAGCTCTTTTTGCAATTATTTTTGTATTTGGAAATTTAGATTTTGCTAATATATTCTCTTTAGCTCCATATATTAATACTGATATTTTAACATTTATTAGTTTATGTTTATTAGTAGGTGTTATGGCTAAATCAGCTCAGTTAGGATTACATGCTTGGTTACCTACAGCCATGGAGGGTCCTACTCCAGTATCAGCTTTAATTCATAGTGCCACTATGGTAACTGCTGGTATCTTCTTAATGATAAGAACTTCACCATTATTAGAATATAGTAGTACAGCATTAATAGTAATTACATGTTTAGGTTCATTATCAGCATTTGTTTTTGCTTCTATTGGATTAGTACAAAATGATCTTAAACGTATAATCGCTTATTCAACTGCTAGTCAATTAGGATATTTAGGTGCAGTATGTGGTTTAAGTCAATATAATATAGCTTTTTATCACATTATTAATCATGCTTTCTTTAAAGCATTATTATTCTTAGCTGCTGGATCTGTAATTCATGCTATGGCAGATGAACAAGACGTAAGACGAATGGGAGGTTTAGCTAAATTATTACCATTTACTTTTGTAGTAATGTTTATTGCTGCTTTAAGTAATATTGCTTTCCCATTCTTATCAGGTTTCTATTCTAAAGAAATCATTATTTTATCAGGTTATGGACAATATACATTCCAAGGGTCTTTCGCCTATTGGCTAACTACCTTTGCAGCTTTATTTACTTCTATATATACAACTAGATTGTTATATTTAACTTTCTTTTCTATACCGAATGGTACTAGAAATAACTATGAAAATACACACGAAGCTCCTTTCTTTATGGCAATTCCATTAGGGATACTAGCTGTATTATCAGTAGTTTTTGGTTATTTATCTAAAGATTTATTTATCGGTATGGGTAGCGACTTTTTTGGGAATGCTGTATTTATCCATCCTAATAATATAATATTAATCGATGCCGAATTTGCTATACCTTTATTTATTAAATTATTACCGTCTATCTTAACAATTTGTGGATTTATCGGTACATTATTATTTTATGAATTTGTACCAAATATCCTAGTTGAAATTAAATTATCTAAATTAGGTAGAACGGCTTACACTTTTCTTAACCAAAAATACTTCTTTGATTTAGTTTATTCTCGTTTAATAGCATTAATCTTAAATCTAGGATACATGACCCATAAATTAATTGATAGAGGTACTTTAGAATTAGTAGGTCCAACGGGGCTTACTAACTTATTTAGTAATACATCTCGTAACCTCGCTTCATTAGATAGTGGTTATATCCCAAATTTAGCATTATACACAATCTTATCTGTTATTACTTTAACAGGTGCGATCTTATACTTAGATGATGCTAGATTAATATTAGTGTTTATTTCTGCTTTATTCTTATTAAATTCACGTCATTTTACAACTAAGACAAACTCCCCCCTACGGAAGCAATAATAGTTTAAATAAAGTAAACAAATTTTCAGCGTATCAAACTCGTAGTTATCATGCATTTTCTACATTGAGAAAGGAGTTTAAAAAAAGTGAGGGTAATGAAAATTTAGTAGGAGATGAAAAAATAACTCGATACTATTCTAATGCGGATACTGAAAAAGTACAAATCCTGTCAGATAATAAAGGTCTGGCAGGTATCTACATGTGGACTCATATAGAATCCAATAAAAGATATATCGGATCAGCAGTAAATCTTAGAGCTCGTCTGCTCTACTATTTTAATGTAAATTATTTAAACCGTAATAAAAATATGTATATCTGTAATGCTCTCTTAAGTTACGGATATTCTGGATTTTCTTTTACAATTCTTGAATATATTAATATATCAAATCTATCTCTCCCCGCAACTTTCGATAGAGGGGAAGAAAAAGAAAATGTTCGTAAATTGATCCTTGATCGTGAACAATATTATATCGATTCTTTGAATCCTGAATACAATATTTTAAAAACTGCTGGTTCTATCTTAGGTTATAATCATACAAAGGATACAATCGCTAAATTGAGTGAAGCTAATAAAGGTAAGTCTCTATCAATAGAGACTATAGCAAAAATTCGTGAAGCTAATGTAGGTGAAAACCATCCAATGTTTGGAAAAATTCATTCAAAAGAGACTAAAGCTTTAATGAGTGTTGCTAAAGGAACCGCTATCTTTGTTTATGATTCTAATGGTTTACTTGTTAATAAATTTTCTTCAGCTAATGCTGCTGCAAAGGAATATAATTGTCATCATTATACAATCCTTAGTTATGCAAAATCTGGTAAATTATTCAAAAAAGAATGGATTTTTTCAATGGTAGAAAAGGATTCTGTTAATTAAGGAAATTTCTTTTTCATAAATATTGCTCGTCCCTTAATATAGATTTCTTTTATACACGTTCTTAAATCAAAAATACTTCTTTGATTTAGTTTATTCTCGTATAGTTGCTTTAATTTTAAACGCCGGATACATGACACACAAATTAGTAGACCGAGGTACGTTAGAACTTATCGGACCTACTGGTCTTACTAATTTATTTAGTAACACTAGTAAAAACTTAGCCTCATTAGATTCTGGATATATCCCGAATTTAGCATTATATACAATCTTATCTGTTATAACTTTAACTGGAGCTATCCTATATCTTGACGATGCTAGACTTATATTAGTGTTTATCTCTGCTTTATTTTTGCTGAACTCACGTCATTTTACAACCAAGACAAACTGCCCCCCCCCGGATTCGCATTTTTACCATGGGTCCGGGCTTTGGATATTAAAAATATAATTCACCCGCCCGGGCCGCCTAAATGGGCCGGCTGGGATAAAAAGGTATCTTAAAACTCTATTCTGTAAAAAAATAAAAAATTATTTTTTAGATCCGCGGGGGGGGGGGCTAGGTCGCCCCGAAAGGGAGTATTATAAACAAAGTTCCCCAAACAAATTAATCTGTAACGATTTTTCTAATTTAATCCCCGGCTTGCTTAAGCGGGTCAGGTAGGCGATATAACGAAACAAGTTTATTATATTTCTTAATTATAAGACTAAAGAATAACCCACCCGGGTACCAGAGGAGGGTTGTTCAGCCTCCTCTAGGGGGGGGGGGGGGGGGGGGGGGGAACAAAAAAGAAAAAGAAAAAAAAAAAAAAATAAATTTGATAATAAAAAAAAATAAATTTAAAAA
>Ga0182008_10002440_pt1 | contig 11657 bp, 12 predicted proteins | sample Sormic07211129_1_FD_120482 | JGI IMG/M metagenome (GOLD analysis project Ga0182008, IMG submission 120482) | Rhizosphere microbial communities from Sorghum bicolor, Mead, Nebraska, USA - 072115-129_1 metaG | ecosystem: Host-associated > Plants > Roots > Rhizosphere | place: USA: Nebraska...
CCGCTCTGAGCGGGTGTCGTATAATGGCATTACTCCAGCTTCCCAAGCTGATAACGAGGGTTCGATTCCCTTCACCCGCTCCACTATTTTCAAGGCCTCCAGCGCAGTCCACGGACATCCAATAGCGTCTGGTGACAGTTTCAGTGACAGTTTCTAAGAATCCACCTCCCCCCATGCTTACGCGAACCAGCAGCATGGTCGGACCGTGAGAGCCTCGCCCGTCAGATACCCTCCCCGCCGGACAGATTCAATTTTTCCGGTTGAAGTTTAAAGTGACTATTAAAGCTATTTAATTTTCTCTTTACTCTACAACCCAGATAGATCAAGGCTTTCAGAGCTTTCAACAAACCTATTTTTCAGGTCACCCCAACTATTTATGGGGCTATCAGGAAAGCTATTTACCCACCCCCACCAAGTAGCTGATTTATAAGGGTTTTGTATTTAAATACCTTTTTAAATAGCCCACCTGTCCTCCTGATCGCCATGTGTCAAAGCCACGTCCCACGCGGGTTGCAGAGCATTAATTGCTCCGTTTCGAACAGGGTGGCGAAAAATAGCCACTTTTTTAACCGCCCCGGAACTCCCCCAGTGGGCTGCCCCTTTTTTTATCTGAAGCAAAATTACGACATGAAGCAGATACCTGAGCGGGCACTGTCTATGCTTGGATTTCACGAAAGGAGTCGACCTATGCTCAGCGAATATTCGTTAACAGACATGCTTGAAAGAATGTATGTAAATCAGTTGGCGCTAGAAGCTGCTGTGATGGAACTCACCCTGCGAGTAGAGCAACAGGGGGCAACGGAGGTGGGTGAGAACGTTCGAGGAGCACTGGTGGCAATCACTGAAAATGCGGGCCACATCAAGCAATGCCTGGCCCGCCTCAGGGGGCCCGGAATCGGTTGACTCGCACTTGTTACGCCTGGTCAAACTGCGAAACGTCGTAACTGCGCTGAAATCCTTGTAACACCTGGCCTGCATGAAGTTTTCGCCAGCTCCGTGTGCAGGCCAAATCCTTTCAAAAAAGATCGATCACGATTTTGAAAACACACTTATTCGGATGTTTTTGGCATTTTTTCCTAATGAAACCGGGCACTCCAGCAATACTCCCTCCGTGACCGCCTCTGTACCGCTGTGCAATCGCGCTGCATTTCTTTGCAAAACCTCTCACAAAATGAAATCGCCGATAGCCTGCGGAGCCCCACGGCCCGCCTGGGCTGCAGGTTCGTTTGCACTACATCCGGATTTGCACAAAAAAGAGACACAAAGCCCGTCGGCGGGAGGGGGATAAGTGCTTTTTCATCTGTTTTTTTATTTGGAAAATCTATTTTGAGATTCGCTCTCATATTGCGCGATCCACAGAGTTGGCCAGTGCGTCGAGTCTCCAAGCTCTAGGCCCGAAGGGCAGATGACCTAATGAGTTTTACGGACGAAAAAAAACCGCCTTCTTAGGGGCGGTTTTCCGCAAGCTCAGTTAGTAGCTGACTTGCTGTCCTCACAGGGAGCTTCAACGTCCATTCAGTTTACGCTCGATAGCTACTATCAGCAAATAGCTGCTACAGACGGTAGATAGCTGGTCGCAGCTTAATGCAAATGGGGTAAGATCGCCCCGCTCGTTTCGTGTGAGGAGCCGGAGTGCATTTTGAGGGGGGGTACCTTTCAACCCCTCAACGCGGCTTTGTAACCCGCGCCGAATTCGATTGAGGGGCCTTCAACCGGCCTCCTCACAGGGAGCTTCAACGAGCAACCCCGAAGGCGTATGTGTTTCGGAAAAATCGCTGGAGGAAGGCCATTCAGAGGCCTTTAAGTATGAAGAAGTTTTTTCGTGCTCTGAGTGGTTTGATGAACCTGTACCGGTGTTATCGTCTGTACGAATTCATCCGTGACAACTGGGATGACCTGTAACTGAGGTCCCTCCTGGGGAACCCGTCTTGGCTTAGGCCCGGACGGGTTTTTTATTGGGCAGCTATAACTGATAAAGGCCTATGACTCGTCGTTCCCAAATGCTTTTAATTCCTCAGAACTTTCAAGCACCCCACCTAAACTAGCAACATGAGCTAGCAGCGAAAAAGCCTTATAGCTATTAACTTCTGTTGCGTATTCTAGATCTAACCCATGTAAAGTGGTGTGACGATTCAATCCGGTATAGGCGTTTTCGTTCCGACTCCCCTTAGTCCAACCCACGGGCCGTTGACTACTTAGTGGTTTCCAGGCCGACGTGTCGATCAAGTTTATCCAAGTTTCAGATTCAGGGTTCGAAGATATTTTTTCACGCGCCCAATCCGATATATGCCCTTTACTAGTAAATAGTTCTCGCTCGGTAAGTGCTAATAGAATTCCGTCAGATTGGGCGAAAAAAACCGGGATAGACAAAGCAAACTCACCACGGTTGTGTGCATCTATTGCGGGCTTGATAGCAAAGGCTCGCTCAGGAAATGCTTCGACAATACTAGTCGAAAGATGCGGAAGATATTCTTTGTAGAAAGCGACAAAGCTTTCGTCAACTAAGTCCGCTCTATTTTGGTAATCAGGAATAGATTCTAGAATTAATGCCTGTTGTTCGAAATCCACAAGGCTAACTTCCATAGACAAAAACCAGCATTGAGAAGCAAGAAAATCTAAGTTATCAACAATCTTTGGGTAAATTATTTGGCGATCTTCATGGGCCTTTTTCATCAACAAAGCAGTATCAGAAAATATCTGAAGTGCGGCAGGAGCTATTCTATCTACGACGCGACTGAAGGCATTAAAGCCTTCCGATAGTGTTCGAGAAAGTTCTTTGTTTTCCTGAAAAAAATGCGTAACCCTAGCTATTAGCTCTTCTCGACGCGGGTGTTCAGGATCCATCAAATCACCCATGGTAAATTTATCGGATTTCGGAAGATCATCGTTCATCAAAATATCCTCTCCTTGATTTGAAGCGGATATATTGCGTACAAGCGAGAAAAATACCAATCAAAGAGTTACTGATCCTAGTTCTGCCGACAGCAATGCGGCTTTCGCAGCGTCTGCAGTGAATGCCGCCGCCGTGGTCGGTACCGGCGTCGGGCCATGGGTGTGAGCCGCGATCTGGCTGGCCATCTGCTCGAGCAGATCGAGCGTGTCACCCAACACCCGCAGCACGTTGATCTCTTCCGATCCGATCCATGTCTTGGGGGCTTTCAGGCCCTGGCTCATCCCGGCCACGCTCTCGCGTAAGCCCTGGATTTTCTCCTGCATGTCGCCGCCCACCGTGGCGTTGTACATCTGCCCTACCACCAGTTGCATATCGCTACCCACCGTGGCGCTGTGCTTCTGCCCAACCAGCAGGTGCATGTCGCCACCCACCGTGGCGTTGTGCTTCTGCCCCACCACCAGGTTCAGATCGCGGCCGGTGGCCTGGTGCAGATCGTCCACCGCCGCCAGGCTGGCAGACCCGCCTGATAGCAGCTTTAGCGCGCCCAGCGCCTCGATCTTCTTGATCCCCCCCACTGACTCGGTCGAATGGTCGTCCACCGTCCTGGTGTGATTCTGGAAGCTCTCAGTGTTGTCCACGGCTTCGACTTCGCGCTCGATCGCCTTGTCCTGAATCTTGCCATCGGTTTGGCGCAACCAGTTGCCATCGGCGTCGACGCGCTGCTGGCAGGCCTCGCTGTGTTGCCACACCTGGTCGCCTTTCGGCACCCGGGGCAGGCTCAGACCGTGCGGCAGAATCTGGGTGATGAAGGGCTTGTGCGGCAGGCCATAAGCGAAGCTGACCACCACCGTGGTGCCTTCCTCCGGAAAGCCAAACATGCCGGCCTCTTGCCCGCCCATCGGCGCCGGCAACGGCAGGCTGTTCAGGATTGGCAGATTCGGATCCGGCTCGCCATCGGGCAGCAACACTTCAACGTCGACGCCAAAGCGCGGTCGGAAGTCATCGCACAAACCTGGTGCTGCAGGCGCATCAGGAACGGCCACCACGCGGCCAAAGCGCGGCAAGTGATAACCACCGCTGAGTTCAGGGAATTGCCGATCTACTGCACGGCGGATTGCATCTTCCATCGGATGGCCATCTGGTTGCCGGCGAGCGTCACGGACGTGATCCGATCGCCTTGGTTGAAAGATGCACCAGGACGCAACCCGGGAAGGGCCGCAACCATAGCGCTTTGATTGCTCTGATAGCCGTCGAACAGCTCGACTGGCAGCTGCAGCGGATCGCGGGAGCCAAAGAAGCTGTCGGCCCAACTGCCGACGAATATCTCCCCGTCACCCTGCTGCTGCCAGATGAAGTCGGGGATGTTGAACACGGTGGCCAGACTGTCCATCGCCTGATAACCGGCGGCCAGGCTGTAGAAAAACGGCGCCTTAACCTTGGCATAGGGCTTGTCGGGAACCCGGAAGCGCAGCCCGGTTTTGGTGCTGACCTCGGCCAGCACCGCCTGCAGATCCACATGGCGCAGGTTCAACGGCAACGGGTTGGCCAGGATCGCGGCGAGCTCGCGACAAAACAACACCTGCTCCAGGCTCGAGGACGTGGTCGAGCGTTCGACGTAGCCGATGAAATGGCGCTGCAACGGGCTGTCGTTGTAACCGACATCGAGCATCACCAAGCCTTTCACAGTGGTGCCGGCCTTGATGGTGAACGTCGCCCGCCCGGGGCTTTTGAGATCGAGCCGAACGTCGTCGTTGACCAGCGGGTACGCGGTGCCATTGATGGTCAGCACCTTATGCAGCTTCATGCTCATTTCGGCGTCCCGCCCAGGTAGTTGTCGAGTTTCTTCAGCGTGGCTTCAAAACCCGACAATTCCTCGCCCTTCCCGCTGCCATCGGTGCCGGTGCCGGTTCCATCGCCGGCGACGGCTTGTCCTGGTGCAGATTGCTTGGCCACACCGTTGCCGGCGCGGCGATTTTCGACCCGCTCGGGGTTGGACAGCTTTTCGGACAGGGTGAACTGCACCAGCCACTGAGCCAGCGAATCATCTTCCCGGGCGCTGACGCCTTCCGAGAACTCGACCTCACGGATGCCAAACGCGGCGGCGGTGTCATTGACGATGCGGTACTTTTTGAGCTGACCACCGCTGGCCGTGGATTCAGCCAGGCGCATCAACGTGCGCAGTTGGTCCTTGTCCGCGAAGGGAATCTGCAGCGTCACCGCCAGAGTCTTGGGCTTAAAGCCCTTGTGTCCCTTGTCCGTGCTGCTCGTCTGGCCCGACATGTCATCGGATTCGATGCGCAGATTGGCGGTGATCTTCATCTTCTTGCCGAGGATCTGTTCGCCGTCGAGTAGTAGGGTCATAGGCCCACCAGCTCGCGCACAAAACTCAGCCCTTCCAGCGAGCCGACCAGCAGCACGCCGGCCGACAGCACCCATTCATGGCCCGGGGCTTCGCCCTCAAGCAACGATCGGCGCAGCTCGTTGTTGTCACCGGGACCGATCAGCCGCGCGCGCATGCTGGTGTCGGCCGACCCGCCGGCCAGCAAAGCCTTGAGGTCGTTCAACTGCTGATCACGGCCCTCCTGCTGAGCTGCCTTGCGTGTGGCCAGTGCGGCAAGATCGCCCATTGGCGAGCTATCGGCCGCGTAGCTCTCCAGCACCGCCAGTTGGCCAGCCATGGATTGCTTCGCCGCCTTGACCACCGTGCAGCGCTCGAGCGGCAGCGACTGCCAACGCGGCAACGGTCCCGAACTGGGGATCACCCACTTTTCCGTCTCCAGCGTCGATAGGTGTTGTGCGCGGCGTTCCGCCCGCACCAGGTCGGGAATCGGCAGCAAGGCGTTGAAGCGCGACAGGGTGCTGGCCAACTGGTCGTAGTTGGTGCCCAGGAACAACACTGACAGCGCGTACTGAGGCCCGGTCGGGCGGCCGGTGTCGGTGCCGTCGACCAATTTGCTCGCCAGCTGCTCCAGCAGGTTCGGTGCCGACAGGAAACGCTGGTAGCCGCTGCCCTGGCCAATGCCGCTTTGAAACGGGGTCACCACCAGGCACGCCGGTGCCTGACCCAGCTGTTCAGCCAGGGCCGCGCGGCCGGCAGCGATTGCGCCTTTGGCGGCGTCACCCACCGGCCCCGGGTTGGTGGTGGTCAAGCCGTCGAGGCCGGTCAGGCGCAACGCGGTGCTGGCCAGCTCGCCGCTGGCCAGATCCTTGGCGGCGGACAGCTCGCCCATCCATTGCGTGGCCTGTTCTGGCCAGCGCATCGTCACCGGCGCCCAGTTCATGCCGGCGCCGTCCAGGTGATGGCTTTCATGGCCTTGAGGTTCTTGTCTTTCAGAGCCTGGGCCAACGCCGTTTTAAGCCCTTCAGTGTGTTTCAACACGGCCTGTCTGAAGCGGACCAGATCCTGGCCCACCTGCAACAGCTGGGCGGCGGAATGCGGGCGAAAGACTTTCACCAGGTCGGCGTCGTAGCAGGGGTAATCAGCGTCCGTATTGAGCAGCGCCAGGCCGGTCAGATTGAGCTGGTCGAAAATCTCACTGCCATAGCGCAACGGCTCGCCCAGGGCGTCCGATGTGAAACCGCTTTCAATGTAGAGGGCACTGTCGGCGCTGATCGCCTCCAGCTTTTTCTGATGCAGCGCGGCCAGCACGGCGTTGATGTCGTCCACCCATTCGCCGTTCTTCCAGACCTGATTGGGCCCCGGCTTTTTCAGGGTGTAGCCGGCCGGCACCGGTTCGAAACCTCCAAGGGTTCGCGGTTCGCCGGTCTCGATGCTGTAGACAACCACACCACCGAAGTAGTCGAGCAGCTGCCAGGCCTTGCCATTCCACCAAGCGGCTTTGTGCTCCGGTACTGTCGGCGGTGGCGTCGTCACGCAGCCCCCTGGGATCAGGAATACACCAGGCTCTAGAGGGGATTCATCCGCGGTCACTGGCCCGACTAAAATGCCCAGGTGATTGGTTTGGTAGACGGTTTTCGTGTTCATAAAGGCTCTCAATACTTGATGCAGACCAGCAACGCCTGGTTGATCGGACGGGCTTCGGAGTCGCCATCGGCATAGATGGTTAAGGCGTGCTGGTGAGCGCCGGCGGTACCGGTGGTGGTGTTGCCGGTCGGCGCAACAGTGATCTGACTGCCGTAATTCACGGTGACGTTACCGCCACTGCCTGCCGCCGAATAATGAGCGTGATGGCCTGCAACATCGGAGACACCTCCGTGGGTGTGAGTCAGGTTTGCTGGAGCCTGCATTGAGCCCAGTCCACGGTTCGGGTCAATGCCGCGACCGTCATCCAGCCCCCGAGTAAACAGGCCACGGCTGTCGCCCACGTTGAAGGTGGTGCTGCCGTCACCGGCGCCGTAACGGGTACCGAGCACCGCAAACAACTTGGCGTAGGCGGTGCGCGACACGTTGGCGCCGTTGCGCTTGAGCCAACCCGGGGGGGCGCTGGGCATATCAAAACTGGCCACCATGCCCACCAGCGAATCGCTGACCTGCTGGTTGAGACGGTTCAACGCGGCGGTGGTGGCCAGGATCTCGCTGCTGTTGGACGCGGGATCATCGCTTTTAGCGTTGGGCAGGTTGCCCAGGCCCACGTCGCCCTTGGTGGTCGCCCGGGCGCGCAGATGTTCGTAATCGCCCGTGCGGGCCGCGAAGTGCGTGACCAACGGACCATCGATCAGCTCGACGCTGCGACGATCAGTAATGGTGGCGGCATTGGGTAGATCAGCAATGGCCACGCAGTAGTGGCGCACACCGGCGCTGTCGGTGTAGTCCGGGCGATCGGCGGCAAACACCACGTTCCAGCTGGCCACCGCATCACTCAGCTCGCGCTGCAGGGCCACATCCAGCCATGCCGTGGTCGGAAATGCCGACGGAGCTACAACCAGCGCAGCCGAGCGCACCAGGCGGATGCCTTCGATGTAGGCGCTGCCCGGTTGGAGCTGATAAACGCTGCCAACTTTAACCAGCTGCAGCGAAGGGCCGAAGAAACAGGCACGACCGAAGATGTCGCGATTGCTCAGGCGCTCGCGCTCATCGATCCCGGCCAGGCGCACGGTAAAGTCGTGCTGCCAGGTGCTGGCATCAATGGTGATGCCGGTCAGCACCTGGGCCCCGTCAAACGCCACCAGAAAGTTGCGCGTGAGGTTGTTGCCGATCTGCAGCGGCGGGATGTTGCGGCGCTTGATCTGCAGCGGCACGTAGGCCACCGCAAACAACACGCCTTCCCCTGTCTCGAGCCCGATCCAGTTGAAGTCCCAGTCGCCAACGTCGGAGCCGATCTGCGAGCTGTACACGACCTGGTTGGGGTTCACGTAGCCCGCGTTGCCGTCGGGAATGTCGTAGACGTGGACGATCTGCCCTGCTGCTGGCTTCGGTGCGGCGCGATCGACCGGTCCGCCGGGATCAAGTCCGGGCACGTTGGCAAAAATGAATCGCACCACATCAAGCCCCTGATTGGCGGCTTGTTTTTGCGCGATCAGGTTTTCACCCGCAAGGGTAATACTGGCTCCCATGGGGGGCTCCTACAGGCTGGCAACCAGCGTTTGCTGGTCGTCGTTGAAGTCGACCACGGCGACACGCAAGGTCACTGGGGTAAGGGTCACGAAGTCATAACGGCGGCACGTGCGGCCGTATTGTTGGATCAGTACACGCAGCAGCTCGGGGTTCTTCGAGAGCTGGGAATCAGAGAAACGCAGCAGCACCACATCCCAATCCCGATCGGGCATGCGTTCCTCGATCTCGACGTAACCGACCCCCAGGCGCTGCAGGATGCGTTTCATGCCGGCAGTGCTGCCGGCGTCGACTGCGTTGATGAAGGCGAACTTCACGCGCAGGCGGTAAAGGGCCTCCGGCTCGCCCTTGAAGCGAGTGATGTCGCGCTGCCAGGCCAGCAGATCGAGCATGACCAGGTGGCAGGTATCCGCATCGAGCTGCAACAGTGGCCAGCGCAGCCACCCCTCGACTTTTTCCCACCAGGACTGGGCGGCGTCCTTGAGCTTGGTCAGCTCGGTACCGGCCAGCCAGAACTTGAGCTCGAGCTTAATCATTGATCAGCACCTCCAGACTCTGGATCCGGGGGATGTTGAGCTCCGAGAGGATGTCGTCGTTGTCGAAGTGCAACGACTCGATGCCCGGGAATTGCTGGTGCAGCTCTTCGCCCAGGCGACTGAAGGAAAACCGCGACTGTGGATAAGTCAGCGTCGGCTGATAGTCGCGGGTGGTGCTCTCACGAAAGGCAGCACGGATGAACAATGCGGTTTCGTCCCGCAAGGTTTGGCGCTGGACTTCGGTCAAGGTCGAGCGCAGCCAGAGCGTCACGCTCAGCGCGTGCAGGGTCTCGGGCATCACCATCACCAGCAGGTCGTCGCCGTGGCCATGGTTGCCCAGGTCGCGAATGTGCGCGTTGATCTGCGCCAGGTAAGTCGCCGCCGGCACGTCCGCATCGAACAGCACAAAGGCGTTGGCACTGCCCGGGCCACGCGGGGCGCCGTGTTCGAAATAAACGCCATCCGGACGCACGCCTGGGAAGGCCGAAATCATCGCCCGGTACACCGCGTCGGTGTGCCATTGGTTGACCGCCGAGAACTGGTTGCGCACGCGCAGGCGCAGCTCGTCGTTGGGTTCCTTGTCCGCCCCGGGCGTGGTCAACCAACCGTCGGCGTTGGCCACCTGGGCAATGCCTGGGATCGGCACCGGCAACACGGCGTAGTAACCCGGCGCCAGGTTGAATCCGCTGCCCACGTCCACCGCTTCGACCGGGACCAGCAGCTGCATCACGCCGTCAGTAAACGTGCCGACCGCCGTCGTCACCAGCTGATAGATATGGCCATTGATCGCAGCCGACTGCACCACCGTACCCGCGGCGACCTCGAGGGCGCCGCCGGGGGCGACCCGGGTGAACAGCAAAAAGCCTTGAGCCTTGGTCGCGCCCTTACGCTCAACGTTCACGCCCCAAGCCAGCATATCCAGCCAGGCGTCGACGGCGGTTTTGACGAAGAAGTTCGGCAGCACCGTGGCGATGAAAAAGTCCAGAATCCACATCACCGGTTTGGTCACCAGCGCGGTGATCACACGCCAGAACGGCGACCAGGTACTGGTGTTGCTGAGCTTGCCGCCCTGGGCTACCACTTCCGCTTCCCAGGCTTGGCGCAGGCCCGCCTCGGTGGTCGGGATGCCGGCGTCGGTTAACGCTTGTTTGAAATCGACGTCGCTCACACGGTCACCTCGATAGTCCCGAATTTCATGGTGGTGGCCGTCACCAGGTACTGCCCGGGCTCCAGCTGGGTGATCTGTGCCGTTCCCGGTACCAGACGTTCGTCCGCCTCCACCAGCAGCTCCAGCTGCTGAATGCAGTCGCGCTGTTTCAGGCGATTGCGCTCGGCGACCAAGGTCACCAGCAGGCCGCTGTCGCGGATCATGTGAGCGATGTCCTGGGCAATGCTGGAGCGGTCATCGATCAGCACCGGCTGACGGGATGGATCCAGCACCAGGTCGTTGTCGACAATCAGCAGATCGATGTATTCGCTCATCCACCCACCGCCATGCTCACCATGTTTTCCATTTCCAGCGGGGTCATCTGCTTGGCCGTGTTGATGTTGATCGTCCCCACTTGGGTACCTTTGTTTTGGGTCTGGCTGTTGTTGTTCTGGATGCTGCGCAGCAGGCCGCCTTGGGGCACGGCGGTGGGGCCCATCGGCGACAGACCGCCCGACGTGCCGCCGTTCATGCGTTGACGTGTCTGTTCGGCTTGCTCGCTGAGCGGTGGGACGGTGACAAGGGACGTGGAAGCGCCGGGGATCGTGGGCGCCTTGGGCATGTCGCCGAAGGCCGCATCAATCTGCACACCGGGGATCTTGTTCAGCATCTCGATCAGACCGTTGATCGCCTTCTTGAAGATCGAGACGATGCCATCCCAAACTGCGCTGGCCATGCCAGTCCAGCCGCCGATCGAGCTGAACCAGTCCGACAGCGCCTTCAGCTGGCCCGCGATCCACTGGAACGCGGCGGTGTTCATCAGGGCGCTGGTCCATTTGTCCCAGTAAGCGGCGGCGGCGACCACGATCGCGACCAGGGCCACGATTCCGACGATGATCAGCAGCACAGGGTTGGCCAGCATGGCGGCGTTGACCAGCCAGATCGCGCCCTGCCACAGCAACATGCCAACCCTGACCAAACCCATCCAGGTGTAGAGCAACACCAAGCCCACGACAAAGCCTGCGACCAACACCGTCTGCAGCAGGAACATGGCGATGCTTTTAAAACCCGTCCAGTTCAGGAGCTTCCAGACGGTGACCAGCGACAGCCAAACCATCTTGCTCATGCCCACCACCAGGGTCATCACGGCCATGGCGGCGGTTAGACCGAGGATCACCAGCACGGTGAAGCCGATCACCCGGGTGATGTTCGGGAACAACTGGGTCCAACGGGTCAGGGTGCCAGCGATGCCCACCAGCTTGTCCATCAGCGGGGTGAGCATCGGGATCAGCGCCTGGCCGAAGGAAATGCGCAGCGCTTGGACGGCCGCGCCGAACTGCTGCCACGGGTCGACCATGGCCTTGGCCATCTTCTCGGCGCTCTCCAAACCACGGACTTTGCCCAACTGGTCGAGGCCGTTTTTGAAGCGGTCGGTGTCCTTGGCCAGGGCATTGATCACCCGAGCCCCTTCGCCGCCAAAAGCCTCGGTCAACTTGGCGCCGGCAGCGGCGCTGGTCAGGTCGCCGAACTTACCTTCGAGCTTGGCCAGAATGTCCGCCATCGGCATCA
>Ga0182008_10002442_pt1 | contig 11653 bp, 13 predicted proteins | sample Sormic07211129_1_FD_120482 | JGI IMG/M metagenome (GOLD analysis project Ga0182008, IMG submission 120482) | Rhizosphere microbial communities from Sorghum bicolor, Mead, Nebraska, USA - 072115-129_1 metaG | ecosystem: Host-associated > Plants > Roots > Rhizosphere | place: USA: Nebraska...
CGCGTTCACCTTTCACTGCATGGCGATGATGCTGATCGGCAACCACAACATCCTTATCAGCAACCCGCGCGACCTGCCGGCGATGGTCAAGGAACTGTCGAAGTGGAAGTTCAGTGGCTTTGTCGGCCTGAACACGTTGTTCGTGGCGCTGTGCAACAACGAGGCTTTCCGCAAGCTGGACTTCTCCGCACTGAAAGTCACCCTGTCGGGCGGCATGGCCCTGCAATTGGCGGCGGCCGAGCGCTGGAAAGCCGTGACCGGTTGCGGCATCTGCGAAGGTTACGGCATGACCGAGACCAGCCCGGTGGCCACGGTCAACCCGATCCAGCATATCCAGATCGGCACCATCGGCATTCCGGTGCCCTCGACGGTGTGCAAGGTCATTGCCGACGACGGCACCGAGCTGGCGCTGGGCGAAACCGGCGAATTGTGCGTCAAGGGCCCGCAAGTGATGAAGGGCTACTGGCAGCGCCAGGACGCCACCGACGAGATGCTCGACAGCGAAGGCTGGCTCAAGACCGGCGACATCGCGATCATCCAGCCCGATGGCTATATGCGCATTGTCGACCGCAAGAAGGACATGATCCTGGTCTCCGGCTTCAACGTGTACCCCAACGAGCTGGAAGACGTGCTGGCCGGCCTGCCGGGCGTGTTGCAATGCGCGGCCATCGGTGTGCCGGACGAGAAATCCGGTGAGCACATCAAGCTGTTTATCGTGGTCAAGCCGGGCGCGACCCTGACCAAAGAGCAGGTCATGGAGCACATGCGCGCTAACGTTACCGGCTATAAGGTGCCCAAGGCCGTGGAATTCCGCGATGCCTTGCCGACTACCAACGTAGGCAAGATCCTGCGTCGCGAGTTGCGCGACGAAGAGCTGAAGAAGCTCGGGCTTAAAAAGTAATGCAATTCAAATGTGGGAGGGGCCAAGCCACCTCTCACATTTTTTTGACTGCGGCTCTTACAGAGCGAACTGCGCGAAGCTCACACCTGCACCCGCCGGACGCACGTCCTTCAAGAACGAGTCCTTGTCCGCGCTCAGCTCCAAGGTGATCTCCGGCTTGCGCTTGCCCGCATTACGCACCACCAACCCTTCGAGTTTTTCACGCAGAAACGCCGTCGGCACCTTCAGGTGCAGCAACTGATCGGATTCGGCGTTATGCATCAACAAGTGAATCCACTCGTACTGACCCACCGCAATCCGCGCCACCGGCAGATCGAACCACCAGATATTGCGTTTACGGTCCAGGTCGGTGAAATGGCAATTGTTGACGCCGAGTACGGCACCGCCCAATTCCTGGTTTCTGCGGGCAATGGCCTGTGCTTTATTGAGTTTCATAACCTTCCTACGGGATCTGTTATTCAGCGTAATAGCCTGAATGTGCCGCGCATTCTCGTGGGTTGGCCGCAAAACATAAAGCCCAACCTGTGCGCGACGATCAAATGCACGTTGAAATAATTGAAACTCTGCCGAACGGCCCCCGGTCAATCTTTAGGTAATGACCAAAAACCCTTGATTGTTCTTTCGGAGAAATACCATGGGCAGCACAGCGGATAAGGCAAAAGGTTTGGCCAACGAAGCGGTTGGTAACGTCAAGCAAGGTGTCGGCAAAGCGACCGATAACGACAAACTGCGTGCTGAAGGTGTGGTTCAAGAGAAGAAAGGCGAAGCACAGCAGGCTGTCGGCAAGACCAAGGATGCCGTCAAAAAAGCCACTAAGTAATGCTGGCTAGGGCGGGTGCAAACCCGTCGTCCTGCGGCCATCCACGGATGGCCGTTTTTATGTCCTGCGCTGCAACTAAACTTTGGAAATTGTTTCAAAGTCGCCAGATGGGCTACTTTGAGGTAGAAAACGGCTCTTGAGTCGCCCACGATCTTTTCCTCTTTGCGGCGAAAGGAGACGCTATGATTTTTCCCGTACTTGATGGCCTCAAGCTGCACACCGTGCTGTTTCGCACCATCAAGGAATTCGTCGATGACGAAATGCCCACCTACGCGTCGGCGCTGGCTTACCAGATGCTGTTCTCGCTGTTTCCATTCCTGCTGTTTTTGATCGCCCTGATCGGTTTCCTGCACCTGCCGGACTTCTTCAGCTGGCTGCGCCTGCAATCGGAGCTGGTGCTGCCGCCCCAGGCGCTGGAGCAGGTCAACCCGGTGATCGACCAGCTGCAGCAATCCAAAGGTGGCCTGCTCTCGGTAGGTATCGTGATTGCACTGTGGACGGCCTCGGCCGGTGTGCGCCTGATGATGAGCGCCATGAACGCCGCCTACGACGTGGTCGAAGGTCGGCCGATCTGGAAGCGTTTTCCGCTGTCGATTTTTTATACCATCGGTATCGCTGGCATGCTGCTGGCCGCTGCCGCGCTGATGGTGCTCGGCCCTCAAGTGATGGAGTGGCTGGCGGGGCAGATTGGTATGCAGGAGTTCGTGGTGACCCTGTGGACCATCCTGCGCTGGCCGCTGATCGTGATCCTGCTGATGTTTGCCGTGGCGTTGATGTACTACGTGATGCCCGATGTCGAGCAGAAGTTTCGCTTTATCACGCCGGGCTCGGTGCTGGCGGTGGTGGTGTGGATCGTCGCCTCCCTGGGTTTTGGCTATTACGTCAAGACCTTCGCCGACTACAACGCCATGTATGGCAGCATCGGTGCGATCATTGTGTTGCTGCTGTACTTTTATATTTCCGCCGCGGTGCTGCTGCTGGGCGCGGAGATGAACGCCGTGATCGAACACATGTCAGCCGAAGGCAAGGAACCCGGGGCGAAGGATTTCGACGAGCCGCCGGCCTTGGAAAAACAGCACGTGTCCGGCCTTGGCCGTGACCACTCCATCAAGCCCACTACTGACGAAGTCTGATCGATGATCCGTGAAATCTTGAAAATGGGCGACGAACGCCTGCTGCGCATCGCCCCTCCGGTTCCGCCGGAAATGTTCGACAGCCCCGAGCTGTGGCAATTGATCGATGACATGTTCCAGACCATGGAACACGTAGGAGGTGTGGGCCTGGCCGCCCCGCAGATCGGCGTCGACCTGCAACTGGTGATCTTCGGCTTCGAGAGCAGCGAACGCTACCCGGACGCGCCACCCGTGCCCCAGACCATCCTGATCAACCCGTTGATCACGCCGCTCAGCCCGGTGCTCGAAGAGGGGTTTGAAGGCTGCCTGTCGGTGCCTGGCCTGCGTGGCGCGGTGAACCGCTACCAGCAGATCCGCTATGAAGGTTTCGACCCCAAGGGCGAGCCTATCGTGCGCTTTGCCGATGGTTTCCATGCGCGGGTGGTGCAACACGAATGCGACCATCTGATCGGCCGCTTATACCCGTCGCGCATCACCGACTTCAGCAAGTTCGGTTTCATCGACGTGATGTTCCCGGAGCTGGATCCCACTACGGCCGATTAAACAAAGAAATGCCGATCAGAATGTGGGAAGGGGCTTGCCCAGTAGCCTTAGTTAGCTGCACATAATCTAAGCCTGCTCACCACAGGGGATCGGCGCACAAAGTGGTTGTGGTGAGCGGGCTTGCCCCGCGCCGGGCCGCGAAGCGGCCCTCTCTCCAGACACAGCGGTGTGCCAGACAAAAAACATGGGCCATTCCCTGCCGGTCACCGGCTATCCGAGGGCGACCTCACTCCCGATTCCAAGCCCATCGCGATCATCGGTTTGTTGCGCTTGTAACGCACCAGCCGCTCGCTGAGGGACTGCGGCAATCGCGTGTCCTGGGTAAAGCCCATCCGCTGATACAACCGCTCCAAGTCAGGATGGCACAACAACCATACCGTGCCCTCGGCTGACGCGACTGCCTCACGGATCAACCGCGCCGCCAAACCCCGGCCGCGATAATCCGGCGCCACAAATACGCCCGTCAGCCACTGCCCGCCCACTACGGGGGTCAGGCACAACCCGGCGACAATGTCGCCATCGCGCGCCACCCATAAACGCCCGCCCTTGAGCGCCTTCATCGATGAGTCGTGGCGGCGGTAAAATTTGTTCAGCAGCGGCCACAGGGGCGCTGGCAGTGGCTCAATGGGCAACTCGGGCATGGTATTCAAGCAGGCGTCGTGATGGGCCCAGGATTATAAGCGCCTTCTGCCGGGCAATAGGTGGTATACCCAATGCTGCATCCCTTCACAGCGGAGTACGCAACATGGCCAAAGGTATGGATTCAAAGAAAGCCGCGAAGAAAAAACCGGCAAAGACCGCCGATGAAAAACGCGCAGACAAGAAAGCCAAGAAATCCGAAACAGGTCTGTTCGGGCACTGATCCGCAAACGCCTGTTCGCTCAAGGGCGAGCAGGCTTGCGAAATCGTTCGATGACACGATCATCCGGGAATGGCCGCAGCGTTCGTGAGTGCTTAAAAACCTCGCGGCCAGTGACGTCAGATGGCCGCCAAGGTCTCTTTCAGCGCTTGCGCCTGAGGCGCAGCCGTCTTCGCCGCTACTTGCTGTTCCTGCTGCTGCTTCAAGCGTTCAGCCACCTGCTTGGAAATCGCGTCCTGCTTTTCCTGCGACATGTTCTGCACATCCGCCTCGGTCAGCCCCTGTTCCTTGAGCAATTGCTCACGGATACGTTCGGCCGGAGATTTGCTCATGTACTCAGTGAACTCCGCGCGTGCGCCGGACGTAGCGTTGGTGGCCGGCACATCGCTGGTGGTACTGGTCTGCAATTGCACACGGGTTTTGGCGAAGGCTTCATCGATACGATCGGTGGCCTTGTCCAGTTCCTTTTGCGCGGCCGGTACGGTCACGGCTTGTTGCGCCGCTTGCAAAGCGCCGCTGTACAGTGCGCTGGCGGCGGCGTTGGCGGGGTCCATGTCGGGGCGCTTGATCTGTTGAACGGTCGACACGGCTTGGGTGTTGTTGTTTACCAGCATGATCGTCACCTGTGAAATGTTCGTTGCCACAGCTGGAGCAAATAGCATGCCGAGTGCCGGCACCCCGGTTTTGTTGGGGCGGCGCGCCGTCGGCGGCAAAACTTATCCCACCGACGGCCAACCGTTGCCGTCAATGGGCGATATGTTCCAGGGCCAGGTTGCGCGTGCGTGGCCCGAACCAGCTGATGGTGATAATCACGATCAACATGCTGCTGGCGATAAACGCCAGTACACCGGGCGTGCCCAAGTGCTCGAGAATGAACCCGATCAACAGACTGCTGAACACCGTCGACAAGCGGCTGAACGAATAACAGAACCCCACCGCCCGCGCGCGAATATTGGTTGGGAACAGTTCGCTCTGGTACGAGTGATAACTGAAGCTCAGCCAGGCATTGCAGAACGTGATCATCACCCCGCAGAACACCAGCCCCACCGCCGTGGTCTGTAGCGCGAACAGGCTGCCGAAGATTACCGCGCCCATGGCCGAGCCGACGATCTGCCACTTGTTCTCAAAGCGGTTGGCCACCTTCACGAACAGCAACGGCCCCAGCGGATAGGCGAGGGTGATGATAAACGCGTACAGCAAACTGTGGGTCACACTCACGCCCTGGCCCGACAGCAATGCCGGCAACCAATTGCCAAAGCCGAAAAAACCGATGGCCTGGAACACATGGAACACGATCAGCATCAACGCCCGGCGTCGGTACGGCGGCTGCCAGATATCGGCAAAACGCCCGCTGCCCTGCACGCTGACGGCCTCTGGCTCGGGCTCGTCCAGCGGTTTGCCGTGATCCTGGCGGCAGTGCGCCTCCAGGTTGTCCATGATCTGCCCGGCCTCGTCGAAGCGGCCTTGTTGCGCGAGCCAACGCGGTGATTCCGGCAAACGCTTGCGCAGTTGCCAGATAAACAGTGCAAACACCGCACTGCTCAGCACCACCCAACGCCAACCGGCGATCCCGAATGGCGCCTGGGGCACCAGCCACCACGACATCAGCGCCACGGCGGGCACCGACAGAAACTGGATAAAAAACGCGAAGGCAAACGCTGAGCTGCGCATGCGCTTGGGCACCAGTTCCGAGAGGTAGGCGTCGATCGTCACCAGCTCGATGCCCAGGCCGATGCCCACCAGAAAACGCATGCCGATAATGCCCAGGGCGGATGTCTGGATGCCCATCAACACCGTGGCCACCGTGTACCAGATCAGCGCAAAGGTGAAGATCGCCCGGCGCCCGAAGCGATCGGCAATCGGACTGAGCAGGCTGGCGCCGAGGAACAGGCCCAGAAAGGTCGCGGAGGCGAACGCGGCCTGGTCGGAGAAACCGAACACACCCTCGCTGCCGGTGTGGAAAATTCCATCGCTGATCAGGCCTGGGCTGATGTAGGCAGTCTGGAACAGGTCATACAACTCAAAAAAACCACCGATCGACAGCAGCGCCACCAGGCGCCAGACGGTGGCGACGGCGGGCAGGCGGTCGATGCGTGCGCTGATGTGGGCAGCGCGCAGCGGGTCGATGCCGTCGGTGGCTGAGGCGGTGAGGGTCGACATGGCTGAGATTCCAGGGGCAGTGACCTGGAATCTTAGCCGGCTAACGGAAACTGCTGCTTGTTAAGTTGCAGGTGGCGCCGAGCACATTTGGCGATTAATTGCGCATAAGGCGCATGGCTTAAGGTTTTATGGCGTGACGATCAATTATGACCATCAAGGGCGAATGCCTTGAAGCCCGCATGCTGGCTGAGCCTGTCGTAATAGGCCGCCACCGCGGGAAAGGGCGGATGCTCCATCGGCGTCATGCGCCAGCGGTGCGCCGACAGGCCGATAAGGATGTCGGCCAGGGTAAATTCATCACCGGCGACGTAGGCCTGCGTCTTGGTCAACTGTTGTTCGAGGATGGCCATCTTGTCGTTCCAGCCTTGCACACCGGCCTGGATGCGTTGCGGGTCCTGATAGTCCGGGTTTTTGCGCACCAAGGCATGGAACGCGTAGCCCCAGGACGGGTTCAGCTCGGTAGCCTGCCAATCCATCCACTGCTCCACCCGAGCCCTTGGCGCGGGCTCGGCGGGCAGCAGGTCATGCCGTTGGTATAGGCCGACCAGATAGCGGCAAATGGTATTGGATTCCCACAGCACGCCGTGGTCATCGATCAGCACCGGCACCTGAGCGTTGGGGTTCAGGGCCAGGAACTCGGCGGATTGAGTGGGTGTGTAGCCGATGCCCCAATCTTCACGCACGTAGTCGATGCCCAGTTCCTGGCAGGTCCAGAGCACTTTGCGCACGTTGATGGACGACGCGCGGCCCAAGATTTTCAGTGAGTGTCCCATGGTGCTTCCCTGGCGATGGAGAGAGGGACAATCTAGCAGGGGCGACAAGCGACGGCGATATCTCTAAGTGTGCACGGAAAAAAATGTGCGAAGGGGAGGGGCTCAACAGCGTGGGGCGTGCAGGTCCGCGGCCTTGCCGACCAGCAGTACGCTCAGCTCACTTAATTGATGAATGGCCAAGGCGACATCACGGTGTTTACCGGATAGGTCATTGGACAAATCAAGCAGCAAGGTGCTGACGGAACAGACGGTTTCGTAACTATTCATCAACAGGGTTTCGATGGAAACATCGGGGATGACGGTAAAAAGCGTATGCGTGGGATGTGGGCTTTGCATGTTTAAGTACCTGATTTGGGCTGATACCTCATCGCTACTAAACGAGGGTGGCAGCTGTGCGCAGGTTAGTAGACCGGTATCCCACACAAACCCGGCGCACCCGAAGGCGCCCTGCGCACAGCCACCATCAAGCATCGATAGGCTCATGCATCTTGTGTTGGGAGGCTCGGGCTACTAAACCCGATCACCGAGAATTCAGCGACCGGCAAACCTTAAAGATCGCCTCCCAGGCACACAAGCCGGCGGATTCTGACGTAAGCGTAGGCAAGCGGGCAAGGCGCTTACCGTAATGTCAGCTGCTTCCTACACCTGTCCTACGTGCTCTCCCGCACGCGCAACTCAAACCCCATATCCACCACCGGCTTGGCGATCTTGTTACCCGCCATGATCGTCAACAAATGCTCCGCCGCACGCCGGCCAATCGCTTCGCGCGGAGTGCTGATGCTGCTCAGGCGCGGCACCATGAAGGAGGAGGACGGCAAGTCGTTGAAACCCAGCACCGCCACTTGTTCGGGCACCTTGATGTTATGGCGCAGAGCTTCCAGCAATGCGCCCTGGGCCAAGTCGTCATTGCCGAAGAAAATCGCATCCACATCCGGATGGCTGGCCAGCAACTGCAGAAACAACTCGCCGCCCAGGCCCACGGAAGAGGGGCGCGGCGTCAGCAGTTCCAAGGCGGGGTCGTAGAGGCCGGCCTGTTGCAGCGCCCGGCGAAAGCCTTCGCCGCGCAGTAGGGTGCGTTGGTCCAGTTGCGCGCCGATGTACGCCAGGCGCTTGCGCCCACGGGCGATCAAGTGCGCCGCCGCCGTTTCACCGGCGACCAGTTGCGAGAAACCCACGCAGTTCACGCCGGCGTTGGGGTCCAGGTCCATCATGTAGACGCAGGGTACGTTGCTGGTCTCGACCATCCGTCGGGCGCTTTCGGTGCGGTCGAAGCCGGTCAGCAGCAGGCCTCGCGGCTGGTAGGCCATGTAATTGCGCAGCAGGTTTTCTTCTTCATCGCGCGAGTAGTGGGAGTTGCCGATCAACACTTCGAAGCCCTTGGGCCGCAGTACCTGATGAATGGCTTCGAGGGTTTCGATGAACAGCAGGTTGGACAGCGAAGGCACCAGCACCACCACCGAATGGCTCTGGGCCGAGGCCAATGCGCGGGCGGCGGGGTTGACCACGTAATTGAGTTCGGCGGCGGCGTGCCGGACTTTTTCCGCCAACTCCGTGGCCACGGTGCTGATGCCGCGCAGGGCGCGTGAGGCGGTGATAGGGCTGACGCCGGCCAGGCGGGCGACTTCGTTCAGGGTGGGGCGTCCCGTCGTGCGGGTATTTTTATCGTTCTTGGAGGTCATCAGGCGGCTTGCCAAACAAAAATCGAGGCACTAAGGTAGCGCTGTCTCCAAAAGGCTGCAAATACTTGAACGTTGGGTTGCCTGATCCTGTTCAAACCATTGGAGCGGATGCACGCGTCACTCCATAAAAAAAGACAAGACGGCGCGGGAAAAGCCTGTTTTTGCACTAGCCTTACAGCGTGCAAGGGTAGCGCTATCTGCGTCCTGAGGTGTTTCATGAGTCAACCTGTTACCGCCTTGGTCATCATGGGTGTTGCCGGCTGCGGCAAGACCAGTGTCAGCGAGGCCCTGTGCCGCCTTAACGGCGCCACCGCCATTGAAGGCGACAGCTTTCACCCCGCCGCCAACATCGAAAAGATGAGCGCAGGCCACCCCCTCAACGACGACGACCGCGCCGGCTGGCTCGACATCCTCTGCGATGAGCTGCGCCGCTCGCTCAAGGCCGGCCAACACCCGGTGCTCACCTGCTCGGCCCTCAAGAAAAAATACCGCGACCACCTGCGCGAAGCCGCGCCGGGCCTGGGGTTCGTGTTTCTGGAACTGACCCGTGAAGTGGCCGCCGACCGCGTGTCCCACCGCCCTGGGCACTTTATGCCGGCCAGCCTCATCGACAGCCAGTTCGCCACCCTCGAATCGCCCAAAGGCGAGCCGCTGACCCTGGCCCTCAACGCCAGCCGCGACAACGTCGAGCAACTCGCCGAGCAGACCAACGCCTGGTGGCTGGAACACGGTTTTGAACCATCCAAATAATTGTTTGCCGGACAAGATAGCGCTATCCCCGGCAACTCATTCAATACCCGCTTTAATAACAACAACAAACAGGAGAGACCCCCATGTTTGGCATGTCCCACGAGTCGTATCTGCTGCTTGATGCAGTGGTCACTATTATCGGGCTGATCGTCTTGATCACCCGTTTCAAGGTTCACCCGTTTATCGCGTTGATCATTGCGGCAGGCTTTCTCGGCCTGACCTCGGGCATGCCCGTGGACAAGATCATCAAGGCGTTCCAGGACGGTTTCGGCGGCGTGCTCGGCTTTGTCGGCATCATCCTCGCCCTGGGCACGATGCTCGGCAAGATGATGGCCGAATCCGGCGGCGCCGATCAGATCGCGCAGACCCTGATCCGCGCCTTCGGCAAGGAAAAGGTCCAGTGGGCCATGATGTTCGCCGCGTTTCTGGTGGGTATCCCACTGTTCTTCGAAATCGGCTTTGTGCTGCTGATCCCGCTGGTGTTTATCGTCGCGCGCCGCACCGGTGTGTCGCTGATCAAAATCGGCATTCCGTTGCTCGCCGGCCTGTCGGCGGTGCACGGCCTGGTGCCGCCGCACCCGGGCCCGCTGCTGGCCATCGGTGTGTTTGGCGCGGACATCGGCAAGACCATCCTGTACGGCCTGATCGTCGCACTGCCGACCGCCATCATCGCCGGCCCTATCTTCGGTACGTTCATCGCCAAGTACATTCCGGGCAATCCGTCCCAGGAACTGGTGGATCAACTGGCCCGCGAGCCGGAAAGCAAAGACCTGCCGAGCTTCAGCATTACCCTGATCACCGTGCTGTTGCCGGTGTTCCTGATGCTGCTCAAAACCTTCGCTGACATCGGCCTGCCGGACGGCCACATCGTGCGCAACTGGATGGATATGATCGGTCATCCGATCTCCGCCCTGCTGCTGGCGTTGCTGCTGTCCTTGTATACCTTCGGTGCGCGTCAGGGCATTCACTCCAAGCAGATCCTCAAACTGCTCGACGCCAGCCTTGCGCCGACCGCCGCGATCATCCTGATCATCGGTGCCGGTGGTGGCTTCAAGCAGATGCTGGTCACCAGCGGTGTAGGTGACGTGATCGGCCATATGGCCGTGACCGCGCAGATCAACCCGATTCTGCTGGCGTGGCTGGTGGCGGCGGTGATTCGCGTGGCCACCGGTTCGGCCACTGTGGCGACCATTACCGGCGCGGGCATCGTGGTGCCGGTGGTGGGCATGATTCCGGGGGTGAACCGCGAGCTGCTGGTGCTGGCGACGGGGGCGGGCTCGTTGATCCTGTCTCACGTCAACGATGCGGGGTTCTGGCTGGTCAAGCAGTACTTCAACATGACCGTGGCCGAGACCTTCAAGACCTGGACGGCGATGGAAACCATCCTGTCCGTGGTGGCGTTGATCTTCATCATGTTGCTGTCGTTAGTGGTCTAACAGGCACACCACAAGGCAAGGGTGAAAACCCAATCAAATGTGGGAGGGGGCAAGCCCCCTTCCACATTTTTAACTGCATTTTTGCAACACAAATGGCTAGGCTTTCTGGACCAGCCCATCCGCGCGGAACATCCCGCGAATCCCACGCACCGCCTGGCGAATGCGGTCCTGGTTCTCGATCAGCGCAAAGCGCACATGATCATCCCCATACTCGCCAAAGCCGATTCCCGGTGACACGCACACCTTGGCTTCCAGCAGCAGCTTCTTGGCAAACTCCAGCGAACCCATGGCGGCATACGCCTCCGGGATCTTCGCCCAGACGTACATCGACGCTTTCGGATTCTCGACCATCCAACCCAACTCATGCAGGCCCTTGACCAGCACATTGCGGCGTTGGCGGTATTGCTCGGCGATGTCTTTTACGCATTGCTGGTCGCCCTCCAATGCTGCAATCGCCGCCACCTGCAACGGTGTGAACGTGCCGTAGTCGTGGTAGCTCTTGATCCGTGCCAGGGCGTTGACCAGTTCCGGGTTGCCCACCATAAAGCCGATACGCCAGCCGGCCATGTTGTAGCTCTTGGACAGGGTGAAAAACTCCA
>Ga0182008_10002444_pt1 | contig 11651 bp, 7 predicted proteins | sample Sormic07211129_1_FD_120482 | JGI IMG/M metagenome (GOLD analysis project Ga0182008, IMG submission 120482) | Rhizosphere microbial communities from Sorghum bicolor, Mead, Nebraska, USA - 072115-129_1 metaG | ecosystem: Host-associated > Plants > Roots > Rhizosphere | place: USA: Nebraska...
GAGCAAGGTCTTGCCATGCGCCTGTGCCTCAAGCCAGCGAGGCTTGTCGCTGTACAGTTGCACCGCATGCTTGGCAATCTCGCGAGCGGTGCGGGCGACGGCGCCGGGCCAGGCTTCGTCGCCGTGCATCGCCTCCGCCCCTACGGGCGTCGTGACGTTGGGGGTGCCGCAGAGCATCGCATCGACAATCTTGCCCTTTATGCCGGCACCGAAACGCAGCGGTGCCAGGCACACTCGAGCCGCCGACATGACTTGCAAGGCATCTTCTGCCCAGTTCATGACATGAAATCCCTGGGCCGGGTTATGCAGTGCTGTCGCCTTGGGTGGCGTGTATGAGCCGTAGATGTGCAGTTGCGCCGCGGGCAGTTGCTCGCGAATCAGCGGCCAGATCGTGGTTTTCATCCACAACACCGCATCCCAATTGGGCGCGTGCCGGAAGTTACCAATGCTGAGAAAGTGCGCCCTGTCTTCAAATGCGGCCGGCGCCACACTCGGCAGATCGACCATCAGCGGGCACCAATGCAAGAGGGTAGCGGGCAATTTGAACTGTTCGATCAACAATTGGATTTCCACTTCGGAAATCATCAGGTTCAAGTCGCAACGATAGATCGCGGCAATCTCACGCTTGGCCAGATCGTTATCGGCCATGAACTCAAACTCTTCACGCAGGCTGGGCGCAAACAGTTCACTGAAGTCATTCGCGTCGTCACTGGCCTTCAAACGCTGTTTGAGACGTTGCTGCCGGGCATCACGCAAGCTCTGCAGGTCCGACGTCTCCAGCACGCGAACGGCGTCGGGACAGTGTTTTTCCACGCGCCAGCCGAACTGTTCTTCCATCATGAAACGGTCGAACAGCACCACATCCGGCGCGAGTTCGCGGATGAATGTGTCGAAGCTGCTGTTATTCAATTCTATCGGCACTTCGCGAATGCCCAGCGACGTCAGGTCAGCGCGCTGCTCACCATAACCGGCAGGGCTGCTGAAGGTGATGTCCCAACCTTGCTGCAAGAAGGTCTCGAGAATTTGCATCATGTGCCCACCGGCCGCCGAAGAACGGGGCTCGGGCCAGACGTAGCCGATGACCAGGACTTTGGTTTGGCGAGGTTGATTCATGGGCGATTGTTCCAGGCTACAAACGAGAATAAGGCGATACCAGGGAAAAACAGGTGAGAGTGTACGTAACCTTCCAGGTCACCTGAATCGAATGCGGATCACCAGCAATTGTTGTTCATCCAAACCAGCTTACTTCGACTGCGCGAGAATTCCCTGGACCTTGTCTCGCAACTGATCGATCGAAAACGGTTTGCCAATCACCGACATGCCTTCGGGCACGTCAATATTCTCCGCATAACCACTGGCGAACAGGATGGGCAATTGCGGGCGCAGCATCCGGGCCTGGATGGCCAGTTCCCGACCATCCATCACCGGCAGGCCGACGTCGGTCATCATCAAGTCGATGTGCTGGTCCTCGTCATTGAGGAACTCCAGCGCCTGTTCGCTACCATCCGCGTCAAGTACCTTGAACTCCAACTCCTCCAGCACATCGACGATCAGCATGCGCACGATGGCATCGTCTTCGACGACAAGAATGGTGGACGCATTGGCGGTGGACATAGTGGGGTTCCTGAAAAATGATTGGCGGTTGCCGGCTTGCGAAAGCGCCGGTCTCTTGCATGAGTAAGTGACGGCTCCCGACAAGTTCCCGAGGGACGGAAAAAGATTGGTCGCACATGTCAGGCAAGGATACCCGCGTCCATCAACTGGCGCAGGGGAATGTAGGACCTGGCGTTAAAACATGTGAGAAAAATGGATCAATGTGCCAGTTTTGGGGCAAACTCGCCCAATTCTGACAGTTCGACAAGGCCTGCCCCATGACCTCTGCGTCTTTGGTTGATGAGCAACGATTCCGCAAACTCCTGAGCCGCAATATCAGCCTGCCGCTGGGTGTCGGCGCCATCAGCGCTGTTTTCTTCGTGTCATTGATTACCTATCTGCTGTCGACGATCCAATGGGTCGAGCACACCGATCGGGTCATCAATAACGCCAATGAGGCCGTCAAGCTGACGGTCGACCTGGAAACCGGGATGCGCGGGTTTCTGCTCAGTGGCGACGAAAAGTTTCTCCAACCTTATGAAACGGCTAAGCCTCGGGTCGAGGTGGTGCTCAATACGTTGCTCGAACTGACGGCTGACAATCCGGTCCAGACCGATCGCTTGCATCGCCTGCAGTCGTTGCAACAAGAGTGGGCCAATTACGCGCAATCGATGATTGATCTGCAGCGATCGAGCGGCGATTACCGCAGCGCGGTCCGCGCCGGCAAAGGCAAACGCCTGACTGACGAGATACGCAAGCAGTTCGAAGACGTGATCGACATGGAGCAGCAACTGCGTGCCACGCGCAATGAAGAGGTGCGGCGCACCACTGTCTGGAGCATTGGCCTTTATCTGCTGTTTATCGCAGGCATCAGCGCGTTGCTGGCCTACATCGGCCGTCGTGATCTGTTGAACCTGTCGCAAAGCTACTCCGCGACATTGGCTGCGCAGCAAGCCAGTGCTCAGCGCCTGGAGCAACAAGCGTGGCTGCGCAACGGCCAGACCGAACTGGCCGAGCAGGTATTGGGGCAACTGTCCCTGAATTTGCTGGGGCGCAACATCCTGCAATTCTGCGCGCAGTACCTGGGCAGCGCCGTGGCGGCGATTTACGTGCGCGAAGAACATGGTGGCCTGCGGCGAGTTGCGTCTTACGGTTTTTCGCGCGAACAGGAAGCACTTGAGCAACATATCTACAGTGAGGAAGGCATCGTTGGTCAAGTTGCGCATCAGGCCAAGTTGATTCGCCTCGACAACGTGCCGAGCGACTACTTTAAGGTCAGCTCCGGCCTCGGTGAAGGCCTGCCACGCAGTGTGCTGGTGGTGCCGACCAGTGATGACGACCGGGTCAACGGTGTTATCGAACTGGGTTTCCTGCGGCCCTTGGTTGACCGCGACATCGAATTGCTGGAGTTGATTGCCGGCAACATCGGCACGTCTATCGAGGCTGCGCGCTATCGTCAGCGCTTGCAGGAAGTGCTGGCCGAAACCCAGCAACTCAACGAAGAGTTGCAAGTGCAGCAGGAAGAACTCAAGACCGCCAACGAAGAACTCGAAGAGCAGTCGCGGATTCTCAAGGAATCCCAGGCCCATCTCGAGACGCAACAGGTCGAGCTGGAACAGACCAATGAACAACTCGCCGAACAGGCCGAAGTACTGGCCCAACAACGCGACGCCATGGACCTCAAGAACACTGAACTCAATCAGGCGCAGATCCAGCTCGAAGAGCGCGCTGAAGAGTTGCAGCGCTCAAGCAAGTACAAGTCCGAATTCCTCGCCAACATGTCCCACGAACTGCGCACGCCATTGAACAGCTCGTTGATTCTGGCCAAGTTGCTGGCGGAAAACCCTCAGGAAAACCTCAGCGCCGAACAGGTGAAGTTCGCCGAGTCGATTTACTCCGCCGGCAACGATTTGCTCAACCTGATCAACGACATTCTCGATATCTCCAAGGTCGAGGCCGGCAAGCTCGAGATTCGCCCGGAGAACACCAGTGTTGCGCGTCTGGTGGACGGCCTGCGCGGAATGTTCCAGCCGTTGGCAACGGACAAGCAGCTGCAATTCCATGTCGATTTGCAGGACGGCGTGCCCGCGATGATGTTCACCGACCGTCAGCGCCTGGAACAGGTGATCAAGAATCTGTTGTCCAACGCGGTGAAGTTCACCGAAAAAGGCAGCGTGAGCCTGAGCGTCGCCGCAGCGCCGAACAATGGCATAGCCTTCAGCGTCCGTGATTCCGGCATCGGCATTGCCGCCGATCAGCACGAAAGCATTTTTGAAGCGTTCCGCCAAGCCGACGGCACCACCAACAGGCGATACGGCGGAACCGGTCTGGGGCTGTCGATCTCCCGCGACCTGGCGGCCCTGCTCGGTGGCTCCATCAGCGTGAGCAGCACGCCGGGGCAGGGCAGTGTATTCACCCTGGTCTTGCCGCAGCAGTACATTGAGCCCGGAGAAGAACCCGTCGAACCGATGCGTGCCGCGCCGGTGGCGATTGCACCTTATGTTGCGCCAGCTACCGTGGCGTCGGTGGTGGCGCAAGATATTCCGCGTTTCAATGATGACCGGCAGAAGGCGCCGTTCACCTCGCGTTGCATCCTGGTGGTGGAAGACGAGCCGAACTTTGCGCACATCCTCTTCGATCTCGCGCATGAACTGGGCTACCACTGCCTGGTGGCCCACGGTGCCGACGAAGGTTACGACCTGGCCCGGGAGTTCATTCCCGATGCCATCCTGCTGGATATGCGCCTGCCGGACCATTCCGGCTTGACCGTGCTGCAACGTTTGAAGGAACACGCCGAAACCCGGCACATTCCTGTGCACGTGATTTCGGTCGAGGACCGGGTCGAAGCGGCGATGCACATGGGCGCGATCGGTTATGCGGTCAAACCGACCACCCGTGAAGAACTCAAGGACGTTTTCTCGCGTCTGGAAGCCAAACTGACCCAGAAGGTCAAGCGCGTCTTGCTGGTTGAAGACGACGACTTGCAGCGTGACAGTATTTCCCGGTTGATTGGCGACGATGACATCGAGATCACCGCGGTCGGCTTGGCCCAGGATGCTCTGCAGTTGCTGCGAAGCACGATGTTCGATTGCATGATCATCGATCTGAAGCTTCCGGACATGCTCGGCAATGACTTGCTCAAACGCATGTCTACCGAAGATATCTGCTCGTTTCCACCGGTGATTGTCTATACCGGACGCAACCTCACCCGGGATGAAGAGGCGGAACTGCGCAAGTATTCGCGCTCGATCATCATCAAGGGCGCGCGCTCGCCCGAGCGTTTACTGGATGAGGTGACACTTTTTCTGCACAAAGTAGAATCGCGGTTGTCCCATGAGCGACAGAAGATGCTCAAGACTGCCCGCAGCCGCGACAAAGTCTTCGAGGGACGCAAAGTGCTGTTGGTGGACGACGATGTACGCAACATCTTCGCCCTCACCAGCGCGCTGGAGCATAAAGGTGCGGTCGTGGTCATCGGCCGAAACGGCCGGGAAGCGATTGAGCGATTGAATGAAGTGGAAGACATCGATCTGGTGTTGATGGACGTGATGATGCCGGAGATGGATGGTTTTGAAGCCACCATCGAGATCCGCAAGGACCCGCGCTGGCGCAAGTTGCCGATCATTGCGGTGACGGCCAAGGCCATGAAGGACGATCAGGAACGCTGCCTGCAAGCAGGCGCCAATGATTATCTGGCCAAGCCCATCGACCTGGATCGGTTGTTTTCGTTGATCCGTGTGTGGTTGCCAAAGATGGAACGTATCTAAGTGGAGCGCAATTATTCAGGGGAACGAATCAGCGAGATAGAGTTGCGGTTGTTGATCGAGGCCATCTACCTCAAGTACAGCTACGATTTTCGTGATTATTCAGGCGCTTCCATCAAGCGCCGGGTGAGCCATGCGCTGAGTCAGTTCGAATGCAACACCATTTCGGCCCTCCAGGAAAAAGTCCTGCATGACCCAATGGCGTTCATGCAGCTCCTGCAATTGCTGACGATTCCGGTCAGTGAAATGTTCCGCGACCCTTCGCACTTCCTGGCCATCCGCCAGGAAGTGGTGCCGCTACTCAAGACGTACCCGTCGATCAAGATCTGGATTGCTGGCTGCAGCACGGGGGAGGAGGTCTATTCGATGGCCATCCTCCTGCGTGAAGAGGGCTTGCTTGAGCGCACCATCATTTATGCAACCGACATCAATCCGCGCTCGCTGGACAAGGCCAAGCAGGGAATATTCTCGATGGAGAATGTCCGCGCCTACACTTCCAACTACCAGCAAGCCGGTGGTAAACGCTCGTTCGCCGACTACTATACGGCGGCGTATGGCTACGCCATTTTCGACAAGTCGCTGTGCGAGAACGTGACCTTTGCCGACCACAGCCTGGCTACCGACAGTGTATTTTCAGAAACACAATTAATTTCGTGTCGTAACGTATTGATCTATTTCAATAAAAAACTTCAGGATCGGGCTTTCGGTTTGTTTCATGAGTCGCTGTGCCACCGTGGTTTCCTGGTGCTGGGCAGCAAGGAAACCCCGGATTTTTCAGCCTTCGGCAACCAGTTCGAACCGCTGGTCAAACAAGAACGGATTTATCGCAAATCATGAACAGCGCAACGGGTTTGCCTTCAGTAGAAGCGATCGTGATCGGCGCTTCGGCCGGTGGGGTCGAGGCGCTGCTGAGTATTCTCGGCCCGCTGCGTGCAGGCTTCGTGTTGCCGATCATTGTCGTGTTGCACTTGCCGGAACAGCGTCGCAGCCATCTGGCGGAAGTGTTCGCCCGGCGAGTGTCGCTGCCGGTTCAGGAAGCCAGCGACAAGACTCCGGTGGTGTCCGGCACCCTGTATTTCGCATCGCCCGGCTATCACTTGTCAGTGGAGCAGGACCGCAGCTTTTCCCTGAGCCTGGAAGACCGCGTGCATCATTCGCGGCCGGCCATCGATTACCTGTTCGAGTCTGCCGCCGACGCCTACGGTCCCAGCCTGGCGGCAGTCTTGCTGACGGGCGCCAACCGTGACGGTGCGAACGGTCTGGCGCAGGTCAAGCAGCGCGGCGGTCTGACCATCGTGCAAGACCCGCAGGAAGCCCAGGTTGCAACCATGCCCCAGGCAGCATTGGATATTCACCAACCTGACCACATTCTCCCTATCCGCGGCATCGGCCGTCTGCTTGTCGAGCTGGAACGAATCGCATGCTAAGTAATATCCAGGCCAAACTGCTGATCGTGGACGATCTGCCGGAGAATCTGTTGGCACTCGAAGCGCTGATCAAGCGTGAAGACCGTACCGTCTACAAAGCGCAATCTGCCGACGAGGCCTTGTCGCTGTTGCTGCAACACGAATTCGCCATGGCCATTCTCGATGTACAGATGCCTGGGATGAATGGCTTCGAACTGGCCGAGTTGATGCGCGGTACGGAAAAAACCAAGAACATTCCAATCGTGTTTGTCAGTGCCGCCGGTCGTGAGCTCAATTACGCGTTCAAGGGCTACGAAAGCGGCGCTGTGGACTTCCTGCACAAACCGCTGGATATCCATGCGGTCAAGAGCAAGGTCAACGTTTTCGTCGAGCTGTTCCGCCAGAGCAAGGCGATGAAACAGCAAGTTGAAGAACTCGAGCAAAGTCGCCGCGAGCAGGAAGCGCTGCTCAAGCAATTGCAGAGCACCCAGCTGGAATTGCAACAGGCGGTACGCATGCGCGATGACTTCATGTCGATTGTCGCCCATGAGGTGCGCACGCCGCTCAACGGCCTGATCCTCGAAACCCAACTGCGCAAGATGCACCTGGCCCGGGATAACGCCTCCGCATTCACCCTCGACAAAATGCACGCCATGGTCGATCGCGACGAACGGCAGATCAAAAGCCTGATCCGGTTGATCGAAGACATGCTCGATGTGTCACGCATCCGCACCGGCAAATTGTCGATTCGCCCCACGCGGTTTGATCTTTCGGCCCTGGTGCGCGCCCTGCTGGAAAATTTTGCCCAACAGATCGAAGCCGCCGAAGCGACCGTGACACTTGAAGCCGAACAACCGGTGGTCGGCAATTGGGACGAATTCCGCATTGAGCAGGTAGTTTCCAATCTGTTGACCAATGCCTTGCGCTACGGCGCCAAGAGTCCGATCAGCGTCAAGGTGTACAGTGAGCACGGCGAAGCACGGATAGAAGTCCGTGATTGCGGAATCGGCATCAGTGAAGAAAACCAGCAACGGATTTTCCAGCAGTTCGAGCGGGTGTCGGCCAAGCACGCCGTCGCCGGACTGGGTTTGGGATTGTTTATTTCCGAACAGATTGTCACCGCCCATGGCGGTACCATTACCGTCGAAAGCCGGATTGGCGAAGGCGCCCTGTTTCGCGTTTGTCTGCCGCTGTAGGAAAACAGCCCGATAAACGCAACCTCTGATCGACCCCACGGTCGTATCAGCAGCTATTGACCGAACAAAGGCTTCCCATGAGTGAAGATGCACAAGACGTCGTACTGATCGTCGAAGATGACCCCTCGATTCTGATGGTCCTGTCGGCCTATTTGTCGGGGGAGGGCTACCGGGTGTTGCAGGCCGAGAATGGCGAGCAAGCGTTTGAGATTCTCGCCAGCAAGCCGCACCTGGACATGATGATCACTGACTTCCGCCTGCCGGGTGGGATTTCCGGCGTGCAGATCGCCGAGCCCGCGGTAAAACTGCGACCGGAGCTGAAGGTGATTTTCATCAGCGGCTACCCGCAGGAAATCCGTGAAACAGACAGCCCGATCACCCGCTCGGCACCGATACTGGCCAAGCCATTCGACCTGGACGTGTTACAGGAAATCATGCAGGACATGCTCTCCTGAATCCCGGCAGAAGCCGCTTCAGGCGCTGATCATCTCCCGCACTTTGGCCGTCAACAGGTCAAACGTGAATGGCTTGGTGATCATCTGCATGCCCGGATCGAGGAATCCGCCGCGTACGGCCGCGTGTTCGGCATAACCGGTGATGAACAGTACTTTCAGGCCGGGCCGGAACTGCCGGCCGATTTCTGCCAGTTGCCGGCCGTTCATGCCGGGCAGTCCGACATCGCTGATCAACAGGTCGATGCGTTGCGCCGATTCAAAGATCGGCAGGGCGCTGTCGGCATCGCACGCTTCGACGAAGGCATAGCCCAAATCACTGAGCACCGTGCTGACCAGCACCCGTACAGCCGGGTCGTCTTCAACGATCAGGACGGTTTCGCCATTCTGCGCGAAGAGCGGGTGGTGACTGTCCACCGGCGGATCTTGCGGCAGATCGCCACCGTAACGCGGCAGATAAATGCTCACCGTGGTGCCTTCACCCACTTCGCTTTGAATGGCGACGTGGCCCCGCGATTGTTTGCTGAAGCCATAGATCATCGACAATCCAAGGCCGGTGCCCTGGCCGATCGGCTTGGTGGTGAAGAAAGGGTCAAACGCGCGGTTGATGGTGCTCTGCGGCATGCCGCAGCCATTGTCGGTGACGCTGAGCGTCACGTAATCACCGGGTTCGAGATTGCTGTGCAGGTCGGTAAAGGACTTTTCCAGATGTTGGTTCGAAGTGGTCACCACCAGTTTGCCGCCGTTGGGCATGGCGTCGCGGGCATTGATGACCAGGTTGAGCAGGGCGCTTTCCAGTTGATTGGGGTCGGCCTCGGCCACCCACAGTTGTTCGCTCAACTGCATGTCCAGGCGAATGCTCTCATTGATGCTGCGTTGCAACAGTTCACCCATGGAAACCACCAGCGTATTCATTTCCACGGGTTTGGAATCGAGCGACTGCCGGCGAGAAAACGCCAGCAGGCGATGGGTCAAACCAGCGGCCCGGTTGGCCGAGGTCACGCCAAGATCGATCAGGCTGTCCAGGTCTTCGATGCGGCCGCGGGCCAGGCGCCGGCGCAGCAGCTCCAGGCTGCCGATGATGCCGGTGAGCATGTTGTTGAAGTCATGGGCGATACCGCCGGTGAGTTGGCCAACCGCTTCCATCTTCTGGGATTGACGCAAAGCTTCTTCGTTGTGGCGCAATTGCGCGGTGCGCTCTTCGACCTGTTGTTCCAGGGTTTCCAGGGTGTTTTGCAGGCGCAGTTCGCTTTGGCTCAAGTCGACCAGCCGATCCCTGGCTTCGTACTGTCGTCGACGGCCGCGCAAGGCGGTGGTCACCAGGCTGATCAATGTCTCCGGGTGAAAAGGACGTTCCAGGAACGTGACGTTGCCCAACTGCGGCCCGAAGCGCGAAGCGGGGTTCTGTTCCGGGCCACCGTGGTGCGTCAGCAAAACGATCGGCAAGTCCGACCAGGCCGGTTGTTGATCGATGAGGGTCAACAGCGGCCCCAGATCACTGCGCAACAGCGCTTCGGAAGAGATCAGCAGCAAACCGGCGCCTTGCTCCAGTTCGCTGCACAGTTGCGGTAAATCCTGGCTGATGATCCCGTCGAACCCTGCTTCTTTGAGCAACATCATCGCAATCTGACTGTCTCGCCCCAGCGGGGCGAGAATGATTGCGCGTTCGGATGTCGCAGGTTGGGTCATCACAGGCCTTCATCCCCAAGCAATGGAATGCTCGCGCCCATATAGGTCGGCACGCCGCGCAGTACGCCCTGGAAGGCTTCCAACGGTTCGCCGATGGTCATGCCTTTGGCGCTAATGCGGTATTCGCGGATAGTTGCTTCATGGCTGCCGGTACGTTTCTTGATGATTGAAATGGCCCGGCGGACTTTGCCCAAGGCTTCGAAGTAGCGCAATAGAATCACTGAGTCGGCCAGGTAGGTAATGTCCACCGGGGCCTGCATGTCGCCGACCAGTCCATGCTGGGCAACGGTCATGAAGGTCGCAGCGCCTTTGCGGTTGAGGTAAAGCAACAACTCGTGCATGTGCAGTACCAGGGCATTCTCCTCTGGCATCGCCGCTTGATAGCCGTTGATGCTGTCGATCACTACGGTCTTGATGTTGCCTTGATCGACGCAGCGCCGCACCCGGTGGGAAAACTCGCCAGGGGACAGTTCGGCGGCATCCACCTGCTCGATCAGCAGGTTCCCGCCATCCTGCAACGCCTGTAGATCGATACCGATGTTCTTCATCCGCTCGAACAGCAATCCAAGCTCTTCGTCGAAGATGAACAGGGCTGCTTTCTCGCCCCGAGCCACTGCGGCGGCGGCGAACAGCATCGAAATCAGCGATTTGCCAGTGCCGGCCGGCCCGAGAATCAGCGTGCTGGAACCCGTTTCGATGCCGCCACCGAGCAGCGCGTCCATTTCGGCAATGCCGCTGGTCAACTGCCGCCGGACGTAGTTGCCGCGATGTTCGGCGGCCACCAGGCGCGGGAACACGTGCACGCCGTCGGTCATGATCGTGAAGTCATGGAAACCACCACGGTATTTCTGGCCGCGGTATTTCACTACGCGGATACGGCGGCGCTCGGCACCGTAATTGGGCGTCAACTCCTCCAGGCGAATCACACCGTGGGCCACACTGTGCACGGTTTTATCCAAAGATTCGGTGGTCAGGTCGTCGAGCAACAACACCGTGGCATCGTAGCGCACGAAGTAATGCTTGATCGCCAGGATCTGGCGGCGGTAGCGCAGTGAACTCTGCGCCAACAAGCGGATTTCAGACAGGCTGTCGAGGATTACGCGGGTCGGTTTGACCCGCTCGACCACTTCGAAGATCTGTCGTGTGGCTTCCCCCAGCTCCAGATCGGAGGAATACAGCAGTGATTGCTGATGCTCGGCGTTCAACACGCTTTCGGGCGGCGTCAGTTCGAAGATATGGACGTTTTCGCCCAGCTCCCAACCGTGGGAACGGGCACCCTGGCGCAACTCGTGTTCGGTTTCAGACAGGGTGATGTATAACGAACGCTCGCCGGCTTCGGCGCCCGCCATGAGGAAATGCAATGCGACAGTGGTCTTGCCGGTACCCGGTTCGCCTTCAAGTAAAAACACATGGCCGCGGGACAATCCACCATTGAGGATGTCATCCAGGCCTTCAATACCTGTGGCCGCTTTTGTGCTGATCAACTCGTTGGATATAGACAAATAATGCCCTCTCTTGAATAGGGGAAACGAGGCTGCTGGCACGATGGCC
>Ga0182008_10002445_pt1 | contig 11643 bp, 10 predicted proteins | sample Sormic07211129_1_FD_120482 | JGI IMG/M metagenome (GOLD analysis project Ga0182008, IMG submission 120482) | Rhizosphere microbial communities from Sorghum bicolor, Mead, Nebraska, USA - 072115-129_1 metaG | ecosystem: Host-associated > Plants > Roots > Rhizosphere | place: USA: Nebraska...
GGAAACCGTTGCCGTAGGTTTTGGTTAGCTGCCGGATGGACAGAGCGGAACTCATATCGGATTACGCACCAGAGAAGGGAATAGAAAGAGTAGATGAGGGCACGCCGCCCTTAGTTCAACGACGGCGCAGGACAGGCATGGTGCTTGGCCGCGCCGTACAAGTACAGTCACCCGTATTAATAGTGGGTATTAAGTCAACGCGGTCATAACCGCTTTTCGGTAGGCCGGGCGTTGCTGCAAACGCTGGTACCACGCCTCCAGATGGGGCATGGCAGGCCGTTCGATGGGCATTTCAAACCACGCGTAGATAAAGCTGCCCAAGGGAATGTCGCCCATGCCGATGGCGTTGCCGGACAGGTAGGGTTGTTCGGCCAGGGCCTTGTCCACCATACCGAGCGCGTCGATGCAGGCGTTGCGCCCGGCATTGATGGCGTCCCAGTTCCGTTGCTCCGCCGGCGTGCGCACGATGCCCCAGAACACTGCTTTGAATGGCTCGGCGAGGGTTGAGGTGGTCCAGTCCATCCACTTTTCCGCGTTGGCGCGGGCCTGAAGATCGGTCGGATACCAGCTCGCCCCGTGCTTGGCGCACAGGTAGCGCACGATGGTGTTGGACTCCCACAGCACGAAGTCACCGTCTTCGATCATCGGCACTCGGCCGTTGGGGTTCAGCGTCCGATACTGCGGCGTGTCGACCACGCCGAAAGCCCCGCCTGCATCAATGGCTTCATACTCCAGGCCGAGCTCCTCGGCGCACCACAGTGCCTTCCTGACATTCGATGAATTTTTACGACCCCAGATTTTCAGCATGACCGCGCCTTCGTGGATGGGTGGACGCAGCAGCATACGCCGGTTCACAGGCGGCTTAAATCCGTCCGCAGGTCGCCCAGCAAGGGAGGCGGCGCATCGTCAAACAGGTGCGGGTAACATTTCTGCAGGTGGGCGAAGAAAAATTCCTCGGGCACATCCGCAAACTGCCCATGGTCGACCAGATACTCCATCGACCGCTGGCCCTGGCGATTGTAGGCCTGGAAAACGCTGTCATTGATGCCGTCGAACGCCAGCGGCGGCACATCGAACAGTTCGCACAACTGGGCGTTGAACGCCGGCGTCGCCTTGACCCAGCGACCGTGCAGGTACAACTCGGTGTACCCGTGCATGGCGAACACGTCACTCTTGAGCAACGCGATCAGACGTGGGGTCGACAGGTGATTGCGCACGTCCGCCAGGCCGATGCGTGCGGGGATGCCGCAATGCCGGGCGCAGGCGGCGAGCAAAGTGGCCTTGGGCACGCAGTAACTCTCACGGCTGGCCAGGGCGAAGCTGGCACTGAGGGTGCGCGGATCGCGGCTGAAGGTATAAGGGTTGTAGCGAATCTGCTCACGCACAGCGTAGTAAAGGCTGACCGCCTGGTCATTTAAATCCGCGCTGGTTCCGCGGTGTTTTACCGCGAACTCCACCACGGCAGGGTGGTCACTATCGATGAAGCGGCTGGGACTCAAGTACGCATTCATGATGTTTGATCTCCGAGGCAAGCCTGGAGTTTAACCACAGGCCCAGCCCACGGATAACGACGATTCGGCCAAATGTCGGCGCCCGCTGCAGGGTGCTTTCAGCACAACTCGTTACACCCTGACCACCGCGCTTTCTCGGATGCCGACTAAGCTCCCTGGTGGTTTCGCCCTGGTTTCACGGAGGATTGAATATGCTGTTGTTGTGGATACTGGTTCTGGTGGTCGGCATCGCCTACCTGGCACACCGCCGCACCGCGCCCCTGCCCGCTCTGGGCGTGGTCGCCGTTTACCTGCTGGCGATGGGCGCCTGGAGCCACGCACCAGGCTGGTTGCTGGTGATCCTTTGGGTGCTGCTGGCCGTGGTCGCGGCGCCGCTGCTGCTACCCGACCTGCGTCGCCAATATTTCACCAAGCCGCTGTTCAGCTGGTTCCAGAAAGTGCTGCCGCCGATGTCCGAAACCGAGCGCGACGCGATCGACGCAGGCACCGTATGGTGGGACGGCGAGCTGTTCAGCGGGCGTCCCGACTGGGATAAATTGCTGGCCTACCCCAAGGTGCAGTTGACCGAAGAAGAGCAGGCCTTTATCGACGGTCCCACCGAAGAACTCTGTGCAATGGTCAGCGACTGGGAAATCGGCCAGGCCATGGACCTGCCGCCCGCCGCCTGGGAGCACATCAAGACTCACGGTTTCTTTGCCCTGATCATTCCCAAGGAATACGGCGGCAAGGGTTTTTCGGCCTACGCCCATTCACAGGTCGCGATGAAGCTCGCCACCCGCAGTGGCGATCTGGCCTCCACCGTGATGGTACCCAACTCCCTCGGCCCCGCCGAATTGCTGCTGCATTACGGCACCGATGAACAACGCAACCACTACCTGCCGCGCCTGGCGCGAGGCGACGATATCCCGTGCTTCGCCCTGACCGGACCGCTGGCCGGTTCCGACGCCGGCGCCATGCCCGATACCGGCGTGATCTGCAAAGGTGAATGGGAAGGCCAGGAAACCATCGGCCTGCGTCTGAACTGGGAAAAACGCTACATCACCCTTGGCCCGGTCGCGACCCTGCTGGGGCTGGCGTTCAAGGCGTACGACCCCGACCACCTGTTGGGCGCGGAAGAAGACCTGGGCATCAGCCTGGCCCTAATTCCCACCGACACTCCCGGTGTTGAAATCGGTCGTCGCCATTTGCCTTTGGGTGCAGCGTTCATGAACGGCCCCAACTCCGGCAAGGACGTGTTTATCCCCCTGAGCTACCTTATCGGCGGTCAGGAAATGCTCGGCAAGGGTTGGATGATGCTGATGAACTGCCTGTCGGTAGGCCGTTCGATTTCGCTGCCTGCGGTGGGTACAGGCGCGGCGAAGTTCACCAGCCTGGTAACCGGCCAGTATGCTCAGGTGCGCGAACAGTTCAACGTGCCGCTGTCGGCCTTCGAGGGCATCCAGGAAGCCCTGGCCCGCATCGGCGGCAATGCCTGGCTGATGGACAGCGCGCGGATGCTGACCGCCAACGCGGTCGACCTGGGCGAGAAACCCTCGGTGCTGTCAGCCATCCTCAAGTATCACCTCACCGAACGTGGTCGTGAATGCATCGGCCACGCCATGGACGTGCACGGCGGCAAGGGCATCATCATGGGCCCGAACAACTACCTGGGCCGCAGTTGGCAAGGCGCGCCGATCTTCATCACCGTTGAGGGCGCAAACATCCTGTCGCGCAACCTGATGATCTTCGGTCAGGGCGCCATCCGCTGCCACCCGTTCGTGCTCAAGGAAATGGCGCTGGCCGGACGTGAAGACAAAGACCAGGCACTCAAGGAGTTCGACAGCCTGCTGATGCAGCACATCGGCTTCGCCGTCAGCAACGCCGCCAGTACGCTGGTGCTGAACCTGGGTATCGGCCATTTCGAAAAAGCGCCGGGTAACCGTCTGAGCCAGGGCTACTTCCGTGCCTTGAACCGCCAGGCTGCCGCCTTCGCCCTGCTCGCCGACCTGAGCATGATGCTGCTGGGGGGTGAATTGAAACGTCGCGAACGCTTGTCGGCGCGTCTGGGGGATGTGCTGAGTCACATGTACCTGGCATCGGCTGCGCTCAAGCGTTACCACGACCTGGACTCGCCGGACCACCTGCAACCGCTGTTCGCGTGGGCCATGGAAGAAAGCCTCGGTGAGTCGGAGCGCGCCCTGGATGAATTGCTCAGCAATTTCCCGAACAAGGTACTGGGCTGCCTGCTGCGGGTGATTGTATTCCCGTTCGGGCGCCGCCATACCGGCCCATCGGATGCACTGGATGCCGAGGTGGCCGCAGTGATCGGCCGCGCCAAAGGCGACCCGACCCTGGAAGAATTGCTGGCCGGCTGCTATCGCCCGCAATCGGCGGAAGATCCGGTGGGCGCCCTGCAACACGCCTACGACCTGCTGAGCGCCAGCCACCCGTTGCAAAAGAAACTGCACACCGCGCTCAAAAGCGGCCAGCTCAAGCCGGCTGCCGGCGAGCACGCCATCGACGCGGCACTCAATGCCGGCGTGTTGCAAGCGGCTGAAGCGCAAACACTGCGCGACGCCGAAGCGGCACGCCGCAAGGTGATCGATGTGGATGATTTCAGCAAGGAAGAACTGGCCCAGGCCGAGGGCAAAGTCCGCTGATACGAGCGGTCATATAATTACGGGCGCATGAGCTATATACTCTCGCGCCCGTTTTTGCTTTGAGGACTTATCTCGTGTCCAACGTCGTTGCCGATCATCTTGTCTTGCTCGACCACCTGCGCAGCATCCTGGTTGCTGTCGGCGAAGCCGAACAAGTGCCCGAGGAAAGTCACGCCCTGTTCCTGGAGCGCTTCGACGAACTGCGCGCCCTGTTGCCCATCGACCCTATCGAAAGCCAGTACCTGGGCCAGGACCTGATGAGTCAGGTCATCCTGCGGTACCCGCAAATTGCCCACCTCGTACCGCGCGACCTGCTGTGGTTCTTCGGCGGCGATTGCCTGCACTTCATGCCCGACGAAGAACTGGACCTCTACCAAGCGCTGGAAGAACGTCGCTACGAAGCCGAGCAGAACGATGAGCCGTTCGATTGGAACCAGGAAAAACAACTGCTGGCCATGCCGGAAGACCAAAGCAAGCACTGACCTTTCCAGGAGCGAGCCCGCTCGCTCCTAACGTTTTTTCAGGGTCGGCTCCTTGGCCATGCACGCCACCAGATAATCAATAAATACACGCAGTTTGGGTGGCAAATAGCGCGTCGGCGAATGCAGCAGCCACGCCTCGCCGTGGTACGACGCAATAAAATCCCACCCCGGCAACACCTGCACCAGATGCCCCTCCTCCAAGGCATGGCGCGCCGTGAAATACGGCAGGCTGCCAATACCCACATGCTGCAACACCGCATCCAGACGCACGCCGGTGTGGTTCGCCGCATAGCGCCCGCGCACCGCAACGGTCACGGCCTTGGTGCCCCGGCGAAATTTCCAGCGTGAGTCAGCAGGGGTTTCCCCCAGATAAATGCAGCTATGCGCCGCCAGATCATGGGGGTGGCCCGGCGTACCGTGCTCGGCCAGATACTGCGGTGTCGCACAGATCAAATGTTCTATCGGCAACAACTGCCGGCCCACCAGCCCCGGCGGCGGGCTGTCGGTAATGCGGATACTCAGGTCGACGTTGTCGTCGATCAGGTCCACATGCCGATCCTCAAGGATCAGTTGCACATCTACCTGGGGATAGCGTCGCAAAAATTCCGGCATGTGCGGATGCACGACAAACCGACCCACCGCCTTGGGTACGCTGACCCGCACCAGCCCTTCGGCCTCATGGGTGAACTGGCCACTGATCTCCATCACCGAGCGCGCCGCGTTGACCATCTCCTGGCAGCGCTTGAATACTTCTTCACCGCCTTCGCTCAGGCGCAGCTTGCGCGTAGTGCGTTGCAGCAGGCGGGTCGCCAGTGCCTGTTCAAGGCGCGAAATACTTCGGCTCACCGCCGAGGGCGAAACGCTAAGTTGGCGTGCCGCTTCGGAAAAGCTGCCGGCCTCTACCACTTTGACGAACATCGCCATTTCACCCAACAGGGGCAACGGAAGATTAATGCTCATGACGCACAGGTCCATTGATAATTGAACGGATTATCACCCATTCCTGCGGTATTTATACTGTCAGCAGAACCTTGATGCGGATGCAGATGATGACCGAACGCCTGTTTTTTACCCACGACCACCTGAGCGCCGAGCTTGAAGTGTTGAGCTGCACGCCCCACGAAAATCACTTCGCGGTGATCCTGCAATCGACCCTCTTCCATCCCCAAGGCGGCGGACAGCCGTTCGACACCGGCTGGCTCGGCGAAAGCCACGTGCTGCGTGTCACCCAGGAGGCCGGGCGCGTGGTGCATTATGTCGACCGCCCTGTGGAGACGGGTCCAATCACCGCAAAGGTCGATGAACAGCGCCGCGCCCTGCACACGCGTCTGCATTCGGCCGGTCACCTGATCGGCAACGTCGGCGAAACCCTGGGTTGGATGCCGATCAAAGCCCACCACTGGCCGGGCGAGGGCAAAGTGACGTTTATCCGGGGCGAAGCGGCGCAAGCCATGCAGGCCGAAGCGATTCAACAGCAACTCAGCGAGTGGATCGCCGCCGACTATCCCCGTCATATGGTCGTGGACAACGGCACCCGCGAAGTCGGCTTCGGCGAACTGCCCGCCTACGCCTGCGGCGGCACGCATGTGCAGACATTGAGCGAATTGGGCCAAGTGAAGATCCTCGCCCTGTCCGAGAAAAAGGGCGCGCTGTCAGTACGTTACACCCTGGATTAACGCGCGTGCTGCACATGCCGCCTCAAGCGGCGCTCTTGCGTCACACCCTTCAAACCGCAATCGCCCCTGCCCGCCCCGGCTCCACCGCGAACGATTTGAGGGTCGACACCGTTGCCGCCGGATCGCGCGGGTCGCTGATCACGCGCAGGTGCGTGAGCATCTGCCGCTCCTGGACCTCCACCGAAACGTAGCCGCGCTGGCGACTGTCGAAAAACTTCACATGAGGGTTCATAGGCAGGATCTTGCTGAACGCCTCGTACGGCGGGCCATCGGACGTCACCGAGGTGCCGACGAATTCGGTGGCAACCACCGGCGAATCCGGGTCGTTGCCATCGACGTGCAGGTCGTTGGCCCAGAACGAATGGATATCACCGCCCCAAAACACCGGATTGTTCACGCGGTGGCGCTGGATAGACGCCAGCATCCTTGAGCGGTTGGCCATGTAACCGTCCCAACCATCGGTCCAGCGCCCCGGCTTGTGGTTAGTCAGGTCGCGCTGGATCAAGGGGGCCACCAGCAGATCCTGGGCAATCACGTTCCACTGCGCCCGGGATTGGGCAAAGCCCTGATCCAGCCACGCCTCTTGCTGCCAACCCAGCATTGTGCGACCGGGATCGCGCAAGTCGCTGCACGGATTGGTCACTACCCGGCCCTGATGACTGCCATTGGCCAGCACACAGGGCTGCTCGGAGCGGTATTGCCGGCCATCGAGCACATGGAAACGTGCCAGTCGCCCGTAGTCCAGGCGCCTATATATGCGCATGTCGGCGCCCCTGGGCAGGCTGCTGGTACGCAATGGCATATGTTCGTAATACGCCTGGTAGGCCGCCGCCCGCTGCTGCAGAAATTGCTCCAGCGCAATCTTCGGGTCCTGGGACCAACGGTTGGCGTAGTCGTTCTGCACCTCGTGATCGTCCCAGGTGGCGACGCTGGGCGCGGCGGCGTGCAAGGCCTGCAGGTCAGGGTCGGTTTTGTACAACGCGTAGCGGTTGCGATAATCACTGAGGCTTACCGCATTACCGCTGCCATGGGCGCGAAACACCTTGTCAGAGTCCGGCGCGTAGGAACTGTCGTAGATATAGTCGCCCAGGAAAAACACCAGGTCCGGCTGCTCGGCGGCCAAGTGGCGATACGCACTGAAATAGCCACGCTCCCAATGGGAGCACGAGACAAATCCCACACGCGCCGACGTCATTGCCTGCACCGGCGGGGCGGTCCGCGCCTGCCCAACCGGGCTTTGCGCCCCCAGCCCTTCGAACTGATACCAGTACGGTCGCCCCGCCTGCAGCCCGGCGACCTCCACATGCACCGAATGCGCAAACCGTTCGCTGGTCATGACCTCGCCTTGCCGCACAATGCGCGTCATCCCGACATCGCTGGCCACTCGCCAACGTACCGGTACCGCGCGGCTCAACCCTCCACGGCCGTCCACAGCATTGAACAACGGGGCCAGCCGCGTCCAGATCACAAAGCCATCCGGCAGCGGGTCACCCGAGGCCACCCCGAGGGTAAACGGATAATCCACCCCGGCGCTTCGTGTATACGGGCTGAGGATCGAAAATGTAGTAGCAACCGCGAGCCCGGCCAGCACCCGACGTCGGCCGTGATCGACCGAGCCACTCATACCCTGGCCTCCCAGTCAGCGCGCAAGGTGGCGAACACCAGCATGTCTTCATGCACACCGTTCTTGAGAAACGCGCCGCGCAGGCACCCCTCGTAGCACAGGCCGATTTTCTCCATGACCCGCGCCGATTCTTTATTACGGCTGAAGCACTGACTGCCCACGCGGTGCAGTCCCAATGCCTCGAAGCCATACGCCATCAACGCGCTGGCAGCCTCAGCCGCAAACCCTTGGTTACGCTCAGACGCCGCTACCCAGCCGCCCAAGTGCCCATACCCGTGGGCCGTGTTGATGCGCAGACTGACGACGCCGATCAACCCATCGTCGTCGCGCCGATGCATGCCCAGGCTCAGCAACCCCGTAGCGCGAAATTTTTCCTGCATCCCCTCGATAAATTCCTGCGCGGTTTGCAGCGTATAGGGCGACGGGATACTCGCCGTGTTCTCGGCGATGTTCGGCCCGTTGGCCAGCTCGCACAACCGCTCGGCCTGGTGCGGTTTCAGCACACGCAACAGTAAGCGCGGGGTCGACAGGTGTGGCAATTGGTTACTCATTCCCAGAGGCCCTCGATGTAAATTTTCTGAGAATGCGCAGCTTGTATTTCAATTCTGTGAAGCTCTGAAAATGACCGGTAAGTCTTCTGTAAGACGCGTCCTAGAGCCGTCAAAACGTCAATTAAAGTTAACCGTTCGGTCATTTTTGCTTGTTAGCGTGTCGCCCCTAATTCAATACGGGGTAAGGGAATGAGAACCTGGGACGAACCGAAAAAACGCAAGGCGCACATCGAATTGATCCCGATGATCGACGTGATGATGTTCCTCCTGGTATTTTTCGTACTCGTGAGTCTGAACGTGATTCCGGCCCTCGGTATGAAGACTCAACTCCCCAGCGCCAGTAGCTCGCAGCAGCTCAAGCCGCAGAATAAATTCATCCTGACCCTGGGCCTGGAAGGTCAGTTGCAACTCGACGGCAAGGCCATTGCGGTGGATGCCCTGGTGCCGGCGTTGAAAGCTGCGCAAAAGCCCGACGCGAAGTCGACCATCATCGTTAACAGTGACAAGGGCGTGGACGTCGCGCGCCTGGTGGAGGTGATGGACACCCTGCGCCTGGGTGGCTTCACCTCCGTGTCCATTGCCACGCGTAAGTCCTGACTATGTACGTTCTGTTTCGTGCGCGCCAACTGCTGGGCAGCGTCCCGGCCGTGATCGCCCTGGTGCTGATTGCCCTGGGTATTCAGTCCCAGACCTTGAAGGTCGAGCCGGTGTATGACGAGTCGGCAGTCGAGCTCGCCCTGGTCGAACCCGAACCGGAGCCCGAGCCGCCAGTGATCCCGGAACCGGTGGCTGAGCCGCCACCGCCGGTGATCGAGGAAGCCGACGCCGAGCCGGCGCCCCCGCCTCCACCGCCTAAACCGTTGCCAAAACCCGAACCCAAGCCCAAGCCCAAACCGCTGCCCAAACCGGTAGTGGCGAAAGCCGCGCCTGCTCCGGCCCCGGTTGCCGCCGCCAAACCGGCGCCAGCGGTAACCGCCCCCGCGGCAGCTGCACCGGCACCACCCGCGCCGCCGAAAGTCGACGGCCAAGCCTTGGAGGGTGGCTATCTCAAGGGCCTGCGCAACGAGCTGGACACGTACAAGCAGTACCCCACCGGCCGCCAGGCATCTCTCGAACGCCCCAGCGGCGAGGTAGTGGTCTGGCTGCTGGTGGATCGCCAGGGCCGTGTTCTCGATTCCGGCCTGCAGACCCAGGCGTCGAGCATGTTGCTCAACCGGGCCGCCACCAACAGCTTGCGGCGTATCAAGCAAGTCAAGCCGTTCCCCGAGCAAGCCTTCGGGGGCCGCAATGAGCAACGCTTCACCGCCACCTTCAACTACAGCGTGCAATAAGCACCCGACACCAGGACGACACTGATGAGGTTCACACGGATTCATCTGGCACTCGTTGCCGCAAGCATGGGACATGGCATGGTCATGGCCGACACCCGCGACAGCGACGTCGGTATCATCGGCGTGCAAGGCAAGGCCACGGCGGGCGGCGGCTATATGGTGCAGGAAGAAAGCATCAAGGGCCGCTCCACGGTAACCAAGGAAGCGCTGGATAAACAGACCGCCACCGGTAACGCCGTGGACAAGCTCAAATACACCCCGGGCCTGAACATCTCCAGCGAAGACGCCACCGGTCTGTCGGGCTTTCGCTTCACCATGCGCGGGCTCAACTCCGACCAGGTGGGCATGTCGGTGGACGGCATGCCGATCAACGACTCAGGCAACTACGCGCTGTATTCCAACCTGCTGGGCGATCCGGAAAACATCGAGCAGATCTTCGTCACCCAGGGTTCGGCGGAAGCGGACGGTCCGCACATCGGTTCCAGCGGCGGCAATATCGGCATCGTGACCATTCGCCCGACCAAGGAAACCGGCGCGTTCGTCAAACAGATCATGGGCAGCAACGCCACCCGCAAGACTTTCGCGCGACTGAACACCGGCGAAGTCAACGGCCTGAGCAACTGGCTGTCGGCCTCGCATACCGAGGGCGACATGTGGCGTGGCTCCGGCGCCGTGCGCGCGGACAAGGTGGAGTGGAACAGCTTTTTCGACGCCGGCGAAGGCAACACCGCCAACCTGATCCTCAAGTACCACGAGCAGGACAACAACAGTTACAGCCAGTTGACCAAGAGCCAGTTCCAGCAGAACGGTCGCAAGTTCGACCCCTACCCCGCCACGCCGGCCGTGGGCAGCAATGGCAAGGTCAACAGCTATTACGCGCTGGCGCAGAACCCATTCCAGACCTTTACCGGCGTGCTCAACACCCAATTCAAACTGGCCGACAACCTCGCCCTGTCGGTGATCCCGTACTACTACTGGGGCAACGGCAGCGGCGTCGGCTCATCCAGTTATGCACTCAACCGCGGCTCCAACGTGGGCGGTGTGTTCGACCTGAGCAACTTACCTACCGCCGCCCAGTACAACGCCGACGGTTCGTCCACCACCGGCGTCTACTACCGCCCTTCGCGTACGCAGACCTGGCGTCCGGGCATCACCACCAAACTGAACTGGGACCTGGAAGAACACAGCCTGCAATTCGGTTACTGGTACGAGCGCGCACGCCAGAGCCAGACCCAGCCGTTCATTGCCCTGAAAAACAGCGGCAAACCCAGCGACACCTGGCCGGACGGCGACGCCGTGGTGGATGCCAACGGCAACACCGTGCAGGGTCGCGACCGATTCACCGTGACCCCGGCGCAGAAGGTCTGGGCCCAGGACACTTGGTACATCAACCCGGACTGGACCCTGGTGGCCGGCCTGGCCTACATGAACGTCAAGCGTGACGGCACCAACCACGGCAGCCTTACCGAGCAGGCGGAAAAACGCAGCCAGACGTATAACAAACTGCTGCCCAACGCCGGCCTCAAATACCAGTTGGATGAGCGTGACCAGCTGTTCTACAGCCTCTCGCGCAACATGCGCATTCCGCAGAACTACGTGCTGTATGACAAAGGCGCCGGTTCGATCGACGCCAAGCCGGAAACCAGCTGGAACCACGAATTGGGCTGGCGCTACACCGATGAAGACATGACCGTGGCCGCCACGCTGTTTTATATGCAGTTCAAGGATCGCCAGGTCTCGTCCAAGGACATCAACGGCGACTTCGCCGACATCAACGCCGGCTCCGTCAACAACAGTGGCCTGGAACTGGAATGGAGCGGCCTGCTGCC
>Ga0182008_10002447_pt1 | contig 11633 bp, 10 predicted proteins | sample Sormic07211129_1_FD_120482 | JGI IMG/M metagenome (GOLD analysis project Ga0182008, IMG submission 120482) | Rhizosphere microbial communities from Sorghum bicolor, Mead, Nebraska, USA - 072115-129_1 metaG | ecosystem: Host-associated > Plants > Roots > Rhizosphere | place: USA: Nebraska...
GCGTCCGACAGACACGTGTTGCCCGTGTCCGCTCCGCCGGGACAGCGCAGCGAGGCCAGGATCTGCGTATTGAGCAGCCGGCAGCTCTCCACGTTGCTCACGATGTTGTCGGCCGCGCCGTCCAGCTTGTCGCAGGCCTGCATCGCGGCCTTCTGCACGAGCAATGTCTTGGCCACGTTCATCCAGCCCGCACCGCCGTTGTTGTAGAGCGCACGCCCCACGGCCACGTTCGACAGCCGCGTGCCCGTGTAGTTGAGCGCGGGCTCGTTGGCGATCACGCCGTCATAGTCCAGCGGCCAGCGCTGGATGTAGCTGAGCGCATCGCGCCCGCCTGTAGACGTACCGAGGAAGTAGGCGTGCTTGGGCTTGACCGCATAGCGCGCGAACACCAGCGCCTGCGCCACGTCGCGCGTCTTCTTGAGCGACAGGCCGCCGTAGTTGGCCAGTTGCTCGTCGTTGGCAGCGAACCTGCCGTCGGTGATGCTGCTCGATTGGTGGCCCGAGTCGTCGCCGTAGGTGGCGTACCCGAGCGCGAGCGGCGCGGGCTTGCCGGCGGGGCCGAAGCGGATGACCTCGGTGCCGTCGATCAGCACGCCATCGAAGCCGCCGCCGCCGAAGTGGATGGTCTTCTGGTTCCACTTCTCGGGCAGGTTGACCGCGAAATTGATGGACTGCGAGGTCGGATCGACCGGCTGGATCGTCCCGCGCACCTTGCAGTAGTCGCCATTGGGGTTGCCCGCAGCGCCCGCCGCCACGGCCGTGGCGCTGACGACAGTCGCGCCGCCAGTGGGCAGGCTGATGAGCGACGCGGGCAGGCTCTTGCCCGCGAGGTCCGCGCAGGCCACCGCCGGCACCACGGGCGGGGGCGGCGGGTTGTCGGGCGGGCCGCCGCCGTCTGCCGGCGGGTTGTTCGGCACGATCGGGAAGAAGCCGCTGCCGCCGCCTCCTCCGCCACCGCCGCCGCAAGCGGCCAGGACCAGTGAAACCAGCGAAATGCCGATCGCGGGGCCGAACGAACGGCGGGCGCGACGAGCGGCGTCAATCATCGAGAAAATCGAGTGGGGGCGCGGTGTGCGCATGGTCTTGTCTCCGGCATGCGGCCTCGGTGGGCCGCTCTTTTTTGAAAGGGCGGCCGGACGATAGGTGCACGGGTGACCTAGGGTCAAATAAAATAAAAGTACACATCCGATACGAAAAAAATATGGAGTCAACGTGGAGCTAGCGTGGAGATAAGACCGCTGCGGTACTTCGTGGCCGTTGCCGAGACCGGCCACATGACGCGCGCCGCCGAGCAGCTGGGCATCCAGCAGCCGCCGCTCAGCCAGACCATCAAGGCGCTGGAGCGCGAGCTGGGCGTGCTGCTGTTCCGCCGTCATCCGCGCGGCGTGGCGCTTACCGATGCGGGCCGCCTTTTCCAGGTCGAGGCGCTGCGCATGCTGCAGGACATGGAGGCCATGAAGCAGCGCATGGCGCGCGTGGCCAATGGCGAGGTCGGCACGTTGGCGGTCGGCTTCACCAGCTCGGCCGCTGCGCACCGCTTCGTGCCCGAGGCGCTGCGCGCCTTTCGCCGCGAGCACCCGGGCGTGGAGTTGCAGCTGCGCGAGAACAACGCGGCCGAACTCACCGAGGCGCTGGCGGCCGGCCGCCTGCATTGCGGCTTGCTGCGCGTGCCGGTGGCGCGACCCGAGGGACTGATCTTCGAGACGCTGCTGCGCGAGCCGGTGCTGGTCGCGATGCCGAGCGACCACCGTTTTGCCCTCGCCCGCAGCAAGGCCTCGCGCCCGCTGCCGCTCGCGCGGCTGTGCGAGGAAGGCATCATCCTCGTGCGCCGTCCGGGCGCGCCGGGCCTCTATGCCGAGCTGCTGGCGCTGTGCCACGCCAAGGGCCTGCGCCCGCGCGTGGTGGCCGAGGTGGACCGCATGATGACCAACCTGAACCTCGTGGCCGCGGGTGTCGGCCTGTCGGTGGTGCCGGCCTCGATGACCGGCGTGCACGCGCATGCCATCGCCTACGCGCGGCTCGCCGACGGAGGCCAGCTCGACGCGCCGCTCACGCTGGTGTCGCGCGCGGAAGAAGACAACCTGCCCGCGCAGCATTTCGCCGCGCTGCTGCGCAGGCATGCGAGCGAGAACCCCGGGTCATGAGCATTGCCCTGCTGTCCCGCCGGCGCTTCGTGCACCGCACGGGTGCCCTGCTGGCAGCTGCCTGCGCCATGCCGCCACAGTTGCTGCACGCCGCAACGGCTTCATCGCCGTGGCCGAATCGCCCGATGCGCCTGATCGTGGTCTATCCACCGGGCGGCGTGAGCGACGGCATGGCCCGCGTGCTGGCCGACCCGCTTTCGCAAGCGCTGGGCGTGCCGGTGCTCATCGAGAACCGCGCCGGCGCGGGCGGCAGCATCGGCATGGACGCGCTTGCGCGCGCAGCGCCCGACGGCTGCACCCTCGCCTTCTCCGCCATCAGCCCGCTCACGCTGCATCCGCTGATCGCGCGCGTTCCCTACGACCCGCTGCGCGCTTTTGCACCGGTGGCAAGCGTGATGCGCACGCCGGTGCTGGTGGTCGGCACGCCGGCCTTTGCGGGACACGGCTTTCGCGACCTGATCGTGCGCGCCCGCAGCCAGCCCGGCGCAGTGCGCTGGGCCACCTCGGGCGTCGCCACTATCGGGCACCTCGTGCTGGCGCAGGTGCGCGTGCAGAGTCGCACCGACATCACGCACATTCCTTATGCGGGCGGTGGACCGCAGCTCAACGATGCGCTCAGCGGGCAGTTCGAGGTGCTGTCGACCAACGTCGCGGCGCAGCAGTTGCAGTACATCGAGGGTGGGCGGTTCCAGGCGTTGGCGGTGGGGGCGCCGGCACGCATCGAGGCGCTGCCCGATGTACCGACGCTCGCGGAGCTGGGATACGAGCGGGCGAATCGCGATTCGCTCTTCGGCATCTTCGCGCCGGCGCGCACGCCTGCGGCGGTGGTGCAGCGGCTGAATGCGGAAATCAATCGCGTGTTGCGCAGCGATGCGGTGCGCTCGCGGCTAAGGGCGGCCTACAACCTGCCGGCCGGAGGGAGCATCGAGGACTTCGCGCATGAGATCGCCGTGGACCGACGGCGCAACCGCGCACTGGTGGCGGGGGATCGGTCGCAGTTCGACTAGGGACTGCACGGGAGGCTGCCGGTCGAACAGCGGCACCTTGACGATTGGGGTAGACCGATCTGCAAGGCCTTCTCGGATCGAACATCAACGCCGTGCATGGGACCGGCGCTGTAGGTTGCCAGTTCGTGCAGTGGGCCTTCGGCGCGTATCGCGTGGATGCGATTTGCCGGATTCCGCCAATCTTTGCTCTTGGCCAAAGCAATTTTCGATAGCAATCAACGATGCTTAAGACGGTGCAATGACGGAATACCCACCAGCCTGGGCCTTCGCAATAAAACCAATTCGCCCGAATTGCAAAATAAGTTTTCACGGGTCAATTGGCTTTAATCGAAGAACAGCTTGTTAGGTTTATCTATTTTCTTTTCCTCGTCGAGGATCGAAAGGCAAGAAAAAGGAGTTTTTTGCTGTTTTATTCGCGGTGCCGCTGCGGGCTTAACACCTTACTCGCCGTGCTTTGCAAGCTCGGCGAGCGAATGGAAGTTTAGATATGCAGATGGCCTAGTCGGCCAGCTTCATGCCAACCCCGTCGAAGCACCGATTAGAATGTAAGCCTGAACAACGGGATCATGACTGGAGCCCCGGAGCCGCCCCTAGGGCTGCCCAAACTGTTCCAAACAGCTATCGAGCACAAGTTATAGAGACGTTGACGGTGATTGTTTGCGTCAGGATCCGGCAAAGGCGTAGTCATGAACATTACGCAAAATTTGCTCGCGATATTTTTATTTCCCAGGTTCAAATGGAGATTCACATTATTCGCAATAGTGTGAAAAAAATTGATGCTTTCCGGAGTCAAAGCCGAAGCATTTACACTTCCAAAAATCATCGGCAGCACAAAAGCAGCAGGCAATAGTTTCTTGAGAACTTTCATTTCTTCCCTCTTTAACTTTATTTAATTCAATCGATCGAAACACAATTAGCCATGAAAGCATGGAGTCACTTGAGTTGTTAATTCATTGCGCTTCCTTTCTGATATTTTTTGAAACCGATAATCAAAAAACTTATAGGGCCTTTTCGATTTCAGGAGACTACGAAATACACTCTGGAGCAGCTTGATCAAGCACGACCACCAGACGCTCTACAAGTCGGTCGGCATAAGCTTGGCCCGGGTGCATTTCATCCGCCATGTCTTCGGGACGGTACCTGACAGCTCCCCAATCGACGAAAAGAGATTTGGAAGCGATCGCAACCTGTCGTGCTATCAGATCGTAGTGATCTCTTTTTCGAATTTTTCGAATCTGGTGAGTAAGCCCGGTAATGATCGGGATTCGCCCTTCTCTTTTTGAAATTTCCGCCATTTCATAAAGATGAGTAGCCAAGTCTGAGCCAACCAGCGCATCATTGATGCCGTGCTGCAATACAACGAACCTGGTTGTACGCGGGTTTTTTGCAAATATCTTTGCACGTTGCACGGCGGTGGAGCTGATTACAGAATTGTCGACAACTGTATAGGACGGCCGCAAGCGCTTGAGAATCGCAGCTGGCGGCTCCAGCAAACGGGGCCCGGGAACAAAGCCGCCCCACATGATTGAATCACCTTCCAGCGTGACCGAACATTTATGCTGGTAGTCGCTGCTTTCTTTGCCAATCGAGAAACTCGAAATGGAAGAAATCATTATAAAAAATACCAACCGAATAGAAGTTAATTTCACTGAGCCATCCCGAGAATTGCCTTTTCGGCGCAATCCCTCAATTTTTTATCTATATAGCGCGAAGGTTTGACGACCAATCACGCCCTTCCCTGAAAGCAAAATCCTCAACTCAAAAAAACTTCACCTCCCCTGCTTTGCATCGACATTGTCGAAATAGCTTCCTCCCAGTGCTCGATAGAGAGCAACCTGGTTTTCCCAATGCACATAGCGAATCGCAATCAAGCTGGTTTTTGCAAAACGAAACTCATGCTGGGCGTTGAGCAGCGTAGGCAAGGAAATCGCACCTCGCTGGTAGGCGTATTCGGAGCGACGCTCGATCTCCAGCGCCAATTCGGTGGCGCGCATTTGATTGCGCAGTTGCTCGATATTCGCGTCTCGCGTCGCGAGCGCGTTTTCGACTTCCTGCAGCGCCCGATAAAAGGCCTGTCTGAATTCGAGGGCCGACACGTCATGGGACGTCTGCACTTGATCGATCGACACCGTCATGCTCGAGCTCGGCCACCTGGCAAACGGGAAACTCAGAACGGCCCCTGCGGTACCGACCGGGTTTTTCAACAAATCCGCCCAGGCTTTGATGTCGGTCGTCAATGAACCGGTCAAGGACAACTGAGGGTAGAAACTGGTTCGCGTTGCGTCGACTTGAGCCAGCGATGCGCGCAGGCGCATCTCGGCCGCTTTCAAATCCGGGCGCCGACCCAATAGTTCAGCAGGAAGGCCTGATGGAACGCGAGGCAATGGTCGGTCAAGCGTCTGTGGGAGAACGATCAATGGCGAACCTGGGGGCGCCCCCAACAGCATGGACATCGCGTGCTCGAAATGCGCTTTTTGTGCAACCAGAGAAGCGTGACCTTTCAGCTCCTGCACCAACGCCTGCTCGGCTTGCATTCGATCTGTCGTTGAAATGGCCCCGAATCGATTTCGGATCTGCGCAAATTCCAAAGTCCGCCGGGCAAGCCGAATGGATTGCTCACTTTGATCCAGTTGCTGCGCCAAGTTGGCCAGCGCACCGTACAGCGAGACGGTTGCCCCGATTTGGTCCAGCGCCATGGTTTCCCAGTCCTCTTTCGCAGCCATCGCCTCCCAGCGCGCTGCATCGAACCTGCTGGCAAGCGTGCCCCACAGATCGACGGTGTAGGAAAGCGACGCACCGTCGAATGACTTCGAATGTGTTTTGGCAACAGGACTGCGGAAGTTTTGCCCTGCGGAGACTCCAAGGCCACCGAAAGCAAATGACGGAATGACGGTGGCTCGAGCAAGCGCGAGGGATTGCTCTGCCTGCTTGATCCGCAGCGTGCTCGTCGCCAGGACCTGATTGCTCTGCAACACCTGATCGACCAGCGCATTCAACTGAGCATCACCGAACGCATGCCACCACGGGTCGCTCCTGAGCGCCACGTGGGCTTGCGTCAGAGCCAGATCCTGTGGAGCACGCCACTGCGTGGGTATCGAGACCGCCGGTCTCTGATACGCGGTTTTTGTCAAGGCGCCGCACCCCGCGACCGCGAGCACTGCGGTCAGTGCCGCCATGCGCATCAATGGATGCATCATTCTCTTGCCAGCGCTTCAACAGGTGCCAGGCGGGCCGCTTGGCGGGCAGGCATGAAGCCGAAAGTGATGCCGATCAGGGTGGCGCTGCCAAACGCTGCAAACAGTGAAAAACCCGTGAAGATCATTTCAAACTGACTACCCGGCAGGCTGTACATCTCGTTGGATATTTGCTCCGACGGTGCAAATGTCAGACTGGCTGCCAGCGCGATTGCAATGCCGAGCACGCCTCCGACCAGACAGATCAGGACCGCTTCAGTCAGAAACTGATTGCGAATATCCGCCTGACGCGCACCGACAGCCATGCGGACCCCGATCTCCCGGGTGCGTTCGCTGGCCGATACCAACATGATGTTCATGACACCGATGCCACCCACCAGTAGCGAGATAACGGCAATGCTGGACATCAGCAATCTCAGGCTTTCGCTGGTCTGCGTTATCAAGCTTCGCAGCGCATTGGAATTGAACGTATAGAAATCCTGCTGCCCATGGAGGCCCGTGAGCAATGCCGTGACTCCTTGGAGTGCCGCATCCGTAGACGCCGTGTCTGCAATGCGCAAAACGATGCCCTGCACGTTGAATTGGCCCGTCATGCGCGTCATGGCAGACGTGTAGGGCATCCACACGCTGATTTGATTGCCGCGCATCTCCTGGGAGCGCGGTGCAGCCACGCCGATTACGCGAAAGGGCGTGGGGCCCACGAGGATCATCTGGCCGATCGCGGGACCGCGTTGAAACAGCGCCTCGCGCGTTTGCTTGTCGATCACTACGTCCTGTGCCTGTGCCATGACACTGGATGAATCGAAGAAGCGCCCTTCGTCCATCTTCATTCCAAGGACCCTGAAATACTGCGAGTCCACACCTTCCACCGAAGCTTGGACGGAGATACTGCGATGCTGCAGCAGACCGCTGACGGTCACGACGGGCGAGACACTGTCGACATAGCTCTGTGCCCGCAAGGCTTCGACGTCTCCCAATGAAAGACTGGTCGTGCTGCTGGCGTCCAGGTCCCCTGCCATGGAGCCGGGATTGATGTAGACCGTGTTCTGACTGAGGTCGCTTATCCGCTTCAATATGCGTTGCCTGGAGCCTTCGCCCAGCGCGACGACAATGACCACCGATGCAATGCCGATGACAATTCCAAGCATTGTGAGAAACGTGCGCAGCCGGTGCGCGGCGACTGATCGAAAAGCGAGCACGGCGGCCTCGCGCAACCGGTCTCCCTGGGTCCAGGCCGCACGAATTGCGCGGACGCGCCGGGCCTCCCCGGCTGTCCTCTCATGGTCGGGCCTCTCCAGAGTTGCTTGGGAAGGTGGCTGGTCTGCCGCCAATTGGGGATTGGGCCGATCGCCAATGATGCGGCCATCCTTGATCTCAAGGATCCGATGCGCGTGTTGCGCAACATGCATATCGTGGGTGACGATGATGATCGTGTGCCCGTTTGCATGGAGGTCGGCGAACAGATTCATCAGTTCCGCGCCGCTTTGGCTGTCGAGCGCCCCCGTGGGCTCGTCGGCGAGAATGACCTGCCCGCCATTCATGAGCGCGCGCGCGATGCTCACGCGCTGCTGCTGCCCCCCTGACAACTGGCTGGGGCGATGCGTCAGCCGGGCTTGCAGGCCCAAGCGCTCAAGCAAGGCCTGCGCGCGTTGGCGACGGGCGTTGCGCGACATGCCCGCATAGATCGCTGGCACTTCGACGTTGCCGAGCGCATCCAGATCGGTCAACAGCTGATAGTGCTGGAAGATGAAGCCGAAATGTTCCCGGCGCAGTTCAGCCAGCCCATCTGCATCCAGTTCACTAACCGGTCGACCGGCCACCCGGTAGGTGCCTGTCGTGGGCTGATCGAGGCAGCCGAGCAGGTGCATTAGCGTGGATTTGCCAGAGCCAGAGGCCCCGACGATTGCGACCATTTCACCGGCAGCAATTTCCAGTGAAACATCTTTGAGGACAGTAAGGGTCGCATCACCCGCCGAGTAAGAGCGGCTGACGCCGCTGAGTCGAAGCAGTGGCTCAGACGTGGGCATGGCGCTGCTCATCGGGAGATCGCTCCCGCTCCTCCAAAAACCGATGGCCCGGTCGCGCCAGCATTGCTCTCGCTGACGACGATCTGTTCGTTCTCTTGAAGGCCCGCCAGGATCTGCACAAAGGTCTTGTCGTCCAGTCCGGTCCGAACCTTGCGCTGAACTGGCTTCCCATCGGCACCGATAACTCGCACGATTGCCTCGCCATTCGCGCTGCCGGGCAGCAACACCGTCGAGGGAATGACCAGCGCCTGCTTGGCCTCGCCCAGGATCAGTCGGACCTGCACGGTCATCGAGATGCGCAGGCGCCCATCGGTATTGGGTATTTCCATCAACCCGTTGTAGTAGATGGGACTGCCGATGGAATTGCTGCTCGATGTCGTGCGCGGGGTCTCCGCTGTGATGGAGTCTGGTGCGGGCTCGACCCCGAGCAGCGTGGTTTCGTACCGTGTGCTGGCGTCACCGAGAATGGTGAAGTAGGCTTTCTGTCCCGGCTTCACGCGGATCACATCGGCCTCGGAGATCTTTGCCTTGATCTTGAAGGTGCTCAAATTGGCGAGCATGACCAGATCCGGCGTGGTCTGATTTGCATTGACCGTTTGCCCTTGCGCAGCTAGCACCGCGACCACATCCCCTTCGATAGGGGCCAGGATGGTCGTGTGGCTGAGGGCAGCACGTGCCGTATCCACCCTGATCCTGGCGGCATCGAGCTGGGATTTTTGCGCCTCCATGACCTCTTGCGCGACAGAGAGCTGGGCTTCGGCAGCCTCGAGATCCTGTTGTGCATTTGTGTCATGGTCATAGAGGGCACGTTGCCTCTCCCATGCCAATTGGGATTTCTTCAGTTCAGCCTGACTCGAGCGCAGTTGCGCTTCTGCTTGTCGCTGACTCGTCTCGGCGGTCTTCATGTCATTCGTCTGCGCGACGGAGTCGATCTGTGCGATCAATTGCCCCTTCTTGACGTGATCCCCCAATTTCACATGCAGCGACTTGATCTGCCCGGAGACCTGAGCCCCGACGCTGACGAGAGACGCTGCGCGCAACGTCCCTGTCGCCAGCACGGACAGCTCGATATCTCTCTTGATAACGGGGGAAGTCACATATGCCGTTCCGGACGGGGCACGGGTCTGAAACCAGATTGCACCTGCGACCGTCAAGATGGCCAATAAAAGTACCGCAGCGTAGTAGCGAGATTTTTTGATTTGCATGAATACAGGTCGCGCTCGCACTGGAAGTGCCCGTCAGGCCGCCTCTGTTTTCCTCGCTCTGGCGACTTTGCTGTCTGGTGCGATTTCGACGCAGCAACGATGCTCGCGTCACGATGCCGCTCACGCGACTTCCACCAGCTGCAAGCAGTCGTAGCTATGGAGGAAAACTCCCACCCTGGCTACGAAATTCTCCCGACGTGCTCGACGAATCTAGGTCGTCATATCGCAACTTCGTTGCGACAATGTCAAGAAAGCGACTAAGTTGCAATAGTTTTAAATAGTCGCTGAAAGCCATCGAAAGTGGAGGCGCTATGACATGACTTCGCGCCTGTGACTACAAGGCAAGATCCAATGGCTTCCACGAAATCCTGATCCGAGGCACGAGTACTTCTCGAAAAGTGGCCGCGGCTTTTCGCGATGGCCAGAAGCGAGACCCTGGCGATGCATAGGCGAAGCGAAACTTCGACGTCGAGCGAGCCGGGAAAAGGACCGCGTATGCCTGGAGCTCGGCAACTGCCGCCCAAACCTTACAGCGGCATGGCCCCCGCCAGCGATGCCAAGCCTGCGATGGCACTGCAGCCCATGAGCGTCATGGCATTCGCGCAGTCGTTGCCAAGCCGGGCGTTGCAGAACATCAGCCAGGGCTCATACCTTTCCGTTGCCCGACTCGAACGCAATGCGTGACTCGCCGCTGCATGCACGATGTCACCGCGAACGACGGTCGCCTGACCCGAGGAAAGGTGCGCCGTGGCACCTCGATCTGCTGAGGCTTGGGTTGCTAGCTCTGCGCGACCCAGAGCCGCGGATAGTCACTCACGAAACTGTCCCCCGTGACCGTCAACACCGCCTCGTAGTCGAAGCGCTTAGCCACATAGGCGTATTCGCTCTCGCTGCGCCGCTCGTAGCGCTGCATCAGTTCGCTCAACACACCGCCGCCATCGATATCCAACCAGGCGGCCGGCGCATCGGCGCCTTCGCCCTTGGAGAGATTGAGCCTGCGCAACTGCAGCAGGTTGGTCGCGGGCGTGAAGCCCAGGTCGAGGTCCACGCAGTGCGACAGGTCGGGCACGGCCTCGTCGTTGAGCTTCCAGTGGCCGTGCGTGTCGCGTGCGATCGACAGCTCGATGGCCGAGTCGCCAAGCCAGCCGCGCACCATGCCCCACTGCGTGTGCCAGTGCAGGTCGCAGCGCACCCTGTAGTGCAACTGGGCGATGCGGCCACCTTCCTGGCGGAAAACCGCAGCGCCGTCGAGCTGCCAGGCCGAGGCATTGCGCTCGAGCCGGCACGCGTCGTGGCCCGGTGCATCGAGCCTGCGCCAGAGAATGGAGGCGACGGTTTGCATGGCGCGGATGATGGCACCGGCATGCTGCGCTGCGCAAGCGCCATCGTTCAAAATGCCCCGCATGATGAAGGCCCTTTCCACAGCGCTCCTCGCCCTTCTGCTCATCCTGTCGGCAAGCGGCGCTGTGCATGCGGTGACGCTGAATGACGGCGACATCGTCTTCCACACCTCGCGCTCGGCCCAGAGCGTGGCCGTGCAGCGCGCCACGGGCTCGCGCTACAGCCACATGGGGATCGTGCTGATGCGGGACGGCAAGCCCTACGTTTTCGAGGCGGTCTCGACCGTGCGCTACACGCCGCTCGCGCAATGGACGGCCCGCGGCAACGGCGGCCACTACGTGGTCAAGCGCCTGCGCGATGCCGACAAACTGCTGACACCCGGTGCCGTGGCCCGCCTGCACGCGCGCACCGCCGATTTCGCGGGCCGCCCCTACGACCAGACCTTCGAATGGTCGGACGGCCGCATCTACTGCTCCGAGCTCGTATGGAAGCTCTACCAGCGCGCATTGGGCGTGCGCATCGGCGAGCTGCAGAAGATCCGCGAATTCAACCTCGGCGACCCGGCCGTGCGCGCCAAGATGCGCGAGCGCTACGGCGACAAGGTGCCGATGGACGAGTCGGTGATCTCGCCGGTGGCGATGTTCGATTCGCCGTTGCTCGTGACCGTCGAAACGCGCTGATCGACCACCGATTCCTGTGCCCCTCGGCGGGCGAA
>Ga0182008_10002449_pt1 | contig 11627 bp, 5 predicted proteins | sample Sormic07211129_1_FD_120482 | JGI IMG/M metagenome (GOLD analysis project Ga0182008, IMG submission 120482) | Rhizosphere microbial communities from Sorghum bicolor, Mead, Nebraska, USA - 072115-129_1 metaG | ecosystem: Host-associated > Plants > Roots > Rhizosphere | place: USA: Nebraska...
GAAAGATCGCCTGCCTGCAGCAGACAGGCTTCGTCGTTCCTCCCCGCAATGACGGTTTTTTAGGGATTCTGTAAATGGTAGCTCAATATTCTATTCTACCACCGCTACGAAACCACCACGTGGCAAACAATTGATTTTAACCGCCTGTCCTTTATGCCATAACTGGGTTCGTGTTTCAAAAGATTGATCATGGCTTCCATCCTGGATAATGGTGATTCTTGCCTGCTCCTTGCTTAAAAAATCTAAACTGAACTGCAATGCTTTGGCGCGTTCCTCTCCATTTAATCCGCCAATGTACCATTTGGTACCGTGTTTTCTCGCCATCACTACATGTTTTCCGGGGAAACCACTTAATAAACGGGTTTCATCCCAGGCGGTAGGCACATTCTTCAAAAAGTTTTTCGGGGCTTCTGGCAGTGCATAGTAGGCTTCAGGACGATCTGCGAAATGCTGTAAAGCCGATTCAAAGACAACAGAAAGGGCCAGTTCATGGCCGTAGGATGTAATATGTGGATGCTGGCTGTTAGAAAAAGTAACCGGGGTATAATCCATAGCGCCAATTACGTTCCTGGTAAAAGGCAAAGTGGTGTTGTGTACCGCAGCTTTGTTGGTCATCACGTCTCCGTTGTTGTACCATTCAGCGCCAAAAACTGCCTCCACGCTCATCAGATTCGGATAGGTTCTGGACCAACCGCGCGGGATGGTTGCACCATGGAAATTGACCATCAGGTGGTGATCTGCAGCATCCTTTAAAATATCAAGATATAACTTCATCATGTCTTGCTGATCACCCGCAAAAAAATCTACCTTGATGCCATAAACCCCAATTTTATTTAACCACTCAAATTCTTTCAAGCGTTTATCGCGTGTACGCATTCTATCAATCGGTGTAGCAGTACACCAGTCTGTAGTACCCGAATTGTACCAGATCATGGGTTTAATCCCTTTAGATTTGGCATAGTTAACCGCATCTTCCAGTTTTCCGCCATTGCTCATCACATCCCATTCCCAATCGATGAGTACATAAGGCCAGTTCATGGTTTTGGCCAGGTTAGTATATTCTACTGCCTTTTGATAATCTTTAGAGCCGTGGTTATAGGCCCAGTAAATCCAGGCCACAGCACCAGGTTTAATCCAATCTTTTTGCGCAATGCGGCTAGGCTCGCTTACATCTGTAATTAAAGTAGATTGCACCACTGTTTCCAAAGGCCCGATCATTACTGTATGCCATTGCGAGTTCCATGGTAGCTTACTCACATTCCCTTGTTGCTCAAAGCCCTTTCGGCCAGCCGGATAACTAATTTTATATTGATTTAGATCGGCTTTATTGCTCAATTTAGATGCGGCATTAAACTCGCTGTTTCCAGCTTCAGAAATTAAGTACCATACTGGCATCTGTTTTGATTTGAACAGTGCCGGATATGACCATTCCTGCCCTTTTTCGCCTTTTCCGGTAGTACTGTAAGGATAAAAGTCTTCGTATCCCGGATCATAAGCCTGTGCCCATCTTTCTGTCTGAACGGGAATATTAAAAGTGGTATATTCATCTTTGATGTTAACCGATTGATCGGACCATTTTGGGAATGTGTACCTGAAGGCAATACCATCGTTGTAAACCCTGAAAGTAATGTTTAATGGCTTACCGTTGGCATTCAAAAAAGAAAATGTACTTTCATTGGCAAGATTGGTACAAAGCCTGCGCTTCCCGCTTACCATTTCATAGCGTGTATCCACCTTTTTTATGTTGCCTGCATTTTTTAAAGTCAGCTCTTTAAATTGCTCCTGATCTGTAGAAAGCCCCAACGAGTTGCCCATTAGAACAGCAGTCCACTTTCCATTTGTTTGATAGTAAATGTGGAATTTTGCAGAAGCCGTAGTATCGTCAGCTACCGAAACATGATAATCGAGAACCAGTTTAATTTTTCCATTTGGGGAAATAACCGGGTATTGTTTCTGCTGCCCATAAGTTACGGCACAGCAAAGAAAGGTTAGTAGGCTTGAGAAAATAAAAGATTTCCTAAAAATTAAAGTATTCATCGTTTAAATTGGTTTGGTTTTATCATTCAGACTTATTTTTCGACCAGTTGCCAGTTGAAAACAGTCCCGTCTTTTCTATTGGGTAAAGTACCTGGCCAGTCTGCACCGTATAGTTCTCCTGTTTTAGGATCAAGTCCTACAAAACGGTTGGTTTTTAAGGATAGCAACATACACTGTCCCCTCAACATGTCTTGCCACATAAATAAGCTGCCCTTCGTTTCTTCTTTTATTAACCGCACATCGGCTGATAGTCCCAGGCTGGTAATGGTTAAAAATCCTGTTCCATTAAGTGCCTGCAGGGCAACCTTTCCCTGGCCACGGTCTAATACACGGAATTGATAAGCTAAATCCGGATCCTGACTATCAGCCCGGCCCGGGCATAGCATGCCATGTGGATTTGCCCAGAGCTGACGTCTATCGGCGAGGTTTGTCAATGTAATTACTTTCCCGAGAGGCAGATTTTTAGATCGATCAGCCAGAGGTTCAGTTAATTGAAAATGATCAAATTCGGCATAACCTCCCTCTTTACCTTTTGTATTATAGGCAAAAAGCGCATAGCGGGTGCCCTGAAAGGTTTTGAGTTGATAGGGCATTCGGATGCTGTCTTCAACATTTTCAAAGTTCTTGCCATCAATACTGTAACTGAGTTTGGCAATATCTTCATCAAAATCACCAAAGGCACGTAAATAAATACGTGGAGATTTTATCGATATATCGATCGTTTTTTGCTGATACTGATCAAACATCCTAAAAATAAATTGATTTCCCTCCCGAAGAATGCCCATCCAGGCATAGGGGATATTCATTAAACCCAGCCCAGCCAGATCTCCATCTTTTAGATGCTGCGCATTTAATTCCACCACTGCATAAGCATGAGGGCCCACGCCACGTTGGGTAAGTGTATTTCTGGCCCATAGAAAATCTTTAGCGGGAAGGGTGTTTAACCTTAATTTACCACCTTTAAGCTGCCATTTGCTATCTACAGGATTATGGTTCCACTGCCATGCAGAAGCCAGTTCAGGGCCATTAAAATCATCATTCCTAACATATGGTGCATGCTGAAGATCCGGATTGGCTACATTAGGTTTAAACCAGGTTCGCGGCGATCGGCCCAGGTTGCCCTCGATACCGAAAAACGGCCATCCTGCTTTCCAGGTAACCGGCGACAGAAAAGTGGTTCTGCCAACGGACCGAAAATCCATCATTGAAAAGCCCCACCAATCGCCATTTGGTAAATCTACAATGCCTCCCTGATGCATGGGTACTGAAGCAAAAAGCTGATCGCTCTGTTTTACCATGCCCAATTTTGCATCGGCAGGCGGCAATGATGAATCTAACCACATATTTTGAGTGAACCACCCAAGTGAAGTGCCCATGGTTTCTTTCGCACTCACTACAGTAGTTTCGTAAGGGCCTCTGATATCAGTAGACCTGGCGCATTGCAAACGGCCGTTATCGGCGTTGGTGATGTAATATCTACCATTGATTTTATACAGGTGATTACCCTCGCCCATAGCATTTCCTCGTGGTATGATAACCCGGTCGCTGCCCTCCACAAAATCGCTTAGATCAGGCTTTAACTCAATCAGTTTAATTTCGCCAACGCCATAAACCATATAGATTTTATCATTTTCAAATAAAACAGATAGGTCATATATGTGACGTTTAAGCTGATGCTGCTTCCATGGCCCGGCCGGATTTGTAGCTGTAAAAACCAGCAAACCATGGCGGTTTACATTAGAGAAGATATAAAAAATGCCTTTATGGTACCTAATGCATGGTGCCCATATCCCTTGTCCGTAGGCTTCCCTCCCATTGGTGAGGTCAAATTCTTCCCCAAGGTTGAAACGATCCATTGCATAACTGATCAGTTTCCAGTTTACCAGATCTTTAGAATGCAATACCGGCAAACCAGGTACGCTATGCATGGTTGTTCCGGTGAGGTAAAAATCACTGCCTACACGAACGATATCAGGATCAGAAAATTCATCATAGAAAAGCGGGTTGGTGTAGGTACCATTTCCATTATCAGCAGTCCAGGATTGCGCGTTCAGTGTTAGCGACCACAATAAGCCCGGGAGTGTTAAAATATAAATTCGCAACAAGTTTTGCGCTCCGAAACGAACAAGCCAACGTAATACGGCCTTTGGATTTAAATACATCGGTTTGCTATTGGCCATAATCGTAGTGAAGGTAATCTACATCAATATAACCTCCTTTATCTAAAGGATTGTAATTGTAAATGGCTATCCGGTCGCCACGGTAAGATCCCCATTGCAGCTGATAAGACTCACCAAAAGTTTTAAATGTTTTACCATCTAAACTGTAACTAAAAGTACTTTTACCATCCAGGCCCCAAACCGATCGCAACCAGATATTATTGCCTTTAATTTCAGGGCCGGAGATAGATTGATTTTTAGTGCCGAACAATAGCTTTTTTACCTGACTGGCACACTCGAAACCCAACGTAGCATATTGAGGAGCACCAAAATGCGATAAGCCAGCCTTTTGGCCATCGGCCATTCCACGCAGATCAAACTTTACGGTAACGGTATTTTTAGCCGTGCGATAAACCCGCTGGGTGATGGTATTGCCCGCATACAGGATCTCATCTTTCAAAGGTTTAAAAGCATGTAAGCGTAACCAGCCTTTTCGTTCAGATAAAGACCATTGATCTTTTTTTGGCTGATAGTTCCACTCCCATTGGGGTTGAATCGAATTTTTATTAAAATCATCGCTGCTTTGCGGATGTATTTTACGGGTTGATTTTACCGGCATCGGTGCCGACCATACCATTTCGCCAATACCCCTGGCATTAGGCTTTCCAATTATCGGCCAGCCTTCTAACCAGGTTACTGGTAACAGACTTAAAATCCGTCCTGACCAATCGCCAGAACCATGATGGGTTAAAAAATACCATCCGCCGGTTTGGGCTTGTACCAAGCCGCCCTGGTTGGGTTCGTTAAACTCAGGTTGTCCTTCGCTCAGCTGTCGCGGGCCTTCATAAGGCCCGTAAATATTTTTAGCCCGTTCCATCATTAACACGCGAACGTTATTGCGCACCTCACTAAAAAGGTGATAATAATAACCGTTTATTTTATACAATTTGTTGGCTTCACTACCGTTGGATTGATAAATTACTTTATCTGAACCTTTGACTAACGATTTGCCATCGGCCGTCATTTTGAAAAGATGAATTTTATAGCCATCGGCAAAATGGGTCCCGATAAGATAGCCCTGGCCATCTTCATCCCAGAAAGGACAGCAGTCATCCCAACCTTTTTCGGCCCACAAGCGATGTAAAGGCTCCCATGGTCCTTCTGGTTTAGCTGCAGAACTCATAAAATAACCTTCATCCGGATCTCCGAAATAAATCCAGAAACGGTTGTGGTGATAACGAATGGCTCCCGCCCAGATTCCTTTTCCATAACGGTTCATTTGTGTATGGTTCATGGCAGGCGATATTGTGGTAATATCTTCAACCGCATGTCCTAATATCTGCCAGTTTACCAGGTCTTTCGATTTTAGGATCACAAATCCAGGTGAATATTGAAAAGTAGAAGAAACAGCATAGTAATTATCGCCAACACGGATGCAATCGATATCGCTGAAATCGCCGGGTAAAACGGGATTGCGATAGGTACCATTACCCTGATCGCCCCAACGTATCCAATTGCCCCAGCCAGGTACCGGAACAGGTAACTGGGCAAAAAGCGGCTGAAAAGAAAACAATGTGAGCACAAAATACCCTGTTAATATTCTGGTTATATTTTTTGATGATTTCATTAATTTTTGGCGTATTATATGTTAAAAGCCATGCAATGTCTATCACATGAATTTGTCTGATTGAAGATCATGATAATTAAACTACCAGGAATCTCCTGTATTTACATCATCTCTAAAAGAAAACAACACCGATTATGACCACTTTAAACAATAGCTCCGTTGATTTTAAGCACATAAGCAATGGAGCCTGGTGCTTGTTCAGGAAGCTTAACTTTTAAGCCTGCTCCTGTTTGTTCAAACTCAATTGATCCGGGGTAGCCCAACAAACTAACCTTTTGTATTTTATTTACTTTGTTTGATGCCAGGCTTTCTATAAACGCTGTCTGATCTGAAGGCCAGCCCAACATAGCCGCATATAAATCTTTACCTTTTGTAGTAAAGCGGAAATCTTTAGGCCCAAATGCAGCACCACCTTCATTAAACCCTTGGGCACTTAGTGGCTTCGCTGAAGCAATAGCCGGACCTTCGCCAAAGGATGTCCATGGGCGGCTACCGTAAATGCATTCACTGTTTCGCTGCATCCAATCGGTTATGCCCTCCACTATTGTACGTTCCTTTTCATCTATCGAGCCATCACCTCTTACCGGGATATTTAACATCAGATTGCCATTTTTGCTCACGATATCCAGTAACATATGAATAACTGTTTTGGCATCCTTGTACCAATTGTTATCGTAGAAAGCCCGTTCGTAATGCCATGTACCAATGCAGGTATCGGTTTGAAAAGGTTCTGCTGAAATACTATTGGTTTGCCCGCGCTCAATATCCCACACCATACATTTACGTTGCTGCTCGTTTAACATTTTACCGAACAACACTGCTTCCACTTTACCGTATTTTTTAATGCTCTGGTTGTACATGTGGGCAGCAATCCGTAATCCAACATCGCTGATTGGGTATAAAGGCAATACGGTATCATCAAAGTAAACCACATCCGCTCCATATTTATCTAAAAGATCAATGGTGCGTTTGTAAAATTTTTCGCAATAGGTTTTTGAGGGTACTGATGCGCCGTTTCCCCAGGCCCATTGACTATGAATCATGCCATTATCTTCACTGTTCTTACTGAGCGGGTGATTCTGTTCATAGAGTTCCTGCGGGTCTAGCCCATCCCACCATTTTCCTTTACCATCTGCCTTGGTTAATTTCCCATCGTAAGGAATGCCAGCCATTGGACCATTTTTATCAGCACGTTGTGCAGTTTCCATCCAGCTCCAGGCATGCGCGGCATGTACACTTACTCCAAAGCGGAGATCATGATTTTTCGCGGCCTTTGCCCAACCACCAATAATGTCCTTCTTTGGCCCGATGCGTGTTGAGTTCCATTTTTGATGGGTGCTGTTGAACATATCAAAATTGTCATGGTGGTTAGCCATGGCCATAAAATATTTGGCACCTGCCTTTTTATACAAGCCAACCAGTTCTTCCGGGTCCCATTGATCTGCTTTCCATTCGTTAATTACATCCTTAAAGCCAAATTTAGAGGGGTGGCCGTATTTTTTAACATGATAATTGTATTTGGCACTGCCCTCCATATACATTTCGCGGGCATACCAGTCGCCAAATTCGGGCTGGCATTGTGGCCCCCAATGTGCCCACATGCCAAATTTGGCATCGCGAAACCATTCAGGCATTTCATAATGAGACAGGGAATCCCAGTTAGGCTTAAACGGACCAGCTGCGTAAGGTGCATTAAGGAGTTGACCAGCATAACTTTTAGATAGGTATAGCGATGATAAACTCAAAGCCATGCCTTTAATAAGGGTTCTTCTTTTCATATTGGGTTGTTTTTGCATAGTCCTATTCAGCAAGAATAAGATTCCGCTAATTGGCTTGATCTATTTGGTTATAATTAAGGCATCGTCAGCTACCGATGTACAATCCAAAATTAATTGACTTTCTATTAAAAAAATTAAATAAATAAGACTTTTTTTTGTACAAATCCGACATTTTAAATGTCTGACATCACGCAGAATATAATCAAATCTGGAAAATCAGGCTACCTTTCGTCATGAAAAGCGTTTAAAATACAGCCTTGCCTTTTATCGGCTACACACCAATTCTTTATCCTATAAAACTGATAATCTTAAACTTGCGATTGAACACAATCACAAATTTAAAGGCATATGATCGATATATGCTGCATTGCTAATGCTTGATACTATAAATCAGATAATATCGCCAAATCCGTAAATTATAAATGATTAAAGGAGGGTAGTCGATTTAAACATGATCAACAAATGCGAAAGCCTCAACCATATAAGTTCACCACATTAGATGAACCAATAAATAGCTTAATGCTTATGTTATTGAATATACTATTGTATCCCGAAGAAAAATTTAGGGTATAGAATCAATACGATTGACAGTATGATTTAATGGAAATAAATTTCCTCAAAGGGAGCTTAACTTTACGATGGCTTTTTCAGCTGACAGCTGGCCCCGACTTTTCAGGCAGCAAATCTTTATTGTAACGATCACTTACATAATACAAAGCCTGCCTTCAGCAGACAGGCTTTGTCGTTCCTCCTCGCAATGACGAATTTTTAGGGATTCTGTCAATGGTAGCTTCCCAAAATCGGGGAATAGTGCATGAACCCGCTAAATGTTAAAAGCCTTTCAACAACTTCGTCAAGTTCAGCACGAAAGTTTAGGTCAGCGTTACAAATCAGGCCTGATGCAGATCGGTCGGCGCAATCCTGCTCACCGACATGTCATCATTAACTAATCTAAAGTTTTTTCTTCAACCAGTTGATCATGAGTGCCATGGCCACATCTGAAAAGCCGGTTTTAATCGTCGGAATTTCAGCCTGATTGCAGGTAACACAAGGTAAAAACAAATGATTTAAATTGGGAATCAGTACAGTTTCTACGTCATTATTGCCCCCTTGCCTTACATAATCTTTCCAATGCTTCAGGTTCTCTTTCCCGGCCACCATAAGGTCACGATCTCCGTTTAAAGCCAATATGGGTACCTTAATCTGCGCAAAGGTTTTTACAGCATTATATTTTATAAAGAAACGATACCAGGGGCTGGTAGCCATTTTCACATAACTATATAACGGAAAGCGGAAGTGATCAAAAGGCTGATTTAACGTTTTGAAATAAGCATCATCTTTTATCTTCCATTGTTTATACGTTTCATTTAATTTGGCTTCCATATTAAGTGAGTCTGCATATTTATAGGCCGTATGAAACATCAGTTCGTTAATCTCGTTGGAACGGGCTTTGTCATAATCGGGCAGCTGGGAGTTTGCTACCAGATCGCTATTTTGCCGAATCAGGGCATCCAGGCCATTTGAAGCCAAGCCCGCAATGCTAATGAGAAATGCTACCTGCTTACTTCTTGAGGCTGCAATGCTGATGGCTATACCTCCCTCGCTATGCCCCAACAGCCCAATCTTTTTGGCATTGATCTCTTTACGTCCGCGTAAATAGGCCACTGCAGCTAAGGCATCATTGGCAAAATCGATCGTAGTGGCCTGCTCATATACACCTGTAGTTTTACCAACTCCCCGATCATCAAGCCGAAGTACCGCATAGCCATTTTTTGATAATCCATCAGCAATATCCAGAAATATCTGATGTCCGCCCATCGTACCGTCACGGTCTTGTTTTCCCGTTCCGGAAACAATCACAATAGTTGTAAATGGCCCCTTACCTTCCGGAATAGTTAAAGTTCCTCCATAGGTAATGCTGTCTTTTTCCGAACGAAAGAGAACTTCTTCTGAACGATAGCGCTGCGCAAAAGTAAAACTGACGAATAGCAGCAGTACAAATAACAATCCGGTTTTTCTTCCCATTAGTTTGCACTTTTAGTCAATTCAATCAAGCTGGAAATTTCATCGGCCAGTGCCGTCGCGCTTCCGCCATAACCAATAGAAATGAACCTTAAAAAGCCATTTCTATCAATAATCAGTTTTTGTGGAATTCCAGAAATATTGAAGGTTTTAGCTACCCGGCTAAACACTTCATCATTGGTTTTGGCTCCTTCGGTTTGGTTATCGAACAAAACATGAAAGGGATATTGATTATCTTTGATGTATTGAGCTACTTCTGCTTTGAAGCCAGCTTTATACTCTTCAGTATCAATAAAGAGGAAAACCACATCAGGGTCTTTTTGATATTTCTCTACGGCGAGTTTCATGCCAGGGAAAGAAGCTTTACAAGGCACGCACCAGGTGGCCCAAAAATCCATTACAATGATTTTTCCTTTAAGTTCGGCCAGGGTAACCGTATTTCCGTTCAGATCTTTCATGCGCCAATCGGGCATTTCCTTTTTAATCATACGGGCTTTTAGTTCTTCCTGATTTTTTTTCAGGTCGGCTGGATTCTTGAGCGACTCCAGGTAAGCTTCAAATCCGGCAGCCGATTTTTTTCTTTTGATGTACAAGGCTTTGATCATAGCCGTCATTCCGGTTGAACTTTGATTTTCGAACATGCTTTTAAGCAACAGTTTTTCCAGCTCAGCATTTTTACCTAGTTTTTGAAGGGCAATAGCCTGTTCATTATTGATGGCCGCCTGCTTGTAGTGCAGGATTTGTTGTGCATCTTGCGTAACGCCAAGTGCCTGGTTATAGAAACCAGCTTTATTTAGCAAACCAGCATATACCCTGGTCACATTAAGTACAAAGAGCCTGGTATATTCCTGCTGCCATTCTGTTGGCGAAAGGTAAGCCATACTTTCGGGCTGATGTGTTTTGAAATATTCAAATCTTTTCACCAGCAGATCTGAATATTCCTTTAAGCGATTCAGATTACCTTTATCGTAAGGAATCTGGATCAGCTTATAATATACATTTGGCAGAGATTCGAAAGATAAAGAATCTACATATCGCGCTACTTCATTGCCGTCGGGATGTTGCATGGAACCAAAAACCATAATGTTTTGATACACCATGCCGTAATTGATGCGGTTTGGGACATCAATTACCGGGTTGCTTTGAGATTCGGGAAAATCTTTCAGGAAATTTTCTGAAGCAGCCAGAATTGTCGGGATATCGCGGCTTTGCGAAATATTTTTATAGGCCGCTAAACGGGCAAGGCTTCCCTTTGGAAAACGTTGTGCCCATACTTTTTCGATAGAATCGGCTGTATTTTTATCATTTAAAAGATATTGTGCTATCCGGCGGCCATTAAATAAGTCGAGTTCACTGGCCTCAGGCCTTTTCAGGTACGCCATCACGCGTTGCAAACGTGGTGTTGCGCTGTCTTTGTAAGTGGCTTTTAAAGCTGTAGTGTAAGGATAGGCCAGTATAGATTTTGAGGATTGATTAAAACTGATCTCCTGATTAAGCCAATGGTAGGTAGCCGAATCACTGATTCCTTCAAACTTGATATAATTAGGGATATCCATGCCATATTTTGGTGATCGGGCCATGCCCCATCCGGCGTAGCCACCCTGTGCAATCAGTCCTTTCCGCTGAGGATCAGATAACATCACAAAATAACCCTGGTCCTGATTGTTATCCACCTGATCTCCTGAGGAAAATTTAAATCCCAGGAAACCGCAGTTTGCCGGAACATTCATTTCACCCTTCCAAAGGTTGTCTGTACCTTTCAGCTTCAGATCTGCGGCTTTCCATTTATAGTTAATGTACTGATAAACCACTGCATTAACCTGTTTTTTACCGGCAAGCACTGTTTGAGCAGCATCGTAGGTAATGGTTAAGGGCTTACCACTTTCAGGTCTTTCGGGAAATACCTTAAAGGCTGAAGGTGATTGAGCATAAACAGCAGTGGAGAACGCAATCAGGATGTGCAGGAAAAGGAGTTTTTTAAACATGTTTTTCAAAATAATGGCA
>Ga0182008_10002454_pt1 | contig 11615 bp, 10 predicted proteins | sample Sormic07211129_1_FD_120482 | JGI IMG/M metagenome (GOLD analysis project Ga0182008, IMG submission 120482) | Rhizosphere microbial communities from Sorghum bicolor, Mead, Nebraska, USA - 072115-129_1 metaG | ecosystem: Host-associated > Plants > Roots > Rhizosphere | place: USA: Nebraska...
AAGGCAAACGATAATGAACTTCACAACCTTCGGAATAAAACAGAAATTCATTCACTCTGTGGCGCTTTTAGTACTAGCGGTTTCCCCTGTTTTCGCATCAGCCGCCACAGCGCAGGAGCCTGGAAAAGGGGTATCGATCACCCCAATTTTCCCGACAATTGCCGAAGAGCGATTCCGCGGAGAGATTGCAATGGCGGGGCTCAAGGAATTGGGCTACGACGTTCAGACTCCGAAGGAAACCGAATTTTCCACCATGATGATTGCAATTGCCAATGGTGACGCTGATTTCTCGGTTCATCTGTGGGAGGAGCTACACAAATCTTTCTATGCTAAGGCCGGCGGCGATGACACGATGGTAAAAATCGGCAATATCATGCCGGGCGTACTTCAGGGCTACATGATCGATAAAAAAACGGCTGACCAGTATCACATCACCTCTATTGAAGATTTGAAAAAGCCAGAGATTGCCAAGCTGTTCGATAGCAACGGCGACGGTAAAGCGGACCTGACTGGTTGCAACCCCGGCTGGGGCTGTGAGCTGGTCATTGCCCACCATATGAAAGCCTATGGCTTGGAAAAGACCGTTTCCAATAACCAGGGCTCCTATTTTGCCCTGATGGCTGACACCATTGCTCGTTACAAAGAAGGCAAGCCGATTCTCTATTACACCTGGGTACCTCAGTGGATCTCCGGTGTTCTGGTCGAAGGTAAAGATGTGGTTTGGTTAACCGTGCCGCGTACGGATCTCCCTGGTGGCAAAAACGATGTCAACACTACCTTCAATGGTAAAAACCTTGGTTTCGCGGTAGACAGTGTCAAAGCGGTCATCAACAAAGAGTTCGCAGAGAAAAACCCGGCGGCTGTGAAGTATCTATCTGAAATGCAGATCACTACCGACGATGAAAGCGCGCAAAATCTCAAAATGCACAATGGTGAAAAAAGTGCAGCTGACATCACCCGGCACGCCAAAGAATGGATCGCGGCCCATCGCGCGAAATACGACAGCTGGCTGGCGGACGCGCGCGCAGCGGCTAATGCCACCACCGCAAAGAAATAATCAGCTCTTCTAAAACTGCTTAAAAGGTTGCCCTTCACGGGGCAACTTTTTATCCGTTTCAGCATTCAGCAGCCGGAGCCCGCAACAATCAAACCAGCGTCATGTTCAAAGCTTTCGCTGACGACCACTACTTTGCCAATAAGCTGTCCAGCCGCCTTTAGTTCGACGGCAGAGCCTTACATCCATTGTGCGCCGCATATGCACGCGGTTTTTCGTTGATAGCCTGGATGCCCATGAGGGTCACTTCACAATGCGTTATCGCGACTTCTTTGGCGTAGCACCGAGTAGTTAGAGAGCGACGTATGAGTGCAGGCGCCAAGTCTTCAGAAGTCCGCGTCAGCAGCACACATATGAAACCCGCGATGTCTCATTCGAGTAGTCATGGCTAGCATCATCGATAAGGACAACCGAGAATCATGAATGCTCCATCGCCGGTGTTAATCCCCACGGCAAACCACCGCGAACGGGTGTCTACCCGCATCTCCTTCCTCATCGCAGGCTTACTCATGTCCGCATGGGCGCCATTGGTTCCATTGGTTAAAGCACGCGCTGGCTTGGACGATGGTGGCTTGGGGCTGTTGCTTCTATGCCTCGGAGGTGGATCTATTGTGGCCATGCCCTTCGCTGGATATCTCACCGCACACTATGGATGCCGCCCGGTAGTAATTTGGGCGACGATTGTCTTGTGTGCCGTTTTTCCGCTGTTGAGCACCGTAGTGTGGCTGCCTGGTCTGGTATTAGCTGTCATCATCTTCGGTGCCAGCATGGGCATGCTTGATTGCGCCATGAACATACAGTCCGTCATCGTCGAGAAAACCAGCGGGCAAGCACTTCAGTCCGGCTTCCATGGACTTTACAGCGTCGGAGGCATATTGGGCGCCGGCGCTATGACCGCTTTATTGACCTTAGGGCTGGATCCACTGATTGCGGCGGTCTGTATCGTTGCCACAGTTTTGGGATCGCTTTACAAGGCTGCGCCTGCTTTGCTGACTTATGGCACCGAACGGGGTGGGCCATTGTTCGCGGTGCCCAGAGGTATCGTGCTGCTTTTAGGGACGCTCTGTTTTATCGTTTTCCTCACTGAAGGCGCATTGCTTGACTGGAGTGCAGTCTTCCTTGTCTCGAATCGAGGGTTAGAGCCGAGCATCGCCGGTTTGGGTTACGCATCCTTCGCGGCGGCGATGACGGTGGGTCGCCTGACAGGGGACACCATCGTCAGTAAACTAGGTGGTGTGCGCGTAGTTACGCTGGGCGGACTTTGCGCAGCCGCGGGAATGATCGTGTCGCTTGGGATCGATGGCTGGCCCGCTTCATTGATTGGCTACGCCATGGTCGGGGCTGGCTGCTCAAACATTGTCCCGGTGATCTTTACCGCTGTAGGCCGACAGCAACGTATGCCACAAGCGGTAGCCATCCCCGCTGTCATCTCGATGGGCTACGCGGGCATTCTGATAGGTCCTGTATTCATTGGGGCGGTCGCCCATTTAAGCACCCTGCCATTCGCTTTGAGCAGCGTAATTGCTCTGCTGTTTTTTGTAAGTGCAACAGCTCGATTACTCAAGGCGACGCCCTGATGTTCTAGCGCGAGCTGGATCAAGAGGTTGTAAGCGTGGCGTTGGCGTTGGCGTTGGCGTTGGCGTTGGCGTTGGCGTTGGCGTTGGCGTTGGCGTTGGCGTTGAAAAAGTGTGGCGCTTTGCTGGATCGGGCTTTTAGGTCGATATCATGATGAGCAATCCATCCGTACCAGTCCAAATACTCCGCGACCTGCGAGCGGCCGAAGTGGCTGAGGTTCTATAGCGCGCTGTCGCGAATGCCATGGATGGATTCCGCCTGCGCCACGCAGAGCGCTCTTCAGCGGCTCGTGTGAAATTCTGTCACCTAGCCACCGCTAAAAAGGCTTTGACTGCGCGCAACGAAGGCATCTTTATCAGCGCCTGATCGGGCCAAGTCTGCTTAATCATTACAATAGGTCATCATTACCCCATATAAAATATCGATTCTTCAGGCCAGCGGCCTCGTCCTAGACTGTTTACAAGCAAATAAAAGTAAACCGACGCATAAAACCTGATATTCGGAGGAAGACTTCGCAACGATCTTTCTGGCGCAGCCGTCAAAGTTATCCAACAAGTTTATCGCAATATTTAAAATCTTTTATTCATTAGGTCACTTTCTCGAACTGTCACCCGCTTGAGCAAGGCCTTTTGTAAATTGAAATGAGGACGGAATTTTGATGACTTCACCTTTTTCGATTCCAAACAGCGCGCGCCGCATCGACCCAGCCAGGCAGCGTGCTGTTGCGCTAAAAAGGGATGGTTCTATAGATGACAACAATCGCGTCGAGATAGGTCCTACACCGCTGGCTTTCGCGGAGTGGGATCGGCTGGGCCTGGAGCCGCCTCATCTGCCCACCATGCGTAAATTTCGACTGCAAAGAATAGTCGATCAGCTCATATCCCGTGACTTAGGCGGCGTCCTGCTATTTGATCCTCTGAATATCCGCTACGCGACCGACACCACGAACATGCAGTTGTGGACGACCCATAACCCCGCGCGTGCATGCTTCATCGCAGCCGATGGTTATGTCGTGTTGTGGGATTTCCATGGTTGCGATCATCTCTCTGCCCACTTGCCGCTGATTAATGAGTTACGCAGTGGCGCGTCGTTCTTCTATTTCGAGACCGGTGAGCACACCGACCAACATGCCAGGCATTTCGCAGCCCAAATCGACGAATTGCTGCGCCAACACGCCGGCACCAATCGCCGCCTTGCGGTAGATCGGATTGAAGTAGCAGGCGTGCGCGCACTGGATGCGCTCGCTATCGACATTTGCAGTGGTCAAGAAGTGACGGAGTTCGCCCGGGTGATTAAAGGCCCCGATGAAATCAAGGCGATGCGGTGCGCGGTAGCGTCGTGCGAAGCTTCCGTGGCCGAAATGCATCTAGCACTACGCGCCGGAGCCACCGAGAACGATGTCTGGGCCGCCCTGCACTCCGGCAACATCCGCCGGGGCGGAGAATGGATCGAGACGCGAATACTCAGCTCCGGCCCACGCACCAACCCCTGGTTCCAGGAGTCCGGCCCACGGGTATTAAGTGATGGCGACCTGTTGTCGTTCGACACAGATCTGATCGGTACCTACGGCATGTGCGTGGACATGTCCCGCAGTTGGATCTGTGGAGGGCTGGAGCCAACAGCCGAACAAAAGCGCCTCTATCGGATTGCCCATGACCATATCATCCATAACACCGAGTTGATAAAGCCAGGCGTGCGCTTCACGGAACTCACCGCCAAGGCTCATCGACTACCCGAACCATGCCGCGCTCAACGGTACGGCGTGCTTTACCACGGCGTAGGTTTGTGTGACGAGTACCCTTGCATCCGCTATCCAGAAGATTTGGAGTCCTACGGATACGAAGGCGAACTCCAAGCGGGAATGGCCCTTTGTGTCGAGGCGTATGTGGGTGAGGTTGGCGGCCAGGATGGAATCAAATTGGAGAACCAGTTGCTGGTAACCGAGACCGGCTATGAATTGCTTACCCATTATCCGTTCGACGAAAGTTTCCTGCGGGATACGAAGCCCAATGTATGAGTCAGTCAATCGAAGTCCATAAAGGGAAAGCAACACTGCTGGCCCCTGCTCCGGGCCGATCTTAACAAGACGAAAAACCGATGGACCAACCAAATGTACATCAGCACATCCGCTGCTGACGCTGATGTACATTTCAGAGACATGATGTCAACTCCATCCTGAAGTGCCCGGCCGGAAACGCAACTGTTTGGCATTGGAGCCGTTATAGGTATTGAAAGCGGTGATCCAACCTCTGAACTTCGTAGATGAAGTCCGAACAGTCCCCCGTGGTTAGACCTATGAAAGTAAGCGTCGAAGTGGCGCCGCGCGCCCTGCTTGCCTTGAGGACTGAAAAGTTGACCACAATTAACCAAACAATTCATTCCATCCCGCAGGATTCAGCTCCACGATCCGTCGGATTCCTCCTGTTGGAGGGTTTCACTTTGATCGCTCTGGCATCGGCAGTAGCACCTTTGCGCATGGCAAATCAACTCTCCGGTAGCGAGTTATATCGATGGCTCACCCTGAGCAAGGGCGGCACCCCAGTATCTGCCAGTGTCGGGTTGAAAATAACTCCAGACGCTAAAATGGAAGAAGCTTCTGACCTCCATACCGTGATTGTGTGCGGCGGACTGGATATCCAGAACTGCGTATGCCACGAACATGTGCGTTGGTTGCAGCTCCAGGCCCGTTTGAGTTGTCACCTAGGCGCTGTCTGCACTGGAAGTTGGGCATTAGGCAAGGCCGGATTGCTGGATGGCCATAAGTGCAGTGTTCATTGGGAATGTCTGGCGTCCATGAGGGAAGCATTCCCCAAATCAGAAGTCACTACACGCCTGTACTCCATCGATGGAAACCACTTAACCTCTTCAGGTGGCACTGCTCCGATAGACATGATGCTGCACTTGATCAGGTGCGAGCATGGCCGTGACCTGGCAGAGGCAATCTCGGATATGCTCATGCACGAGCGCATGCGAAGTGCTCAGGACCATCAACGGTTACCGCTCAGGCATACACTTGGCGCAAATCAACCCAAGCTGCAAGCAGCTATTCTATTAATGGAAGCCAGCCTGGAAGAACCCCTCGAACTTACCGAATTGGCTTTCCAGGCAGGCATTTCACGTCGCCAATTGGAGAGGCTGTTTGACAGGTATCTGGATTGCTCTCCGTCGCGCTATTACCTCAAGCTGCGTTTAGTCCAGGCACGTCAGTTGTTAAAGCAAACCTCATTGCCCGTTCTGGAAATAGGCGCTCTCTGCGGCTTTGCTTCAACTCCACATTTCGCCAGAAGCTATCGCGGACATTTCGGCGTACCGCCTAGTGATGAACGTGCCTCATCAAATGCCGTTTTAGTGGCGCCGATGCCCGCTCGGGACAGCCTGGTAATAGCGCAGGCTCTATAGCCGGTTTAGCCCTCTGCCGTGCGCAGAGTGAGGTGACCTTTGCCAGCGTGAAAATCTAAAGGGTGTAGGCGATGAGCAGCCTTTAGCGTCCGTTAAAATCGACTACGCCAATTTTCTTAAGAGCCACTGTTCATATGTCGCCGCAGGGCGATGCTATGGCGCAAAGAATCTTTTTCTAAAAATTCTTTCCCGATAATGTCTTCAATTCGTGCCCCAGCTTCAACCTTTTCAATAAGCTGTAAAATCGCTTTCTTCATGAACCAGTGGGAGGTGCGATCCAGCTTTGCCGAAACGGATTTCAGCCTGGCGCGAGTTTCCCCATCTAACTTGATACCCAGCGTTGTAACCGATGACATGTTTCACCCTCTAAATAACTATCCGATCTCGTTTGCCACAGCCTTTTATGCGGAGGCACTAATGCATCAAGCCCCACAGCGCAAACAGTGGAGCATCTGTCGATTTCATTGCATGGATACAGGATGGGGGGTTGAATACAGCGCCCCCTGCTCCAGGACTCCACCACCCAGCGTCCTCTCGATACCATTGGCCTGGCGAAAGAACTAGATAGAACTCAGCCGGAGGGTGATGGTGAAAGGGATAGGTGGTATCGGGCGCCATGAGTGCCAAGCCCAACGTCAAGTTGGGACATTCAAATAGCCCTCCCGGGCCAGTAATCAGCCCATGACGATGCCTTTCCACGAACCGATCGTCCTGGCGAGGCTGGGCCTGACGATTTATCCAGGCTACATGAGGCAACAGAGTGGTTAACGCATCCAGGACCGCCACCAAGCATTCGTTGGTTCTTGGCGCAACGTTAAGTGCCTGGGACAAATAGGGCTCCAGGGATTCTGGTAGCGTCCGTGGCGTTTCCGACGGCTTTTTAATGGTCCATTGGGCGGTGGTTATAGATGTGGAGCGCGTCTGGATCGAATCTGGTATCGCGTCGGAAACGACGTTTGACAAAGCCCCATGAAGTGAGCGTTGAAGCAACTGCCCGTTTCTAATAAAAACCTGATCCAACGATAAATTTTCAATGCGGCTTATCATCGTTTTCGAACCCACACTTAAGCCAAATTTCGAACTGGATTACAGGCTGCTCAGCTCGTTCAGCAGATCCACGGAAACACTGATTCCATTGCTTTGTGACTCCATCATCGAGTGCTGACGTTCCCACCCTACCCGGTGGACGCCCATCTGTGTCAAGCGGGTCAACTGACTGGTAAGTCGGCGTTCAAATCCTGGCGAAAAAAAATCCGGAGCAAGAACCAGAATGAGCAGGCCACAACCTGGTGTCTGGGTCCCTTGATGAAAAGCTGGTGAATCCAGCGACCAGTTAGCACCGGTGAGACCCGCGGCCAAGACCTCCACCATGAGCATCACATTAGCCCCGCGATGACCACCAAAAGGAAGTAGCGCGCCGCCTAACGCCTCCAAAGCATTACGAGTTCCGTTTCCATGCTGATCCACCGCCCACCCATCAGGAATATCGCCCCCCGTGGATGCTGCATGGGCAATATTTACGAATGCCGCGGCGCTGCACGCCTGGTCAAACATGAGGGGAATACCATCGGCCGAAGGCGCTGCAAATGAGAGTGGATTCGTGGAGTAGGTTTTGCCCTTGGCTCCAGGAACTGCAACGAGCGCGGGGCCATTGGCAACCGCCAACGCAATGAGCCCAGCCTTGGCAAATCGGAGTGTGTAGTCACCGAGTTCACCGCTCGTAAAACTATTGCACTGGCTCAGCGCGGACATACCATTTTCATAGGCGGCATGGCACATCGAATCGAAGCACCGATCTATCCCAAGCTGGGCGATCCCGCTTCTAGCATCAGATTTGAAGATAATCGAACCAGAAGATGAAATTCGTGGTTCGGCACGAGGATCTATTCGACCCGATGAAAAGCCAGACAAGTAATCGGCAAGATGTCGAAAACCCACGGCTTCATTGCTGCGGGCTTGCGCCGCAACTGTGGCTCGCGCCAATGAGTCGGCAACCGCTTGGGAACATCCCTTTGATTCGCAGAGTCGCTTCACCCAGCCGACAGCTTCATCGATCGTAAAGCTGCGATAGGCTGCTGTGTTCAAAGGTACCGCCTTAAGGTTTAACGATGCAGCCGGCACCCTTCACTCTGCGTCAAAGGCGCCAAACTGCTAATGTCTATCGGAATGCGGCGGTCATTCCTGACCTGTTGTCGCGGATGCCGTTTGACTGCCAAACATCGCCTCAAAGCGAGGCTTGTTGGCTGCGTAGTATTCTGCGACGACCTTGTCAGCCGAGCTATCACGCGCAGTAGCCATCAATTTTTCAAGGTCAGCTTTAGGAATTTTGAAGTTGGCGAAGAATTGAGCAACATCAGGATGCTCCGCACTGAAACCTTTGCGAGCAACCGCGTGGATTTGCTCAGCACCACCGAAAATCTGCTTTGGATCATCCAAATAGCGCAGCGGCCATTTGGCGAACATCCAATGTGGGCTCCAGGCGTTGATCAAAGACCATTTGCCACGCTTAAGGTTACGATCCAACTCGCTCAACATTCCGGATTCCGAAGAAGCGACCATCTTGTAGCCATCAAGCTTGTATTCTTGAATAGCTTTTTCTGTAAGCTTGTATTGCCCGTTACCCACTTCGGAAGTCAGAATCTTGCCGCCGAGTTTTTCTCTAACTTCTGGCTTGTTAAGATCCTCGACACTGGCGATCTCACTCGTCGGAATGGAAGTTGGCACCGCCATACCGATCCGACCTTCATACAGCACGCCGAGGTCTTCGAGCTTGTCTTTGTATTTGTCATAGAATGACTTGTGAGTGCTCGGCAGCCAGACCATCGGGATCAGATCAATATTACCGTTAGCCAGCGCTTGGAACTGGATACCAATATCGGCCAGAATCAATTTAACCGGTTGCTTCAAATGGTCTCGCAGCGCCGTGTCTGCCAACTTTACAGCGATTTCAGTATCCGACCAATTCACCCAACCGATACGGATAGCCGCGGGTTCCTCGGCTTGAGCAAACAGGCTGCTGGAAGCCATCGCCAAGCCTGCAAGCCAGTTGATACAAATTTTACTGGATAACGTCATCTGGTGTATCTCCGCGTACTGTATTAATAGTTATTGGCAGGGCAGCAGAAGAATCAATTTTTTTCATGAAAGCAAAATGACATCGCCATCACAAGATATTTAATGTTATATCCACATGAGTTTTAGTTATGCGAAATTATTTAACTTATTTAAGTAGCTCTCCCCCTCCCTTGCACTATGGCAGAGAACGTTTAATGGTATATGCGTCGAGCTTTAATGGAATTACGAGCTAACTCATAACACCCTTTCGAGCTCCGGCAATGCCTCAAATAAGTCTGCAACCAGCATGTAATCTGCAACTTGTGCGATCGGCGCCTCTGCGTCCTGGTTGATCGCGACGATTACCTTTGATCCGCTCATGCCCGCCAGGTGTTGAATGGCACCGCTGATACCTGCGGCGATATAAAGATCCGGCGCTACGATTTTTCCCGTTTGCCCGACCTGCAGATCGTTGGGGGCAAAACCTGCGTCCACCGCTGCTCGCGATGCGCCCACGGCTCCACCGAGCTTGTCTGCCACACGCTCGATCAACGCAAAATTCTCTTTGCTCTGCATCCCGCGGCCACCGGAAACCACGACGCGAGCGCTCGACAGATCTGGCCTTTCGCTAACCGTCAGCTGTTCGCTCACAAAGCGAATATTGCTTGCGCTTTGCCCACCATCTACAGCCATGACTTCGCAGCGATCATGCTGCGATGCCGCCTGGGCAAAAGCCGAGGCACGGACAGTGAGCAATTTAATCGGATCAAGCGACTGAACCGTGGCGATTGCATTGCCTGCATAAATGGGTCGCTGGAAGGTGTCCGTCGACACAACCCTGATCACGTCCGACAGCATGCCGACATCCAGGCTGGCCGCTACGCGTGGCAACACATTGCGGCCCATGCTGCTAGCATCAGCCACTACATGCGTATACCGGTCGGCTACCAGCGAAGTGATCAACGGCTGGACATTCTCAGCCAACGCCTTCTCGAACATTGTCCCCTGAGCGAGCAATATTCGATGAAGCCCGAGGGTCAGCGCGGCCTGATCCGCCACTGCTGGCGCATCTGGCCCTCCCGTCACAAGCAAATCCGTTTCAGCACCAAGTTCGATGGCGGCGGTAATTGCACTCCATGTACCTGCCGTCAGTTGACCCGCGAAGTGCTCGGCGATAACCAATGTGCGCATCAAATCACCCCAGCAACGTTTTTCAGTTTATCCACCAGCTCGGACACCGAACCGACCTTGATTCCCGCTTTGCGCACTGGAGGGGGGGCAACCCCTAACAATCGAACGTGCTCCTTCACGCGGGCACCCAAGGTGTCGGCAGCGATGACTTCAAGAGGTTTTTTCTTGGCTTTCATGATATTCGGCAGCGAGGCATAGCGCGGTTCATTCAGGCGCAGGTCGCAAGTGACAACCGCAGGCACTGAGAGCGCCAGGGTCTGACTTCCACCATCGACCTCACGCTCGACCACCCATTGATCATCGATGTAACTGATGGATGATGCATAGGTGGCCTGACCGCTTCCGATCAACTGCGCCACCATTTGCCCAACCTGGTTGTTCTCCTGATCGATAGCCTGTTTACCAAAAAGAATCAGTTGCGGCTTTTCGTTATCGATCACTTTACTCAGGTATTTGGCCACGTTCAGCGGCTCGAGTATCGCGCTTGTTTCTACCAGAAGGGCTCGATCCGCGCCGAGCGCCAATGCCGTGCGCAATTGTTCCTGCGCGGCAGAGGAACCTACCGAAACCACCACAACCTCGGACGCCAGCCCCTTTTCCTTAAGGCGAATCGCCTCCTCCACTGCGATCTCGCAGAAAGGGTTCAAGGCCATTTTTACGCCATTAAGCTCAACGTCTGAACCGTCAGCTTTGACCCGAACTTTTACGTTCGGGTCGATGGCGCGCTTTACCGCAACGAGCACTTTCATAGTCCCCTCGCACTCATGGATCGATGTATGGAATGACCGGCTCGAACAAGCCGATCGCTCCTGTTTCGAGCGGATGTTAATCCTGGTTATTCCACCACGCAAGAAAAATGTACACCTGTGTCTCGCCACGTTGACACGCCTGAACATTCGACATACTGTTATGTCAAACCAAGCCTGATGTTCTGTTCCCGGAGCGCAACACCATGTCCAGCGATCCTCTGCTGCAACCCTATAAGATCAAAAACCTGACCCTCAAAAACCGGATCATGACCACCTCCCATGAACCGGCTTACCCGGTCGACGGCATGCCTAAGGAGCTTTATCGGGCGTATCACGTCGAGCGCGCCAAGGCAGGCGTGGCACTGACGATGACCGCCGGCTCCGCCGCGGTGTCGCGCGACAGCCCGCCGGTGTTCAACAACATCCTGGCTTACAAGGACGAAGTCGTCGGATGGATGAAAGATCTGACTGACGAGTGCCACGAACACGGCGCGGCAGTGATGATTCAGCTGACCCATCTAGGTCGGCGCACCCGCTGGGATAAAGCCGACTGGCTGCCAGTGGTATCGCCGTCTCACCGCCGCGAAGCATCG
>Ga0182008_10002456_pt1 | contig 11610 bp, 10 predicted proteins | sample Sormic07211129_1_FD_120482 | JGI IMG/M metagenome (GOLD analysis project Ga0182008, IMG submission 120482) | Rhizosphere microbial communities from Sorghum bicolor, Mead, Nebraska, USA - 072115-129_1 metaG | ecosystem: Host-associated > Plants > Roots > Rhizosphere | place: USA: Nebraska...
GTGAGCGTGAGATGATGCGGCGTGACCTCCGCGGTCACGCTGATGCCGCGCTCCTTCCCCCAGCGAATGAGCTCGACGCTTCCCTTTGTGCTCATGTGCGCGAGGTGCACGTGTCCCCCCGTGCGCCGCGCAAGGAGGATGTCGCGGATCACCATGATCTCCTCGGCCTCCGCGGGAATGCCCTTGAGGCCGAGCCGCGCGCTGACGATCCCTTCGTTCATCGAGCCACCATGCGCGAGCGTGAGCTCCTCGCAGTGATCGATCACGGGGATGCCGAAGGTCTGCGCGTACTCGAGCGCCGTGCGCATGAGGTGCGCGCTCACGACCGGGCGGCCGTCGTCGCTCACGGCCACCGCGCCTGCGCCCACCATCTCACCGAACTCCGCGAGTGACTCGCCCTTCTGTCCGACCGAGATTGCGCCGATCGGATGCACGCGAGCGGCCGGGACGCGGCTCGCCTGGCGAATGATGAATCCGACCGCGGCCTGGTTGTCGGTGACGGGCTCGGTATTCGGCATCGCGCAGATCGCGGTGAAGCCTCCCGCCGCCGCGGCGCGCGCGCCGGTCGCGATTGTCTCGACATCCTCGCGTCCCGGCTCGCGCAAATGGCAGTGCACGTCGATGAGTCCCGGCGCGACGTACGCGCCGGAGCAGTCGAGAACTTCCGCGCCATCGGGGCGCCCGAGAGCTCGACCCACTGCCTCGACCTTTCCGTCGCGCAACAGCACGTCCGCAACCTCGTCGCGGCCCGTGGCGGGATCGATCACGTGTCCGCCCGCGAGCAGGACATCGCGCGTTGCGCGCGCCATCAGCGATCCCCTCCGCTCACGCCCTTCGCCGCTTCGGCGAGCTCCGGTCGTCCGCCCGCGAGCAGATAGAGCACCGCCATGCGCACCGCCACGCCGTTCGTCACCTGGTTGAGGATCACACTGTGTGGGCCGTCGGCGACATCGGAATCGATCTCGACGCCGCGATTCATCGGCCCGGGATGGAGAATCAGCACATCCCGTTTGGCGCGGTCGAGCCGCTCCCGCGAGATGCCGAACACGCGATTGTATTCGCGAAGCGATGGGATGTAGCCCGCCGTCATGCGCTCGAGCTGGAGGCGGAGAATGTTGAGCGCCTGCGCCCACTCGATCGCCTCTTCCACGCGCGGAAACACGGTGACACCGAACTCCTCGATCGCGTGCGGCAGGAGCGACTTGGGACCGCACACCGCCACCTCGGCGCCCATCTTCCGCAGTCCCCAGATGTTCGAGCGCGCGACGCGTGAGTGCAGCACGTCGCCCACGATGCACACGCGGAGCCCCTCGAGCGTGCCGAAGTGATCGCGCAGCGTGAGCATGTCGAGCAGCCCCTGTGTCGGATGCTCGTGCGTGCCATCACCGGCGTTGATCACGTTGCTCTCGATACGGTCAGCGAGAAAGCGTGCAGCGCCCGACGCGCCATGACGTATCACGACCATGTCGATCCGCATCGCCTCGAGATTGCGTGCGGTATCGACGAGCGTCTCGCCCTTTTGCACGCTCGAACCGGAAGAGGCGATCGAGACGGTATCCGCGGACAGGCGCTTTTCGGCGAACTCGAACGAGATTCGCGTGCGCGTGGACGCTTCGAAGAACAGGTTGACGATCGTCTGCCCCCGGAGCGCCGGGACCTTCTTGATCGCGCGCTCGCTGATCTCCTTGAAGGGGACGGAGGTGTCGAGAACGAGACGGATCTGATCGGGGGTGAGCGATTCGAGGTCGAGAAGGTCCTTCCCGAGTGCGCTCGTCACGTGTGCTCCGCGCGAACGACTACGACCGCATCCCGGCCGTCGAGCTCATCGACCAATACGTCCACCCTATCTCCGGCCTCGATCGACAGCTTCTTGCCGACGATGTCCGCGTGGATCGGCAGCTCGCGTCCTCCACGGTCCACCAGGACTGCCAGTGACACGCGCGACGGACGCCCAAAGTCCGCGAGCTCGTCCAGCGCGGCTCGCACCGTGCGCCCCGTATAGAGCACGTCGTCCACGATCACGACGCGCTTGCCATCGAGGTTCCACGGAAGATCCGTCGGCCCGACCACGGGGCGCGGGCCGACTGTTTGCAAGTCATCGCGGTAGAGAGTGATGTCGAGGGCCCCGCGCGGCACCTTCACCTTCTCACGCTCGTAGATCGTGTTGACGATCCGGTCCGCCAGTTGAACGCCGCGGCGCTGGATTCCGACCACGATCAAATCGTCGGTTCCATCGTTCAGCTCGACGATCTCTTCGGCCATGCGGCGCAGCGTTCGGTCCACTGCACGAGCGTCGAGCAGGGTAGAATTGTCAGTTGTCATCGCCCGGCAATATGTCGCCGGCGCGACCCAGAATGAAGGGTGCGTAGTCCGGAGGATTCGGCGAATGCTGGAATGGGTGACACATCTGATCGAGAGCTACGGGTATGCGATCGTCGTGGTGCTCGTGTTCGCCGAAGGAGTCGGACTCCCGCTGCCGGGAGAAACGGCACTGCTCACGGCCGCAGCGGTGGCCGCGCAGAGCCACCGGCTCACGATCATCGGCGTGATCATCGCCTCGTTCCTTGGCGCCGCGGGTGGCGGTGTCGGCGGATACTGGATCGGCAAGTCGGGAGGGCTCGCGTTCCTGGAGCGCCGCGGCCGGATCATTGGGATCACGAAGGAGCGCATCACGCGGGCGCGCAAGTTCTTCACCGAACACGGTCCGAAGGCGGTATTCTTCGCTCGCTTCATTGCGATCCTGCGCATGTTCGCCGGGCTCCTCGCCGGAGTCACGAAGATGCGCCTCGGTATCTTCATGCTCTGGAATGCGCTCGGGGCGCTCGTGTGGTCAATTCTGTTCGGCGCCCTTGGCTATGTCTTCGGCAACAATCTGCCGAGGCTCGAGCATCTGGTCGGCCGAACGAGTCTCATCGCGTTCGTCGTGGTCGTGCTGGTCGGCATCATCGTCCTGCATCACCGCGGCTCCCGGTCTCGTTTCCATCCGAGCTCGAAGTCCGGCTGAGGCACACCACGATTCCTTCACGCCGCGTGACACGACCACTCATCGCACCTGCTCGCGTTCTCGGGCGCGCGTCGGACATCGTGCTCGCGGTGTTGCGCCGTCGCGCCGCGCGACTGCTCGTCGGGCTGGTGCTGGCGAACCTCGCCGTCTGGGCATTGGCGCTCACGGCGTTTCACGCCTATCCGCTTCTGCTCGGCACCGCGCTCCTGGCGTACGGACTCGGCGTTCGCCACGCGATCGACGCGGATCACATCGCCGCGATCGACAACGTCACGCGGAAGTTGATGCACCACGGCGACCGGCCGATCGGCGTGGGATTCTACTTCTCGCTCGGACACTCCACGGTGGTCGTGCTGGCGTCCACCGCGATCGCGGTCACCGCCACGGCGCTCACGCGACAATTTGCGGCGTTCCACGCGATCGGAAGCATGATCGGCACGATCGTCTCCGCGCTCTTCCTGCTCGCGATCGCGATCATGAACGGATTCGTTCTCATGTCCGTGTATCGCACCTTTCACCGCGTGCGCGCTGGCGGCGAATACGAGCACGACGACATGAACGCACTGCTGACCGGTGGCGGGCCGCTCGCGCGAATCTTTCGTCCGCTCTTCGGGATGATTCGCGAGAGCTGGCACATGTATCCGCTGGGATTTCTGTTCGGCCTCGGCTTCGACACAGCGACCGAGATCGGACTGCTCGGTATCTCCGCGGCCGAGGCGGCGAAGGGAATGTCGGTGTGGCCCATTCTCATCTTTCCTGCGCTCTTCACTGTTGGCATGTCACTCGTGGACACGGTCGACAGCGTGATGATGGCGAGCGCGTACGGATGGGCGTTCGTGAAGCCGCTCCGAAAGCTGTACTACAACATGACGATCACGTTCGTATCGGTGATCGTAGCGCTGCTCGTTGGCGGAATCGAGGCGCTCGGGCTCATCGGCGAGCGCCTGCACGCAACCGGTGCGTTCTGGACGGGCATCGCTGCGCTCAACAGAAACTTCGGGAGCGTCGGCTACCTGCTCATCGCCGTGTTCATCGCCAGTTGGCTGATCGCGGCCGCGATCTACCGCCTCAAGCGCTATGACGCGCTCGACATCGACTCCCGGCCAAGGAACGAATTTGAGCGCAATATTCGGGAAGTGCCGCCGGCCATAGTACAATAGACTCGGTGGTGTGAGTGAGCCCTCCACGGCGGAGTCGCTCGCGAACTTCACCCCGAGCCAATGATCGCCATGCACACCGTCATCGATCCAGCGATTCTCTACTTCGGCACTCCAGTGGCCCTCGTGAGCTCCACGAACGTGGATGGCTCCCCCAATCTCGCCCCAATGTCGAGCGCCTGGTGGCTCGGGCACTCGTGTATGCTCGGCTTCGGGGCCCGCTCGCTCACGCCGCAGAACATTCAGCGCACCGGCGAGTGCGTGCTCAATCTTCCGTCCGTATCGGAGGTGGGGGCCGTGAACAGATTGGCGCGCACGACGGGGAGCGACCCGGTTCCGCCCCACAAGGTGGCGATGGGCTACCAGCACGTCTCCGACAAGTTCGGCATCGCGGGGCTCACCGCGCTGCCGTCCGAGCGCGTGAAAGCGCCCCGCGTGCGTGAGTGCCCGGTGCATCTGGAAGCCACGCTGGAATCCGTACATCCGATGGCCGTGCGCGATGAGGATCGCCGGGGCGCGCTCGTGGCGCTCGAGCTCAGAGTGGTGCGGGTGCATGTCGACGAGGCGATCCGAATGACGGGTCACACCGATCGGATCGATCCGGAGAAGTGGCGCCCGCTCATCATGAGCTTCCAGCAATTTTTCGGGCTCGGCACGATCGTGCACGAGTCCACGCTCGCTCGCATTCCGGAGACGGTGTATCGGCCACGCCGCCCGGCGGCGCCCGGCGTTGCGCAGCAGCATTCGCGCGTGACTGCGGGAGCGGCATGAAGAACACTCACATCGACGACACGCGCTGGAACGCTGTCGTGAGGCGCGATCGCGAGCACGACGGGACGTTCGTGTACGCGGTGCGCACCACCGGCGTGTATTGCAAGCCGAGTTGCGCGTCGCGGCGGGCACTGCGCGCGAACGTGCGCTTCTTCGCGAACCCGGCTGAGGCGGAGGATGCCGGTTTCCGGGCATGCAAGCGATGTGATCCCCACGCCACCGAGAGCGCGGCGAGCCGCGTCATCGCGAAGGCGCGCGCATACCTGGAGGCGCACATTGACGAGCCGCCCGCGCTGGGCACGCTCGCGAAGGCGGTGGGAATGAGCGCCTCGCATCTGCAGCGCACGTTCACGCGCGAGGTGGGCGTCTCGCCGCGAAAGTACGCGGCGGCGTTGCGTGCCGATCGGCTCAAGACCCACTTGCGAGCCGGGGCGACCGTGAGCCGGGCGACGTTCGACGCCGGCTATGGCGCCAGCAGTCGGGCCTACGATGCAGCGACGGAGCAGCTCGGGATGACGCCCGGTGCATACCGCCGCGGCGGCAAGGGCGTGCACATTCGCTACATGACCGCTCCGACTCCGCTGGGACGACTATTGGTGGCCGCGACGGAGCGCGGCGTGTGCGCGGTTACTCTGGGCGACGACGATGCGACGCTCGAAAATGCGCTGAATTCAGAGTATCCGCAGTCGATCCGCACGCGCGTGCACGGAGAACATGTGGACGAGCAGCTTCGCGGCTGGGTCGATGCCGTGAGCGCATTTCTCGAGGGCACGGTGCGCGAGATTGCGGTTCCCCTCGACGTGGCGGGGACGCCGTTTCAGCAGCGTGTATGGCGCGCGCTGCAGAGCATCCCCTACGGAGAAACACGGTCCTACTCGGAGGTTGCTCAATCGATTGCGGCGCCCACGGCCGCCCGGGCCGTTGCGAGCGCATGCGCCCGGAATCGTGTATCGCTCGTGATTCCTTGTCATCGCGTGGTGCGCGGCACTGGAGCGCTCGGCGGCTACCGCTGGGGATTGGCGCGCAAGCAGCGGCTGCTCGCGCGCGAGCACGGCATTGCCGCGCGGCGAGTGGAGGCAGGCGATCGCCTCGCGCGGCGAGAGAGCCGATGAGGCGTGCAGAACGATTGCTAGCCGTGCGCGGCGAGCATTCGGTCGACCGCGTCGCGCGCGGTCTCGACTTCGAGCGAGGCGACTGAGGAGCCCGTCCAGTACGCGACTTCAGAGGGCGTGCAGTACGAGCCCCACTGGTCTTCGCCGTGTTCGAGCAACAGCACCGTGGGAATACGGAACGCGGAGGCCGCATGCGTGACGCTCGTATTCGAGGTGATTACGCGCTCGCTCGTGCCAACCATCGCGAGCGCATCTCGCAATCGCGGTGCGTCGACGGCCACGGCTCCCGATGCATGCGCGACGCGCTGCACCGAATCGCGCTCGGAACTGACGCCGATCACGGCGATGCTCGCGCAAGGCTGCCGGGCTCGCAGATGCGCGATCAATGCAATCCAGCGCTCATCCGACCAGCGGCGCACGGGTGCGCCAGCCGACAGGTTCACCAGCCATCGTGTTCCACTCGTCGAGCGATCACTCGCGAGGGCGTTCCACGAGCGCTCCGCCCACGCACGCTCGCTGTCGGTGAGAAAGATCTCGGGCCGGAAGTCGGTCCTCGCGACATCGACGCCGAACGGGGATGCCAGCGACGCGCTGCCTTCCACCATGTGCGCTCTCGTGCGGTCGTAGCGTGGTACGCAGATGTTGTAGACGAGATCGTGATTGCCACCACCCACTCCGATTCGGAATGGAGCACGCGAGATCATCGTGAAGGCAGGGCTTCGAATGAATGACGCACCGCGCGTGATCTTTCCGTCGATGATCACATCGTAACGCTCTCGGCGTACTCTACTCGCGAGCGCGACGGAAGCCGCGAAGCTCTTGTCGGTCGTAAGGACGCGCCTCACGTACGGATTGTTATCGAGCACCGGCGCAGCGGCCCTTGTCGTGAGCACATCGAGTGCGATGGTGGGATGCGAGCGCGCGATTGCGCGAAGCACGCCCGTCGCCAGGATCATGTCGCCGATGCCCTGCGTGCGGAGATACAACACGGACCAGGGTCGAGCCCCCCAATCAGGAACGGAGGCGCGAGGCTCGCCCGCCGACGAGGCGCCGATCGCCTGCATCCATGCGCGCCGCCAGACACGCTCCACGCCGCCGAGATCCAAAGTGATGCGCGTTTCCAGGAAGGTGTTGGACGCTACGAACAGTTCGCGCGAGCGCTTCGTTCAACTGCATGACGCCGCTCTCGTCGTCTCACGATAGTCTAAGTGAGCTCGTCGTCCGCGTCCTGTATAGTGCTCACCAGGCGAGGCCGTCGCGGAGTCTGTAGTCTGCTTGCCGCATCGAGTCTGGGCGCGTGCGCCGAGAGCAGATCGCTTCGCGACACGATGCCCACGAGCTTGTGCGGCTCAGCGCGTGCGAGCACGGGTAGCCGCCCGACGCCCTCAGTCACCATCTGGTCGGCAGCATCCCTCATCGTGTTGTCCTCGAACACCACGACGGGAGGACGCGTGATCTTCTGCGCGAGTGTTTGCGTCGGCTCGCAGGCGGGATCGAGAAGATCGCGGCGTGTCAGGACGCCGATGACCGATCCATCCTCCGCAAGCACGGGAAAGCCCTGGTGCGTGGCACTCGTGCCGCCACGCGCAATCCATTCGCGCGCGTCCGCGATCGTGTCCGACGCACGCAGCGTGACCACATTGCGCGTCGCGACATCGCGCACGAGCACCTGGCCGAGATAATCCACCGCGTAATCCGTGCGCAAGCTCGCGCCCCGGCGCGCCAGCTTCTCCGTCATGATCGAGTGCCGGTTGAGCAACAGTGCGATGAGATACGATGCGGTGCACCCCGCGAGCAGCGGCAGCAGCCCGAATGGCTGGCGCGTCGTTTCGAAGGCGAATACCACGGACGTCAGCAGCGCGTGCGATGCACCCGCGAAGATCGCAGCCATGCCGACGAGACCCGCGACGTGCGCGTCGATGCCGAGCCACGGCAGGAATGCGGCGCACTGCTCGCCGATCCACGCGCCAAGCCCGGCTCCGATCGTGAACAGGGGTGCGAGTGTCCCGCCCGATGTCCCGCTTCCCAGGTACACCGCCCACGAGATGAGCTTGAGAATCACGAGCACGAGCAGCGCTCTCCCCACGATCACGCCCGAGAGCAGGTCGGTGATGTTCCCGTAGCCCACCCCGAGCGTGCGCGGCGCAATCACGCCGATCACCCCGACGACGATGGCGCCGAGCGCGGGCCACCACATCCAGTGTATGTGAAAGCGCTCACCGAGCCTCTCGAACGCGTCCTCGATTCCGTACGTGAAGCGAGTCACTCCGACGGCGAATACGCCGATCAGCGAGCCGAGCACCGCGTACGCCACGAGCGCTCGGCCGGTCGGTTGTTCGAGCGGCGCGATCGCGAAAATGGGAGCGCTGCCGCTGAATGCGGCGCGGACCGCGGTCGCCACCGCTGCGGCGAGTGCGACGGGAATGAGCGAGCGAGGGCGGTACTCGAACAGTAAGAGCTCGACGGAGAGGAGGACTGCGCTCACGGGACTGCCGAAGGTCGCAGCCATTCCAGCCGCGGCCCCGGCGGCGAGAAGCGTCTTGCGCTCGTCGGCGGTGATGTGCACGAGCTGTCCTGCCAGCGAGCCGAGAGCGCCACCCGTTGCGATGATCGGCCCTTCGGCACCGAACGGCCCGCCGGTTCCGATCGCGATCGCTGCCGACACAGGCTTGAGAAAGAGGACGCGCGCGGGGATTCGACTCTCCCCGTACAGAACACGCTCCATCACCTCGGGAATTCCGTGACCGCGAATCGCAGCAGAGCCGTAGCGGGCCAATAGGCCCACCACGATCGCGCCGCCGATGGGAATGGCTATGACCAGCAGCGGATTGTGCGTGCCGAAACCCGGATCGACGAAGGCGGCGGACAGCCTGCCGTAGAACATGGCGTTCGTGACCAGGCCGATGAGCCGGATGAGCAGCTGCGCCGCCAGCCCGGCGCCGATCGCGATGACGATCGCTCCGGCGCAAATGCCGATCGTGCGTCTGTCGACGGCAGCGTATTCTGGTGGTGCGCGAAACTTCTTCGAACTGTTGACGTTTGCAGCCGAATCCTCCAGTCCGGGGGCGATCGGTACGGCGCCGGGCTCGAGGGGTGGTTCCCTGTCGGATGGATTGGTCACATCAACATTCCCTCTTACGCCGATCCTGCAGCTGCGACGTCAAGCGTCCTCCCCTCACAAGTAAAAATTTCCCACGCTCGTGTCGAGCGCGCGTTCGCTCGAATCCCCTGTCCCGCCCCCACAGCGAATAGTATCATTGAGCACGCGGCGGGCGCCCGTCGTGCTCGGCTCACGATCCCGGCGCCTCCTTCACATCCGTCCAGACGCGCCTGATGAGTGTACGGCCTTTTGCTGAGCCTCAGAATCCCGCGCCGCGGCCGGCCGCGCTCGCACCACGTGCCAAATCCGCGCGACGGGCGGAGGGAATGCGAGTATACCGCGCGCTGCGGGACGCGATCAACGAGGGCCGCCTCGCACCGGGCACGCGGCTGATAGAGGATCAGCTGGCGATGCAGTTCCGGGTGAGCCGCACGCCCATCCGCGATGCGATTCAGCGATTGCAGCAGGAAGGATACGTCGTGACGCCGGATGGATTTCGTCATGCGCGACCGGTTGTCGCGCCGTTGGTGGACAGCGACGCGGACGAGCTCTGCTCGCTCGTTGCGCTCCACGAAGGACACGCGGCGGCCGCAGCCGCGCGTCTGCCAACGGATCGGCGTCTCGAGCTGGTTGCGGAGCTGGTGTCGCTCAACGAGTGCATGCGTCGGGAAGGCTCGTCACCGACTCCGTCACGAGACCGGCTTCGGGACATCGATGCCGCTTTTCACCATGCGTGCACGCATGCCGCGGCAGGCCCCCGACTCCTCGCTCTGCTCGACGTGATCAAGCCGCAGGCCGAGCGATACAACCGCGTGTACGCGAACGAGGTTCTGCCCAAGCGGATCGCGGATGCCGCAGCCGAGCACGATGCGATCATCCGTGCGCTGCGCGCGGGCGATCCCGACGCCGCTCGCCGTGCCGTGGAGACGAACTATGGCCACGGAACCGCAGAGCTGACGCACGTAATCGAAGCCCCCGAAGTGACGGATCAGCAGTCGCGCTCCAGACGCTCAGCGTCGATCACGCTCGCGAAGAAGAGAAGCGACGCCCGCTAGCGCGCTCGAACGGCTCGGTTCCGATTCACCCGCGCGCGCTGCCACGCGCCGCTGATCCGCGACGGTGACCCGCCGATGGGATCCTGGAATCGCTCCCCCGCGAAGGACGTGAGCGGAAAGGACAGCTGCGTGAGTGCGGGATCGACGCCGCTGGTTGCAGGAAATGTCAGCGTGAGCGCAGCGCTGTAGGTCGCCTTCACGCACGTGGCCTGCGCCGCCGTCGTGATGACGGGATTCGTGAGGCCGGTGGGCGGCGTGTCGCAGCTTGCGCCGGTGCCCGTCTGCGTGATGGTTCCCGAGCTCGAGCTCGCGTTCACGACCACGGTGTCGTTCGCCATGAGAGACGAGGCGACCAACGAGCCATCCGCAAGGACCACGGTTTCAATGAGGGTGTGGGCATCGGTGTCGCGATACGCGATGAACAGACGGCCCGAGTCCTGAGGTGTGCCGTTGTTCGTGAGCACCTCCTCGAACACGAATCCCTTCCAGCTCTCCGTGCCGCTCGCCGTGGTCATGGAAATGCTGGCGGGCGTCACACCGAATGCCGCTGGAAGCTCGAGATCCGATAGGGCGTTCGCGCGGAAGTTGAAGTTCGTGTCCGAGGCGCTAATCGACTTCGCCGCTACGAACAGCGAGTCGAAATGCAGAGCCAGATTCACCTTGGCAACGGGTGCCGTGCTGTCCCCGCCGCACGCGGCCGTTGCCGTGACTATCACGAGTGCCGCGGCGAGTGCCGAGCGCGAAGCGAGTTGCATGAGCGAAGTGCTCCGAGTTGATGGAGTGTAGAATCGTCGACGGCGCCCAGCGGTGAGATCCGCCTGCGACACAGGCGGCGGTAGGCTAAGCGATTTTCGTTCCGGCGGATACCAAACAGCTGTCGCGGTGACCTGCATCACGGATGTTCGAATCACGGGTGATCGCGTCGCATGCGACGATGCCCCGCCGATCCGGAAGATCGCGCGGGGCATTGTGAGGAAAATGTCCTGTGTGCTTCGACTGCCACTGCTCTTGCTAGACGGCAGCGCACATTCCGAGCGCGCTGCTGTTGCTCGAATTGTGCCTAGTGACGCCGACTCGCCGCCGCGGTCGCGTGAATCATCTGGTGTATGCGTTGCACAGCAGCACCAGTCGCCGCGTCGACCAGCCGGACTCCGTTCATGCTGGCGTTCGTGAACGCGAGATGCGTGAGTGCCGCATCCACCCCGGTCGTTGCGGGCAGCGTGATCTGCAGCGTCGTGCGAAAGCGTGCGAGGTTACAGGTGCCGAGCGTGAATGAGCCCAGGCCGGGATTCTGCAACGAAGACGACGGCGTGGCACACGTGGCTCCCACGGACGTCAGCGAGGTCGTCGCGTCGCCGGCACTCGGGCTCACAGGAATGGTATCGCCCGTGACGAGCCCCCCATCCTGCAC
>Ga0182008_10002457_pt1 | contig 11606 bp, 11 predicted proteins | sample Sormic07211129_1_FD_120482 | JGI IMG/M metagenome (GOLD analysis project Ga0182008, IMG submission 120482) | Rhizosphere microbial communities from Sorghum bicolor, Mead, Nebraska, USA - 072115-129_1 metaG | ecosystem: Host-associated > Plants > Roots > Rhizosphere | place: USA: Nebraska...
GGAGGCGGACACCATGCTGGAGGCGGCCGCGGGCACCTGCGCGGAGCTGCGGGAGGTGGCCCGGCTGTCGTCCTGCCGCGACGGTGACGTCTTCGTGGTCAAGGGCGGCAACTACGACGCCAATACCCAGGAGCTCACCACGGAGGGCCGCACCCTCTACTTCGACCCGGCCTACACCGGCTCCACGCACCACACGGTGGCCTGGAAGGTGACCCCCGGCATCAAGACGGCGGCCGAGCGCGAGGACCCGACCGGCTACGCGCGCGGCGGTCTGCTGTTCACCCCGGGCGCGCTGCCCGCGGGCACGATGGCCGGCATGGTCCAGCAGGTGTACGTCTCGCTGAAGCCGTCGGTGCCGGACGCCGACGACCACGTGCGCAACACCGCCGCGCGGCTGGACCAGCTGGCGGACGTCAACACCATGGCGGCCACCAGGACGTCGCTGCAGTTCCGCTCCGTCCGCACCGGCCTGTTCGTCGGCGCGACCTGTGTCCTGGTGCTGATCGGCGCGAGTCTGCTGGTCTCCCAGCTGGAGCAGCTGCGGGAGCGCAAGAAGCTGCTGTCGTCGCTGGTCGCCTTCGGCACCCGGCGCCGCACGCTGAGCCTGTCGGTGCTGTGGCAGACGGCGATCCCGATCGCGCTGGGCCTGCTGCTGGCCGCGGTGGTCGGGCTGACGCTGGGCGCGGTACTGCTGAAGATGGTCGAGGTCTCGGTGAGCGTGGACTGGGCGAGCGTGCTGTCGATGACGGCGATCGGCGCCGGGGTGGTCTTCGCGGTGACCCTGCTCAGCCTGCCGCCGCTGCTGCGGCTGATGCGCCCGGACGGGCTGCGCACGGAGTAGCCGGGCGGCCCGGACACCACGGCACGCGGCGGCCCCTCCCCCTGCGACGGGGAGGGGCCGCCGTCGCGTGCTCAGAGGCCGTAGCTCTGCACCACCCGCCGTACCTGCGCGAACAGCATTCCCACGTTGACGGACTTGCGGCAGACGACCACCGCGACCACGTCCTGCTGCTCGCTCATCCTCACGAACAGGTGGGTGAGGTTCTCGCTGTTGACGAGGATCTCCTGGAAGAAGTGGTTCTCGCTCTGGGTGCCGCGACGCTCCTTGAAGACGTCCTCGATCATCACCACCGTGCGCCCCTGGAACAGGTCGAGGGTCGCTCCCGCGAGCAGGTCCAGGACCTCGGGCGGGTGGTTGTCGACCGTCTCGTACGACAACAGCATGCCGGTGGACATGTCGACGACGCCCGAGGCGAGACAATCGGGGGCATCCGTACGCAAGGCTTTGACCAGGCCCATCACCTGATCGGAGAAACCGGGGGTCATACGCTTTGTCGCCATCCCTTCAGACTCCTTCTGCCGTCTTGTTCATGAGGATCGAACCGATCCGGTCCAGGGCGGGCTGGGTCGCCAGGTGCAGCCGGTCGACGTCCATGCCCTCGTCGCCGAGGACGACCATCAGGGCCGTGTCGCCGACGGCGTAGAAGGCGGCACAGCCGTGGCTTCCGTAGGTCACCGTCTGGCGCAGGGTGCCGCGGGAGGTCGCCTGGGCGGTGCGGCGGGCCAGGCCCAGGCCGGCCGCGGCGAGCGCGGCGAGGCCTTCCGGGTCGATCGAGTCGGCGGTGTCGGCCGCGATGAGCAGCCCGTCGGCCGCCGCGACCGCGGTATCGGTGATGCCGGTGACCTGCTCGCGCAAGACACGCATCTCCAGTGCCAGGGCTTCGTGATCCATTCCATCAACTCCCGTTGCTTCCTTGGGATCTGTTCATCTCGGGGTTCCGTTCCTGAGGCGGAAGAAGCCGCCCGGTCTACGCCGGGGCAGCTCGCCCGGTTCGGGCGGCTCGGGCGGGGGCGGGGCGGGGGGCGGCGGTGTCCGGTGCCGTACGCCCTCGGGCGGGGTGCGGACCGGGATGGGCGCGGGGGCCTCGGGACACTCCAGGAGGCCCTCGGCGAGCATGCGGGCGAGTTCGACGGTGACGGTGTAGACCCCGCGACCGGTGCGGAAGGCGAGGTCCCGGGCGGTGCGGCGGCCGTCGGCATGGGCCAGCAGCTCGCTGCGCAGCCCACTCAGGGGCCCGTCCGAGCCCGTTGCCGGGAGCGGCCGTTCGCGGTCCGGGTGGACGGGGTACGGCAGCGTGGCGAGGGCCGCGAGCCTGCGGTCGGCCTTCTCCAGGAGCCGGGCGGGGGGCTCGCCGACGGGGACCGGGGCGGGCGGTTCGAAGCCGGCGGCGGTGCGTTCACAGCCGTCGACCCGGCCCGCGACGACCGCGAACGCCGCGTCGTGCAGGGCCATTTCGCAGACCACCCGGAGCTGGGCGGCCCCCGTGTACCCGTGCGCGATCAGGCCGGCGACCGGCCAGCGCGCACCCCCTGCCTCCCGTACGAGCGCCGCCCACTGCTCCCCGTTCACCCGCCCGGACCGCAGCAGCAGCGCCTCGGGGCCGGGTGCGCCCGGACTCTCCACCGCGACGACGAGCCCGTTACGGAGGTGAAAGGTCCCCCCGGGCATCCCCACCACCCGCAACTGCCCCGTCGCACCCTCACGCCCACAGGAGTCCAGAGCCCGCGCCAGCAGCTCGTAGCCCGACATCACGCCCCCAGGGCCTGTCCGGGCCCGCCCCAACCAAGTCGCACATACGCCTGACGCGTAGCGCTGAGGGGGGAAGATCTATCAGTCCGGGCGCATATTCCGTCCGGGGATTTCCGACCTGTCCCCGGTTGGCGGAAGTTGAGCCGCGCGTCCGTCCAATTGGCTACGTACGAGGCTCATTTGATCGATTGGGAAGCGCTTTTCAGACGCTGTGCCCGGGGGCGTCCGCGAGGGAGTCGTCGGGGACGTCGGCGGGGAGGTAGGCGGGGATGTCGTCAGAGATGTCGGCGGCTGGAGCATCGGCGCCGGCGTCCAGGTCCTGCGTCGAGTACGCCTTCAGATAGCCCACCACCGTGTTCGTCACCGCCACCAGCGGTACGGCGACCACCGCGCCGCCGATGCCCGCGACCATGCCGCCCGCGGCGACCGTCAGGACCACCGCGAGGGGGTGGACGCGGACCGCGCGGCCGAGGATGAAGGGCTGGAGGATGTGGCCCTCGATCTGCTGGACGGCGAGCACGACGGCCAGGGTCATCAAGGCGGTGAAGACGCCCTGGGTGACGAGGGCGATCACCACGGCCAGGGCGCCGGAGGCCACCGCGCCGACGAGCGGGATGAAGGCGAACAGGAAGATGAAGACGGCCAGCGGGACGGCCATGGGGACGTCGAGGAAGTAGATGCCGATGCCGATGAAGACGGCGTCGATGAGGGCCACGAGGACCGTGCCGCGGACGTAGGCCGTGAGGGTGCGCCAGGCGGCCGGGCCGGCGCCCCCGACGGCCGGGCGGGCCGCCGCCGGGACCAGCTTCAGGCTCCACTCCCAGATCTGCCGGCCGTCGTAGAGGAGGAAGAGGGTCGAGAAGAAGGTCAGGAGGATGCCGGTGAGGGCCTCCACCACGACCTGGACGCCCTCCAGGCCGAAGGAGGTGATCTGGTCGGTGTTGGCGCCGACCGCGTCCCGCAGGTTCGTGGCGATCTGGTTGATCTGCTTGTCGGTGACGTGGAAGGGGCTCTTCAGGAGCCAGTTGCGCAGGTCGTCGATGCCGTTCTGGACCTGGTTGGAGAGGTCGTCGATGTTCTCCATGACCTGCCAGGTCACGAACCAGCCGATCATACCCAGGACGACGAAGCCGAGTATCGCGGTGAGCGCGGTGGCGGCGCCGCGCGGGACGCCGTGGCGCTTGAGGCGGGCCACCATGGGCTGGAGCAGGGCCGTGATGAGCAGGGCGACGACGAAGGCGAAGACGACGAGTTGTACGGCGCCGATGATCCGCATCAGCACCCACACCGTGCCCGCGAGCACCAGCAGGCGCCAGCCGGCCTCCGCGGCGACGCGTACGCCCCACGGGACCGCCCGGGCGGGGTCGGGGCGGGCCGGGACCTCGATGGCGCGGGTGGTCTCCGGTGCCCGGTCCTCGGGGTCCGCGCCCGCCGATGCCTTGGCGGCCGTCCGGGGCCTGAGGGCAGCGGGCGGCCTGGGGGCCGTCGGGGGCCGCTTCGGGCGGAGCGACGGGCCCGCCCCGGCCTCCTCGCGCTCCACCTCGGCGCGGCGCTCGTCCAAGCGCTCGCTGACCTCGGTCAGCCCGGCACCGAGCCGGCCGAGCCACCCTGGCACTCGCGACATGATCCGTCCTCTTCCCCCGCGTCCCCGGGTGCTGGCCACCGCTCCCACTGGAGTCGTTCGGGTCCGACCGTACACGGCGACAGCCCCTCCCCCTAAGGCGGGGAGGGGCTGTCGAGGGTTGAGAGGCGAGAGGGGGGTCTCGGCGGCCGCTCAGTACCAGTGGTTGGCGGACCAGAAGGACCAGGCCGCACACGGACTGCCGTAGCGGCTGTTCATGTAGTTGAGGCCCCACTTGATCTGGGTGGCCGGGTTGGTCTGCCAGTCGGAGCCGGCGGATGAGTACTTCGAGGCGGGCAGGGCCTGGAAGAGGCCGTAGGCGCCGGAGGAGGCGTTGACCGCGTGGTAGTTCCAGCTGGACTCGTGGTCCACGATGTTGCTGAAGCACTGGAACTGTCCGCTCGGCACCATCTGCGCGGCCATCGACTGGATCTCGGCGACGCTGTAGGCGCTCTGGATCGGGAAGTCACCGGCGCTGCGGCTGGCCTTCGCCTTGGCCTCGGCGCGCTCCTTGGCCTCCTTGGCGGCCTTCTCCGCAGCCGCCTTCTTGGCGATCGCGGTGTCGGCGGCGGCCTTGCGGGCGGCCTCCTCGGCGTCCTTCTTGGCGCTCGCGTCGGCCTGGATGGCCTGGGCGTCGGCCTGCTGCGTCAGGGACGCGGTCTGAACCTGGGCCTGCTGGCCCGTGGGTATGTCCGCGAGCAGCGTGGTGTCGGCTGCCATCGCCTCGGCGTCGTTGTTCTGCGCGACGCTGCCCGAGGCAACTCCGACGACGCTTCCGACGGCGGTGACCGCGGTGGCCGAGGCCACTGCGAATCCCCGGACCGAAATCCGGCTCACACGGTTTCCTTCCAGCATCGCCCGCTTCGGTGACCCTGGCGGACGCAATCGTGCCCCTGGCGCTGGCCTCCCCACTGAAGGGTCACGGGAGACACGGGCCCGGTGGGCAACTCCCTTGCGGGAAGTGCCGCGTGATGCTCGGGCGGCATACGACGTCGACTATGGAGTTGGTGGTGCTGCTGTGGTGCCGTACCGCTGGGGGTACAGGTGTGTCGTATGCGGGGCCTGACAGGAGTGAGACTCTGCCGTAACCGGACGCCGGGTGGCAATTCTGAGTTGCGTGTGAAAGCTCACATGTCGTTTGCCCCATGGGATTTTGGTGAACGGCATCACACGAAGGCGCCGCCCCGCTAGGCTCTGGACCTTTGCGGGACGGCGCCAACCGGGTCGCAATCTCTCAGATTTGGCCGTCTTCGAGCATTTCGGTCACAAGGGCCGCGATCTGCGACCTCTCGGACCTCGTCAGGGTCACATGCGCGAAGAGCGGATGCCCCTTCAGCTTCTCCACGACGGCGACGACACCGTCGTAGCGACCGACCCTCAGATTGTCCCGCTGGGCCACGTCATGGGTGAGAACCACCCTTGAATTGGCGCCGATTCGGGACAGAACGGTCAACAGTACGTTCCGTTCCAGGGACTGCGCCTCGTCCACGATCACGAACGCGTCGTGCAGCGAGCGGCCGCGGATGTGGGTGAGGGGCAGGACCTCCAGCATCCCGCGGGCGGTGACCTCCTCGATGACCTCGCGGCTGGTGACCGCGGAGAGCGTGTCGAAGACGGCCTGCGCCCAGGGGCTCATCTTCTCGGCCTCGGAGCCGGGGAGATAGCCGAGTTCCTGTCCGCCGACCGCGTAGAGCGGACGGAAGACCATCACCTTCTGGTGCTGGCGGCGCTCCAGGACCGCCTCCAGACCCGCGCACAGCGCGAGCGCCGACTTGCCGGTGCCGGCCCGGCCGCCCATCGAGACGATGCCGACGTCCGGGTCGAGGAGCAGATCGAGAGCGATCCGCTGCTCGGCGCTGCGGCCCTTGATGCCGAACGCCTCCCGATCGCCGCGCACCACACGGACGTTGCCGTCCGGTGTGACCCGGCCGAGCGCCTTGCCGCGCTCGGAGTGGATGGTCAGACCGGTGTGCACGGGCAGTTCGGCCGCCTCGGGGACATAGACATGTCCCTCCTCGAAGAGGACGTCCACCTGCTCTGCGGGCAGGGTCAGTTCGGACATTCCGGTCCAGCCGGAGGCGTCCGTGATGGCGAGCTCGGCGCGGTACTCCTCGGCGAGGAGACCCACGGACGAGGCCTTGATCCTGAGCGGGAGGTCCTTCGACACGACGGTGACGTCGAACCCCTCGGCCTGCAGATTGCGGGCGACCGCGAGGATGCGGGAGTCGTTGTCCCCCAGGCGGTAGCCGGTCGGCAGAACGCTGGGGTCCGAGTGGTTGAGCTCGACACGGACGGTGCCGCCGAGTTCCCCGATCGGGATGGGGGCGTCGAGACGGCCATGCTTCACCCGGAACTCGTCGAGCAGACGCAGGGCCTGCCGGGCGAAGTAGCCGAGCTCGGGATGGTGCCTTTTCGCCTCCAGCTCCGTGACCACGACGATGGGGAGCACGACCTCGTGCTCGTCGAAGCGGCTCAGGGCGTTCGGGTCGGCCAGCAGGACGCTGGTGTCGAGAACATAGGTGCGCCGGTCTGGCTTGTGGCGCTTTGTGCTGGTCACCACGGAAGGACGTACCCCCTCGGATGAGGTCGGGGAGCGACGGAGTGGAGCTGGACCGGTCGACGGCCGCCTTGCACGGGCCGAGAACCGGCCCTCCGCCTTGTCTTCCGCGCTGGAACCGCACGGTCGGGCTGGTGCAAAGGGCCTCCCGGGCGGACGGCCCCGTGCCGTCCGCTGAGATCCGACACCCGTGGTTCGGGCATCGACCTGTCTGGCTTATGCCCTCGAACATGCGCCACCATGCCGACACGTGTGACGGCGCCCTGGTGAACTCCTTGTTACTTCCGCCCCAAATTGGGTATACGCCGACCCGTCAGGGGCCTTTGCGTGTCAGCCGCCGTAACGCCGGTGTCGCGCCGCGTAGTCGCGCAGGGCGCGCAGGAAGTCGACCTTGCGGAAGGCCGGCCAGAAGACCTCGCAGAAGTAGTACTCGGAGTGCGCGGTCTGCCACAGCATGAAACCGGACAGCCGCTGCTCGCCGCTGGTGCGGATCACGAGGTCGGGGTCGGGCTGGTCGCCGGTGTAGAGGTGGCTGCCGATCAGGTCGACGCTGACGGAGTCCGCGAGGTCCTCCATCGAGACGCCCCGCTCCTGGGCGTCGAGCACCATCGACCGCACGGCGTCGGCGATCTCCTGCCGCCCCCCGTACCCGATGGCGACGTTGACGAGTATCCCGCCCACGTGGGCGGTGGCCTCCTCGGCCTCCTTGAGCGTGGTCTGCATCTGCGCGGGCAGCAGGTCCGGGGTGCCGACGTGGTGCACGCGCCAGCGTCCGTCCGCGGCGAGCGTCTTCACGACGTCCTCGATGATCCCGAGCAGCGGGCCGAGCTCCTCCTGCGGGCGGTCGAAGTTGTCCGTCGACAGCAGCCAGAGGGTGACGACCTCGACGTCCGTCTCGCTGCACCAGCCGAGGAACTCCTCGATCTTCTCCGCGCCGGCGCGGTGGCCGTGCACCGTGGTGGAGCCGGCTGCCTTCGCCCAGCGGCGGTTGCCGTCCATGATGACGCCGATGTGCTTGGGCACCTGAGCGTGGTCCAGGTGACCTTCCACCCGGCGCGCGTACAGCCTGACCAACAGGCCGCGCAGCTTGTCGCGCAGGTTCACGTGATTGTCAGCCCCTCCGTGCCTCGACGGTCCCCGCCCGCCGAAGCCTACCCCCGTGGGCCTTGGGCCGTTGCCGGGTGCGGGCCGCCGGGGCGGTCACCGGACACAGAAAACGGGCCGGTCCGTGGGGGGGGAGACGGACCGGCCCGAGGGGGGGTTTCCACCATAACCCTTCGTAAGTGATGCTGCGTACATCGGCGCGCCATGACTACTCTCCGGAATCGAACGGCGACGCGGCGATGGTCGCAAATCGACACATTCATGGCACCGCCTTGGCCGAAACACAGCCGATTTCCAAGGGATTCCTGGGGAAGAAGGGGGAACCGGCGGTTTTGGTGGAGCGTGCGACCCATTCGGCCGGATGCCGCCGGGGTCGCCCGGGCGGGTGACGCCGACCGCTAACGCCCGCTTGACGACTCCACAAGCCATGGCCGCGACGGCCCCGCAAGCCATGAACATGCAAAAAAGGCACCGCGCAGCCCCCTCCTCTGCGCGGTGCCTGCCGCGCAGCTTTGCTGGCGCGAATTACCTTGGTCTGAACTTACGTGACGCATGGGGTCTGATGCGACTCGCGGGGATAACAATGTGGAAACCGCTGCCGCTGTGACCGCGGTCACCTCGGCCGGACCGCGGGCGAGCGCCCGCCGGCCGGAACGGCGGTTCCTGGCCAACCCTGCTCGGAGGGCCGCTCGGGGCGCTCAGGGGCGCCGAGGTTTCCGTAGCTCGAAGGGGTGGCGGGTGCTGTGGGCCACGAAGGGGCCTTCGGCCTCGATCCGCTCGTGCAGGGAGCGGAGCCGGGACTCGTAGGCCTCGACCGTGAAATCCGGGACCATCCATACGACCTTGCGGAGGAAGTGGACGACGGCCGCGATGTCGTGGAACTCGACCCGTAGGCGTTCGGCTCGCAGATCGACGACGCGCAGGCCCGCCGCTTCGGCGCCCGCTCGTTCGCGCTCGGGGTCGCGGCCGGCGCTCTGCTCCGGCGGGAGGGGGCCGAGGAAGTGCTCGACGAGCTCGAAGACGCTGCGCGGGCCCACGTGTTGGGCGAGGTAGGTGCCGCCCGGCTGGAGCACCCGGGCGATCTCCGACCAGTGCGGGGTGACCGGGTGGCGGCTGCTGACCAGGTCGAAGGCGGCGTCGGCGAAGGGGAGCGGGGCGTCCTCGGGGGCGGCCACGACCACCGTGCCGTGGGGGCGCAGAAGGGCGGTGGCCTTGGCGACGTTCGGGGGCCAGTGCTCGGTCGCGGCGGTGAGCGCCGGCGTCCTCCCGGCCCGGCCGAGGGCGAAGTCGAGGACCTCCCCTCCCCCGGTCTGGATGTCCAGTGCCGCGGTGGCCCGGCCGAGGCGGTCGGCGAGGGAGACGGCGTACCCCCAAGAGGGCCGCTCCTCGCTCGCCCGCCCCTCGAACCAGGAGAAGTCCCATCCCTCCGTGGGGACGGCGACCCCCTCGGCCACGAGGTCCTCGAACGTACGGGCTTCTCGGCGGGGGTTGTCGGTGGCCATGGGGTGATCGTGGCAGGGGGCCGGCGCTGGTCGCCTCCGAATTTCGACGGGGGCAGCCGGCGCCGGTCGGACCACGGGCCGAAGGGACTCGGTCGGACTACGGGACGAGGGGCCTGACGTGCTCCGCGACGAACCGTACGAAGGCCTCGGGGTCGGGCTCGTCGGCGGTCGGCTGGAGGATCACGGTGTCCGCCCCGGCCTCCGCGAGGCGCTGGACCGCCTTCGCGACGGCGCCCGCGTCTCCGGCGACCCCGAGGTCGGGGACGGATGCGACGCCCTCGGCGGTGAGTTCGGTGCGCAGGCGGGCGGTGGCGTCGGGGCCGGTGGCGGTGAGGAGGTAGACGACGATCTCGTGGGGGTCGGCGCCGCGACCGGCCGACGCACGCCCCTCGTCGACGAGCCGGCGTGCCCTGCGGACCCCGTCGGGCGGTGTCGACGCGGTCAGCACGGTGCCGTCGGCGGCCTCTCCGGAGAGGCGGAGCGTACGGGGACCGGTGGCGCCGGCGAGGACCGGTACCGGAGTCTCGGGCGGCCAGTCGAGGGCGACGTCGTCGAGGCGGACGTAGCGGCCGGTGGTGGTGAGGCGCTCGCCGCGGAGCAGGGTGCGCAGGGCGTCGAGGTGTTCGCGCAGGAGGGTGATCGGGGACTCGACGCGTGCTCCGACCTGGCCCATCCAGTCCTGGACGCCGTGTCCCACGGCGACGATCGCCCGGCCGGGGAACATCCGGTGCAGTGCGGCGGTCTCCATGGCGGTGATGGCCGCGTTCCGCAGCGGCACGGGCAGCAGGCCCACGCCGACCTTGACCCGCTCGGTCCAGGCGAGGGCCGCGGCGGCGGTGGAGATGCCGCCCTCCCGGAAGCAGTCCTCCCACAGCCAGAGCTCGTCGAGACCGCTCTCGTCGGCGAGGCGGGCGACGGCGCGCAGTCGCTCGGGAGGCAGTTGGGGCCGGAACACAGCACCGAGTCCAGTCATGTCCCTCTTCCTACCCGCGCGGAACGGGGCCGTACAACACCTTTACGGCCGGCCGGAGACGTCGTCCAGCTCGTAGCGCAGGAGCACGACGCCGTTGCCGAAGGTGTGGCTCTCGAGGAGGCTCAGGGACTCGGCGACGAAGTCGTCGGGGAAGAGGCGTACGCCCCGGCCCACGAGCACGGGATGGACGTAGATCCGGAACTCGTCGACCAGCCGGTGGCGCAGGAAGGTGGCGGCGAGTTCCGCGCCGCCGAGGCCGATGTCCCGGCCCGGGCGGGCCTTGAGCGCCTCGACCTCCTCGGGGACGACCTCCCTGATCACGGTGGTGTTCCAGTCGGCCCTCTCCAGGGTGCGGGAGTAGACGGCCTTCGGGATGTCCCGCCAGATACGGGCGAACTCGGCGGTGACCGGGGACGCGTCGGGGTCGGCGTCGGCGGTGGGCCAGTAGGCGGCCATCAGTTCATGGGTGCGGCGGCCCTCGTGGAGGGCGCCGAGCGTTCTGACGTAGTCGTTGAAGTGCTGGTGGAGTTCCTCGTCGACCCGGTGCCAGCTGATGTCGTGGTCGGGACCCTCGAAGTAACCGTCGAGCGAGACGGACATCATCAGTACGATTTTCCGCATCTTCCCCTTCTTTCCCGTACACACGGAGGTTGCTGAGTATGGCGCGACGGTGGCGGGACGGGCGGGGAACGCTGGTCGTGCGTCCGGGGGACGGCCGGGCCGAGGTCCCGGTCCCCCTGGAGATCGCGGCCTCCTACCGGGCGCGCACCCGGGGGCTGCTGGGCCGCGACGGGGTGGACGGCGCGATGCTGCTCTCCCCCGCCAACAGCGTGCACACCTTCCGCATGCGCTTCCCGATCGACGTCGCGTACCTGGACCGCAACCTCGTCGTCATCGCCGTACGCACCATGAAGCCGGGGCGGCTCGGGCTACCCCGGGTGCGGGCCCGGCATGTGGTGGAGGCGGCGGGCGGGGCGATGCGGGGGTGGGGGCTTGAGGTCGGGGTCCGGGTGGAGGTGGGGGCGGACGGGGCGTAGGCCTCGGGGTGGCGCTGCCCATCGGCTTGCCCCAACCACGTGGTGTTCCAGTACGGATCTGCGGCGGGCCGGCGCATCGGGTCATCGTAGGGCCGGTCATAGCCTGCCGAGTGGACACCGACGGATTCGCCGTCCCCATGGGGAGTCGTGATCGCGGGGGTTTTCTTCCAGGTCGCGGCACCCCGTCGATGTCCACGATCACGCTGCCGTCGGCGGCGGGAC
>Ga0182008_10002459_pt1 | contig 11597 bp, 9 predicted proteins | sample Sormic07211129_1_FD_120482 | JGI IMG/M metagenome (GOLD analysis project Ga0182008, IMG submission 120482) | Rhizosphere microbial communities from Sorghum bicolor, Mead, Nebraska, USA - 072115-129_1 metaG | ecosystem: Host-associated > Plants > Roots > Rhizosphere | place: USA: Nebraska...
GAGCATCTGCCCCCAGGACGGCGTCGGGGGCTTCACACCGACGCCGAGGAACGACAGGGCCGCCTCGACGCTGATGTTGACCGGCACGAGGATCGCGGCATAGGTGATGACCGGCGCGGCGAGCCCGGGCAGCAGCTCCCTGCGGGCGATGCGCCAGGTGCCCCAGCCGCTGAGCCGGGCGGCGGAGACGTAGTCGAGTCCCTTCAGGGTGAGCGTCTGGGCGCGTACGACCTTGGAGATGTTGCCCCACGCGGTGAACCCGATGACGAGGGTGACCAGTACCGGCCGGGGGAAGCTCGCCGGGACGATCGCCAGCAGTGCCAACGACATGATCATCAGGGGCAGGGCGACGAAGATGTCAGTGAGCCGGCTCAACAGTTGATCAACCCATCCGGTGCCGAGCGCGGCGGCGACGCCGACGACGACCCCGAGGAAGACCTGGATGACGGTGGCCGCCAGTGCGACCCCCAGCGAGACCCGCGCCCCGTACACGAGCCGTGCGAACAGGTCACGTCCGGTCTGCGGCTCCACGCCCAGCCAGTGGTCCCCGCTGATGCCTCCGAACGAGCCGATCGGCACTCCCCCGCGCGCGGAGTCGATGAGCGAGGGGTGGTAGGTGGTCGGGTCCTGGCCCTCGATCGCCGTGAGCAGCGGGGCCGCGACGGCGACCAGGACCAGCAGCGCGACGACTACCGCCGCGACCAGGGCGGCGCGCTGCGTCCGCAGCCGCCGCCAGAACTGACGAGCCCCCGAGGCCGCCGGGACGGGCTCGGTGCCCGTCCCGGCGGCCTCGGCGGCGACAAGTGCCTCGCTCACGACGCTACTTCACCGCGACCTGCGAGATGTCCAGCACACCGGTCCAGTCGCTGATCACGACGTTCTTGATGTCCTTGCCGACCAGTCGCTTGTAGACGGGGTGGAACAGCGGCACGGTGAGCGCCTGCTCGCCGATCTTCTTGTCCAGCGCGCCCCACCGCTTGGCGGCGGCGTCAAGATCGGTCAACTTGTTGATCGCGTCAATCTCGGCATTGACCGACTTGTCATTGAGCAGGCCCGTGTTGAAGTTCGCGCCGTCCTTGACGATCTGCCGGCCGTCGAAGATCGGGGCGAGGAAGGGACCGCCGGAGGGCCAGTCGGCACCCCAGTGGGCGAGGAAGAAGCCGGGCTCGGTCTTCACGCTGTGGATGGTGTCGGAGTAGTCGTTCTCCTCCAGGCCCTGCAGCTTCACCGTGATGCCGGCCTTCTTGAGCGCGTCCTGGAGCGCGGTCGCGATCTCCGGGCTGGTCTCGAAGTCCTTGGCGTTGGAGTGGGTCAGGGTGACGGTGAGCCCGTTCGGGTAACCGGCCTCCTTCAGCAGCTCCTTGGCCTTCGCCGGGTTGCCGGTCTCGCCCGCCGGGAAGAGGTCGTAGGGCTCGTAGCCGAACGACTTCTGGTTGGGCAGGTACGTCGTCGCGGCCTCGGCGAGCGCGGAGCCGCCGGCCGCGTTGATCACGGACGAGCGGTCGACGGCGTACGAGATCGCCTGGCGCACCTTGATGTTGTTGAACGGCTTGACCGTCGGGTTGAACGCTATGTAGTTCGTGTAGCCGAAGTGGCCGGTGCCGACGCGGGAAGCGAGTTCCTTGTCGCCGGTCACCTTGGCGAGCTCGGCCGGGCCGAGGTTGGTGTCCGTCGTCACGGCGGTCGCGTCCGAACCCTGGGACGCCGACAGCCGCTGGTTGATCACGGACGAGTCGAGGCCCGACTTCACATCGACCTTGTCCGGGTACGCCTTGCGCTCGGCGTCGGTCGCGGTCGACCAGTAGGTGTTGCGCTCCAGGACGATGTGCTCGCCGTTGTTCTCGTTCTTCACGACCTTGTACGGGCCGGACGAGATCGGGTGCTCGGCGTACTTCGTGCCCGTGTCCTTGGCCTTGGGGACGGGCGTGAACTGCGTCTGCGTGGCCAGGTACGGGAACTCGCCCTCGGGCTTGTCCAGATGGAAGACGATGGTCCGGGCGTCCGGCGTCTCGATCGCCGTGAGGCCCTTCTTGTCCTTGTACGGCCCCTGGTAGTTCGCCGCGCCGACCAGCCAGTCCCGCAGGTAGGGAGCGCCGCCGGACAGTTCTGGCGCGAAGGAGCGCTCGATGCCGTACTTGATGTCGGCGGAGGTGATCGCCGTGCCGTCCTCGTACTTGAGGCCCTTCTTCAGGGTGTACGTCCACACGGTCGCGTCCTTGTTGGGACGCCCGGTGTCGGTGGCGAGGTCCGGGACCACCTTGGCGCCGGCCGCGCCGTTCTCGCGGTTGCGGGTGGTGAGCGTGCGGAAGACCAGCGACGGAACGTTTCCGCCTCCGGAGGTGTAGAGACGGGCCGGGTCGAAGTTCTCCTGGGGGTTGGAGTTCAGCACCGTCAGGGTGCCGCCCTTGTGCGGCGTGGAGTCGCCACCGGAACCCTTGGCATCGTTGTCCTTCGGCCCGCAGGCGGCGGCGCCGGCTGCCAGGACCAGGCCTACGGATGCCGCGGCCACACGGCGCGCTCTGCTGGACGGTTGACGCATCGGAATGACGACCTCTCGAATACTGAGACGGATGGACGAGGAGTGAGACGGAAGTGAACAGACGTCTGCCCCGGCGTCAGGTCGTCGAGAACCGTGACCCGAGTCACGGCGAAGGGAGAAGATCGCGACACGAACGCCTGGGGGCGGGTGTCAGCGACAGTGGATGTCGGCCACGCAGAGCGCGGTCACGCCGATGAGCGCCAGCTCGATGGCGGCGCTGTCGCAGGCGTGGGGGGTCGACATGCCCAGAAATATGTATGAACTTTCTGAGCATGTCAACGTGACCCATGCGGCGTCCGTCAACTCCCGGGGTATGGCCAGGGGTTGGGCAGACAGTGGATTCCGTCGTGGTCGAGGAACTTGGTCTGCTGCTGCATCACGGGCGCGAGCTGGCCGTTCTTGGTGCAGCTCACATGGCTGTAGCCGAGCCGGTGGCCGACTTCATGGTTGATCAACATTTGCCGGTACGCATGGATCCGATCACCGTACGTCTTCGACCCCTGCGCCCATCTGTACGCATTGATCATGACCCGCTGGGTGGACGCCGAGTCGCACGACACGTTGTCCTCGGTGGTGTCGAGTCCGGACTTGGCGCACCAGGTGGCCGTGGTTCCGGGACTGGCGAGGGTGATCACGAAGTCGGGTCTGCCGGAGGAGACGCGCTCGAAGGTGCGGGCGCCGTCGTGGGCCCAACTACGGCTGTCGTTGATCGTCTTCTGCACGGCCTCGGCGAAGAGCTTGCCGTCCAGCCCGAGCCCCTGCTCCACGTCCACCCGGTAGGTGTACTTCTGGCCCTTCCCGGGCGCCTTGTCGGTCCCGGGGACCGCGTCGAACTTCCCGGACCCCTTGAAGGTGGCGCTGAGCGGGTACTTCTCGCCCATCGCCTGGTCGTACGTCAGCGTCGCGACACCCGGCGACGAGGAGGGCGCCGACAGCGTGGCGGACTCCCGCACGTCCCGCGCCTGTCCGGTGGCCGACTGCGTTCCCACGGCGCTGTCGTCGCGGCCGTGCGTGACCTGGCCGGCGACGACGACGGCCAGCACGGTGGTGACGGCGGCGGCCGCGATCCCCGTGTACGTCCGCCCCTTCGCCCCCCTGGCCTGCGCGGGCACGCCGGTCGGCGGCGCGTCGTCCTCGTCACCGTCGGCCTCGGAGACGTACGGCTGCGAGCCGTGCCGCTCCGTAGGGTGCAGCTCAGAAAGGTGCGGCTCCGAGGGGTGCGCGAAGACGCCGTACCCGGGTGACCGTGGGGAACGGGCCGAACGGGCCGAACGAGGCGCGAAGACGTCGTCGTCCGCCTCGAAGGCGTCCAGATAGTCCTGCCGCGGCCCGCCCGGGGAGGCCTGCCGCTGCCGAGGGATACTCACCCCGGCCCCGGCGGCACCGCCCCCTCGGACACCCGGCTCACGGAACTCCCCCCAGCCACCCCCGGCTTCACGCTGCTGCGGGTGACCACCGCGGACCTGGGGAGTGCCCTGAGCAGGGGTACCGTCCCCCAGCCTCGGCATCCCATGAGCAGGGGTCCCATCGGCGAACCGCGGCACTCCACGCGCGGGCGTGCCGTCCGGGAAGCGAGGCACCCCGCGCCCGGGCGTGCCGTCGGCCGTCGGCGGCGCGGCGTACCCGCGCGGGCCTTCCACCGGCACTCCCCGTTGCCCGTACGGCGGCCCCGGCGCCCCGCGCCCGCGACCACCCGTGCCGCCCGCCTGCGGGGCCCACGAGCCGCCCTGAGGGCCCTCGGGGGGCTGTGCCGGGCCGGGCGGGGGCTGCGCGCCCGGCCCGGGCTGTGGCCCCGGCGAGGCCGGTGAAGCCTCGGGCCCGGGGGCACGCCCCTTGCGCGCGCCCTTGGCGCCTGTGTCCCCCGCTATGTTCCCCGTGTCGTCCTTCGCGGCCGCGGAGCCCCCGCGACGGCTGTGGCGTCCCACGTCGCCCCTCAGCTCCCCGCGCTCTCGGACACGGTTCCGCCCTCGCCGGCGACCCGCTCCCGACCGCCGGGGGCGCCCGCGCCCTCGGAGGCGTCCGCGCCCCGGGCAGCCGACTCACCGCCTCGGCCGTTCACGGCAGCTGTGGCAGCCGTGGCAGCCGTGGCATCGACGATCCTCGTACGAGTCCGGCCGTCCGCGACAGCCTCACCATCGGCGGCGGCCGTACGACCCCAGCCGCCCGCTGCAGCCCCCGCTGCCGCTCGGTCCGGCAACTCCCCCGTAGCGCCGAGGAGTTCCACGAACGCGCGGGCCACCGTGTCCGGGTACTCCATCATCGCCACGTGTCCCGCGTCCGGCAGGGTCAGCAGGCGGGAGTCACGGAAGGAGCGGGCCGCCTTGCGGGACATGCGGTAGCCGACGAGCTGGTCGCGGCAGCCGTAGACGAGGAGGGTGGGGGCGAGGACGCGTTCGGCCTGGCGCCACAGGTTCTGCTGGCCGCCCAGCGTGTACGCGTTGACGATCCCGCGCGCGGAACGCGTCATCGCGTCCCAGAAGTACGGCAGTTGGAGCCGCCGCTCCATCTCCTCGACCGCGTTGCGGAAACCTTCCGCAGTCACCCGCCCGGGATCGCCGTAGCAGAGCGCCGTGACCCCGCCGACCCGCTGCTCGGCCGTCCAGCCCCTGCTGTAGCGGGCGAAGAGGCCGGTGACTCCGGGCACCGCCATCAGCGCCGTGGGGACCGCGGAACGCTGGACGAGGATCTCCGGGAGCGCCGGGGACACCAGGGTCAGCGTGCGGACCAGGTCGGGACGGAGCGCCGCCACGCGCGTGGACACCGCGCCGCCCAGCGAGTTGCCGAACAGGTGCACCGGGCCGCGCCCGGCCGCGTCGAGATGGCGGATCACCGCGCGCGCGTGCCCGGTGACCGAGTAGTCGCCGTCGTCCGGCGGCGGGGAGTCGCCGAAACCCGGGAGGTCGACGGCCTCGCCGTCGACCACGCCCTCCAGCTCCTGCATCAGCGCCGACCAGTTCTGCGAGGAACCGCCGAGCCCATGGACATAGAGCGCGGGCGGCAGCCCCTCGCGCGCGGGCGGTCTCGAACGCATCGTCAGCGTGATTCCGGGCAACTCGACCTGCCTGAGCCGCTCGCCCTCGGCGACCCTGACGGGCGCCACCTTCGGGAGCACATTGGTCGCCGGTACGGACGGCAGCTCGGTCGAAGACATGCGGCAATGTTACGAGACGATCACACAGTGGTTCATGTGTTCGCGGTCACAACCGACCCGCACATCGCATAGCGTCCGGATCGGGTGTCTCCTAGGCTCGTCATGAGGGCACCCGCTGTGGTCCCTGCTTCTTCCAGGGACATTCGTAGGAAGGGAGCCCAGCCATGGCCATCGACCCCACGGATCCCGAGACGTTCGAGGACGACGACACCCGCGAGGCGCCGGAGCTCGACGTCGAGGCACCCGAGAACGACGCCGTCGAGCAGCAGGCGGACGTCGCCGGGGACCGCGACGACCCGCTGGAGGACGTGGACCCGGCCCACGGGAACGAGGCCGACCTCGTCGAACAGCACCGGGTGGTCTCGATCGACGAGGACGACTACCGCTGACGTCGCTGAGCTGGAAGGAGGCGGATCTCTGCCCGCTCCGACCCGTTTTGAAACCTTGCGCCCGGCTTTCGCCACCGTCCGGTCCGTGAAATTCTGCGCTCGCACCGCGCACAGCAGGGTTACCGAAAAGTACGATGGCCGCGCGGCGCACACCGTATGTGGACGATTTTGGGAGGCGGCGTGACAGCCATCGAGCAGACAGAGGCGGCGCGCCCGCGGGGCACGCGCCTGCCGCGCCGAGCCCGACGGAACCAGCTGCTGGGCGCCGCCCAGGAAGTCTTCGTGGCGCAGGGCTACCACTCGGCCGCGATGGACGACATCGCCGAGCGCGCCGGCGTCTCCAAGCCGGTGCTCTACCAGCACTTCCCGGGCAAGCTCGACCTGTACCTGGCCCTGCTGGACCTGCACTGCGAGTCCCTCATCCAGGCGGTACGCACCGCGCTCGCGTCGACGACCGACAACAAGCAGCGCGTGCGGGCGACCATGGACGCCTACTTCGCCTACATGGAGGACGCCGGCGGCGCGTTCCGCCTGGTCTTCGAGTCGGACTTGACGAACGAGCCGGCGGTGCGCGAGCGCGTCGACAAGGTGACGAACGAGTGCGCGGAGGCGATCCGTGACGTCATCGCCGAGGACACAGGCCTCTCGTCCGCGGAGGCGATGCTGCTGGCCTCTGGCCTCGGCGGTCTCGCCCAGGTCGTGGCCCGCTCCTGGCTGCACAGCGACCGCAGCGTCCCGCGCGACCAGGCGGTACAGCTGCTGACCTCGCTGGCCTGGCGCGGTATCGCGGGCTTCCCGCTGCACGGCACCGACCAGCACCACTGACGCGCACGCGCGCGTGGGGCCCCCATGGAGCCGCACGCGCGCGTACACCGGTGTTTGTTCCCGCCGCCTGTTCGCTCCTGGCGTGCAGGCGCGGACCGTGTACGTCCCCTCACCGGGCTAATGTGTGCTGGGTACGGCGCGTAAAGGTCGCGCACTTCACTGACCGTCGGAGGGACATAGCCGTGGAGGTCAAGATCGGCGTGCAGCACGCGCCCCGCGAGATCGTTCTGGAGAGCGGTCAGAGCGCCGAGGAGGTCGAGCGGATCGTGGCCGAGGCACTGGCCGGGAAGTCGCAGCTGCTCTCCCTCGTGGACGAGCACGGCCGCAAGGTCCTCGTCCCGGCCGAGCGCCTGGCCTACGTCGAGCTCGGCGAGCCGGCCCCGCGCAAGGTGGGCTTCGGCGCGCTGTAGGCACACAGCGGAGCAGACAGCACAGGAGGGCCCGGCGACTTCGTGTCGCCGGGCCCTCCTCGCGTTCCCGTCGCGTTCCCGTCGCGTTCCCGCTCCGCGCGCTCTCACCAAGATTTTCCCTCCACATATGGAGCACAAGTCACGCACAGAGGAGGATTGCATTCCGCAGGTCACGGGTATGACGGGCTACGACCGCGATGGGCAGTGTGGCCGTGTGGGAGGGACCCCATGTTGTTGTTCGAAGCACTCGGCTCCGCATTGCTCGGCCTGGCCCTGGCATGGGCGGCGGACCACCGTCTGGCCCACCGTCTGCCGACCCGCTCCCTGGTCCTCGCCACGGGTGCCGCCGGAGCCCTCTTCGGTGCCTTCCTGACCCACAGCGCCTTCGACCCCGGCAACTTCCTGCTGGTCCTCCTCGGCGCGACGATCGTCTCGGCGGCGTCCCTGTCACTCCTCCTGCGCCCGGCGGGAAGACTCCGCCGCCAGGCACCGGCGTAGGGCTTCAGGAGGAACCGCGCGACCAGCCCCGACCGACCGCCGGTCGCGCGACCGGCGAACCGCCCCCCACGGAGCGCTAGGCCGCCAGGCCCAGCGCAGCCATCCGCTTCGTGTGGGCCTCGGTGATCCGCGAGAACATCCGCCCGACCTCGGCGAGGTCGAACCCGTCGGCGACGCCCCCCACCAGCATCGTCGACAAGGCGTCCCGGTCGGCGACGACCCGCTGCGACTGGGACAGCGCCTCGCCCATCAGCCGCCGGGCCCACAGAGCGAGCCGCCCGCCCACCCGCGGCTCCGCGTCGATCGCGGCCCGTACCTTCTCCACGGCGAACCCCGCGTGCCCGGTGTCGTCCAGCACGGCCAGCACCAGCTCGCGCGTGTCCGTGTCGAGCCGTGCCGCGACCTCCCGGTAGAAGTCACTGGCGATCGAGTCACCGACGTACGCCTTGACCAGCCCCTCCAGCCAGTCCGACGGCGCCGTCTGACGGTGGAACCCGTCCAGCGCCGCGACGAACGGCTCCATGGCCAGCGTCGGTTCCTCGCCGATCTCCGTCAGCCGGTCCCGCAGCTTCTCGTAGTGGTGGAACTCGGCCGACGCCATCTTCGCCAGCTCCGCCTTGTCCGCCAGCGTCGGCGCCAGCTTCGCGTCCTCGGCGAGCCGCTCGAACGCGGCGAGTTCGCCGTAGGCGAGCGCACCGAGGAGGTCGACGACCGCGGCCTTGTACTGCGGGTCCGCGGAGGCCTTCGTCCAGTCCTGGGCGGCCACTCCGGTGCGCTCGGCAGGTGCGTCAGAGGTGTTGTCAGACGTCGTCATGCAGCGCACAATAGTCCGCTTGCCGAGCCTCGGAAGTCCCTGGTCAATCACTGTGACGACGACTACGTGACCAAATCGGCCACCGCATGTGCGAGATTCCGGGGTATGGTGGTAATGCGCCTGCCGACCAATCGACGGGCCGCACGTATGAGGATGCCCGGTCGGTGGCCCGATCGGCTCCGACCCGACAGCCCTCCTTGTCCGTACGGCACATTGCGTACGGCGTCCGGAGGGAGACCCCTCAGCGGTACGAGCGCTAGAGCGTCGGCAGTGGTCCCGTGCCCTACGGCCAGCCCGTAAGGCAGCCGACGTCCCCGGCACGGTCCGTCAAGACCCCCGCGCTCGCCTCGCACCGCGCACACAGAAGAGGCAGCACCCTGACTACGACGTTCAGAGATCTCGGAATCCTTCCCGAGACCGCCGAGGCCCTCGAGGCCGTCGGCATCATCAACCCCTTCCCCATCCAGGAGATGACCCTCCCCGTCGCCCTCTCCGGCACGGACGTCATCGGCCAGGCCAAGACCGGCACCGGAAAGACGCTGGGCTTCGGCCTTCCCCTCCTGGAGCGGGTCACCGTCCCCGCCGACGTGGAGGCCGGGCGCGCCAAGCCCGAGGACCTCACCGACACCCCGCAGGCGCTCGTCGTCGTCCCGACGCGCGAGCTGTGCACACAGGTCACCAACGACCTGCTGACCGCCGGCAAGGTCCGCAACGTCCGAGTGACGGCGATCTACGGCGGCCGGGCCTACGAGCCCCAGGTCGAGGCCCTCAAGAAGGGCGTCGACGTGATCGTCGGCACCCCGGGCCGGCTCCTGGACCTCGCGGGCCAGAAGAAGCTCAACCTCAAGCACGTCAAGGCGCTCGTCCTCGACGAGGCCGACGAGATGCTCGACCTGGGCTTCCTGCCCGACGTCGAGAAGATCATCGACATGCTGCCGGCCAAGCGTCAGACCATGCTGTTCTCGGCGACCATGCCGGGCGCGGTCATCGGCCTGGCCCGCCGCTACATGTCGCAGCCCACGCACATCCGCGCCACCTCGCCGGACGACGAGGGCGTGACGGTCGCGAACATCTCGCAGCACGTGTACCGCGCGCACAACATGGACAAGCCCGAGTTGGTCGCGCGCATACTGCAGGCCGACGGCCGGGGACTGGTCATGGTCTTCTGCCGCACCAAGCGCACCGCGGCCGACCTCGCCGACCAGCTCAAGCAGCGCGGCTTCGCCTCCGGCGCGGTCCACGGCGACCTCGGCCAGGGCGCCCGTGAGCAGGCGCTGCGCGCGTTCCGCAACGGCAAGGTGGACGTCCTCGTCTGCACCGACGTCGCCGCGCGCGGTATCGACGTCGAGGGCGTGACGCATGTCATCAACTACCAGTCGCCGGAAGACGAGAAGACCTACCTGCACCGCATCGGCCGCACCGGCCGCGCGGGCAACAAGGGCATCGCGGTCACCCTGGTCGACTGGGACGACATCCCGCGCTGGCAGCTGATCAACAAGGCGTTGGAGCTGAACTTCAACGACCCGCCGGAGACGTACTCCACCTCGCCGCACCTCTTCGAGGAGCTGAGCATCCCCGCGGGCACCAAGGGTGTCCTGCCGCGTGCCGAGCGCACGCGCGCGGGGCTGGACGCGGAGGAGCTGGAGGACCTGGGCGAGACCGGCGGCCGCGGTGGGCGCGGTCGTGGTGGCCGGGGCGGCGAGCGCGGTGGCCGGGACGAGTCCCGTTCCGCCGAGCGCGAGCGTCCGGCGCGTACACCGCGTCGCCGTCGCCGTACGCGCAACGGCGCACCGCTGGACGGCACGGCCACGCCCGAGGCCGCCCCGCAGGAGGTCTCCTCCGCCGAGGAGACCGCGGGCGTCCGCACCCCGCGTCGCCGTCGCCGCACCCGCAACGGAGCGGCTTCGGAGCCGGTGCCGGCCACGGCAACGGCCCCCGAGGCCGCGGAAGCCGCCGTCACCACGGCGGAGGGCCCCGCGCTCGACGCCCCCGAGACCCCGGCCAAGCCGCGCCGCCGCCGCACCCGCAAGTCGGCGGAGACGCCGGCCGTCGCGGAGACCGCCGAGGCACCGGCCGCCGTGGCCGCTACGACGGTTGTGGAGCCCGAGGCCCCCGCCGCCGAGCCGCGTCGCCGCACCCGTAAGAGCGCGTCGGCCGCCGAGACCGCCGTCGACACGGCCGAGGGGACCACCGAGTCCGCCCCGGAGCAGACGGAGACGGCCCCGCGCCGCCGTACCCGCAAGGCGACGGCAGCGGCGGAGACCGCCACCGCTCCGGCCGAGTCGGCGGAGCCGAAGCCCCGGACCCGGACCCGCAAGGCAACGGCCCCCGCGGAAGCGGCAGTCGACACAGCGGAAGCCACGGAGGCCAAGCCCCGCACGCGCACCCGCAAGGTCGCCGAGGCTGTCGCCACCGCTGCGGAGGCGGAGGCGACCGAGCCCAAGCCGCGCACCCGGACCCGCAAGGCGACGGCCGCCGCCGAGACCGCCGTCGACACGGCGGAGGCCGCGGAGGCCAAGCCGCGCCGGACCCGGAAGACGGCCGCCGTCGCGGAGATTCCCGCTCAGGCAGCCGCCGAGCCGGAGGCCAAGCCGCGCACCCGGACCCGTAAGGCGGCGGCTGCGGCAGAGGCCGCGGTCGACACCGCCGAGGGCACGGAAGCCAAGCCGCGCACCACCCGGACCCGCAAGGCAGCCACCTCCGCGACCCCGGTGGACACCACCGAGGCCGCCGAGACCAAGCCCCGCACCCGGACCCGCAAGGCGACGGCCGCCGCCGAGATCCCGGCCCAGGCCTCCGAGGAGCCCGTGGCCAAGCCTCGGACCCGCGCCCGTGAGGCCACGGCGACCGCCGAGGCCCCCGCCGACGCGGCCGAGCCCAAGCCCCGCACGCGCCGCCCCCGCAAGGCGACAGCCACCGCGGAGCCCACGGAGAGCTGACCGCTCACTCACCGAACGGCCCGGCCCACATC
>Ga0182008_10002461_pt1 | contig 11587 bp, 10 predicted proteins | sample Sormic07211129_1_FD_120482 | JGI IMG/M metagenome (GOLD analysis project Ga0182008, IMG submission 120482) | Rhizosphere microbial communities from Sorghum bicolor, Mead, Nebraska, USA - 072115-129_1 metaG | ecosystem: Host-associated > Plants > Roots > Rhizosphere | place: USA: Nebraska...
ACCTTGCGAAACGCCGGGCTGTCGCCCACCAGGCTGTCGAACTGCGCGTGCTCATCCAACTCGGCGCGCAGGCGTGCGTTGTCGCGCAGGATGTCGCGAAACTGCAGGGCTTTGGCCACGGTGATATCGAGTTCGTCGATATCGAACGGCTTGGCGATGTAGTCGTAGGCACCGTTACGCATCGACTGCACAGCGTTTTTCACCGTGCTGTAGGCAGTCATCACGATCACCGGCACCTGGGGATAGCGCGTCTTGATTTCCGCCAGCAGTGCCGGCCCGTCCATGCCCGGCATGCGCCAGTCGCTGATCACCAGGTCGATGTCTTCCTGCTCCAGCACCTTGAGCGCGTGCAGGCCGTTGCCGGCGGTAAACACCTGGATGCCATTCTGGCCCAGGGCCGACGAGAGCAAATCACAGAGTTTGGGCTCGTCGTCGACCACCAATACGTTATGCGTCATGACTGTCCTCCTCGTCTTCGCCCCGCGCCGGAATGTACAGGCTGAACGTGGCGCCGGCCTCTTTCTCACTTGTGCATTCAATGCTGGCGTCGTGACTTTCCATGATCGAATAGACCTTGGCCAGGCCCAGCCCGGTGCCGGAGGCCTTGGTGGTGACGAACGGCGTAAAGATACGCTCGATCATCTCGGCAGGAATGCCTTGGCCGCTGTCGGCAATGCTGATGACCGTATTCTCGCCGACGCTGCGGATGCCCAGGGTCAAACGCCCGCCGTCGGGCATGGCGTCGATGGCGTTGATAATCAGGTTGAGGCAGGCCTGCTTGAGTTGCCGGGCGTCGGCATACAGCGTCGCGCCCGGCGCCTGGTCGTCGATCTGCGCATCGATGTTATGGGTGGCCAGTTCCGGCGCGCAGAAACCGAGGATCTCCTCCACCAGTGCACGCGCCGGCTGTACCACGCGCAGCGGCGGGTTGGGCTTGGCGAAGTCGAGGAATTCGGTGATCAGGTCATTGATGCGGCTGACTTCGCTGATCACGTATTCAAGGTGGCGCTTGTCGCCGGCCGGCAGGTCGGCGCGGCGGTGCAGTAACTGGGTGGCGGTCTTGATGATGCCCAATGGGTTGCGGATCTCGTGAGCCAGGCCCATGGCGACTTCGCCCAGCGCGTGCAGGCGGTCGCGGCGGCGCAACTGGGCTTCGAGCTGGTGCAATTCGCCCAGGCGCTCGGTCATGTGATTGAAGGTGCTGCTCAACTGCGCCAATTCGTCGCCGCCGCTGACCTCGACGCGGTGTGCGTAATCGCCGGAGATCACCGCGCTCACGCCCTGGGACAGATCCCGCAGCGGCCGGGTCAGGCGCCGCGACACCAGCACCCCGGCGGCCAGTGACAGCGCCGAGCTGAGCAGGAAGATCAGCACGAACAGGTTGCTCTGGTTGACCAGCCCCACCAGGCTGGTGTGGCGCAGCAACCCGCTGAAAATCACGCCTTGCAACTCGCCGGCATCGTTGAAGATCGGCCAGTACAGCCCGCTGTAGTTATGGGTGAACTGCTCGCTGGGTTGGCGCGTGCTGCGCATCGCCGCCTCGACATCCTTGGGGATCCGCGAGGGGTGATCCTCGAAACGCTGGGTCGAGAAAATCTCCGAGAACCCTTCCGGGTTGGCCAGGTACAGCCGCAGGTCGAGGGAATGCACATCGGCCACGCTGGTGAGGAAGCTGCTGTCCAGGTAGGTGCCGACCAGCAGCACGTAATCCACGCCGTCCTGGGTGGTCTCGAAGGTCGAGACCACGATGCCGGTGGACACGCCGCCCACCTGCACGGTCTGCAAGACGGTGTTCCTGGCCAGGCTGATCTGTTTGACGATGTCGTCGGCGGCAGTGCTGAACACCGGTTTGTTGTCACTGACGCGAATCAGCGCGACCACATCGATGTCGGTGGCATCGGCAATGTCCGCCGTCAGCCGGTCGTGCTTGGCCGCCTGTCTGCTCGCGGGCGGGCTGGTGTAGCGCAGGAACAGCTTGGCCATGCGTGCGTTGTCGTGAAGGATATCGCCGATCTCGTCCTTGACGATCTTGGTCGACTCCTGCAGCCAGATGCGCACGTTGCTGTCGAAAATCTCCGACAGCGTGGTGGCGGCCAGCTCCGCCGCGATCATGGTGGGGATCACACTGACCAACCAGAACGCCAGCACCAGCTTGCGCTGGACACTCCAGCGCGAAATGGCAAATGGACGGGCTTTCTGGCGGGTCTTGGTGATCATCGGGATTCGCTTATTGCAGCAGCCATGGCAGGGTCGGAACGATCCGGTCGGATAAACAGTTTTACCAGCGCGAGCAGACCGTTGACCAGGCGGTTACGGTGCCGGAAGAACACCTGGTTGCCCTGGAACTTGCAGCCCAGGCGCAGCTTACTGGCATACCCGGCCTGCCCGCACTCGTACGCTGCAATTTTGTGTTGAATACAGTAGTCGACATTGGTCAGCCAACTGCGAAAGTACAGGTTGTGGTCGCGGGTGAAGGCGACGTCATGCCCGAAGAACTTGTCCACCAGCCGATGTTCGTCCCTGAGCATGAGGTTGAACGCTACCAGTTGCTCATCCACCCAGTACAGAACACACACCGCGCGCCCTTCGAGGCGTTCGAGCACGCCGGTGAAGTAGCTGGCGGGCAGGCGCTCGAACTGCAACTCGGCGCGGGTAAGCGTGGCTTCGTACAGCCTCATGACCTCGGGCAGCACATCATCGATATTGTCCCGCCACTCGACACGCGGCCCCGGCGCGCGCAGCTTGCGGCGCAGGTCCTTGCGCGTGGATTTGCCCAACGAACCGAGGTAGGCGTCCACCGAGCCATAGGGCAGCGGCAGCACGCCAGTAGGCAGGCTCGGCATACTCTGGAAACCGGCGGCGCGGCAGCTTTCGCGCCAGTGCGGGTCGTGGCTGGGGGCATCCTTGACCGCCAGCAGGCCGATGCCGAGGTCATCGGCGTCCTGTCGGGCGGCCTGCAGCAGATGCGTGAGCACCAGCGGGCGGCGCACCTGCGGTACCTCGCTGGCAAACCCGACGTCGCAGCGCTCGGCCAGCGGCGAGCCCAAGGCATACAACCCCAGCTGCAACGCCCCCGGCCACAGGCGTTGCAGGCGCGTGGTCAAGCGCTTGCCAACGCCGGACACGGTGGTGTCGAGACGGTAATGGGTAATAAAGGCCGGCGCCACGGCCACCAGCGTTCCATTGTCGTACACGGCCAGGTAGCGCCATTGGAAATCCTCGACGGCGGCGTTTTCCACGGCGACGTAATAGTCCCAATCTTCAAGCGCACCGGGAAAACAATCGTTCCAGGCACTGCGCTGCAGAGCCCGGATGGTTGCAAAGGCTTGGGTGGTGATCACGTGTTCCCCTTTTTTGGCTGAGGATCTGGTTGGGTCAGTTCGAGTGGTGAGCAGGCTTGCCACAGAGCCCGCTCAGCACACCCGTCGCGTTAACCACAACACGCCAACACATCGTCGGTCGCCCGTTCGCGGATAAAAGCGGCGCTCAGTTCGATTACCCGCCGATATTGCAGGTCGACGGTGATCATGTGATAGCAGTCGTCCAGCAGGATCTTGGTCACCGGTCCGCCCAGGTAGCGCTCGACGTAGTCGGCGTTCCAGCGGCTGGTGATGTCGTCTTCGATCGAATGCAGCACCAACGCCGGTACGTTGATCGACGGCATGCGTTTCTTCACCACGGCGTTCATCCAGTGCAACTCGCGCACCGTCACCCCTTCCATGGTCAACAACCCCGCCTCGCTGCTTTCACCCTCCTTCATCTGCCGCTCGACGATTGCCCGTAACCGTTGGTTCTTGATGCCGTAGGGCGGCTTTTCAGTAAACCGGAACAGGCGCACGCCGAACGGGATGCGGATCAGCAACGGCGTGATGAACGCCATTTTGCTGATGCTCCAGCCGTCGTACTTAAGGGTGGTGGAATACATCAGCAGCCCGGCGACCTGGCCCGGATGCTCCGAAGCCAGGTACATCGACATCACCGCGCCCATGGACAAGCCACCGACGAACACTTGCCCATGCCGCTGGCGCACCTGCACGAAGGTCTTGCGCACGCCTTCGTACCAGTCGCGCCAGCCGGTGGCCTGCAAGTCGCTGTTGCCGCCGCAGTGTCCGGCCAGGGTCGGTACGTACACCGTGCACGTACCGTCCCTGGCCAGGCCCTTGGCGACCTGGCGCAATTCATTCGGGGTGCCGGTCAGGCCGTGGATCAACAGGACCCCGACCGGACCGTTGCCGAGCACGAAACCGGCATCACCTTCACCGAGGTCGAACCCGTGACTGTTCACCGCTTGGTCGCCCGTACCAGCAGTTGTTCCAGCAGCTTGAGGCCCAGTTCGATTTCCGGGTAGCTGATTTCCAGGGACGGCGCCAGGGTGATCACGTTTTTGTAGTAACCGCCCACGTCGAGGATCAAGCCGAGTTTCTGCCCGTCGACCACCATATCGCCCTTCATGCCTTCCTCGACCATGTAGTCCAGGGTCGCCTTGTCCGGGGTGAAACCGTCCGGGCCGCAGATTTCGCAGCGTAGGGCCAGGCCCAGGCCGTCCACGTCGCCGATGATCGGGAAACGCTTCTGCAAATCCTGCAAACCTTCAAGGAAGAACTTGCCCTTGGCCATGACCATCGCGCCGTAGTCGACTTCGTTGGTCATCTTGAACATTTCCAGACCCACCGCCGTGCCCAGCGGGTTGGAGGCGAAGGTGGAGTGGGTCGAGCCTGGCGGGAAGATCTTCGGGTTGATCAACTCTTCGCGAGCCCAGATGCCGCCCAGGGGGTTGAGCCCGTTGGTCAGCGCCTTGCCGAACACGATCACATCCGGCTGCACGTCGAAGTGTTCGATCGACCACAGCTTGCCGGTGCGGTAGAAGCCCATTTGGATTTCATCGGACACCAGCAGAATGCCGTGCTGATCCAGTACCTGCTTGAGTTCGCGGTAAAAGTTCATCGGCGGGATCACATAACCGCCGGTGCCCTGGATCGGCTCGACGTAGAACGCAGCGTATTCGCTCTGGCCGACTTTCGGGTCCCACACGCCGTTGTATTCGGTCTCGAACAGCCGCGCGAATTGCTGCACGCAGTGGCTGCCATATTCTTCCTTGGTCATGCCCTTGGGGCCGCGGAAGTGGTAAGGGAACGGGATGAACTGCGCACGCTCGCCGAAGTGGCCATAGCGGCGACGGTAGCGGTAGCTGGAAGTGATCGACGAGGCGCCGAGGGTGCGCCCGTGATAGCCGCCTTCGAAGGCGAACATCAAACTCTTGCCGTTGGTGGCGTTACGCACCACCTTCAGGGAGTCTTCAATCGATTGCGAACCGCCGACGTTGAAGTGCACGCGGCCGTCGAGGCCGAATTTGTTCTTGGCGTCGACGGCGATCATTTCCGACAACTCGATCTTGCCCTTGTGCAGGTACTGGCTGGCGATCTGCGGCAGGGTATCGATCTGCTGTTTCAGCGCATTGTTCAGGCGCGGGTTGGCGTAGCCGAAGTTGACCGCCGAGTACCACATTTGCAGGTCGAGGTAGGCCTGGTCTTCGGTGTCCCACACGTAGGAACCTTCACAGCGGCTGAAAATGCGCGGCGGCTCGATGTAATGGACGGTATCGCCGTAGGAGCAGTACTTGGCCTCTTTGTCCAGAAGCACCTGGTCTTCGGCGGTTGCGATGCGGATATCAGACATGATGGAAGAGTTCCTGGGAGTCAGTAGCAAAGGAGGAGGTATTGGCGGCAATGCTCTGCGGGAGCCGCGCCAGCAATGCCGTCACTTCGGCAAAGGTGTCGAAGCGCGCATGGGGGATGGCGTTAGCGACGCAGTACTCGGCAAGGCTGCCCTTGGCGAACACGAAGTCAGCGGTGGAGGCCACGCACATGTCGGACTTGCCGTCGCCGATCACCAGCACCCGCTTGTTGCGCGGGGTGGATTTGCACTTGCAGTTGCCGGACGCGGCGCGGCAGGCATCGCTTGAATAGGGAAAATCGATGCGCCAGCTGTTCTGGTCGACCTGGCGCAGGCGGTTGGCGAGGATCGGCAGCAAGGTCACATAGTTGCGCGACAGAATCCGCGCGATGCCTTGCTCGATGCCGTCGCTGACCACTTCCAGACTCGCCCCCAGGCCGAGTACGTGATCGACGAAATCCGGAAAATCCGGGTCGATCTCGACGCTGTCGAAGTACGCCAGCAATTCGCTGGGCGTGGCCTTGATCAGCGCCAGTTGGCGGCTCAGGCATTCGCGTGAACCGATATGCCCGTCCAGCCATTGCTGCTCGATGGTTTCCCACTCGGGGCCGGCGAAGCGTTGGAGGACGTTGTCGATGACATCGGTGGGCGTGATGGTCCCGTCGAAGTCACACACGATATGCCAGTCAATCATCTGCGTTTACCTTGAAGAGGGCGCGCTGCATGCGCTTGCCCAAGGGGTAGAGCAGAGACTGTGCCAAGTGGCCATCACCCCGTGCAGCCGGGGCTTTGCTCGGGGTGCGGGGCTCATATGTGTCGTGACAGCTACAATTTTTGTAGCTTGCTACAAACAACATGAGTGCTTGCACGGCCACCGTGCTTTGCGCGTTCATGCGCGGGTATTCAATCAAGGAACAGTGACCATGTTGAGGATCACCTGCGCGGCACTCGCCGGTTTGCTTGGCCTGTGGGGCGTTTCCAATACCGCGTTGGCCGACGGCATCAGGGGTGAACTCGGCGCCGGCCTGAGTTATCAGCCCCACGACCCGACCGGCAGCCGCTACGAAACGCGGCCCGTGCCCTATGTGGATCTGGACTGGGGCAATGTCAGCCTGAGCACCGACGACGGCCTGACCTGGAGCGCGTTGGACACCCACGGTTTCAGCGCCGGGCCGTATATCAATTACCTGCAGGGGCGTACGTCCAACGGCTCGCTGCAGGGGTTGCGCAACGTGTCGGACATGGCCGAGGTCGGGGGCTTCGTGCAATACGCACCGGCTGACTTCTGGCGGGTTTACGCGCAGTTGGGCCAGGCCGTCGGCGGCGGCCACTCCCAGAGCGGCACATTGGGCAAGCTGGGTGGCGAACTGGGCTACCCGCTGGGCGGCGGGATCATCGGCAGCAGCGGCCTGGTGGCGCATTTTGCCGACGCGCGCCAAGCCAATACGTTTTTCGGCGTGGACGACCACGAGGCCGCCGCCACCGGTTTTCGCCCGTATAACGCCAGCGGCGGTTTCCAGAATGTAACGCTGACCCAGAGCTTTGAATTTCCCCTGGCGCCTCACTGGTCGCTGTTGACCAGCGCCAGCTGGGTGCACCTGGCGGGTTCGGCGGCGAACAGCAGCATCGTCAAGCAGACTGGCGATGTGAACCAGGGTCAGGTGCAAACGGCGATCAGCTACAAGTTCGATTGATCCACTGTGGGAGGGGCTTGCCCCTCCCACCCATGAACATCGGGGGGCCAAGCCCCTCGACCATCAGTTCTCTTCGCCTTCGGCCAGCAGGGCGATGCCACCGATGATCACTGCAACCCCCACCCAGTGCAGCGGGCTGATATGTTCCCCCAGCCCCAGCCACGACCCCAGCAGAACCACCACGAACACCAGTGAACTCAGGGGAAAGGCCAGTGACAAACTGCTGCGCCGCAGGATCAGCATCCACACGAAAAACGCGCCGATGTAGCAGGCAATCGCCGCCAGGATGCCGGGGTTATGCGCGACTTCCACCAGCCACTGCCAATTGAAATCCATCTGCCCCAACTGATCGCCGGCGATCTTGGTAAACAGCTGGCCGGCACTCTCGGTGCAGATCAATAAGGCCCACAGCACCACCGTGCCCAGGCGTTCGTGCAGCCAACCGGCATTGACGTTTTGCGTACTCATGCCTGCCCTCCTCCAATCGCCACCAACATCACCCCTAATGTGATCACCAACGTGCCCAGCCAGCGCCGGCGGCTGACGGTTTCCCCCAGCACCAGCTTGCCCGCCAGTACCACGCCGCAGTACGCCAGCGCCGCCGCCGGAAACAGCAGGCTCAGCGGCGCGCGGGACAAGGCTTCGAGCCAGACGAAAAACTCGATCACATAGGCGCCGATTCCCGCCCACAACAGCGGCGCATTGAACACCTGGCCCCAGAACGCATTCAGGCGAAAATCGCCTTCCAGTTCGGGCAAACGGTCCAGGCCCATCTTGAAACACAGCTGGCCGATCACATCGAGCACGATGGAAAACGCCACCAGCACCACCACGGTCAGGCTCACGGGAACAATTCCTCGAACAGGTCGATCAGGGCCGCATTGGTGGCGGCATTGCGCTGCAGATCCTCAGGGCTCCAGCGCTCGGCGGGAGGCTGGTCGGACTTGGCCTCCCAACGCTTGAATGCGTTGCTGAACGCCGGCGTGGCGAACTCGCCGCAGACGTCGATGCCGATGATGCGTTTGCGTGCGGCCAAGGCGCGCAGGGCCTGCAGCAAGTGGGTCAGGCGCATGCCGCCCTGGTCCCAGTTGGTGGCTGCGTCTTCGCTGGCCAGCACGTCTTTATCCACTGTGATCCAGACCGCGTCGGTGGGCAGGCTGCTGATCATCTGTTCGAGAAATGCAGTCCAATCCAGCTCGGCCAGGTTGCGCCAATACAAGTGATCTTCGCGCTGCTGATGCCCGGCGCCATCGCCGATCCGCCCCCATACTTTCGACGGCGCATGCTGCCAGGGAAACAGCTGCAACTGCCCGCGCTTGAGCGCAGCGAGGTTGCCGCCGCGCAGTTGCGGGTTATGCAGGTCATCGCTGCACGGGCCGAGGGTGACAATGCGTTTGATCGCCGGCATCTTCAACGCGCGGTTGACCCATGACCCGCAGTGGCGCTTGGGCGCCAGGCGCACCCAGTCGGGGTGATTGTCAAAGTGGATCAGGCTGACCGGCTCTTTCAAGTCAGCCAGGAACGCCGGCGTGAGGTGGTGGTAATCGCCGGAGCCGACAAACAGGATCTCCGGCCGCGCGTCCGTGGGCCGCGGCCGCCGGGCCAGGCGTTCGACGAAGCGCTTCCAGGTCTTTTCGGTAGACCAGAGGCGCAGCTTCGGGCCCAGGTCCAGCAGATCGATACGCGTCGCCTGTCCGCTGGCCAACCGCCGGGCAATCGGCGCCTGCGCGGTGAGGCTGTGGTCTAGATCGAGAATATTCACGGCAGTGTTCCCCTAAGGCTTTAGGGGGTCAATGCAAGGCGCGGGCCAGCACCTACCCCAAGCACACTGCCAAACCCTGGGGGAGAGGGCTTGCCCTCGCTAGGTGGTTGGGGCGCTACAGGCGCTGACAGACACTCAGCCATCGAATCGTCGCAGCGCCCCTCCCACCTTTGGTATGGGGTTCTAGTTTTTGGCCTCGTTGATGATCTGGCGAATCGCCCCCACAAAGGCTTCGGCCGGCTGACCACCGCTCACGGCGTACTGGTCGTTGAACACGATGGTCGGCACCGAACTCACGCCACGGGAAATCCACAGCTGCTCCTGCTCGCGCACGTCGGCGGCGTATTCGTCGCTGGCGAGAATCGCGGCCGCGCGCTGGATATCCAGGCCGACGCTTTCGGCGGTGATCGCCAGGGTGGCGTGGTCGGAGGGGTTCTGCTGGTCGGTGAAGTAAGCCTTGAACAACGCTTCCTTGAGGTTGTACTGCAAGCCTTCAAGGCCGGCCCAATGCAGCAGGCGATGCGCATCGAACGTGTTGTAGATGCGGCTCTGGCCGTCGGTGCGAAAGGCAAAGCCCAACGCCGCGCCCAGATCGCGGATGCGCGCGCGGTTGGCCTGGGACTCTTCGGCGCTGGAGCCGTATTTCTCGGTGATGTGTTCGACGATGTTCTGCCCTTCGGCCGGCATGTTCGGGTTGAGTTCGAACGGCTGGAAGTGGATCTCGGCCTGTACCTCGGCGCCCAGTTGGTCCAGGGCGTCGGTCAGGCCGCGCAGGCCGATGATGCACCAGGGGCAGGACACATCGCTGACGAAATCGATTTTCAGGGGGGTACTCATGTTAGGCAACCTCGCAGGCCATATGCGCCACAAAGGTTGCACCATACACCAATGTCACAACACCTTCGAAGGTGCCACCGGCTCGATGCGTGCCCAGTGCGCGGCATCCTCGCGATGGGCTTGCAGGTACGGCAGCACCGCCATCAGCAGCGGCGCCTTGAACGCTTCCTGGAACCGGTGGGCCATGCCCGGAATCAGCTTTAACTGGCTGCCCTGGATATGCGCCGCCAGATGCACGCCGTGCATCACCGGCAGCAACGGGTCGGCGGTGCCGTGGACCACCAGCGTCGGCACGCGCAGCTGGTTGAGCAACGGCACGCGGCTGGGTTCGGCGAGAATCGCCATGATCTGGCGCTTCACGCCTTCGGGGTTGAACGCACGATCGTAGGACAGCGCCGCCTGGTGCAGCAGGGCCTGGCGGTCGTCCTTGATGTTCGGGCTGCCCAGCGCCGCGAGCAGGTCGGCCTGCTGTTCCAGGGCCACTTCGCGGTTGGGCGCACTGCGCCGCGACAACAACTGCACCAACGCCGCGTTCGGCGCCGGCAGCCCTTCGGCGCCGGAGCTGGTCATGACCAGGGTCAGGCTCTCGACCCGCTGCGGCGCCATGGCAGCCAGGTGCTGGGCGATCATGCCGCCCATGCTTGCGCCCAACACATGAAATTGCTGGATCTGCAAAGCATCCATCAGGCCCAGGGCGTCATCGGCCATATCGGTCAGGGTGTAGGGCGCCGCCACCGGCAGGCCGAGCTTGTAGCGCAATACTTCAAAGGTCAGATTGGCGCTGGCCGGGGTCTGGCGCCAGGTGGACAGCCCGACGTCGCGGTTGTCGTAGCGGATCACCCGAAAGCCCTGCTGACACAGGGCGACCACCACTTCATCCGGCCAGTGGATCAACTGCCCGCCCAGGCCCATCACCAGCAGCAAGGCCGGGTCGGACGCGCGACCGATGCTCTGGTAGGCGAGGCTCACCTGATCCAGGTCGACCGTTTGGGTCGGGACATTGATATCGCAACGAGAGGCCGCAAAAGACGGCAGGCCGAACAGGAAGGCGGCCAGTAACAGCAACACACGCATGAAAAACACCAAAACGCAGAACCCCAGTAGAGCGCGAGTCTGATGAAGTTTGTTCAAGCGCGCTGCCACAGTTCGATGACAGTTTGATGAAGAGTGCCCGATGGTCACGGTCGACAGGTTCTGCAACATGAGCCAAACTCACGCCATTGTACGCCGTCACAAATTATCTTCATGGAGAGCCCGTGCTCGAGATCCGTCACCTCAAGACCCTGCACGCCTTGCGCGAAGCCGACAGCCTGGTGGAAGCCGCCGAGCGCCTGCACCTGACGCAATCGGCGCTGTCCCATCAGTTCAAGGAGCTGGAGGAACGCCTGGGCATGCCGCTGTTCGTGCGCAAGACCAAGCCGCTGCGCTTCACCAGCGCCGGCCTGCGCCTGTTGCAATTGGCCGATGCCACCCTGCCCTTGCTGCGCGGCGCCGAGCGCGATATCGCGCGCCTGGCCGGCGGCACCGCCGGGCGGTTGCACATGGCAATCGAATGCCACAGTTGCTTCCAGTGGCTGATGCCGACCATCGACCAGTTCCGCGACGCCTGGCCGGAAGTCGA
>Ga0182008_10002463_pt1 | contig 11586 bp, 14 predicted proteins | sample Sormic07211129_1_FD_120482 | JGI IMG/M metagenome (GOLD analysis project Ga0182008, IMG submission 120482) | Rhizosphere microbial communities from Sorghum bicolor, Mead, Nebraska, USA - 072115-129_1 metaG | ecosystem: Host-associated > Plants > Roots > Rhizosphere | place: USA: Nebraska...
CGGCGTTCCGGCATTGTTATAGAGGTACAGGTAGTAGAAGGTGTCCGCTGCCAGGCTCCCGCTGGCGATACTGATATTGAGTGTGTTTGCGACTTCAAGCGGCCGACCAAGCGCCGGGATGTATGCGGCTCCCGGCGAAATGCTGAGCTGGGTGCCGGAAACCCAAGTGAAATTCAGCCCCTCGATGTAGCCTTTCGACACTCCCCCCTGTGCGACCGTGAGAGCCTTGGTTACGGCATTGAGTTCGGTGATGTCGTTGTTGACGCCACTCTTCGCCGCTCCCAACCCAGTGCGCGCTGTGGCTTGGTCAGTTCCACCCGTCCCGCCTTTTGTGACCGGCAGGGTTTCATAATTGCCAGTAGTGCCCAGCGAGGCCATTTTCGCGCCGTAGGTGTTCACCCAGTCGCGCACCTGGTCAGCCAGGACCTTCTGGTAACCCTGAATCGGTGCGATCGCGTAGCTCGCGCCAGATGCAGTTGTTCCCAAATACGGCGGGATGATCGAAATTACGGTATCGCTCGCAACGTTGCCGAGTTCGTACTGCCGGCCATCTGGACCGATGAATGCGTCACCGATTCGAGTGTTTGCAGCGAAAGCAGTATTCACACCCGTGACGGTGTTTGAATTTTGGGCGACAGAAACCGTACCCAATCTGTGCCAGGGCATAGTTGAATCCTATTTAAGTTTGATTAGGCGACCTGTTTTGCGAAGACCGCAGGCAGGAAAAAGGCGAAGGGGTTATTGGCTGCCACAGTTACGGCATAGAGCGTTCCGGTGGAGAAATCCCAAGTGCAGTAAAGCTGCCTTGGGATCGTCCCGCCAGAAACCATGGGCATTCCGAAGTTATTGATGAGCATGAATTCATTTTGGGGAAAGCTGAACGGCACCGAATAATAATTTCGGTACAGGCCCTGAGCATCTTGATCCGACTTAATGTATGTCCAGCTTTGGAAAGCTCGCGTAAATGTGGCGTTAGGCGTTCCGGAGTCGAACAGCATTTTTCCGGCCCCGTCCCAAAGTCGCATGCCGTATTGGGCGACAGCTTGTGCCGCGAACGCTCCCACAAAATAACGCCCGTTTGGCTGAGCAGTTGCGCTGTTGTAAGTCCGAACATAGAAACCAGTCCAGTTTCCGGCTGATCCTATCAACCGCATATTGCTCAGACCTGCAATCAAAGCGCTGTTGTCCGGCCGAACAAACACCAGCGGCGGCTCTTGTGACGTCACTGGACTCGCGAAGTAAGTTGTAGAGCCCATACCGCCTTCTTCAGTCGGCGCATATCTCCCGCTGGCAATGACCATCAACCGGGCAAACTCCGAATCAATGGTCACCACATTGCTGTTGTTTGTGAATTGAAGGCCGTATCCCGCCATCAGTTAAACCTCATCACGATTAGTCTCATCGTTCCTGAAGCGATCGTACTGGCGTACCCCCGCGTGTGGTTGTAGACCCTTGCCACGTTGTCGACGAGTTCGGTTTCGAACTGCCGTTGCTGATCGGTGTAAGGGCCGATGGGAACAACAATGGCCACGCCATTGCCCGGCCCTACGCCAGGCACAGAAAAGTCCTGATTGGTCTTCGCGGCATTACTGAAAGTCACCAGCGTTGAGAGCACCACCCGGATGGTGAAGGAACTCTCATCAACTTGAAGCGTGCCATCAGCGCCCCAGATCCGCATTCCATGTGCCATTGATCACCCCAAGTAGCCGAGACGAACGCGCAACACGTTGTTCGCGTCGTAGACAGAGACGTTCAGCGAGTTGATCACCAGCCGCCCCTGGCCGGGCACGATGCCGTTGATCTCAAGCGTTCCGTCTTTATTGAGAATCCAGCCTTGTTGGCCGGCGATGTAGTTGGTCGAGCTGATGTAGCTGCCAATCTTGGCGTTGGTGATCGTGCCGTCGAGGATGAACGCGGACTGCAAAAAAGCTTGGCCGTTTTGAACCGCAAACGGCACGGACAAATTGCCGTTTATCCCATTTACGATTGCAAAACGATCAGCGCTCACCAAGAACTGGCTTTGCAGTCCGGCGCCGGTGTTCTCGATACCCAGGCCGATACCGGCAGCGACGTATTGCCCCTGTGCGTTGACCTGCATCTTCACCGACCACATTGTCGTCAGCTTCCCTGCGGTATCCGCATATGCAGTCGAAGTCTGCTGAATCTGTGCGGTGTTTTGCCCAACAGAAACCGACAACTGATCAATCTTCCTCGCCGTCGCAGAGTTCGTAGTTGCCACCACCTGTTCCAGCTCGGTGATGTTGGCTTCGTTATCAGCAATTTTGGCGTCGAACGTAGTCAGCCGCTGAGCGGTCGCCTCAGTTTCCGAAGCTCGAACCTTGCTTTCGGACGCGATTGCGGCCGTGCTGGTCCAGCCTTTCATTGCATCGGCCAGTTCGCCCTCCCCATCATCATCACGATAGGAAGCGCGTAGTGCCTGAAATGCCGTAGCCTGCGCGGTGACCACGCCGTCGAGTTCAGTAATTTCGGCAGTGTTGGTGGCAACCTGCTGGGCAAGCCCATTGGCAGATTCCACGGTCTGGCCCACATCGAGCCAATAGAGCGGATTGGGTGGCGGGGTGTTCGCTGGTACCGGGCCAGTGGCTTGATAGATCCGTTTGCCCTGCACCACCAGATCGTACTCTTCGTAGGTATCGTCCGGGTTGTAACCCTTCAATCCATCGAGCGCATCGATCTGCGCCTGCAACCCCGGGATTTTATCGATCTCGTCGAGGAAGTCCTGCCCCAACTCCGTCCGCCCGATCTCGCCGGCGATCATTTCCAAAATCGCCGCCGCGTCCGAACTCGACTGCCCTTGAACTCCGGTGCCGATTGGAAACCACGGACCGATGTTGCCGATCTTGTCGACGATCCGCCCCCAGAAATAGAACGTTACGCCAGCGCGAAGGCCAAGCAGCGAGAAGTCGCTCTGCGGATACGCCAGATCGGTCAGCTTTGTGGCTGCCTCCAGCACCGTCGTCGGGCCGTACCAGATTTCGGTACGCTGGCTGTCCTCGGCACCCGGTGGGAAGCCCCATTTCAGGTAGATGCCGAACAACAGCGGCGTGGCCGTCAGATAGCTCAGTGCCGGCGGTAGTCCCTGCTTACCCTTCAGGTTGGTCAGGATCGAGTTGCGCCATTGAGACGAAATGTCGAACGCACTCACCGCGCGGACCCGCGCCACGTAAGCACCGGCGTAGATGCCGACCACGTCGACGTTGGTCATGCCGGTGCGCTGCAGCTTGATCCAGTTGCCGCTGTCCTTGCGCCACTCCACGTCATAGCCGACGGCGCCGTCCACAGCAGGCCAACTGATGGTCATGGTGGCCACGGCCAAACCCTGCACCACCGACGACGTCGACGTGAGGGACACGCTTGCCGGCGCCGGAACCACGGTGATCGGGATCACGCTGATCGGCCGTTCTTCCAGACGAGCGCCGGTGTCGATGTGCGCGAACTTGCTCGGCTCGAACTGCAGCGCGCTGATCTCGAAGTCGCCCTCGGTGGTGCGCTTGGTGCGCAGCACGCGGTACAGCGGGATCGCCAAATCGTCAGCGTCGAGCGCCCATTGCAGTTGCGCGACTGGTGGCTCGCTGTAGGCGACGGTCACGGTCACGGCACGGCCGTTGACGCTCTGCACGGTGCGCCCTTCGGCGCGGCCGCCCGGCAGGTTGATGATCAACCGATCACCCGCCTTGGCCTGGGTATCGCGATCGAGCGTGATCACCTTGCCTGCCGCCGCCGATATCCGCCCGCCGACCTCCCGGCCCGCCAGCAGCGAATCCGCCACCGGGATGATGTGGCCCGGCAGCGGAATCACGCCCTCCATGCCGGTCTTGAACGACACGGTGCGGTCTTGGTTGTTGCTCAAAATCGCCCACTTGCCGCGGCGCTGGGCCTCGGAGGCTCGGGTGCAGCCAATGGCGCTCAGCTCGGTTGGCCGGTCGCCGTAGCGGCGCTGCAGATCCAGATCCGCGAACGGAATCACGTCGGTGTCGTAATTGTTCGCTGGGTTGTCGTAGCTGACCAGCGCCCGGGTGTACCGGGTTTTCGCCGAGGCACTGCCGTAGGAGAATTTGCCGTCGATCACGTTGGCCCGGGTGAACACGTAGTCGAAGTCCTGCGCACGCGGCATGTCCGCCTGCATCACCAACTGGCCTTGCGCCCAATACGTCATGCCCCGGTAAATCGCCGAGATATCGCGCAGCAGCGACCAGGCGTCAGCCTTGCCCTGCAGGTTCATGTCGCAGAGGAAGCGCGGTTCGGTACCTCCCAGACCGTTCGGCACCAACTGGTCGCAGTACTGGGCAATCCGGTACAGCTCCCACTTATCGACCATGAACGGCTTGATGCGCTTGCCCAGGCCGAAACGGCCTTCGGTGCAGATGCCGTAGGTAATCCACGCCGGGTTATTGGTCCAGGCCGATTTCATCGAGCCGTCCCACGTCCCGGTGTAGGTGCGTTGAATCGGATCGTAGTTGCTCGGCACCATCCAGCGCCGGGCCTTGCACTTCACGGTGACCGCCGGGATGTTAGTGAACTGCTCGGCGTCGAACTCGATGTAGAGCAGCGCGGTGTTTGGGTACCGCAGCTTGGCGTCGATGACTTCGGTGTAGCCGGCCACCAGCATGGTGTCGGCGACCTTGTTGCTGTTCTGGTTCGGCGTCAGGCGTCGCACGCGTATCTGCCAGCCCGTGGTGGCGGTCGGCAGGTCAATCCGGCGGGAGCGTTCGTAGCGTGTGGTGGACTTGCCGTCGACAGCGTCCACCAGCACCTGCTGATACGCGCCGCCGTCGGTGGCCACGTCGATGGCGTACTCGATCCGGTAACCGCCGACATTGCCTTCATCGTCCGACAGTTGTAGCGCAGGCCAAGCCAAACGCATGCGCACCGCCGACAACTGGATATTGCTGATCGAGCGAACCCACGGCGAATCGCTGCGTAGCTCGATGTTCAGCGAGGTTTCGTTCTCCACGGACGGGATGCCCGGGATGTAGGTCTGATCCACTGAGCCCGGGCGCCAGTCCCACTTCACACCGGGGAAGTTGTAGTTGCCGCTGGCATCGCGGATCGGCGTGTTGTCCAGGTAAATGTCGTATTCGGTTGGTACCGCGTCGAACTCGCCCTCGCCCACGGCGATCAGCAATTTCGCAAGGTTGGTCGAGCGCAGGCTGTCGCTGGCTTCGACCGGCGACTTCGGCTTGCTACTACCGCCCTTCTCGCCTTGGATCTCGATCTGTTGCGCTGCGCCCATGCTTTCCTCCAGGCATAAAAAACCGCCTCGCGGGCGGTTGGTGTATTGCTGTCCTGCTTACGCTTTGTCTTCGGCCAGGATCGAGGCCGAGATAATCATCCCGCCCCACCGGCGCTCGCCAATGCAGATCGGTACCGGGTTGCCGCTTGCCGTGGTGTTCTTGGCACTGCCGAATGCGTAGGACGGGGCGTTTTCGGGGGAGGCGCTTTTTGAGAGCCCCTTCGCTTGCGGGCTGAGCATTTGGATCACGCCGCCTGCGGTCGAGGCGATACCACCAGCGATCAATGCTGCACCCTGAGCTGTTGTTGAACCGTAGGCGAAAAAGCCAACGGCGATCAGCACGATGCCCAACACGGTTTGCATCAATCCGGCGCGCTTGCTGCCCGATACGACCGGGACGATTCGGATCTCCCTTGTGCCACCCACATCAAAAGCCTCAACCGCTTCGTTCTTCCGATTTCGAAAGATGGCGAATCGCATGCCGAGCCGATCAAGTCGGCGGATCTCATTTTCGAAGCCATCCAGCGTCACCTTAAGCGCCTTGAAGGCCTCCCATACCCGCTTGCTGTCCACCTGGCGACGATGTACTCGTCCAAACTTTTTGGCCAGTGAGCCAGATAGAAGGATCGTGGTCATTGGATTGTAAGCAGCTGCAACGTCAGCCATGTTCTTCTCCGGGCACAAAAAAGCCCGCTGATGCGGGCTTGGGAGTGCATTTAAATTGCCGTGGGGGATATATCAAAATTGTCGCCCGAAAGCGTGATACGACGCCTGACCGTCTCACCGGTTTTCACATCAACCTCGCGCTCAACCAAGCCCCAGCCACCGCATGCGGCGCTCGGCTTAATTCCAAGGATATGTTTTCCGGCTTTTACTCCAAACCGAGCTACCTCGCCTGAGGCGAATTCAGCTGCCAGGGTTCCATCAATGTACAGCCTGTAATTACAGCCAGATCCATATAGACCGCTGTCACGCGTGACGAGCAACTGCGACTCCGACTTGGCACTGAACGCATACAGGCGGTTACTCGGAACCGGATCAGCTTTATTCGCCGGCACCGGCGAAGTAGCACACCCCGCCAACAGCGCTACCGCCAACGCCCCTATCAAAATCCGCATATTTACTCCTTGTGGTCTCGCATGGTGAAGGTGAAGAAATAGAACGAGATTTTTTCGTTCTCAATATCCCTCAGCTCGTACCGGATTCTATCAAGACCACGGTCGATGCGAGTTACGACGAGGTCCATGAATTGGCTTAGCCCGCCACCGAAGCCGCTTAGGTTCAGTGCGCTGACGTCATGAAAAACAGCCGTCACACCCTCGGTTTCTGGATCTTCCGAGGAAGACATAGTCAGGCTGAGGCTGTACTTGAAATCCACCATTTCGAGCTTGATCGCAGCTACGCAATTGTTCTCGAAAAATAGTTCGTTTAAGCGAGACAGGCTACACATTCTCTAAATCCAAAATTCAACGCTGGTCGATCTCAATTTTCTGAGTTGGATCAGGACTGTACTTCTGCCGCTTTAACTGAGGATCTCCGGCTGCCAAACAGAAAAAATAGATCTCCGCTTCGCCGCAGCCACCATGCAGCGCACATTCACTTGCCTGCATGTGATCGAGGAGGATGTCACGCCCCTGCGAGGCGCAAAACGCGTTCGCCTCCTTCAATGCTTGGCCTTTCGCAGAGGCAGGTCCGCCGAAAGGCACCCGAGTCGAAATCGTGTAGGTGTCGGGTCCGACTTTTATCGGTCCGCTATCAGAGCAACCCGCCAATAGCGCTACCACCAATGCTCCTACGATCAATTTCATGCAGGTCACTCCTGTGGAAATGCGGGCAATGTAACATTGCTGGGCGAGCTAAAGAATGCATTGCTTGTGACGATAAAAAGGTTCACTACTAGGACTTTCAGATGCGTCAATTTATAGCAATCGCGCTCTTCAACCTCTTAGCTCTCACGACAACAGCATCCGCTGCGCAGCCAACTGCCACCGACTCATTTCCACATATTCCAGTGATGAGCCATCAAACGATGACCTATAACGGTAAGGTCATCTATGAAGCGGATGTGGACATTGCAGATCCACACTCCAAAGAGGTCGCACTGAAAATCGACATCGATGATTTCTCTTGGAACTGTCTAACGTTAGCCGGCCACGTCGCCGGAGCGTCAAGCGGGAAAAATTCTGGAGCGAATCTTGTTTCTGGCCACATGATCGGTTGCCTCGTCAGAGATCTTGAAGCTGACGGGACCGCGAAGGTGGACATCGTGTACACCGTGCGAAACCCTAGCCGGGGAATAAACAAATCCGAGCATATCTCCGCGACGGTAAAGGCCGGCCAGCGCTACGAAAGCATTACTGAGTCTGGCGCCCAGGTTGCCATGCTGCTGCAACCGATCTGAATTCGTCACGCAAAGCATACAAATATCCCCATTCTATAAGTTATAGAATGGGGATATTTGTATATGGGCTTCTGCCCTCAGTCGTAATCGGAGATCAAAGTGTCGGAACCCACTCTCACCTTCAAACTCCTCGGCCACTCCAAGCGAGACGACGGCCTAATCGAACGCTACAACCTGGTAGTAAACGATAATCGAAGTGGTAAAACTGCAACGATCTCTGTGGAAACTAGGCACCTTGCCTCGGCCCGGAGCATGAAGAGAATCCTTCTAGATCGGTGCATGTTTTACAGAGCAACACGTCAGGAGCATGACCAAATGCTACTGGAGATTCTTGATCCGCAGTCTGAAGCGCTACAAGAGTAGCCCTGCTTCGCCGGCCTTTTAAGACTGTCCAAACCTTTGGTCACACCCCTCCAACAGCGCTACCGCCAACGCCCCTACGATCAATTTCATGCGGGTCACTCCTGTGGAAATGCAGGCAATGTAGTACCCAAAGCTACTTACAATAAGCCCGGCACCGGGATAAGCCGACACACTCACCGATCTATCCCTGAGACTCAGTCCACGGCCGCGACCGAATGGTGATCTCGACTTGGTCACGCCCGACGCCATAAGTCTCAGCGAGCGCGATGGTTGCACTCTCCATGGAAAGGGGTCCAAAAACCTCAGGGTCTGGTTTAAACCAGACTGACTTCCCGATAGAGAAGAAAAGGTCATCTTCAAAATCGCATACAAAAGGCATGGTCGCTTTATATCTAGTGTCTTGGAAGCTTTTGAAAGCCTCCCGAAACTCTTCGCTGTCATCCATTTCAGAAATGGATCGCACCTCGGAAAGCCGAAAGACCATGGGCATTTTTTGTGCTCGTGGCATCACAATTTCTTGGATCTTCGCAACCCAAGTTGGAATGTGCGCGCTACAGAGAATGAGATAATCGACCCCCTGCCAACCGCCATGTTCATGTACACCTGACAGCCTTTCTAGACACCTTGTAGTCGGAATAGCTGCAAAATCTTCACTCGATATACTGAATGCAACTGCCTTAACCATGATGGTTCCTCGCTTTAAGAAATTGCGAGCGTAGCGTGATCCTGTCCGGGTATACAGCGTGGATAGAATGCCAGTGGCGGAACTTGATCCACGCGTAGTAGCGTTTCGCCTCCAGCCAAATCCAAAGGAAGGACTCAAATGGCCCTTTTCACAGAAGAAACCGCGCAATATCTTGAAAAAACAAGATCGGCTCCAACGCTGCTAGGGGGAGCGCTTTGGACCACGATTTATGACATCGGAGACACGGTTCCTGCATCGGGGATCTATCGCTGCGAGGGGTGCGGTCATGAGATCACATCAAACAAGGATGACCCCTTCCCGCCACAGAATAAGCACCAGCACACCGGTAATTCCAAAGCGGTGAAGTGGCGGCTAATCGTCAAGACCGAAACCAAAGGATGACCGATTTCCCAGCCCTTCGCCTGCAAGCCCAAGGACTGGGATTGCGCCAATCTCGGCGCGAATAACGCAAGGAGCAACAAATGAGTGAAAAGAAAGTTCTGAGTTCATTCGAGACGGGCACCCTCGCAGCGATCACCCTAATTGGGACAGCCCTTGCTAGCCTGGATGTGTCGAAGCGCACGAAAATCAGCAATGCCGCGCAGGAACTTATGGAAGCGCTGCCCTTTGATCGAGATTACGCTGATGGCTCATCGGGCAATCATTTGGCGCTTCGAGCGCTGATAAAAGGTTTGCACCCAGTTGAGTCGCCGAAATCTGACAACTGATCCATTGCAGTAGCTTCCCTGCGTCAGCATGGCCAGGGAAGTCGGTGACCGGCGTATTTTTCGGTTTTACTTTGCTCATCAATATCTCCCTCGGCTGCGCCGCATCATGTGCTCGATTGTGCATCTTTGTGCCTGAGAATCAGGCGAGTTCTATCCAGCCAAGGCCCGCCGAAAACGATGACCTCCGATGGCCGGCCGTACAGGTGATGCAGCAGGAAAGGCCCTGAGCCGAACGTCGCGGCATCCTCGCCGGGCAGTACCGGATCGGAGCCGAGAAAAATCCCTGCGTGGTTCGGGTAAACCGTGCGCCCCACCTCCATCACGATCATGTCACCGCGCTGAGGCTTGTCGACCCAGTAGAAACCGGCGGCCTCATAGTTCGCCTCGTACAGGCTGGTGTTGTCCTTGCTTTCCCACCAACCGTCAGCACGCTTGAAGGCTTCGAACTCCAGCCCCCACTCGCGTTTGTACCAGTCCGCGCAGACCTGCCAGCAGTCCCAGGCGCCGTGCACGAACGGGCGTTTCAGCAGTGGCACCTCGCCGGACGGCATGACAGTGCGCAGATCGCCCTCAGGCCAGCTGATGATGTGCCATGGCATGGCCGTCGCCTCACACATGGCCAAGTCACGCGGTGACGGCCTGCTGGTCGCGTCCGGATGCGAGTGCACCACACCGATCACCTCGCCGACGTCCTCGGCCGCTGCGTACTCCTCCGGGTCGATTCGAAACTCCTCGTTCGGCTCGGTCGAGATGTTGCGGCACGGGTAATACTGGTGTTTGCGGCCCACGGCCAGCAGCAGCCCGCAGCACTCTTTCGGGTACTCGGCCGCCGCGTGCGCCTGGATCGCGTTCAAAATGTGTTTGCGCATATCAGCTCCGTGCGATCAGCGAAACGGCCGGGAAGCCGCCGAAAGGCAGCGGGTTGCCCTCGCCGAAGCGTGGGATGCATCCCTTGCCCAGCGTGGCATCACACTCGTCCAGTTCAGGGTTGTCCGTCACGACGCCGTCCTTGGTCACGTACGGGCCGGTGTAGCCGCAGTTCGGTCCTCGGTAGCCGCCGGTGAGGCACCAGTGGCACAGAGTCGTCGCCTGCCGGCCGATGGACTCATTGCCGACGTCGCCCGGGCTGGCCAACTCCCAACTGACCGTTTCCCCGTCCTCGTTCGTTTTCTGGTCGATGTACCAGACCTCGATCGTCTCCTGGGTCGGATCTGCCGCTGGGTTGCCGGCCGGGAAGTTCGCCGCGTCCAGGTAGGTGCCCAGCGTGTGACGCATGGTCAGCTTGAACTCGAGCAGATCCTCGAACGCGAGGCACAGCGCCGTGATCCGCCCATTGACATTGCCCACCGATAAAGTTGGCCGCACGGCAGTGCCGTCTCCGTTCGCCTCGATGCCGTCGATCTGCATCGGCCAGGCGCTGTACTCGTTGCCCTGCCAGTAGATGGCCTTCGCCGGCAACTGATCTGCGTTGTCGCCGGCGGCGATCAATTCGGCCGCCGTGTGCGGGATCGCGTGCCCGTGGAAGCGCAGCACGTCCGCACCATAGTCCGTGCCGTCTAATTCAAAGAGCAGCACTTCGCTGCCAGGCTCAAGCACCTGGATGTCACTGATCAGCGGCATGAGTGCCCCTTATGGTTGGAATGCCCGCTCGAACGTGGCGGTGAGTTTGAAGACGCCGCCGCCCATTGGTATGGGAGCGGGATTTTTACAGGTGAACAGCCCGAGCTCGCCGAGCGGCGTTGTCCAGAGGAATGCTTTCGCGCCGGCGTGCCGGTCGAGGAACTTCATGATCTCCAGCACCGTGGCCTTTTGGCCGACGCAGGTAACCGGGTAGGAGTCCTCTTTGTTGTTCGGGCCGTCGCCGACGTTCTGCGCGTAGCCGTTGCCAAACTTCGAAGTGCGCACCCGATAGGTGATATCGGGTGTTTCCCCGCGCTCGGTTGGCCAGGTGAATTTCTCAATGGCCATCAGGTCCTCCCATTTGTCAGACGCCAGATTGATCCACCAGGCTGCAGCGCTCTGGCAATAGCAGTTTCAGCTTCGGTTTTCGCTGCCTGCTGGATGCTCTTGCCAAGCTGGTTGGTTGTCTCTTGCGAAACACCCGCGCCTTCGCTCCCGGACGTCTGCACCGAGACCGCAACCGGAAAGTTGTACG
>Ga0182008_10002464_pt1 | contig 11586 bp, 6 predicted proteins | sample Sormic07211129_1_FD_120482 | JGI IMG/M metagenome (GOLD analysis project Ga0182008, IMG submission 120482) | Rhizosphere microbial communities from Sorghum bicolor, Mead, Nebraska, USA - 072115-129_1 metaG | ecosystem: Host-associated > Plants > Roots > Rhizosphere | place: USA: Nebraska...
GAGTTAGGCGGGCTCAACTGTTGTATTGAGTCTGCATCTGCGCTTAGTAGAGACTGTATGTTCCTGATCTCAACTTTAAGCGCCTTGATCTCAGCGCCGAATCCCTCTTGTCTTACCTGAAGGTTTTCCAGTTTCAGTAAAAGCAAGCCTAATTTATCGGAATGATTCATCCTGTTTTCATTTTTTTGAGCATTATATTTTTAAATATATCATTATATGTTGGCAGCAACAATGAATTTTATGAACTCAGATATTTTCTCTTTTCCTCAAGCCTGCCTTTATTCTAATCAATGTGAAACCAGGAAAATGGTAATTGTTTAATAAAAAATTCAAGCCGTTACCTTTGAAAAGTTGGTGTTGACTTTGCCATTTGTATCGATCACTATATTAAACAGGAAATCCGCTTGTCTCATTTAGGATAGTTTTTAATTTTGTGATGATCTTATCGTTAGATAAAAATATGTGTGTCGGGGGCTTCTAAATTGCTTTGAATTTAATCGACTTGCAATGTCTTGGTAATAAATTGTTGAAGTTTGCGTAACAGTTTTAATGATATATTCAATAAATAAGTCACTTTCTATAATATTTGATTTTAATATTATAGTTTTTATATTCGGAAACCATATGGCGAGTTATTTATTTGCATCGGCGGACGGCAAATAGTACGCTGACGATTCTCGGCTTTTTTGAGTTTCAATTAACGCTATAATATCAACACAGGGGTGAAACCAAATTTGAACGAAGATTATGACGACTAAAGGCATTTTGTCTGCAAACGAGCAACAACACCTACTCACTCTGATGAGACAGGGTGATGGTGATGCTTTTAAACAGATTTATGATTGCTTTTCTGCGCGGCTATATCAGTCGGCCTATAATATTGTTCGTGACAGGCAAGAATGTGAAGACGTTTTACAGGATCTGTTTGCAGATCTATGGTTGAAAAGAGAGTCGATTGTAATTTCGTCTTCACTCAAAAACTATTTGTACGTAAGCATCAGAAATAAAATTTTGATGAAGATAAGAAGCAAAAGGATTTTGTTAAGTACGGATGCCCTAGAGTTTTTGTCTGATGGTCGATTCACAGATCATTACATTCTTGAAAAGGACCTAAAGACACATTTGGATAAACAGATTGAAAATCTTCCTAAAAAGTGCGCACAAATATTTCAATTGAGCAGAAATAAGGAGCTTTCACATAAGGAAATTGCTAATCAGCTTAATATTTCTACTAAGACCGTTGAAAATCAAATCAGTATTGCTTTGAAGAAGCTTCGTGCTTCTTCTGCGGACTTCCTGGTTCTGGTCTGCTTTTTATTAAAATAAAAAATATTTCATTTTCTTTTGGGGGATAATCGGCTTTGCTGCATCATACAAATACGACCAAATGAAAAAGAAACACAAGAACAGCAAGCTTGAACAAAGCATCACTGATTATTTTGCTCAAGCTGAACTCCAGGCAGACGATGAAGTCCAAATTGCAGATCCTGCACCATTTGCACAGGAAAAAGTATATGAAAATATCCTGAATATCATTACATTAAAACAGAAGAAGCCCTCTTTTATACAAGTGCTCAAAATTGCTGCCTCCGTATTGCTCCTTCTTTCTGCGTCTTTCGCCCTCTACCATTATAGGCAAAGTTTTGTAGGAGTATCTACCTCAGAGCTGGCTATGCACGAAACCGTTGCGGCTAAAGGTTTGGTAGCCAAAGTTATCCTCTCTGATGGAACTACTGTCTTTCTTAACGGTGGTAGTAAATTAATCTATCCGAAATCTTTTGACTCTTCTCCTGATCGGTCTGTTACTTTACAGGGAGAAGGATATTTTCAGGTAGTTCATGACCCTAAAAAACCCTTTTTGATCCACACAGAGAAAATGAATACTCAGGTCTTTGGGACGAGTTTCAATATAAGCGCTTACACTGATCGGCGAGATATTGAGGTAACCGTATTGACCGGGAAAGTAGGTGTATTTCTCGAGGAAGGAGATGAAAATGCCCGCTTCCTGACTTCAGGTTATAAGGTGATTTACAATAAGACGACAAACCAGTTAGGTAGACCGTTACCTGCTGAAAATGCCGGAGATCTGATTGCCTGGTCTAGAGGCCAAATGATTTATAAAAACAGGCCGCTTATTGAAGTTATTACTGAAGTTGAACGCTTATATAATATAAAAATAAAGATTTCTGCTAAGCTAGAACCTTGCAGGATTACCGCTAGCCTTGAACGCTCAACCAAAGCGAAAATACTAACCATACTTGCTGAGTTGATAGATGGGACGCTGGAATATAAAAATGGTGTTTATCTGCTTACAGGCAAGGGATGCTAATATCAAACTTAACCAAATAACCAACTATGAAATGACTTCTTAAAAAAAGAATCCCGGACAGAAAAGTTCTGCTCGGGAAACCTAAATGCAATCAGTTAAAGAATGTAACACTGTCCGACCTGAGAAATCAATGTGTTGTCATTCTAATTTTCACATTTAAAATATAAAATTATGAAAAAATCTCTATTTACTTATAGAGTACTGCACTATTGTTTTAAAATTATGAGATATAGTTCCTTAGCATTGAGCCTGATTTTCGCTTTCTGCTCACTAGCCCTGGCAAATGTTTCTTATAGTCAAAAGATACTTGAAAACCGGGTTAGTCTAAAGCTTAAAGATGCACCAATGGACGTTGCATTTGAACAGATCTCTAAAAGCGCAAAAGTTAAATTCGCCTATACTGAAGCTGTCATTAACAAACAATTGAAATTAAACTACTCCTTTAATGACGAAAAGTTGTCTTCGGTGCTGCAAAGGATTGTGGCAAACCATCATTTAGTCTTTTCCATCGTGGATGATGTGATCATTTTCAAAAAAACTGCATCTAAAACTTCCAATCAATTAACGGACATCGAAATCAGAGGAACCGTAAGAGATACCACTGGAATTAGTTTGCCCGGAGTATCTGTATTGGTGAAAAATAATTCTAAAATAGGTACCACTACAGATGTCAACGGCCGGTTTATCCTTGATGTTCCAGAAGGTTCTGTGCTATCATTTAGTTATACCGGTTTTGTAACAACTGATGTCAAGATCAGCGGAAAGGAAGTGCTCAATATAGTGCTTTCTGCATCCGATTCCCGGTTGGATGAAGTTGTAGTAGTGGGTTTCGGTACTCAAAAGAAAATTAGCCTTGTCGGTGCTCAGTCTATTGTCGATGTAGATGAGTTGAAACAGCCAGTACGCAGTCTGAATAATTCTTTGGCTGGAAGGGTGCCTGGAATAATATCTGTCCAGCGAAGCGGTGAGCCTGGCAAGGATGATGCATCAATCTGGATTCGAGGAATTTCAACCTTTGAAAACAGTCTAAGTGCACCGCTCGTACTCGTAGATGGAGTACCCCGATCATTCTCCAATGTAGATCCGGAGGACGTGGCGAGCTTTTCAGTTCTAAAAGACGCTTCGGCCACCGCAGTATATGGCGTTAGAGGTGCAAATGGAGTGATCCTAATTTCCACCAAAAAAGGTAGTGTCGGAAAACCAAAAATATCATTCAGGTATAATGAAGGAGTTACTAGCTTTACCAAGTTGCCAAAATTTGCGGACGGAATTACGTATATGAAAATGTCTAACGAAGCCTTGGTAACACGTGGAGGAGTACCTTTATATAGCGATGCAAAAATCGAAGCAACGCTTAATGGTACCGATCCCGATCTAAATCCTAATGTAGACTGGATGAAAAAGCTATTTAATGATATGGGGGGCATGAGAAAAGCTAACCTTAACATTAGTGGCGGCTCTGATATGAGTCAATATTACGTTGGTGCATCTTACTATAATGAAACCGGTCTTTATAATACGGATGCCTTATCACACTATGATTCTCAGGTAAGCGATAAACGGTATAACCTTACCGCTAACCTCAACATTAAAGCAACCAAAACCACTCAAATTGACCTTGGTATCCAGGGATATCTTGAAAATGGTAATTATCCTGGGACAGCTACCAACACCATTTTTGAACAAGCATATTATGTTACCCCGGTTTTACATCAACCGCAATATAGTGATGGAAAGTTTGGAGATAATTTGTCAAATACAATTGGTAATCCCTATGTCTTACTTACGCAAACAGGTTATTCAAGCCGTTTTAAAAACCAGCTTTTCTCTAATCTACGAGTAACTCAGGGAATGGACTTTTTGACAAAGGGACTTTCTGCTACTTCCATGTTCTCTTTTGATGCCAGAAGCCTTTCTGATATGGCTCGTACTAAAAGACCTAATACCTATTTGGCAACAGGAAGAGATAAGAATGGTAATTTAATTTATCAGACTAAATATGTCAGCTCTTCAGACTTTCTTACGTATAGCCCTACAACAAGCACCGAGAGAACCATTTATATTGAAGCGGCGATTAACTATAACAGAACTTTTGGTGTCCATGCTCTATCCGGAATGTTGAACTATAACCAATCGGATTTGATGACTGGCAGTGTTGGCAATACCACGACTTCGTTTATTAATTCCCTGCCTTACCGTTATAGAGGACTTGCAGGTCGTATTACCTATGGTTTTAAGGATCGATATTTTCTTGAGGGAAATTTTGGCTACAATGGCAGTGAAAATTTTCTTCCTTCACATCGGTATGGCTTCTTTCCTTCGGCAGGTTTAGGTTGGCTAATTTCGGAAGAACCATTTTTCGAGCCTTTAAAAAATCTTATTCAGTTTGCTAAACTTAGGGCAACTCATGGAATTGTAGGTAATAGTAACATAACCGGAAGGAGATTTGCGTATTCAGCATTAGTTACTACCACCAACAACGTTTACACCTTTGGAAAAACATTCGACAGATCGTTAAGCGGTCAGGATATCGGTGAGTATGCGGTGGATGTTACCTGGGAAACAGCAACAAAAAGTAACATTGGCTTAGACTTGTATACGCTCGGAAATGCACTGAAATTACAGATAGATCTCTTTAAAGATAATAGAAAAGATATTTTTTTGTCAAGACAGTCGTTGCCCGCTTATATGGGCTTACTTAAAAACCCTTTAGGGAATGTTGGAATTATTGAAAACAGAGGTGTTGAAGGCTCAATGAATTACTTTAAGAAGCTCAACAATTGGAACTTACAATTATTAGCGAATTTAACTTACTCTAAGAATAAGGTGATTGAAAATGATCAGCCTGTCGCAGCTTATCCATGGCTTGAAGCAAGAGGGCAAAAGGTAGGTCAGAGTTTCGGTTACATTGCTCAGGGGTTATTTGAAAGCACTGCAGAAATTGCTGCGAGTCCTGTGCAAACTGGAAATGTGCTGCCTGGCGATATTAAATTTAAGGATCTGAATGGCGATAATAAAATAGATGCTTATGATAAGACAGCCATTGGATACGGAGATGTTCCAGAAATTGTTTATGGTTTTGGTTTTTCTCTGGGTTATAAAGGACTAAGTCTTTCAACGCTATTTCAGGGTGTAGGCAACATGGATATCTGGCTAAATGGCGAGGGAGTTGTTCCCTTTCAGCAAGGACTAAGTCGCGGCAATCTTTTTAATAATATAGAAGATCGATGGACGGTAGAGAATCCCAATCCAAATGCTTTTTATCCTCGTCTCGGTAATGGTACAATCAATGAAAATTATACACAAAGTACATGGTGGATGCAAAGTGGACGATATTTGCGCCTAAAAAACATACAACTTGATTATGGATTGCCGAAAAAGTTAGTAAGCATACTTGGTTTTAAGAATGCGAACCTGTTTCTTCAAGCTGTAAATGTACTCACTTTCTCTCCTTTTAAATTATGGGATGTAGAATTGGGGAATGGGCGTGGTGCAAACTATCCAAATATCTCCACTTACAGTATTGGTCTTAATGTTGATTTCAAATAGTATTTTAATGAAAAAAATTATAAATGTTTCAGTCGGGCTCTTGCTCGTATTATTAACTTCTTGTCAAAAAGACTTTTTTGATCAGGTACCTAATGACCAGCTAACTATCGAGCAGACATTTCAGCGAAGAAATTTATCTGAGCAATACTTAGCAAATGTGTATAATTATATAAAGGATGAGTCGTACTTGGCAGGTAACATGGCACCTTGGGTTGGCCTTTCAGATGAAATGGATATTACCTATGATCGTGCAGGGTTCAATACGTTTCTGGTAAATGTTGGTAACTGGAGTCCTTCAACGCCATATTGGGACAGCGAACTTTACAATTCCTATTACAAAGGAATCCGCTCTGCCTCTTATTTTATGCAGAAAATCGGGGGAAATGCCGAATTGCTGGAAACTACAGATGGGAAAGCCATTATTACCCAGTGGACTGCTGAGGCAAGAGCTGTAAGGGCTTATCTCTACTTTAATCTGCTTCGTGCTTATGGCCCTTTTATGATTTTACCTGAAGAATCGATTCAGCCCGATATCTCACCAAAAGATCCGTTAATGACGTTACCGCGAAATTCTTATGACGAATGCGTGAATTATATTGTAGCGGAGCTTGAAAAGGCTAAAACAGACTTGCCAACTCACTTTACAGCGCAGGCAGATATTGACTATGGTAGGACAACCCAGCTCTTTTGTTTAGCCTTAAAAAGCCGGGTGTTACTGTATGCTGCAAGTCCATTGTTTAATGGCAATTCTGACTATAGTGGTTTTAAAAATATGGATGGTAAGGCTTTAATGAATACGACCTTTGATATGCAGAAATGGAAGCTGGCAGCAGACGCCGCGAAGGCAGTAATAGAGACCAACTTAGTGTCACTCCTAAAAAAGAATAATTCATCTGGGAATTTAGATCCATTACTTTCCTACCGGGATGTATTTTTAGATGCATGGAACGTTGAAGTGATTTTTGCAAGGAATAATAATAATCTTTCTGTTCATGAAAGGCATAATTCACCTAGAGGGTTGGGTTCGGGTTACGCAAGTAACGGGCCTTCACAGCAACAGATTGATGCTTATTTTATGGCAAACGGAAAACGTCCGATATTGGGTTATCTTGCGAATGGTTCTCCAATCATTAATCCGGGTTCGGGGTATTCCGAAACTGGCTTTTCAACTGCCGCGGATGCTTACACACGTGTTGGAACGTATAGCATGTGGGTAAATCGTGAGCCTCGGTTTTATGCAAGTATTAATTACAATGGTGCAACCTGGATCAATCCTATTGGTGGTATTATTAATACTACCCTAAGTGGTGAATCCGGAATGGCTGGATCGCATGATTATTCACGTAGCGGTTATTTCATTCGAAAAAATGTTTCACCAGCCAGTAATCCGAAAACAAACGTTTATACCAAGCGCCCTTATGTTATGATGCGTTATGCAGAAATACTATTGAATTACGTCGAATCCTTAAACGAATATGCGTCTGGTAGCTCAGATATTTTAAAATATCTGAACATGATTAGAGAACGCGCAGGTATTCCACAATATGGGGTGGGTACTGGTGCTTTGCCTATACCAGCTTCCCAGGTAGAAATGAGAGAAGCGATTAGAAATGAGCGTCGCGTTGAACTTGCTTTTGAACATCATCGTTATTTTGACGCAAAACGTTGGAAAATTGCTGAACAATCAGACGGCGGACCTTTTTACGGCATGAATGTAAGTGCTAACGCGCCGGCATTTTATCAAAGAACTGTATTTGAAACGCGCATTTTTAAGAAAGAATACTATCTCTTTCCTATACCACAAATAGAAATTAACCGAAACATGAATATGGTGCAAAATCCAAGATGGTAGTACTGGTAACAGTATTTTTTGTGAGAAGTCTCCATATACTTTATTATATCTTTTACCGCAGCAACCTTATTCCAGACCCTGTCTTAAATACCAATGGATAGTAAGTGAGGGAGGTAATTACTTGCCAATGGAAAAACGTTCATAAGTGCCCAAAGAGTTATATCAAAAAGGTTATCTAAACCTAAACGGCCAAACTGATGCTCAACTTCAGTTCAACCAGGAATAGGAGAATAAAATTAAAGAGGTTGTATCATTGACATACAATAAAATGCTACAGCCTCTTTTTTCAATAACCCACATTCTATATCGACTTTTTCCTTATCCGAAGCATTCTATTTTCTTTTTATCTATTTTAGGACCGAATAATTATTGTCAATATTTTCGATCCATGAAGTATATAATTGCACTCCTCTTTTTATTTATTACCCTAAACGCTGTCGCTCAAGAAATTGAAACCAAAAATCTTAAAAAGCATGTCTATTTCTTGGCAAGCGACAAGATGAAAGGGCGGGGGACAGGGAGTAAGCAAAATCTGAAAGCTGCAAAATATATTGAGAAACAATTCAAATCCTATAAGTTGAAACCCTTGGGTGAAAACGGGTATTTTCAAGGATTTGACGCTAAAGTCCGAAAAGTAAAAGTTCCGGACAGCATTCGGCCTGCACGAAATGTGATTGGCTTTTTGGATAATCATGCGTCAAAAACCATTATCATCGGTGCGCATTACGATCATTTAGGAGAAGGAAAACAAGGGAGTTCATTAGCTAAAGACAGCTTCGGGATCATTCACAATGGTGCCGATGATAATGCTTCTGGTGTAGCAGGTCTGTTGGAACTCGCCCGCGTTTACAGTCAAAATCAAGTGAAAGAACCGGTGAATTTTCTATTCATCGCCTTTGCTGCGGAGGAATTAGGACTTGTCGGTTCACGTTATTTTTTGAAACATCCAACATATGATTTAAACAATGTACATTGGATGCTCAACATGGATATGATTGGGCGATTGAACAAAGAAACAGGCGTCTCGATTATTGGTTTTGGGACTTCACCTGCTTTTGAAACAATTTTTAAGGACATCAATCCCCAACAATTTGTAAAGTTCTACACGGGTTATGAAGGGCGGGGAGGCTCGGATCAGACCTCATTTTATGAAAAGGATATTCCTGTTTTGTTTTTCCATACGGGTGGACATCCTGATTACCACAAACCTACCGACGATGCGGATAAAATTGATTTCACATCATTACAAGGAATCCTCAACCTGGAACGCGCAGTTATTGAAGGCAGTTTCAAAATTGATGCAATGTTATTCAGGAATACCGATAAAAGTGTGAATTAGTATATTCCATCAATATCAGAATTCCTACCTTAGCATTAACCTATTAAACCACCATGCCTAAAACCTTTACAACCAAAACCCTGTTTTTATTATTGCTTTTACTCCCTTTCTGCAAGCTGTCTGCTCAAAACATAACTAAAGAAGATCCTGCTGCAAAGGCGAAGAAAATGGAGTGGTTTAAAGATGCCAAACTTGGTATTTTTATTCATTGGGGCATTTATTCAGTAAATGGAGTTTCTGAATCCTGGTCTTTCTTTAACAATTACCTGAGCCAAGACAACTATATGAAGCAGCTCGATGGTTTTAACGCTGCCAAATACAACCCGCAGGAATGGGTTAAACTGATTAAGGAAAGTGGAGCAAAGTATGCTGTAATGACCAGTAAGCACCATGATGGTGTTACCTTATGGGATACAAAAGCCAATAACCCGATTACCACTTTAAAAAACAGTGCAGCAAAAAAAGATTTGCTCAGTCCTTTCGTGACTGAACTGAAAAAATCAGGCTTAAAAACAGGTATTTACTTCTCCCTGCCAGACTGGAGCCATCCTGATTATGATGTATTCACCAGGGAGCGAAAAAGATATACATTAGCTGAATCTCCTGCCCGCTGGAATAAATTCATCACCTATTACCATACGCAGCTCAATGAAATATCAACCAATTTTAAACCCGACCTGTTATGGTTCGACGGAGACTGGGAGCATAATGGCGAAGAATGGCAAAGTGCTAAAGTCTTGAGCAATCTAAGAAAATACAATCCCAATATCATTGTCAATTCGCGCTTAAACCATCATGGAGATTACGAAACACCTGAACAAGGAATTCCTGTTTTAAAACCAGCTAATGATTACTGGGAGCTTTGCTATACCATGAACGATTCATGGGGATATCAACCTTATGATTATAAATACAAATCACCCAATATGATCATCAGAACGCTAGTGGATTGTATCAGTATGGGTGGTAATTTATTGCTTGATATTGGCCCTAAAGCCGATGGTACCATTCCAGAGGAGCAGGTGAATATCCTTAAACAACTGGGCCGCTGGACAAATAAACATGCCGAAGCCATATATGGCACAAGAGCCGGTATTCCTGCCGCGCATTTCAGCGGAAAAACAGCCTTATCTAAAGATAAAAAGACACTTTATCTTTATGCAGACTGGGTTTCAAAAAGTGACGAGGAATTGCTGTTAAGGAATATCAAATCACAACCTGTTAGTGTTAAGGTTGTAGGAAGTGAAATGGCAGCATTCTTCAGCAGAAAAGGAAATGACCTCTTATTCAAAGTCCCTGTTGCAGCTGCAGATCAGGATGTAACCGTTATCGCGGTTAAATTTGATCAGCCGATTCAATTGCAGGAGCCTTCGACACCAAGCGTCAATTTTTCAGAGCTGAAAGATAAAGGTATTGCTGACCAGCTTCAACTTAAAAAATTGGCCAATTCACTGCATGGTGGCAACAATCCTTTCCTGAACACCGCACTAGCAGTTGATGGAATAGGACTTGAAAAAGAGAAAAATACACTGTCTCCGGGAGTTTACAACTGGATCACGAAAAATGCGGAAGCGCTATATAAAACAGGCAAAGGCTTGCCTGAAGGTCATTACCAGGGAGCTAGCGCCTTATCGGCAGACAAGCAAACTTTGTTTCTTTTTGTGGGAGGAACACCGACCGGCCCAATTGCCTTAAAAGGGATTAAAAACAAGATCAGCAGAATTAGAATTGTTGGAGAAGGTACGATGATCGAACCTCAGCTCTTCAATAAGCTTTATTGGAGTGCCGTTCCGGGTATCATTTATATTCCAACACCGCAATCCAGGTTGGATAAAGACCTGACCGTAATTGCGGTATTGCTGGATGGGCCGTTAGACCTGTATCGTGAAAAAGTAGGCGCTATAGAAAGTAATCTATAGCATCAGCCTTTTAAGGTCTTTATAATAGCCATCAAGGCTTATAAAATTAAACACTATCATTGGGTCTTATGCAGTAGTTACGAAAGATGTAGCACAACCAATCCGAAAGCGATTTGATGAAGAGACGATTGCCAGTTTATTGAAACTTGCCTGGTGGAATTGGCCAATTGAAAGGATTACCAAGTACGCATGTTACCTAACAGGTGATGTTAACCTTTTTCTAAAGGTCTTGAGAAAGGATGGTATTGAGGATGCAAATAGTTCCGTAATTTGTAGGAGGTAAATTTGTATAAAAAGCATATGGAAAATTTAAAAGTAGCTGCCGCCCAATTCGAGAATGCTAGCGGCGACAAGGGTCATAACCTTTCTATAATCGAAGAAATGGTCAGTAAAGCCTCAGCATCGGGGGTCGAGGTTATTGCGTTTCATGAATGTTCTGTGACGGGTTATTCATTTGCAAGAAAACTTAGCCGGGGCGAAATGCTTAATTTATCAGAGGTGATACCAAACGGCCCATCTGTAACCGCTCTGATTGAGATGGCGAAAAAGTATAAAATCACTATCCTAGCCGGTCTTTTTGAAAAAGATGAACATGAAA
>Ga0182008_10002466_pt1 | contig 11582 bp, 10 predicted proteins | sample Sormic07211129_1_FD_120482 | JGI IMG/M metagenome (GOLD analysis project Ga0182008, IMG submission 120482) | Rhizosphere microbial communities from Sorghum bicolor, Mead, Nebraska, USA - 072115-129_1 metaG | ecosystem: Host-associated > Plants > Roots > Rhizosphere | place: USA: Nebraska...
GCGATCACCTTGTCGGTGTCGGTCGACTTGGCCTTCTCGACCGCCTGCTTCCACATGTGGATGCCGATCCAGGTGGCTTCCATCGGGTCGTTGGTGAGCGGCTTGTCCTTGTGGCCGGCGATGTTCTTGGCCTTGGCGTACTCGCTCCACTGCTTGATGAAAGCCGTGTTGGTCGGGTTCTTGATCGACATGAAGTAGTTCCATGCGGCAAGGTGGCCCACCAGCGGCTTGGTGTCCACGCCGCGCAGCTCTTCTTCACCCACCGAGAAGGCAACCACGGGCACGTCCTTGGCCTTCAGGCCGGCGTTGCCGAGTTCCTTGTAGAAGGGCACGTTGGAGTCGCCGTTGATGGTCGAGACCACCGCCGTCTTGCCGCCGGCCGAGAACTTCTTGATGTCGGCAACGATGGTCTGGTAGTCGCTGTGGCCGAACGGCGTGTACTTCTCGTCGATGTCGGTGTCCTTCACGCCCTTGCTCTTCAGGTAGGCGCGCAGGATCTTGTTGGTGGTGCGGGGGTACAAGTAGTCGGTGCCCAGCAGCACCCAGCGCTTGGCGCCGCCGCCTTCCTTGCTCATCAGGTAGTCGACGGCCGGGATGGCTTGCTGGTTGGGCGCGGCGCCCGTGTAGAACACGTTCTTCGAGAGCTCTTCACCCTCGTACTGCACGGGGTAGAACAGCAGCCCGTTCATTTCCTCGACCACCGGCAGCACCGACTTGCGCGACACCGAGGTCCAGCAGCCGAAGATCACCGACACCTTGTCCTGGCCGAGCAGCTGCTTGGTCTTTTCGGCGAACAGGGGCCAGTTGGAGGCCGGGTCGACCACCACGGGTTCGAGCTGCTTGCCCAGCACGCCGCCCTTCTTGTTGATGTCGTCGATGGCCATCAGAACGGTGTCCTTCAACACGGTTTCCGAGATGGCCATCGTGCCCGACAGCGAGTGCAGCACGCCGACCTTGATGGTGTCGGCGGCAAAGGCGGGCGCAGCAGAAATGCTGGCCAGCGCGACGGCGGCGGTGAGCGCCTTGAGTGTGAAACGACGTTGCATGTGGACTCCTGCTCCGGGGTTGGTTGACCTTGGCGCCAGCGCTGTGCTGGCGTGGGAGGGAGTTTGCGGAATGCACCAGGACGGGGAAATACGCCGGGTGGCGTACACGGAGGTACTCAGGCGGACGACGGCGGTGCCGGGTACTTCCGGGCGTTGACCAGCATCTTGCTTCTTGCCGCTTCCACCAGGTCGATGCCGAGCTTGTCGGCAAGCTGGAGCAGGTAGAGGAAGACGTCGGCAATCTCCGTGCCGATCTCGGCGCGCTTGTCGGCCGGCAGCGAGCGGCTCTGCGCTTCGGTGAGCCACTGGAAATGTTCAAGCAGCTCGGCGGCTTCGACCGAGAGCGCCGACGCGAGGTTCTTGGGGGAGTGGAACTGCTCCCAGTTACGGGCCTGGGCGAAGTCGCGCAAGGCTTGGGTGATTGAGGTCAAATCGGATTCCATGGCACACCAGTCGTCGGGCGGCGAGTGTGGCACGGCTCCAGGGAAGAAGCCCATCCGGGCATGCACATACCCGGATTGGGCAGGCGTCACAACCGGGGCGACGAGGGCCGGGTGCCTCGCCAGTGGAACATCGCGACGAGAAGAGCCGACACCATCAGGTACACCAGCGCCACCCCGAACGCGCCCGAATACGCAGCGGTGTCCGTCGCATTCTCCAGCCTCCCATAGAACAGGATCCCGATCAACGCCACCCCCAGCGCATTGCTCGCCTGCTGCACCATCGACAGCACGCCCGAGGCCACGCCCGCATGCTGCGGCGGCAGGCCGGCCAGCACGGTGGACACCAGCGGCGCCATCACCATGCCGAGGCCTGCGCCCTGCACCAGCAGCAGCGGGACCATCCAGGCGACCACATGCGAGTGGCCCGCCCATCCCGCCACGTTGACGAACTGCAGCGCATGCCCCGCCGCCAGCACGAGGGCGCCGAGCGCGATGGGCGGCTTGCCGCCGAAACGCCGTGCGAGGCGCGCACCGGCCATCGACGTCGCGAAGAAACCGACCGCCAGCGAAGTGAAGACCATGCCCGACGCCAACGGGCCCAGCGCCAGGCCCTGCTGCAGGTACAGCGCCAGCACGAAGTACAGCGAGGCGTTGCCCACGTAGAAGGCCAGCGTGGTGAGCAGGCCCGTGACAAAGCGGCCGTTGGCCAGCAGCGCCGGCGCCACCAGCGGCGCACCGCCGCGCAGGGCGAGCCGGCGCTGCTGAAAAGCGAATGCGGCCAGCAAGGGGAGCGCGGCCGCAAGGCACAGCCAGCTCCACAGCGGCCAGCCTTGCTCGCGCCCTTCCACCAGCGGCAGCACCACGGCCACCGAGCCCGCGGCCGCCAGCAGCATGCCGGCGAGGTCGAGCCTGCTGTTGCCGTTGTTCGCCAGCGGCGGAATGACGCGCGGCGCGAGCACCAATGCCAGCAGCCCGATGGGCACGTTGATGAGGAAACAGCTGCGCCAGCCGAGCCCCGCCGGATCGGCGTGGATCAGCAGGCCGCCGACCAGTTGCCCGAGCGTGGCACCGAGCCCCAGCGTGAGCCCGTAGGCCGCGAAGGCGCGCGCCCGGCCTTCGCCGATGTAGGCCAGCCCGATCATCGCCAGCACCTGCGGCTGCAGCAGCGCCCCGGCCAGGCCCTGCAGCACGCGCGCGGCCACCAGCATCTCGGCATTCGGCGCGAAGCCGCAGGCCGCGGAGGCCAGCGTGAACAGCAGCAGGCCCAGCATGAACATGCGGCGCCTGCCGAACAGGTCGCCGAGCCGGCCGCCGGTGATCAGTCCCGCCGCGGTGGCCAGTCCGTAGCCCGCCACCACCAGCTGCAGGGTGCCGGCGCTCGCCAGCAGTTCGCGCTGCATCGACGGCAGCGCGACGTTGACGATGAAGAAATCCAGCACCACCAGGAAAGTGCCGCTGAGCATGACCCACAAGCCGAGCCGGCCGGGCCCGGTCGCGCCTGCGCTCTGCTGGCCGCCCGATGAAGAAAGCGATGCTGCCGAGGCAGCGATGTTCGACTGAGTCATGGTGGTAACCAGTGTTGGGAGAAAGGGGCGCGACGACAATGACCTGCGAGGTCATGGCCGATGCGCCGGCCGCTCAGACGGAAGGCGTCGGCAGGATGAATTGGTAATCGACGGCAATGCGGCCGTCCCCGGCCAGCACCAGGAACTGCAGCCCCAGCGCGGCCACCGGGCCGCCCGCGGCCGGGACCATGTGCCAATGGAACATCACCGCGTCGTGCAGGAACTGGGCATCGCCCGCGCAGACGAAGCGAAAGCCCGCATCGCGCACGTTCTTCTCGTGCGAGCCGGTGACGCGCCGATGCAGCGCCTCGTAGCCTTTGGCCTGCAGCGTGCGCACGTAGTGCTCGCCCTCGGGCACCCAGAGGCCGGCGATCGCAGTGCGGCGCGCGGTGGCATCGGGCTCGTTCCAGGCTGCGACGTAGCGCTCGGCGAGTTCGGCGGATTCATTGCGTTCATTCATGGTCTGCTCCGGTGTGCTGCAAGAGTGAAGCCGCAGTTTCGGCCTCGACTGCTGGACAGTGAATGCCCGAAAATCCACCCTTCTTGTCCATTCGTCCAACACCACAGGAGCCGCCCATGGACCCGCTCGACGATGTCTTTGCCGCGATGCGCGTGCGCAGCGCCTTGTATGCCCGCCTCGAGGCCGGCGCACCCTGGGGCCTGAGCCTGGCCGGCGGCGAGAGCGCGCGCTTCGGGCTCGTGGTGCGCGGCGGCTGCCTGCTCGAGGTCGAGGGCGTGGCGCAGCAGGTGGCGCTGGCGGCGGGCGACTGCTATGTGCTGGCGCACGGCACGCCCTACGTGCTGCGCGACCATCCGAACACGCCCACGGTGAGCTGCACCTCCGTCGTGCGCGACCGCATAGGCGGACTGGTGGAACTGGGCGGCACGGGCACCGCGGCCTCGGTGATCTGCGGCTGGTTTCACTTCGACCAGCGCGCCGCGCAGCCGCTGCTGGCGCTGTTGCCAGTGCTGCTGCACGTGAAGATGGAGCAGGCACGCGCCCTGGCGCTGCAGGGCACGCTGCAGCTGCTGGCCATGGAAACCGGCGAACCGGGTCTCGGCTCCAGCCTGCTCGTGAGCCGGCTGGCCGACATCGTGTTCGTGCAGGCGGTGCGCGCGCACGTCGCGGCGAATGGCGAATCGCAGACCGGCTGGCTGGCCGCGCTGGCCGACGCGCGCATCGGCCCGGCCCTGCGCGCCATGCACAAGGACATCGCACACGGCTGGACGGTGGAGGCGCTGGCCGGTGCCGCGAGCCTGTCGCGCTCCGCCTTCGCGCAGCGCTTTCGCGAGCGTGTGGGGCAGTCGCCGCTGGAGTACCTCACGCAATGGCGCATGTTCAAGGCCGGCAACATGCTCGGCCAGGGCGATGCCGCGGTGGGCGCGATCGCAAGCGCGGTGGGCTACGAATCGGAGGCCGCATTCAGCAAGGCCTTCAAGCGCGAGAAGGGCATTGCGCCCGGTGCGTGGCGGGCGGCCGCGCGCGAAGGCGCCACGGCATAGCGCCTCCTCTCTTCAGGCCTTCGCTACGGCACTGCGGCCTTGAACTGCGCCGCCGCGAACGCCCAGGCCATGCGCGTGGCATCGGGCCCCTCGGGGTCGCTGAACAGCAGCTTCGGCGCGCCGCCGCTCCACGAATGGCCCAGCCCCGCGATCTCGCACAGCGTGACGAGCGCGCGGCCCTTGCGCCTGAAGTCGGTCACGCGCATTGCGCGGCGCTTGCCGCGCTGCATGTCGCGCGGCAGTCCGGGCCGCGCGCCCACGGCCGTGGCCCACACCGCGGCGCTGCTGACGGCATTGCTCGGCGCGACCACCGCGTCGGCATCGCCGTGCAACACCAGCATCGGCGGCAAGGTGGTGAAGACGGCCGCAGCGCCCATCGCCTTGCCGACCGCCGTGGCAGGCATCGGCGGCACATTCTGTCCACGCATGGCGCCGAGGGCGGTGGCCGACGACTTCGCCGCGCCGGGCGCCACACCCGAATGCATGACGACGGCACGGAAGCGGTTCGGATAGCGCGTCGCAAGCAGGGCCGCCATGCTGGCGCCGGCCGAGAGACCGGCAAGCGCCACGCGGTCGCGGTCCACGGGATACAACATGCAGGCCTGGTCGATGGCGGCCATCAGCGTCGCGGCTTCGGCGTCGGCCTTGCCGGAGCGGCGCTCGTACCAGTTCCAGCAGCCCTGCGGGTGGGCGATCCGGTCCTGCTCGGGATAGAGCACCAGGAAACGCTGGCGCACGGCCAGCGCGTTCATGCGCGTGCTCGCGGCAAAGTCGCGCCCGGTCTGGCCACAGCCGTGCAGCATGACCATGAGCGGCAGTTTCTCGCCGGGCTGCAGTTGCAGGTCGGCCGGACGGAACAGGTGATAGCCGCGCGCGCCGCCCGGCCCCATCGCCATGCCGCTGAGCCAGTCGCCACGGCCTGGCGGCGGCTTGAGCCGCTTGGCGGTGGCGCGCTGCACCTGCCCCGCCACGCGCTTGCTGTTGCTCAACGTGAGCTTGGTGAGTGCCTTGAGGTTGCGCTCGTAGGCGCGGGCGAAGACGGAAGCGGTGGAACGACGGGCCATGGCGCGCAGTGTGAAGGCAAAGCGCCGGGCGGCCAAACGGCGGCCCCCCGCCATCCGGCGCCTCAGTAGATCTCCGGCACGATCATGTTGGCCGGCACGGGCTGGCGCAGGTAGTCCGCATGGCGCACGCGCTCCGGCAGCTCCACCGGCGGATGCGGCACCTCGTTGTAGGGCAGCTGGCCCAGCAGGTGGCTGATGCAGTTCAGCCGCGCCTTCTTCTTGTCGACCGCCTGCACCACCCACCACGGCGCCTCGGGGATGTGGGTGCGCTCCAGCATGATTTCCTTCGCCTTGGTGTATTCCTCCCAGCGGCGGCGGCTCTCGAGGTCCATCGGGCTCAGCTTCCATTGCTTGAGCGGATCGTGGATGCGGCCGAGAAAGCGCATGTGCTGCTCGTCGTCGGTGATGGAGAACCAGTACTTGATGAGCTTGATGCCCGAGCGCACCAGCATCTTCTCGAACTCGGGCACGGTGCGGAAGAACTCCTCGTACTCGTCGTCCGTGCAGAAGCCCATCACGCGCTCGACGCCGGCGCGGTTGTACCAACTGCGGTCGAACAGCACCATCTCGCCCGCGGCGGGCAGGTGCGCGGCGTAGCGCTGGAAGTACCACTGCGTGCGTTCGCGGTCGTTGGGCGCGGGCAATGCGGCGACACGGGCCACGCGCGGGTTCAGGCGCTGCGTGATGCGCTTGATGACGCCGCCCTTGCCCGCCGCATCGCGGCCTTCGAACAGGATGACGACCTTCTGCTTGCTGTGCTGCACCCAGTCCTGCAGCTTGACCAGTTCGCCCTGCAGGCGGAACAGCTCCTTGAAGTAGGCCTGGCGGGCAGCCTTGTCGGCGGACACGGCGGCTGACGGATCGAGGCCGTCGATGTTGCGGTCCTCGATCTCCAGTTCGAGCTCTTCGTCGTAGCTGTCGATCAGGTCGCGGGCGATGCGTTGCATCAGGTCTTCGTGGTCGGGAAGTGCGCTCGTCAGCATGGTGGGCAAGAAGAAGGTGAAAGGGTCGGAAAAAGCATGCTGCTCGCCCCATATGACGGCTGCGTGACGGCCCGAAGCCGATTGACACGCCGTTGTCACACGGCGCGAACACCATCCGAAGCCACTCCAACACCCCAGAATCGCCCATGAACACGCTCGCAGCCCCGCATGCCGAGTTGCCGTCCGCGTCCTCGGCGCACCGGCCCAGGCTCGACGCCAAGCCCGGCCCGCTCACGCTCATCACCTTCGTGGGCCTGCTGGCCGCCGGCCTGCTCTTCACGGCCTGGAGCCTGGTCGGAGACGTCACGGCCTCGGGCGCGCCGGTCACCACCTGGGTGCCCTACATCCTGCTGGGCGTGGCCCTGCTGATTGCACTGGGCTTCGAGTTCGTCAACGGCTTCCACGACACGGCCAACGCGGTGGCCACGGTGATCTACACGCACTCGCTGCCGCCCAACTTCGCGGTGGTGTGGTCGGGCTTCTTCAACTTCCTGGGCGTGCTGGTGTCCAGCGGCGCGGTGGCCTTCGGCATCATCGCGCTGCTGCCGGTGGAACTGATCCTGCAGGTGGGTTCGGGCGCGGGCTTCGCGATGGTGTTCGCGCTGCTGATCGCCGCCATCATCTGGAACCTGGGCACATGGTGGCTCGGGCTGCCGGCTTCTTCCTCGCACACGCTGATCGGCTCGATCATCGGCGTGGGCGTGGCCAATGCGCTGATGCATGGCCGCGACGGCACCAGCGGTGTCGACTGGGCGCAGGCCACCAAGGTGGGCTATTCGCTGCTGCTGTCGCCGATGGTCGGCTTCGGCTGCGCCGCCCTTCTGCTGCTGGCGCTGCGCGCCTTCGTGAAGAACCGCGCACTGTATGAAGAGCCCAAGGGCAGCGAGCCGCCGCCGTGGTGGATCCGCGGCCTGCTGATCCTGACCTGCACGGGCGTGTCGTTCGCGCACGGCTCCAACGACGGCCAGAAGGGCATGGGACTGATCATGCTGATCCTCGTGGGCACGGTGCCGATGGCCTATGCGCTGAACCGCGCGATGCCCGCCAACGAGACCGTGAAGTTCGTAGCAGTGGCCGAGATGGCGCAGAACGCGCTGAACCGCAGCGTGCCCGGTTCGCTGCCCGCGCAGCAGGCGGCGCCGCAACCCGCCGCTGCGCGCGAGACGCTTTCCACTTACGTGCGCACGCGCGAGTTCGGCCCCGCGGTGGTGCCCGCGCTGGCCGCGACCGCGGGCAGCATCGGCGAGCAGGTGCGCAGGCACGGTTCGCTCGCAGCGGTGCCGGCCGAGGCCGTCGCCAACGTGCGCAACGACATGTACCTGGCCTCCGAAGCCATCCGCCACCTCGACAAGAGCGGCGCCGCCAGGTTCGACGGCGAGACGAAGCTGCGCGTGGGCGCGTTCCGCCAGGAGCTGGACGATGCGACACGCTTCATCCCGCTGTGGGTCAAGGTTGCGGTCGCCATCGCATTGGGGCTGGGCACGATGATCGGCTGGAAGCGCATCGTGGTCACGGTGGGCGAGAAGATCGGCAAGACGCACCTGAGCTACGCGCAAGGCGCCTCGGCCGAAGTGGTGGCGATGATCACCATCGGTGCGGCCGACATGTACGGGCTGCCGGTGTCGACCACGCACGTGCTGTCCTCCGGCGTGGCCGGCACCATGACGGCCAGCGGCTCGGGCCTGCAGATGTCCACGCTGCGCAACCTCGCGCTGGCCTGGGTGCTGACGCTGCCGGTGGCGATGCTGCTGTCGGGGTCGCTCTACTGGCTGTTCACCCGCATCTTCTGACCACGCATCTTGTCGGCACTCCATGACCTCGCCGCCCAGTCCTATGGCGGCGACGAAGCCGGGCTGATCTCCGGTTACCTCTTCGACGCCTCGGCAGCCGAGCCCGCGCGGGCCATCGACTCGGCGCAAGCCGCCGCATGGCTGGCCGAAGAGCGCGACCGTGAATGCACCGAGGAAAACCCCGCGTACGTCTGGCTCCATTTCAACCTGAGCCACGCGCATGCGGAGCGCTGGCTGTTGCGGCACGCGAACCTCTCCGACACTTTCTACGAGACGCTGCACGAAGGCCTGCCCTCCACGCGCATCGAGCGCGACGACGATTCGCTGATCGCCGTCATCAACGACGTGCATTTCGAGTTCAGCTTCGAGCCCTCGGACATCTCCACGCTGTGGATCAGCGTGGGCCCGCGCCTCGTGGTCACGGCGCGCACCAAGCCGCTGCGCTCGGTCGACACGCTGCGCACGGCCGTGAAGGCGGGCGACGCGCCGCGCTCGAGCACCGAGCTGCTCGAGCACCTGCTGCGTGCGCAGGCCGATGTGCTGGTGAAGATCGTGCGCGGCGTCACCTCGCGCATCGACCGCATCGAGGACGAGTTGCTCGCCGGCCGCCTCGACCACAAGCGCGCGCGGCTCGGCGTGCTGCGCCGGCTGCTGGTGCGGCTGCAGCGGCTGCTGGCGCCGGAGCCGGCCGCGCTGTTCCGCCTGCTGCAGGGGCCTCCGGGCTGGATGTCCGAGCCCGACGCGCAGGCGCTGCGCGGCTCGACCGAGGAGTTCTCGGTGGTGCTGCGCGACATGCAGGCGCTGCAGGAGCGCATCAAGCTGCTGCAGGAAGAGATCGCCGCCAACGTCAACGAGGACAACAACCGCAGCCTGTTCGTGCTGACGGTGGTCACGGTGCTGGCGCTGCCGATCAACATACTGGCGGGCCTGTTCGGCATGAACGTGGGCGGCATTCCGCTGGCGGACCACAAGCACGGCTTCTGGATCGTGGTGGCGATCGTCGCGAGCTTCACCGCGGTGGCGGCCTGGGCGGCTTTCCGCAAGAAGCGCTGAGCCCCATGCCACGGCGCAGTAATGCTATTTATTTAGTAGCGTCTCGCGCAGCATCCATGCGCCCGCATCGATGTTCCAGACCCCCTAGAATGGCGGGGTGTCCTCCATCCTCAATGCCGATCTTCACTGCCACTCCGTGGTCTCCGACGGCACGCTGACGCCCGAAGAACTGGCCGCGCGCGCAGCCGCCAACGGGGTCGAACTCTGGGCCCTCACCGACCACGACGAGGTCGGCGGCCAGCATCGCGCCGCCGCCGCGGCCCGTGCCAACGGCATGCGCTACCTCACCGGCACCGAGATCTCCGTGACCTTCGCGGGCGAAACGGTGCACATCGTCGGCCTGGGCTTCGATGCCGACGACGCGGCCATGTCGCAAGGCCTCTATGACACGCGCGGGGGCCGCGGCAAGCGCGCACAGGAAATGTCCGAGGGGCTGGCCAAGGTCGGCATCCACGGCGCGTACGAAGGTGCGCTCAAGTTCGTCGGCAACCCCGAACTCATTTCGCGCACGCACTTCGCGCGCTTCCTCGTCGAGAAGGGCCACTGCCGCGACACGCCCGAGGTGTTCCGCAAGTTCCTCACCGAAGGCAAGCCCGGCTACGTGCCGCACCGCTGGGCCACGCTGAAGGACGCGGTGCAATGGATCACCGGCGCCAAGGGCATGGCCGTGATCGCGCACCCGGGCCGCTACAAGTTCACGGCCAACGAGGAGTACGCGCTGTTCCTCGAATTCAAGGCGCACGGTGGCAAGGCGATCGAGGTCGTCACCGGCAGCCACACGCCGGCCGAGTTCGTCGAATACGCCGACAAGGCGCTCGAGTTCGATTTCGCCGCCTCGCGCGGCAGCGATTTCCACAGCCCCGACGAGAGCCACTGCGACCTCGGCAAGCTGCCGCCGTTGCCCGGTGCGCTCACTCCTGTGTGGGAACTGCTCGGCGATCGCATCCAGCAGTGAGGCAGAGTTCCGGGCCCGGTATCGACAACGCGGCTACCGTTGCGCTGGCGAATGCGCGCGTGGCGCAGCAGCGCAGCCGCAGCAAGGAATCGGAACGCATCCTCGCGGGCATCGGCATGGTGCTGGTCGCGAGCGCCTGCTTCGCCACGCTCGACACCGCCACCAAGTTCTCGACCATCGGCGTGCCCATCTTGATGGCCGTCTGGTTTCGCTATGCCTTCCAGGCCGTGGCAACCACGGCGGTGCTGCTCCCGCTGCACGGCACGGCGCTGCTGCGCACGCGGCACCCGCGCTACCAGTTGCTGCGCGGCGCATTGCTGCTGGTGTCGAGCACGCTGGCCTTCCTGAGCCTGCGCTACATGCCGCTGGCCGAGTTCACTTCGATCGTGCTGATCGCGCCGCTGGTGATCACGCTGTTGGCGGCCACCGTGCTCAAGGAGCAGGTCTCGCCGCTGCGCTGGATGCTGGTGGCGGGCGGCTTCATCGGCACGCTCGTCATCCTGCGCCCGGGCGGCGAGGCCTTTGGCTGGGCGGTCCTGCTGCCCATCGGGCTGGTGCTGACCAACGCGTGGTTCCAGGTGCTCACCAGCAAACTGGCGCAGACCGAGAACCCGCTCACCATGCACTTCTACACGGGCTGGGTCGGCACGCTGCTCGCGTCGTTCGCGCTGCCTTTCGTATGGGCCGCCCTGCCTTCGTGGGAATGGTGGGCGCTGCTGTGCCTGATGGGCTTCATGGGCACGGTGGGCCACTTCATCCTGATCCTGGCTTACCAGCGCGCGCCGGCGTCCACGCTCACGCCGTACCTCTATGCCCAGATCGCCTTTGCCATGCTGGGCGGCTGGCTCGTTTTTTCACAGATGCCCGACCGCTATTCGCTCATCGGCATGGCGCTGATCGCGGTCTGCGGCGCGGCCGGTGCGTGGCTCACGGTGCGCGAGCGCCGCGTGCCCATCGAACCCGCCGAATCCTGATCAGGAGATCTTTCCCTCATGGCCCAGTACTTCGAAGTCCACCCCGAGAACCCGCAGCAGCGGCTGCTGAAGCAGGCCGCCACGCTGCTGGCGCGCGGCGAGATCGTGGCCGTGCCCACCGACTCCAGCTACGCGCTGGCCTGCCACCTCGACGACAAGGACGCGGTCGACCAGCTGCGCCGCATCCGCCAGGTCGACGAGAAGCA
>Ga0182008_10002467_pt1 | contig 11580 bp, 10 predicted proteins | sample Sormic07211129_1_FD_120482 | JGI IMG/M metagenome (GOLD analysis project Ga0182008, IMG submission 120482) | Rhizosphere microbial communities from Sorghum bicolor, Mead, Nebraska, USA - 072115-129_1 metaG | ecosystem: Host-associated > Plants > Roots > Rhizosphere | place: USA: Nebraska...
AATGGCTTCGAAGGACACTGATTATTCCTGCTGGAATAAATGACAATGTCCGCCGATTTTCCGATGAACGGTAGCTCTGAAAACACACGGCAATGTGTTTCAGAATGAATCTGGCGCAGGACACTATGGAAAACCGACGCGGCAAGGGCTTGTCATTTGCCAGACGCATTTACCTCCCACGCCTCATCGGCATGAGCATCGGCTCTATCAGCGTGGCCGCCGCACTCTATCCGTTGAGTCTGCCAAGCTGGATCTGGGTACTGCTGCTGTTTAACGGTCTGATCTGGCCTCACCTTGCCTATCAACTGTCGACCCACTCGGCTTTTCCCTACAAGGCAGAACGCCGCAACCTGCTCTGCGATTCGCTGTGCGGGGGCTTCTGGGTCGCGACCTTTCAATTCAACCCCCTCACCACCGTGACCATTCTCTCGATGATGGCCATGAATAATGTCGCGGCCGGTGGTCAACGGCTGTTCATTTATGGCGCCTTCGCTCAACTGGCCGGAGTGGCGATTTCGTTGATGACGTTCGGCGCAGCTTTCACCCCTTCGGCCACGCAGGTACAGGTGTGGGCGTGCCTGCCCATGCTCACGCTCTACCCGCTGGCATTGGGCATGGTCTGCTATCGACTGGCGATCAAACTGTCCGAGCACAAACGCACTTTGAGCGCCCTGAGCCGCACCGACAGCCTGACCGGTTTGCTCAATCACGGTGCCTGGAAAGACCTGTTGCAGTTGCAATTCCAGCACTGCCGCGAACGCCGACAACCGGCCGCGATTGCCTTGATTGATATCGATCACTTCAAGCTGATCAACGACACCTACGGCCACATCGTCGGTGACTCGGTGCTGCGCCAGTTGAGCGCCGAGCTCAAACGCACCCTGCGCGAGTTCGATCTGGCCGGGCGCTATGGCGGCGACGAGTTTGGCGTGATTCTGCCCGACATGCCGCTGCACCAGGTGCAGGGAATCATGGAACGGTTACGCGAGTTGCTGAATGAACATCGCCATCAGGAAGCGCCGGAATTGCGCATCAGCCTGAGCATCGGCATTGCCACGTACCAGCCCTTGTTCAGCGACGCGAACGCCTGGCTCAACGATGCGGATAAGGCGCTCTATATCGCCAAGAAAACCGGTCGAAACAGAATAAGCAGTTCATTGACGCGATCAATCGCGGTCAGCGGAGAAAATTCAAACGCCTGAAAACTTGTACAAACGGTCATAAAAACCATTTCTTGTACAACTATATGGTTTTTTGTATAAGTATTTCCCTGTCAGTCATGGACCGCTGACATTGAGCAGACAACGCCGAAGCAACCTGTGTCTTCGGCTCGCAGGCGCAGAATCAGGGACTGACTCCATGGTTTTCATCCTTCAGAGCCTTGCAGCCATGCTATTCAATCGCCATAAATCTGCCATTGATGCCCTCGAACAAAACCTCGACCACAAGAATGCCCTGCTGGAAGCGATCGATCGCTCGATGGCGGTGATTGAATTCGACCTCAATGGCAATGTCCTGCGTGCCAATGACAACTTTCTCAAGACGATGGGTTATCGACTCGATCAGGTACTGGGGCAACCTCATCGCCAGTTCTGCACACCCGAGTTCGCCCGTAGCCAGCAATACGAACAATTGTGGGCACGTCTGAAAAACGGTCAATTCGAGTCGGGAACGTTTGAACGGGTGGCCAGCAATGGGCTGCCGATCTGGCTGCAGGCCAGCTACAACCCGATCAAGGACGCCTCGGGCAACGTGGTAAAGGTGATCAAATACGCCATGGACGTGACCGACAAGGTGCAACAGCAGAGTGAATCAGCTGCCAAGTTGCACGCCATCGATCGCGCCATGGCGGTCATTGAGTTCAACCCGGACGGCACGGTCATCAGCGCCAATCAGAATTTTCTGACACGCATGGGTTACAGCCTCGCCGAGCTCAAGGGTAAACATCACCGGCTGTTCTGCACCGCCGAGACAGTGAACAGCAGCGCCTATCAGGATTTCTGGCGCCGGCTCAATCAGGGTGAGTTCTTCCACGGCCAGTTCGAGCGTGTGGACAAGCACGGGCAAACCGTGTGGCTGGAGGCCAACTACAACCCGGTGTACGACGCGGGCGGACGTTTGTACAAAGTGGTCAAGTTTGCCTCCGACGTGACGGCCCGGGTCGAGCAACATGAACGCGATGCCCACAGCGCCAGCGAGGCTTATCACATCTCCGTGGAGACCTGCCGAGTCGCTGAACACGGCACTCAGGTGATCCAGCAAGCCGCCAGTGAAATGCATGAAATCGCCGCCAACATCGAGCAGTCTTCGACCCTGATTGCTCATCTGGGCGAGCGCTCGGAACAGATCACCGCCATCGTCAACACCATCCGCGCCATCGCCGACCAAACCAATCTGTTGGCACTCAACGCGGCCATCGAAGCCGCCCGCGCCGGTGAGCAGGGCCGTGGGTTCGCCGTGGTGGCGGACGAGGTGCGCCAGCTGGCTGCCCGCACCAGCGGTTCTACCGCGGAGATTTCGACGATGATCGGCTTGATCCAGAGTGAAACCCGGCAAGCGATCAAGAGCATGGACGGCACCCGAGACCGGGCGGCGGAAGGTGTCGAACTGGCCAATCAGGCGGGCACGGTGATCCTGCAGATTCGCGACGGTGCGAGCAACGCGGTGCAAGCCGTGAGCATGTTTGCCAATGAGCGTCAGCCGGGCTGAAACGAACCGAGGTTCAACATTGGTTCAGCTATCCCGCTCCTGTGCAGGGCTATAGTGACGTTCAGTCCCGCAGCCCTGCCGAGAGCGTCATGACTTCAGCCAAAGCCGACACCAAAACCGCAGCCCCTGTTGATCACCTGCGTTTCCATCGCCCTCACGCACACCTCGCGCCGACCTTCGGCAACGACGCGTTCGCCCTGCGCGCCGAGGCCTTTGCACGGTTCTTCGGCACGCCGACTTTTCTTGGCGCGCAGACCCTGATCGTGGTGTTGTGGGTGTGCCTGAACCTATTCGGGGTTGCGCACTTTGACCTGTACCCGTTCATCCTGCTCAACCTGGCGTTCAGCCTGCAATCGGCCTATGCCGCGCCGTTGATTCTGCTGGCCCAGACCCGCCAGGCCGCACGCGATAAAGCGCAATCCGACGCCGATGCGCAACACCGCGAAGCGCTGGCCGTGGCCAACAGCGAGCGCCAGGCTCAGGCGGCGCATAACACGGCGCAGTTGATCGAACTGCTTGAGCAGAACACCCGCCTCACCGAGATGACCAAGACCCTGACGGAACGTATCGAAAGTCTGACGTCGGAAATGCACGCGCACTTTGTGCGAAAGGTCTGACGCAGTTCAAGGCAGTTTCAACGCCCGCCCCAGCTCATCGAACAGGGTCACCACCGAGCGCAAAGCGCGGCAGTCCGGACGGGTCAGCAACCACAGCGCGGTGTCGTAGCCGTGCAGCGGTTCACCTAACGGTTGCAGTCCCTCGCCGATCAGGAAGTCCGGCAATGCCGCGACACCGAGCCCGGCGCGCACCAGCTCGGTGACCGACAACATGCTGTTGCAACGATAACCCGGCATCACGCCGGGCAACTGCTGACGACGCCACGCGACGGTGGGGTGATCGGGCAGGAAGTCGTCCGGGGCGATCCAGGTCAGCGCCGCGAGGTCTTCAGCATCGACCGATTTCAGATACGCGGTGCTCGCGCACACCCGATACGACACCTGAGCCAGACACCGCCCGACCAAATGCTCGGGCGGCGTTCGAGTGAGGCGCAAGGCAATGTCGGCGTCCCGGCGGCTGAGGTTGGCGAAGTCGTTGGAGGTGCTCAATTCGATCGTCAACGCCGGATAACCGGGCATGAACTGCGCCAGTGCCGGCAACAGCAAGCCTTGCAGGACCGAATCGGTACACGTCAGGCGCACGGTGCCGCTGATCACTTCACCGCCCTGCTCCACGCCAATCCGCGCCGCTTCCAGCGCTTGTTCGGCACGCTCGGCCTGTTCGGCCAGGGTTTGCGCCAGCGTGGTCGGCAAGTAGCCGGCGCGGCTCTTTTCGAACAGTTGCTGACCCAGCGCAGCTTCGAGTCGGCGCACGGCGCGGAACACGGTCGAGACGTCGACCTTGAGCAGCGCCGAGGCCCGCGCCAGCGAGCCGCCGCGCACCAGAGCGAGGATCAGGGCCAGGTCGGAATAGTCCAGTCGATAGTGCGTGAGCGCATTGATCACTTGGGAAAACGCCAATATTGAATGCGTGAACGCCAATCTATAGTGGGCTCCAGGAATCAACAAGCGCCGAGAGCCCTCATGGAAAAACACACTATCCGCATCGCCCTGATCGGCGATCACGACCCGCAAGTCACCGCCCACCAGGCCATCCCGGTCGCCCTCGGTATGGTCGCCGAACACACGGGCCTGGACGTGCAGTTCCAGTGGCTGGCCACCGAGCAGATCAACGCCGATACGCCGCTGCACGACATCGACGGTTTCTGGTGCGTGCCGGCCAGCCCCTATCGCGACACGCAAGGTGCGCTGCGCGGGATCCGCTTTGCCCGCGAACAACAACGACCTTTCCTGGGCACCTGTGGCGGTTTTCAGCACGCGGTTCTCGAATACGCGCGCAATGTGCTGGGTTGGGAAGATGCCGAGCATGGCGAGACCTCACCCAATGCCGCGCGCGCGTTGCTCATGCCACTGACGTGCTCATTGGTTGAAGCCGTCGACAGCATTCATCTGGTTGAAGGTTCGTTGATCGCCAAGGCGTACGAAAAGGCTGAGATTCGCGAAGGCTATCGCTGCCGCTATGGTGTGAATCCCGAGTTCGAGCAGGCGCTATTGAGCCAACAATTGTGCGCGGTCGGGCACGACTCTTCAGGGGATTTGCGGGCGGTGGAATTGCGAGAGCATCCGTTCTTTGTCGCCACGCTGTTTCAACCGGAACGTGCCGCGCTCAAAGGTCGGTTGCCGCCGTTGGTGAGCGCGTTGATCGATGCGTGCGCGAGGCAAACATCATGATCGCCCAGACACCGGTAGCGCCTTGCTACGCGGTGATTTTCACCTCCCTGCGTACCGAGGGTGATCAGGGTTACGCCGAAGCTGCCGAGCGCATGGTTGAACTGGCGCGCCAGCAGCCGGGGTTTATCGGGGTGGAGTCGGCGCGGGGCGAGGATGGGCTGGGGATTACGGTGTCTTATTGGGCCAGTGAGGCGGCGATCCTCGCGTGGAAGCAGCATCCCGAGCACAGCGCGATTCGTGAGCGTGGGCGTTCGACGTGGTATTCGGCGTGCAGTACGCGGGTGTGCAGGGTCGAGCGGGCTTACGCGTTCAAGCAGTAAGTCATTTGGTGTTCTTTAGGCCGTCTTCGCGAGCAAGCCCGCTCCCACAGTGGTTGTGTGTACGACACATATCACCTGTGGGAGCGGGCTTGCTCGCGAAGGGGCCATCTCAACCACCACAAAAACTTCAGCCGCGCACCAGACTCCGCACCGCCGAAATCTCCGGCACTTCCCTCCGCTTCATGTACACCCGCAACGGCTCGGTAATGTTGATCCGATCATCGATGTTCTGATCCAGCAACAACTGAATCAACTCGCGCTTGAGCGTCATCGCCTGCCCGGGCCCCGGCGTCCAGACGAATTCGCTGGTTGGAATGATGCCGTCATCCGCCACGTCCATGCCGAAGGAGTCTTCGCTGAAACGCACGATGTAGTGGCCGGTCTTGCGATTGAGGCCGACGAAGCCGTTGAGCTGGTCGGCGGCCTGGCAGATGAGTTCGGAAGTGATGCGCATATAAACCTCACGGAAGTGATCAATGGTTTACACGCAGGGCAACGGAGCGGCGCTCCCTCTGCCGGGGAAACTGCCGTGGCCAAGCGTACTGCAAAGAAGCGCACAAAAGCGCCGAAAAAATTCGCTTTAAACACGTTTATGTCGGTCTCGCGATAGCGCTAGCCGCGTTCAGTTGTTAAAAGAGACCTCTTTGAAAACACTCTGCGAAAGGATCTCGACCATGCCTGTAACTTTCACCAAGAGCGCCCTGCTGCTGAGCGTGCTGCTCGGCCTCGGCCAGGCGCAGGCCGCCAGCGAGCCAAGCCCTGCTTCACTGGCGGCCCATTCGGGGATCCCGCACCCGGCGGTGATTGCCCACCGTGGCGCTTCTTTTGATGCACCGGAATCCACCGCCGCCGCCTACAAACTGGCGCGCGACCTGGGTGCCGACTACCTCGAACTCGACCTGCAACGCAGCAAGGACGGCGTGCTGTTTGCCCTGCACGACAACAACCTGCAACGCACCACTGACGTTGCCAGCAAATTCCCGGAGCGCAAGGACAGCCCGGCCAACGCGTTCACCATTGCCGAACTGAAAACCCTCGACGCCGGCAGCTGGTTCAACAGCGCTTACCCGGATCGCGCGCGCCCTGCTTACGCCGGCCTGAAGATCCTGACCCTCGACGAAATCATCGACATCGCCCAGGGCAATCCGCTGCACAAACCCGGCCTGTACATCGAAACCAAGGAGCCGAAGCAATTCCCCGGCATCGAACGGGACCTCAAGGACAAGCTGCAGGATCGCGGCTGGTTGAGCCCAGTCGGGTCGAAACTGGCGAAAAGCGAATTGGCCGTCGGCCAGGGCAAAGGCAAGGTGGTGCTGCAAACATTCGAGAAGAGCAGCCTCGAACTGCTGGAAAAGGAAATGCCGCAGGTGCCGAAAATCCTCTTGCTGTGGGTCGGCGAAGGCAGCATCGAACCCAAATCCAAGGTGACGTTCGCCGAGTCCGGCGACAAGGACAAAGCCACCTACTACGCCAAACAAGAACCGAAGGACAAAGCAGAATTCCAGCAGTGGGTCGAGTACGCCAAGGCCCAGGGCGCAATCGGCACCGGCCCTTCTGCGGCGCTGACCAATGGCGGTGACCAGAGTTACTCGGACCTGGTGAAACCCTGGATGAATCAGTACACCCACGATCAGGGTTTGTTGGTGCACGTCTACACCGTCGATGAGGCGGTGGATTACCAGAAGGTCATGGACGCCGGCGTCGATGGCATTTTCACCAACCGGGCCAGCGAATTGTTGAAGTTCTACAAACGTCCGGCGGCGGGGACGGTTGCGCAGTTGTTGCAGAACAACGGGTACTGATCAGGGACCGAGGTGAACCCTTCGCCGGCAAGCCGGCTCCTACAGGTTCGCGTCGTTCGCGAATGGTGTGTACGACTCAACCCCGTAGGAGCCGGCTTGCTGGCGATGCTCCTGGAATTAAGCCTGAATTAAGTTGCCACAGTTAATCTGGCCCCACTTAAACGGCTCACCCAAGGAATGAACCCCATGAAGACTTTGACTGCCCTGTTCACCGCTGCTGCCCTGACCCTTTCCGCTGGCTTGGCCCAAGCGGCTGATGTGCCTGTCGATCAGATCCCTCAGCTGGTCAAGGATAAGAAAATCAAGTCGCTGGAAGAGCTGAACCAGATCGTACTGAAGCTGCACCCGGGCGCTACGATCACCGACAGCGACCTCGACCAACACCCCGGTCTCTACGAGTACGAAGTCGAACTCAAAGATGCCAAAGGCGTTGAATGGGACGTCGACCTGAACGCCGCCACCGGCGAAGTCCTGAAGAACAAGCAAGACGACTGATACCCCCCCAAAAAAAACCGCACGATCTTTGGATCGTGCGGTTTTTTTGCGCCTGCCGATCAGGCCGACGTACTGACCATCGATCCCGACGTGCTGCTGCCTTCTTCCTGCAGCGCCGCCAGCAACGCCGCCGTTGCGGTCTGCAACGAACCCGCCGTCGTTGCGATTTGCGTACCGACTCGGTAAGCGCGTCGGTACACAGTCATTTTCCTTACGCGCTCAAGCGAGCCGTCACCTCGTTCAACTGCCCCGACAACCCGTGCAGGTTGTGGCTGGCCGCTTCGGTGCGTTGCACGTTGTCGAGGTTGGTGCTGGCAATGCTGGTGATCTCGGTGAGGTTGCGCGAGATGTCTTCGGCGACCGAGGTCTGCTCTTCGGCGGCGGTGGCGATCTGGCGGTTCATGTCGCGGATAGACTCCACGGCAAGGGTGATGCGCTCCAGCATCGCACCGGCTTCGGTCACTTGCTGCACGCTTTCTTCACTGCGTGACTGGCCGCTTTCAATGGCCTGGGCCGCGTCCACTGCACCGGTTTGCACGGTCTGGATAATTTGGTTGATCTCGATGATCGACGCCGCCGTGCGCTGGGCCAGGCTGCGCACTTCATCGGCGACCACGGCAAAACCGCGCCCCGCTTCACCGGCTCGCGCGGCTTCAATCGCGGCGTTGAGCGCCAGCAGGTTGGTCTGCTCGGCGATGCCGCGAATCACTTCGAGCACTTTGCCGATGCGGCCGCTGTCGGTTTCCAGTTGGCGAATGACCGTCGCCGTGTTGGCGATTTCGCCACGCATGCGGGTGATGGTGTGAATGGTGCCCTGCATAACTTTTTCGCCTTGCTGGGCCGACTGATCGGCGTCGTCCGCGGCACGGGCGGCATCGGCGGCGTGGCGCGCGACTTCCTGTGCGGTGGCGGACATTTCGTTCATCGCGGTGGCCACCTGATCGGTGCGGTTGAACTGCTCGTTGGTACCGCAGGCCATCAGGCTGGCAATCGCTTGAAGCTCACCGCTGGCGCTGTCCAGGTCCTTGGCGCTGACCTGCAAACGGGTAAAGGTTTCGGCGAGAAAATCGCGCAGCGTGTTGGCCGCCGTCGCCAGTTTGCCCAGTTCATCCTGGCGAGTGCTGACCACGCGATCGGCAAACTTGCCTTGGGCGAGTTGCGCCACGTAGTCGATCAATTTGCGAATCGGCTCAACCAGGTTGCGGTTGACCAGCCACAGGCTCAACAGGCCGATCAGCAGCCCCGAAGCGAGCATCACAATGATCCCCAGCAACACCGTGCGATCGGCGCTGGCGCTGATCAGCTTCGACTGCTCGGCGCCTTGCTTGCGCAGCTCGCCGACCAGTTCGCTCATCTGATCGCTGGTCGCCCGATCCACGCCCTTGACCGCGGTGTCGCCCGCCGTCGGATCGGCACCCGCCGCCAGGTAGGCATCGCGGCCCTTCTGGTACGCCGCGCCTAACTGACGATGCTCGTCACGCAGGCGTTCGATGCGGGTCTTGAGTTGCGGCTCGATGCCTTTCTGCCCGGCCAGCTCGCCGAGGATGCCCTGCACGTCGCGCTGACGGTCTTCGAATTGCTTCCAGTATTTATCCAGGTCCGCCGGCTGCTTGCCGCGCAGCAGGACGTTTTTCCATTCCTGCACCTGCACCTTGAATTGCAGGTTGGCTTCGTCGATCAATTGCGACGTGTGCAGCGGGCCATCAATGAGATTCGCGTAGTTCTGAACGCCATTGGACAGAAAGTGAAAGCAGGCCAGGGCGATCAACAGCATCGCAAACAGACTGCCACTCAGCAGGGCTGAGAATTTGCGCTCTCAGGGACTTTTGCAAAGACATCGGAAGGTACTCGTGACAGGAATGAGGCACACCGTGAAGAGGCGTGAAAGTAATCCGGACAATCCCTGTCTGCAGCGGCGAACGCCTGCGTTTGTAGGAGCCGGCTTGCTGCGGGCGGCGTTCCGACGATTGCGGTGTATCAGTCAACATTAATAGCGCCTGACTCACCGCAATCGCCAGCAAGCCGGCTCCTACAGGAGGTCGGCGTGTAAGGCGCGTTCTTGAGCGGTTCCGACCGCCGGTAGAAGGCACTTGGCCATGCCGCGAAGCTGTCACAAAACTGTCAAGAGACCTTGCGATGATGCGGCTCAAGTGAGCCTGTGAAACCCGCAACAGGCCACCTCCTCGCAGCGAGACCTCATGAACCACAGCATCGATCAAAGCCATCGCGACCCGGACCTGTTCGGTCTGCTGTACGGTTTCAGTTTTCGCCCCGGCGAACGTGGTGTGGAGATCGATTCGGCCATGGCATTGCGTTGTCTGCAACAGGCGGACGACAGCGATGAGTTTCTCTGGCTGCACCTCAACCTCGCCCACGCCGCGTGCGAGCGCTGGATGAAAAATCATCTGGAATTGCCTGACGAATTTTTCGAGGCCTTGCATGAAGGCTCGCGCTCGACACGCATCGAGCACGTCGATTCGGCGTTGCTGGCGGTGGTCAACGACGTGGTGTTCAACCTCAGCAGCATGGTCTCTTCGGACGTGTCGACGTTGTGGGTCTGCGCCCGCAGCCGGCTGATCATCAGCGCGCGCCTGCAACCGCTGCATTCGGTGGATAAATTGCGCTCATCGGTGAAGGCCGGCGAACGCTTTCGTTCGCCGCTGGAATTGCTTGTGCATCTGCTGCGTGACCAGGGCGAAGTGCTGACGCAGATCGTGCGCAAGACCAGCCTCAGCGTCGATCAGATCGAAGATGAATTGCTGTCCTCGCGGCTGTCGACCAACCGCGCGGAACTCGGCGCCAACCGCCGGGTGCTGGTGCGCCTGCAACGGCTGCTGGCGCTGGAGCCGGGCTCGTTGCTGCGCCTGCTCAACCGTCCGCCGCAATGGTTGCAAAAGGAAGACGTAAAGGAGTTGCGCAAATCCACCGAGGAGTTTGCGCTGATCATCAACGACCTGACGGCGCTGGGTGAACGGATCAAGCTGTTGCAGGAAGAGATCGCCGCCAACCTCAACGAACAAAGTAACCGCACGCTGTTCACCCTGACGGTGGTGACGGTGCTGGCGTTGCCGATCAACATCATTGCCGGTTTCTTTGGCATGAACGTGGGTGGCGTCCCGCTGTCCCAGGACCCGGAGGGGTTCTGGATTCTGGTGGCCCTGGTGGCGACGTTCACGGTGATTGCGGGGCGCTGGGCCTTCAAAAAACGCGAGGATTACTAAGCAACCACCCCGCCCACTGTAGGAGCGAGCTTGCTCGCGATGGTCGTTAACGATAACGCGTAAAGCCAGATAACCCGCGTCGCTTTCAGGTTTTTCGCGAGCAAGCTCGCTCCTACAGTGAACGGGGGTGGGTTTGGATCAACGGAACGGTAAAAACCCTAAACCCTGACCTAAAGCAGCCTCTCTGTAATATTTTGCAACGATCATGACAAACACTCCTCCCTCCTCAGGATTGTCCGTCATGGCTACTCCTTCCTACACCGCCGCCCCGGCGTCGGCCAGCAGCGCCAAGCCGCAGTTCGATAAAAAACCCGGCCTGCTGACCATCGTGATTTTCTTCGCCGTGCTGTCCATCGGTCTGCTGTTCACCGCTTACAGCCTGATGCACGACATGAACGAACTCGGCACGGTGGTCACCACCTGGACGCCGTTCCTGCTGTTGGGCGTGGCGCTGCTGATCGCGTTGGGCTTCGAGTTTGTCAACGGTTTCCACGACACCGCCAACGCGGTGGCCACGGTGATTTATACCAACTCGCTGCCGCCGAACTTTGCGGTGGTGTGGTCCGGGTTCTTCAACTTCCTCGGTGTGCTGCTGTCGAGTGGCGCAGTGGCGTTCGGCATCATCGCCCTGCTGCCGGTGGAGCTGATTCTGCAAGTCGGTTCGTCCGCCGGTTTCGCGATGATTTTCGCCCTGCTGATCGCGGCGATCCTGTGGAACCTCGGCACCTGGTGGCTGGGCTTGCCG
>Ga0182008_10002468_pt1 | contig 11571 bp, 16 predicted proteins | sample Sormic07211129_1_FD_120482 | JGI IMG/M metagenome (GOLD analysis project Ga0182008, IMG submission 120482) | Rhizosphere microbial communities from Sorghum bicolor, Mead, Nebraska, USA - 072115-129_1 metaG | ecosystem: Host-associated > Plants > Roots > Rhizosphere | place: USA: Nebraska...
ACCGCCTGCACGGTCGTACCGCCGAGGTCCGCGACCAGATCGCGGGCGTGACGGACCAGGTCCCCGGCCTCGGCGATGACGAGGAGGCCGAGGAGGCCGAGGAGGCCGGGGAGGAGGAGACTGAGGACGAGGAGCCCCGCGAGGAGTACGACGACGAGGAGTCCGAGGACACGGAGCCCGAGGACGCGGAGCCCGAGGACGCGGAGTCCGGCGACGACGAGCCCGAGGACGGCGGGGCGCGGGACCACCGGTCGCGGGACGACGAGTCGGAGGCCGAGGAGGAGTCTCCGGCCGGTGCGTCCGGGCGGGGCCCGGCCAGGAAGGCGGCCCGGAAGGCACCGGCCAAGAAGGCGGCCGCGAAGCGGGCGCCCGCGAAGAAGGCCCCGGCCAAGAAGGCGGCGGCCAAGAAGACCGCGAGCAAGCAGGCCCCGGCGAAGAAGACCGCGAAGAAGACGGCGGCGCGCAAGACGTCCGCGGCCCGCGGCGGAGCCCGGGGAGCCCGGAGCCGTCTGACGAAGGGAGGCGGTGAGTGATGACCGAGACACTCGGATCGGCCACCTCGACCGCGGGCGGTGCGGCCGGCAAGGCCACGGGCAAGGCCGCCGGATCGCTGACCGACGTGGCGCACAGCGAGGCCGCCGACCGGCTCAAGGGCGAGGTGCAGGACTACCTCGCCGCACAGGCCACCCGGCTGCTCGCCGGCGTCGGCCGCAAGCTCGGCGAGACCACCGGCAAGCTCAACGACATCGCCGAGGGCAACAGCCCCGGTTTCGCCAAGCTCGCCCTCGACGGCGGACGCAAGCTCGCCGAGGGCAAGGGCCCGCTGCGCTCCGCCCTGGAAATGGGTGCCTCGCGCGCCAAGGAGAACGTCGTGGAAGCCTTCAAGAACCTCGGCGGGGGCAAGGGGAAGCGCAAGGGCGGGGCCGGCAACAAGCCGACGGTGATCATCGAGTCCGTCGACGTGGGCGTGGACCGGCGCACGGCCTACGACCAGTGGACCCAGTACCAGGACTTCAGCACCTTCGCCAAGGGCGTCAAGAGCGCGAACCGTGCCGACGACACCCAGTCCGACTGGCAGCTGAAGATCTTCTGGTCCAACCGCAGCTGGAAGGCGAAGACCACCGAGCAGGTGCCCGACGAGAAGATCTCCTGGACCTCGGAGGGCGCCAAGGGCACCACCAAGGGCGTCGTCTCCTTCCACCGGCTCGACGACAACCTCACCCGTGTCCTGCTGGTGATCGAGTACTACCCCAAGGGCCTCTTCGAGAAGACCGGCAACATCTGGCGCGCCCAGGGCCGCCGGGCCCGGCTCGACCTCAAGAACTACGTCCGCTTCATCACCCTCAAGGGCGAGGCGGAGGACGGCTGGCGCGGTGAGATCCGCGACGGCGAGGTCGTGACCACCCACGAGGACGCCGTCGCCGAGGAGGAGTCCGCCCAGGAGGAGTCCGCCGAGGACGGGTCCTCGCAGGAGGAGGGCGAGGACGCCTACGAGGACGAGGGCGAAGGCGCCGACGAGGACCAGGACGAGAACGCCGGGTACGAGGAAGAGGAAGAGGAGGGCGAGGAGCCCGAGGGCGAGTACGAGGAGGAGGACGAGGAAGCCGACGAGGGGCAGGAGGAGCCCGAGGGCGAGTACGAGGACGAGGAAGAGCCGGAGTATGAGTACGCCGGCGGCGGGGGTCGCCGATGACCATGGCCGGCCGGTTGCCCGAACCCTATGGACAGGGTTCGGGCGCCAACCTTGCCGACATCCTGGAACGCGTCCTCGACAAAGGCATCGTGATCGCCGGTGACATCCGGATCAACCTGCTCGACATCGAACTCCTCACCATCAAACTCCGGCTGATCGTCGCCTCCGTGGACAAGGCCAAGGAGATGGGCATCGACTGGTGGGAGGACGACCCCGCGTTGTCCTCCGGTGCCCGCCGCAAGGAACTCGCCCGGGAGAACGCCGAGTTGCGCGAACGGCTCGCCCAGCTGGAGAACGGCCACGCACAAGTGCGTGCACGCGAGGAGGAGGCCCCATGACCGGACTGCGGTACGTCTACGCCGTCTGCCGCCCCTTCGGCGCCCCGCTGCAGTCCCAGCTGAAGGGCGTGGCGGGGGATCCGCCCAGACTGCTGACCCACCACGGCCTGATCGCCGTGGTCAGCCATGTACCGGAGCGGGACTTCGCGGAGGAACCGCTTCGCAGGCGTCTGGAGGACCTGGACTGGCTGACCGAGACGGCTCGGGCCCACCAGAGCGTGATCGACGCGCTCACCGTCGTCACCACCCCGCTGCCGCTCCGGATGGCCACCGTCTTCCGGGACGACAGCGGGGTCCGGGTGATGCTGGAGGCGCGGGAGGACGACTTCCGGCGCACCCTCGACCGGCTGACGGGGCGGGTGGAGTGGGGCGTCAAGGTGTACGTGGAGGCAGAGCCCGAGGAGGGCGACGCGCCCGTGTCGAAGCCGGCGTCGGGCCGCGACTATCTGCGGCAGCGTCGAATGCGGGTGCGGACGAACGAGGACCTGTGGCGGCAGACGGAGGAATTCGCCGACCATCTGCACGCGGCGCTGTCGGCGTACGCCGATGACTCCCGGCTGCACGCCCCGCAGAATCCCGCGCTGTCCGGAGTGGCCGGCCGCAATGTCCTGAACGCCGCCTATCTGGTGGCGCGCAAAGATTCCGAGGAATTCGTGGAACTGGTCGACCGGAGCAAGGACGAATCAATGGTGAGCATTCCCGGAATCCGGGTCGAACTCACCGGCCCGTGGGCCGCCTATTCGTTTGCGGGAGAAGAGACGTGACCGTCGTCGAACGCCGTGAGATCGCCCTGGTGGACCTGCTCGACCGGCTTCTGGCCGGCGGCGTCGTCATCACGGGGGACATCACCCTGCGCATCGCGGACGTCGACCTGGTCCGCATCGATCTCAACGCCCTGATCAGCTCGGTCAACGAACAGGTGCCGTCGCCCTGGGGGGAGTTGCTGTGACCGCCCGCCGAAACCGGCTGGACCTCGAACCCGACACCGTGGAGCGGGACCTGGTCAAACTCGTGCTGACCGTGGTCGAGTTGCTGCGCCAGCTGATGGAGCGGCAGGCGCTGCGCCGCTTCGACACGGGCGAGTTGAGCGAGGACCAGGAGGAGCGGATCGGCCTGACGCTGATGCTTCTCGACGACCGTATGACCGAACTGCGCGAGCGCTACGGACTGCGGCCCGAGGACCTGAATCTGGACCTCGGGCCGCTGGGACCGCTGCTTCCCCGGGAGTGAACTCCCGGGGAAGCGGGGCGCGGTGATCGGATGATCGATGCCTCAGCTCACCACCTGTACCAACGCCCCCGGCCTCCGGCAGCTGTCGTGCCGCGTACCAGGAATCCCAGCAGCCACAGCACGAGAACCGCCAGCGCAATCCACCACAGTATCTTTATTGCGAATCCCGCGCCGAAGAGAATCAGCGCCAGGAGCAATACGAGCAGGACAGCAACCATAATCTGAACCTCCTGTTCTTCGGGTATCCCGAAAACGGAGATTCAGGCAGCCTTTCGGCACAGAATCTCTCCGTGCAGCACACCGAACCAGCCGTCCTCCCGCGCGCCCCACCGACGCCAGGCGTCCGACACGGCCCGCAGCTGCTCCACGGTGGCGTGTCCGCCCTCGGTGGCCCGCTCCGCGTACGCCGAGGCCAGGGTCCGGTCGGCCCACAGCCCGCTCCACCACGCCCGCTCCTCCGGCGTCGAGTACGTCCAGGTGCTGGACGTCGCCGTGATGTCGGTCAGCCCGGCCCGCAGCGCCCATGACTTCAGCCGCCGCCCGGCGTCCGGCTCACCGCCGTTGGCGCGGGCGACCCGCCGGTACAGGTCCAGCCAGTCGTCCATCCCCTGGGACGCCGGATACCAGGTCATGGCCGCGTAGTCCCCGTCGCGCGCCGCGATGAACCCGCCCGGTTTCGTCACCCGGGCCATCTCGCGCAGCGCCTGCACCGGATCGCCGACGTGCTGCAGCACCTGGTGGGCGTGGACCACGCAGAAGGTGTCGTCCGGGTACTCCAGGGCGTGTACGTCCGCGACCGCGAAGTCGACGTTGGTCAGGCCCCGTTCGGCCGCCGTGGCGCGGGCTTGGTCCAGGATGCCCGGCGCGTGGTCGACGCCGGTGACATGCCCGTCGGGGACCAGGGCCGCGAGGTCGGCGGTGATGGTGCCCGGGCCGCAGCCGATGTCCAGGATCCTCATGTGGGGCTTCAGCGAGTCGAGCAGGTAGGCCGCGGAGTTGGCGGCGGTCCGCCAGGTGTGCGAACGCAGAACCGACTCGTGGTGCCCGTGCGTGTAGACGGCGGTCTCCTGTGACTTCGACATGGCTGAACTCCCCTGTCCGAGGCTTCGTCGGTACGCATCACCGTACGCCCGCATGTCGAATGATGAGACCCACGTTTTGCGATGTGGACTGACGGTGCGTCAGTCGGTATATCGGTCGGTCCCATCCGCCTCAACCGCCGATACGGCGCCACCTGGGGGCGTACACGCCCAGACAGCCCGCGTTGTCGAGGAAGCCCTCTTCCCGCTCGCCGCGCACGAACCTGCTCACGTCCACCCGCACCGCCTCGCCGCCCACCACGGCGCGCGTGAAGTCGCGCGGCCCCTCCACCCCGACGTCGTGGGCGAAGCGGTTCGAGGTGCCGGACGGGAGCACCGCGAGCGGCAGACCGTGGCGCAGGGCGACCGCGGCGGCCGTGTTCACGGTGCCGTCACCGCCGCACACACCGAGCACCCGGGCACGACCGGCCGCCTTCTCCAACTCGGCGCGCGCATCGGCCGGTTCGCACTCGACGACTTCCGCCGCCGGCAGCCCCTCGCGCAGCGCCCGCACCCGGTCGGGGGCGCCGGAGGCGGTGTCGGCCACGACGACCAGGCCCGCCCCGTCGGGCAGCGCCGGCACCCGCGCGCGGGGCCGGGCCGGCGGCACCGCCCGGCCGCGGGCCCGCACCAGGCCCCGTACGGCGAACGCGGCACCCGCGCCCAGTGCGGCGCCCGCGGCCACGTCGCTCGGGAAGTGCGCCCCCGTGTAGACCCGCGACAGCGCCACGGACCACGCCACCGGCGCCACCAACGCGCCCCAGCGGGGCGACTCCAGCGCCACCCCGGCCGCGAAGGCCGCCGCCGACGCGGAGTGACCGGACGGGAACGACGTGGTGATCGGCTGCCGCCGCAGCCGCCGCACCAGCGGCACGGGGTCCAGGACGGGCCGCGGCCGGCGCACCGACCGCTTGCCGAGGGTGTTGATGGTCAGCGAGGCCAGGCTCAGCGAGGCGAGACCGCGGGCGGCGGCCCGGCGGGCGCGGGGCGTACGGCTCGCGCTCATGGCGGCCGCCGCCGCGAACCACAGCCCGCCGTGGTTCGCGCTGCGGCTCAGCCGCGGCAGGACACGTTCCGCGTACGGCCACGGCCGCCGGGCGGAGAACTCGAAGAGCCGGCGGTCCCAGGCGAGCAACCGGTCGCGCAGGGGGTGCGGACCGGGCTGGGGGAGAGTGAGGTCGACATCTGGACTCATGGGCCGCCGGGTACCCTGAAGTGCCCGTTTCCTGCCCTTCGGGCGGTGACCGACATCCGGAGTGCCCCTGTATGCGACTGCTCCTCATACGCCATGGCCAGACCCCCTCCAACGTGGACTACCTCCTCGACACGGCCGTCCCGGGCGCGGGCCTGACGGCCCTCGGTGAGCGGCAGGCCGCAGCGCTGCCCGGGGCCCTGGCCGGCGAGGACATCGAGGCGCTGTACGCCTCCACCCTGGTCCGCACCCAGCTGACGGCCGCGCCGCTGGCCGCCGAGCACGGCCTGGAGGTCCGGGTGCGCGACGGGATCCGCGAGCTGTCGGCGGGCGACCTCGAAATGCTCCCCGGCGACACCGAACAGGGCTCGCTCTACATGAAGACCGTCTTCGCCTGGGCGTCCGGCGACACCGCCCTGCGCATGCCGGGCGGCGAGAGCGGCGCCGAGGCGCTGGCCCGCTACGACGCCGTGGTGGCGGAAGCGGCGGCGACCGGTGCCCGCACGGTCGCCATGGTGAGCCACGGCGCGGCGATCCGCGTGTGGACGGCGGCCCGCGCGGACAACGTGGACGTGTCCTTCGCACAGGCACGCCCGCTGGAGAACACGGGGGTGGTGATCCTGGAGGGATCGCCGGCGGACGGCTGGAAGGCCGTGTCGTGGGAGGGGACGACGGTGGCGCCGGCGGGGGACAGCGGTCCGACCGGGCAGCCCGCGTAGATAACCATTTGCCCGCCCGGAACCACCGAACCCAGAATGCGAGCCCATGGGACACCTGGAAGCGGCACATCTCGAGTACTACCTCCCGGACGGAAGGCCGCTGCTCGGTGACGTCTCGTTCCGGGTCGGCGAAGGCGCGGCCGTCGCCCTGGTCGGCCCCAACGGCGCCGGCAAGACCACCCTCCTCCGGCTGATCTCCGGCGAGCTGAAACCGCACGGCGGCACCGTCACCGTCAGCGGCGGCCTCGGCGTGATGCGCCAGTTCGTGGGCTCCGTACGCGACGAGACGACCGTACGGGACCTGCTCGTGTCGGTCGCCCCACCCCGTATCCGGGAGGCCGCCGGGGCCGTCGACCGGGCCGAGCACCTCATCATGACCGTCGACGACGAGGCCGCCCAGCTGAAGTACGCGCAGGCCCTCGCCGACTGGGCCGAGGCGCGCGGGTACGAGGCGGAGACGCTGTGGGACATCTGCACCATGGCCGCGCTCGGGGTGCCGTACGACAAGGCGCAGTTCCGGCGGGTGCGCACGCTCTCCGGCGGTGAGCAGAAGCGGCTGGTGCTGGAGGCGCTGCTGCGCGGCGCGGACGAGGTGCTGCTGCTCGACGAGCCGGACAACTACCTCGACGTGCCCGGCAAGCGCTGGCTGGAGGAGCGGCTCAAGGAGACCCGCAAGACGGTCCTCTTCGTCTCCCACGACCGGGAGCTGCTGTCCCGGGCCGCCGAGAAGATCGTGTCGGTGGAGCCCTCGCCCGCGGGCGCGGACGCCTGGGTGCACGGCGGCGGCTTCGGCACCTACCACGAGGCACGGCGCGAACGCTTCGCCCGCTTCGAGGAGTTGCGCCGCCGCTGGGACGAGAAGCACGCCCAGCTGAAGAAGCTGGTGCTGAGTCTCCGTCAGGCGGCCAGCATCAGCCATGAGTTGGCCTCCCGGTACCAGGCCGCCCAGACGCGGCTGCGCAAGTTCGAGGAGGCCGGTCCGCCGCCGGAGCCGCCGCGCGAACAGGACATCACCATGCGGCTCAAGGGCGGACGCACGGGCGTACGGGCGGTCACCTGCAAGGGACTTGAGCTGACCGGCCTGATGAAACCCTTCGACCTGGAGGTCTTCTACGGCGAACGGGTCGCCGTCCTCGGCTCCAACGGCTCCGGCAAGTCGCACTTCCTGCGGCTGCTGGCCGGCGAGGACGTGGCGCACACGGGCGAGTGGAAGCTCGGGGCGCGGGTGGTGCCCGGGCACTTCGCCCAGACCCACGCCCACCCCGAGCTGATGGGCCGCACCCTGCTGGACATCCTGTGGAAGGAACACGCCCAGGACCGGGGCGCGGCCATGTCACGCCTGCGCCGCTACGAGCTCACCAACCAGGCCGAGCAGGCCTTCGACCGGCTCTCCGGTGGCCAGCAGGCCCGCTTCCAGATCCTGCTCCTGGAGCTGCAGGGCGTCACGGCCCTGCTTCTCGACGAGCCGACGGACAACCTGGACCTGGAGTCCGCCGAGGCGCTGCAGGAGGGCCTGGAGGCGTTCGACGGAACGGTGCTCGCGGTGACGCACGACCGGTGGTTCGCCCGTTCCTTCGACCGCTATCTGGTCTTCGGCAGCGACGGGCGGGTCCGGGAGACCGACGAGCCGGTGTGGGACGAGCGGCGCGTGGAGCGGGCGCGGTAACCGCGGGGCGCGTTGCCGCGGTGGCCCGGGTCAGCTCCACCGCAGCAGCGCGCCCAGGCCTCCGGCCGGTATCTGGCCGCCCGTGGCCTCCGCGGCGGGGGTCACCGACAGGGCCGTGGCCCCCGCCGCCACCGCCGAGCGGATCAACGCGTCGTCCGCCCGCGCCGACCACGAGTGCTGTTCGCCGAGGATCTTGAGGTCCGTGCGGCGGACCGCCACCTGGTCCGGGTCCTCGCCGATCCACACCTCGCGATGGGCGTCGGGGCCGTCCGGGCGGATCAGGAGTTCGTCGATACGGTGCTCGCGGGCCGCCTCCACCAGGGCCGGTACGCCCTCCGCCGCGCCGGCGTGTCCCTCGGCGTCCGGTTCGCGGGCCGTGAGGAAGCGCTCCAGCTCGCGCTCCGCCCGCTGCCGCACATGCCGCTCACGCGCCCGCTCGACGTCCTCGTCCAGCAGCCTGCTGCCGGCGCCGTGCGGGGCCTCGACGGTGATCTCCCGCAACTGTGCCGGGAGCTTGTCGTGCACGGACCGGCGCTCCCGGTCGTCACCCACCAGGACCAGCAGGTCGGCCCCGATCTCCTCCTGGCAGGCGGCGAGCGCGTCGGCGGTCTCGGCGGCGTTGTGCTCCCAGGTGTTCTCCACCGCGAGCCGGAAGTGCCGCTCGGACCAGTCGACCGAGCGGCTCCGGTGTATCGGCCACTGCCGCCCGGTCACCGAACCGGCCTCCTGCGTGCCCGTCGCACCGCGCAGCTCGAAGCGGGCGCCCCTGCGGTCGACGTACGCCACCAGGCACACCGGGTCCTCGCCCGCCAGCTCCAGCAGGGGCGCGGTGTGCGGGAGCGACGCCCAGTGGGCGCTGTCGCTCATCGGGGGCCGGGCCAGCGGCGGGTCGAGGACCACCTCGCCGGCGTGGGCGAACAGGGCCCGGCCGTTCGGCTCGGAGGAGTGCTGCAGGTCTGCGAGGGCCTCGCGCACGGCCCGGCACGTCGCCTCGTCCGCACCCTGCCGATCCAGCTCCCGGGCCAGCGCGACGGCCGTCAGACGGCGCTCGTGGGGCGTGTCCTCCGTATGCCGGGAGGTGTCGACGTACACGGAGGCCCAGGGGCCGTGATGTTCGTAGAGTGGATGCAGAAAGGCGAGATCCATGGTTCCCTCCCGGTGCCGTTGTGCGGGTAGTGCGTCCCGGGCGGGTACCCGGACCGCAGGGACGAACACGACGAGCGGGGTACCACCATGGCCGGAGTCGACCCCACCAGGCTGGACGACCAGCAGCTCATGAAGGAGCTGGAGACGATCCACCGCACGCGCCACGACACGCTGCTCTACGGCTCGACCGACGCGCTGCGGGCCCACAACGATCGCATGGCCCAGCTGGAGGGCGAGTACCTGCGCCGCAACCCGCGGCGCATGGTGGCCGCGGGCCGCACCCGCGAGGGGGCCCGGGAACGCCGCGGCGGGGAGTCGGTGACTCCCCGCACCTGAGCGCGGCGTGATCAGCCGGCCGCCTCGGAGAAGACGTGCAGGAACGTCTCGCAGAACGCCTTCAGGTCGTCCGGCTTGCGGCTGGTGACCAGCTTGTTGGTTCCGTGGTCGCAGATCCGGACCTGCTCGTCGACCCAGGTGCCGCCCGCGTTGCGGATGTCGGTCTTCAGGCTCGGCCAGGAGGTCAGGGTGCGGCCCCGGACGACGTCCGCCTCGACCAGGGTCCACGGGGCGTGGCAGATCGCCGCGACCGGACGGCCCCGGTCGAAGAAGCCGCGCACGAAGGCGACGGCCTTCTCGTCCATGCGCAGGAAGTCCGGGTTCGCCACCCCGCCCGGCAGGACCAGCCCGTCGAAGGAGTCCAGGGAGGTCTCGCCGACGACCTCGTCCACGGGGAACGTGCTCGCCTTGTCCAGGTGGTCGAAGGCCTGGATCTCACCGGCCTGGGTGGACACCAGCACGGGCTCGTGGCCCGCGTCCTTCGCGGCCTGCCACGGATCGGTCAGCTCGATCTGCTCGACACCCTCGGGTGCGGTCAGGAATGCGATACGCATGATGCCTCAACGTCCTTTCGCGGCACACCAGTCAGCTTCGTCCTCGGCACGTTCGCGGTTGCGGCGGCCCGCGCGTACGCAGCGCAGCAGCTCCTCGCCGTACGGCAGCAGCACACAGGCGCCGACCGCGGCTGCGATGCCCGCGAGATAGCCGCGCGACAGCGGGCGGCGCCGGGGCACCAGCCGCCAGGCGTCCGGGTCGCCGTCGCCGCCGCGCAGCAGCTTCCGCACCTGGTCGGCGTGCAGACAGGTCAGGGCGGCCAGCGCGGCGAACGGCAGCGACTCCAGGAAACTGTGGATGTGCTGCTCGACCGGCTTGACCTCACGGTCGCTCTCGACCGCCGTCCGTACGTCCCACAGCGCGGTCGCCTCGTGCGCCGCGGTGGCGCCCAGCTGCACCGACAGCAGCAGGGGGTTGATCTCGTAGCGCAGGGTCAGCGCGATGGGGAGGCCGACCTCGGCCATCATCAGGGAGTGGATCAGCGACTCCTCGGTGCCGGCCGTGTCCTCGATGCGGGTACGGCGGTGCATCACCCAGTCGGCGAGACCGGGCAGGAACCAGCCGGGAAGCAGCCCGTAGAGGAGATAGCGGGTCGTCACGTCCCCGACGTCCACCGTCTGGCCGCTCGCGCTGATCTCGGCGGCCTGGCCCCGGCTCATACGCCGCCCCCGGTGTGCGGCGGCTCTGCCCGGCTGATCCCGGCGAGCGCCGAGTCCGGGTCCTCGGCCTCGGACAGGTCACCGAGGCTCACCACCCCGACCGGCAGCCCGTCCTCGACGACCGGCAGCCGCCGTACGGCGTGCGCGCGCATCAGCGCGGCGGCGGTCTCGACGGGGTCGTCCGGCCCCACCACGAGCGGGTCCGGCGTGCACACGGACTGTGCGCTCACCGTCTGCGGGTCCACGCCCTCGGCCACCGCCCGCACCGTGATGTCGCGGTCGGTGAGCACGCCGACGACCCGCTGACCGTCCGCCACCAGCACATCGCCGATGTCCTGCGCGCGCATCAGCCGCGCCGCCTCGACCAACGACGCGTCCGGCCGAACGGCGACCGCCCCCGGCGTCATGACCTCCCGCACCAACTCGGCCATCCTCTCCTCCGTTCTCGTCCTGCCTGTGTCCTAGCCCTGTCGGTCGCGTGCCGCTTCCACCAGGGCCTCGGCCAGTTCCTGGACCGTTGCGTAGCGTGCGGTGTCGGGTAGGTGTTGCACCGGTTCCAGCAGGGCGTCGGGTGCGTACGCCCGGCGCAGGGTCCGGGCGAGTTCGCGGGGGCCCGCGGGGAACGCGTGGCGGCTCAGATAGCGGGCCAGTACCGTGCGGACCGCCGCCAGGGACGCCGTCGGGCGCCCCGGGGTGATCGGGCCGCCGGCGACCTCGGGGTCGTCGTCGGCGGTGGGCTCCGGGTCGTGCCATTCCTCGGTCCGCGTGGGGTGTCCGGACCGGAGCAGACCCTGGAGCTCGTGCTTCATCTCGTCGTCCCGATGGACGCTCAGCCGGTCACTTCCTCGCTGCATGGCTCCCTCCAGATCTTCAGGGTCGTGACCGCGTACCCGAGGACCGGGGGTCGACACGGGGTTTGCTCGGCGAAGGCCGGGAGACCCGGCACCGGCCCCCCACT
>Ga0182008_10002469_pt1 | contig 11568 bp, 12 predicted proteins | sample Sormic07211129_1_FD_120482 | JGI IMG/M metagenome (GOLD analysis project Ga0182008, IMG submission 120482) | Rhizosphere microbial communities from Sorghum bicolor, Mead, Nebraska, USA - 072115-129_1 metaG | ecosystem: Host-associated > Plants > Roots > Rhizosphere | place: USA: Nebraska...
CGGAGTGTGTTTAATGTTAGTTTATCTGGTATGATTATTGTAAAATTTCCCAATCCAACCTCACTGGGATTATGCTTCTTACCATTCAAACTATTCCAAGTGTTCATTCCTATATGATGATATCTTCCTGCAGACAGGAAGGCTGCACCGATGGATCTCCAATTTAACATAATGTCTAGTCCTAATTTTTCTTGATAAAACTTCATCGATCTTTCAAGGTTTGTAACTTTCAGATGAATATGTCCTATTCTTGCTTCAGTAGGGAATGCCACTTTCCATTCTTGGCTATTCTTCTTTGGATATCAAATTCTTATTATTTCATTATTATTGTTAGAATGTTTAGGACACAAACCTCCCATATCATGTACAAATATCGTATTGGTAAGCTTATAACACAAGCTAAGATCCGCTAACTGGCTAAATAACGATTAGATAATTGGAAATACTGGAAAACTCAATTTATACTACACAAGATCTTATTCGAACATAACTCAGCAACAAAGATTGAGAAAGAATCACGCCCCTATATGTCTTATCAATAGACTCAAAATCATACTATAAATTAATGAAAAAGCTGTTGTGAAGTAGGATTCTTTTGGTATTAGAGAAAAAATTTTATAATATGAACAAAATTGAACGGCTGAACTACTTAAAAAGGATATTAAATTTATCAGGTAAGGACATTTCAATAATTCGAGATCCTCTATCTGCTTTTTCCTTTGAAAATGCCAACCATATGATAGAGAATGCAATTGGAATATTTACCGTTCCTCTTGGTATTGCTATGAATTTTGTGATTAATAATAAAGAATACCTTATTCCAATGGCTACAGAAGAACCATCAGTAATTGCAGCAGCAAGCAAAGCGGCAAAAATTGCAAAACATATGGGAGGATTTCTGGCGGAGATCCATGAATCCTTAATGATAGGCCAAGTTCAGGTAATTTCGCTTCCAATTTCCGAGGCATCAGCAAAGAAAAAAATTTTAATTAATAAAAAAGAATTATTAAGCATAGCAAATTCAAAAAGCATGTCAGTTATCGCTAAAGACTTACAGGTCAGGGGTTTACAAGACCAAAGTCAAAACAAGATGGGAAATATGCTGCTGGTCGAAATTATCGTTGATACCGGAGATGCCATGGGTGCGAATATAATAAATACAATGTGTGAAGCAATAGCTCCAAAAATTGAGGAATTGACAGGTGGCAATGTCGTAATAAAAATTCTCACGAACTATGCAACGAGACGTCTAGTTAGATGCAAAGCAGTTTTTGCTAAACGCGCCCTTGGTGGAGACGATACAGTAGAACGAATTTTATATGCTTATGCTTTGGCGTACTCTGATATACACAGAGCTGTCACTCATAATAAAGGGATCATGAATGGCATCGATGCAGTGGCCTTAGCTACCGGGCAAGACTTTCGAGCTATTGAAGCAGGAGCCCATGCATACGCAGCTAGGGACGGTACCTACCGCTCTATGACAAAATGGTATAAAACACATGAGGGCGATTTAGCAGGAGAATTGGAAATACCTATGGCAGTTGGGATAGTGGGTGGTATAACATCAGTTCATCCCATAGCTAAACTCTCGTTAAATATACTTGGTATCCGAACTGCAAAGGAACTAGCGGCAATACTAGTGGCTGTCGGTCTGGCCCAAAATTTTGCTGCAATCAGATCCTTGGCGTCTGAAGGCATACAGAAAGGTCATATGAGATTACATGCAAAAAACATAGCCATCACTGCTGGGGCACAAGGATCACAAATTGACGCTGTGGCCGAGAAAATTGCAGATGAAGGCAATGTGAATTTAACAAGGGCCAAGGAAATCCTTAAATCTTTAAAAAAAACCGGTAGATGATATCTTACGTGTGTATTATGCCTAGTGGATCGAGTTTACAGATATTTTCATTTTGGATTTTATACACATAAATCACGAAAATAATAAGCACAAATCGTGATTCACTACGCTCACTCTTCAATAAATATATATCTTATAATTGATTTTCCTCATTTGTCTCTGATGCATACAATAAAATTTGCGATTCCTAAAGGCAGTATTGAAGAAGCTACATACAAGATTCTTGAGCAGGCATGGCAAAATATCAGTGGACGCGGACGTACATACAGAGTGAGGCTTAGTGACCCAGAAATTGAGACTAAAATCTTAAGACCACAAGAAATTCCAACCTATGTTCAGGAAGGATTTTATGATGCTGGAATTACAGGGAAAGATTGGATTAGAGAGGCAAATGCAGATATTGTAACATTATTAGATTTAGAATATGGAAGAGTAAAACAAGTAATTGCTATTCCAGAAAGTTTTGAAGTAAATGATTTAAATGGTTTGATCACACAATTTGCGGAAAAGAAAAGGCCTCTTAGGATATCCTCAGAATATCTCACTACTACGGCTGCACATATTAAATCAAATCCAGCCTATCAAAAGTACTTTGGCGAAATTGACCCTATGATAATTACTCCGTGGCTAAGGGTAGGAGAAAACAAAAATGTCTTGATTTTCCTATCTTTTGGAGCTACGGAAGCAAAACCACCAGAAGATGTTGATGCGATTTTTGATATAACTGAAACTGGTACCACCCTTGTACAAAATAATCTTAGAATAATTGACACAGTAACAGAATCCACTGCTGTATTTGTAGCAAATAAAGATGCCCTTAAGGATCTGAGGAAAAGAGAAAAGATTGCTGATATGATGGCCTTATTGAAGGGTGCTGTTGAGGCTCGCAAAAAATTACATATATTCGTTAATGTAAAGAAAGGAAATCTACATAAATTGCTAAGAAGCTTACCTGCATTAAAAAATCCAACAGTTAGTCAATTGAGTGAGAAAGGTTGGTATGGTGTTAATACAATTATAGATAAAGACGAATTTATCAAAATAGTTCCAATGATGAGAAAAATCGCTCAAGGTTTAGTGGTAATGGAGCCAAGGCAAATTTTATCTCTGGATGGAATAAATCTAGATGGTTACGCTTGATGAAGAGAATAACTGTCACAAATGCAAAAGATGACGCGGCAAAACTGCGAAACTCTTCTAATTGTGTTACCGATGATCTAATTGAGAAAGTAAAATCAATAATGGATAACGTTGCAAAACATGGAGACTCTGCAATAATAGATTACATTGAAAAGTTCGATAGTGTCAGAGTGAATTCATTAAAGGTTACAGAAGATGAGATCAAACAAGCTTATAAGAATGTTAGCACCAGACAGATTCAATCAGTTAATCTCATAAAAAAACGGTTGATTAAGACCGAAATGAGCCTCTTGAACAAGCTCAAAGGGATCACTATTACCTTTGATGGAGTAACTATAAAGCGTGTGATTCAGCCAATATCTAATATCGGTTGTTATATTCCTGGAGGAAAGGCTCGTTATCCTAGTACAATGATCATGTGCGCTATTCCTGCTAAGGTTGCTGGTGTAAAGAGAATAGTAGCTGTATCACCACCAATGAAAGATGGGATGGTAGACTCTCTTACTCTTGTGGCTGCTGATATTTGTGGCGTCAACGAGTTCTACAAGATGGGGGGTGCTCAGGCCATTGGCGCTTTGACTTTTGGAACTTCAAGTATTAATAGAGTGGATAAAATTGTCGGCCCAGGTGGATTATTTGTTACTATAGCTAAAATTCTTGCGTCAAGTAAAATTTCGATTGATATGGTAGCTGGCCCCACTGAACTATTGGTATATGCTGATTCAAATGCAGATCCAAGACTGATTGCTGTTGATTTAATATCTCAATCCGAACACAGTTCTGATACCCTATGCGGCCTTGTAACGACTTCTAAAGAATTGGCACTCCATGTCTCAAACAACATTCAAGCAATAATTGCAAATAGTATAGAACGTGATGATATTGTCAGAAAGAGTTTACAAAGCAGAGGATTTATCGCGATCTGTAATGATGAATCTACTGCAATAGATTTTATAAATGAAATCGCACCAGAACATTTGGAAATAATGGTGAGGCGTACAGAAAATATCACAAAAAAAATTACATCTGCAGGTCTGATATTAACGGGTAATTATACTCCATCCTCAGCTAGTGATTATTGTTTAGGTTCTAATCACGTCTTGCCAACGTTAGGGTTCAGTAGATCACAAGCCTCACTTTCAATACTTGATTTTATTAAGATAGTTAATGTCGTAAAATCAAGTAAGGCAGGTTTGCAGAAAATAGAGACGGATATCAAGGAAATCACTTCTGCTGAAGGTCTGATAAATCATTACGAGGCTATAAAAGAAAGAATATAATGAAAATGACAGATTGGTGGTTGTACAACGAACTAGATACCCTCTCTAAATTTGATATCTATAGCAAACCGAAAAAGATTAAAGATGCATTGAAATTAGATGCGAATGAAAACTTAGTCCTAAACAAGGATTTGATTTCAGAAATAGCGTTGAGTGTACTAAAATCCACTGATCTGAGAGAATATCCACGCGAAGAAACCGAGGAGGCTCTTTACAGATCCCTTGCAGAATATACCGGTGTAGACAAGAGATATCTGGCTATAGGTAATGGATCAGATCAAATAATTGATCTAATACTTTCGACTATTGGAAAGAACCGCCGCTGCACAATTTTTACTCCGACCTTTTCTTACTTTATAACCCGTTGCGAACTACACGGAATAGTTTTAGATAGAGTTGCCTTAAATAAGGAGGATAATACAGTAGACAAATTAGACTTTCTGAAAAGTGCTATGGAATCTGATATGGTATATATTTGCTCTCCAAATAATCCCACAGGTAATCAGTTTGACAGAGAATTCCTATTAGAAATAATAAAATCGTTAACAGATAAATTAATTTTATTTGATGAGGCATATGTCGAATTCGCAAATTATACGTTAATATCATATATTTCAAAAAATAATAATATAGTATTATTGCGGACTTTGTCTAAGGCATTTGGATTAGCAGGTGCCAGGTTAGGTTATTTAATAGCGAATGAGAAATTAGCGAGAACATTCCGATCTACTATTCAATCTCCTTATCCATTAAATAGTTTATCTTTGACAATAGCGAGTATGATGCTATCACGATATAGACATCGTGTAAATGAAACGGTTGAATTAATTAAAAATGAAAGAAAAAGGATGTATGATCACTTGAGTAAAATCAATGGAATCAAGGTTTTCACCTCAGATGCTAATTTCATCTTTTTTGAGTCAGGTGATAAATTTAACTCTATCTTAAAGAATTTACAAAAAAATCGAGTAGTTGTCAAGGTCTTTGGAGATATTGACAATCGTAAAGGCTGTATGAGGGTTACTGTAGGAACATATGAAATGAACAATAAGTTTCTCAAGTCTATAACAAGAGCTACCGCTTAATAATAAAAGAAAACAATTGGACAAACTGAAAATTGACAATCGGATTTATCTGGCCAACGACTACATCCCAGAGTTCTCGTCGATTAATGCAGATTGTGTTCTCTTAGATATCGACGGAGTGTTAGTAGATGTAAGAAAATCGTATAACATTGCAATTAAAAAAACTGTAGATTATATTCTCGAAAATATTACAGGAAATTCTAAACTTAAGAACATAGTCACAGATGAAATAATTCTACAGTTCAGAAAAACAGGAGGATTTAACAATGATGTGGATACATGCTATGCCATTGTTCTTGGAGTAACGGCTAGCCCAAAAAATAGCATTAATTATATCAGAAAATTTCTCCTCAAATTGGCTAAAAACCTTGATGATAATGGTATAGAATCTATTGAAGAAAAGATCCTATCATCATCCTCATCCTTAGCTTTTAATATCTACAACATTAAAGAATTGTTAATTTATCCAGCGCCTGTTGGCAAAAGCTTCTTAGCAACAGTTTTCGATGAAACACTTTATGGACCAGAATTGTTCAAAAAAAAGCATTATATTTGTCCAAAATATTATTTTGGCAAACCATTAATTGACAACGATAAGCTTATAGTTACTAAAGAAACACTCTGTACTCTTTCCAAGGAATTTGATGGTAACATATCTTTAATCTCAGGAAGAAGCAAATTGGCAGCAGAGTATTCTTTAAAGCCTATATTTAATAATTTTAATCAAAATGCATGTGTATTTCTTGAAGATGAAATACGTGAGCACGCCAAACCTAAGCCATACTCGATAATGAAGTCTATGAAAACCATGGACGCCAGAACTGCAATTTATGCTGGAGACTCGATAGAGGACTTAATTATGTCCAGAAAAGCACAACAAGAGACTGGTAATACAATCTCATTCTTTGGAGTTTATGGATGCAGTACTAGGCCTGAAGAAATAATAAAACAGTTCAGAAAAAGAGGTGCAGATGCAATTATTCAAAGCATCAATCAGCTACCAAATACATTAAATAAAGTATTGAAACAGAAGTGATTAGCTTGGTCACTTCTGCAATTATAAATAGAAAAGCAAGAATTGAAAGAAGTACTAAAGAAACACACGTTGTAGTAAATTTGGATATTGATGGCATGGGTAAGACTGTCGTAAAAACAGGATTTTCATTTATAGATCATCTTGTTACTGCCATTGGTAAACACAGCATGATGAACATTAATTTAGCGGCATTTTCAAAAGACGGTATTATACACCATCTTGTGGAAGATGTCTCAATAGCACTTTCACAAACGATAGATATGGCATTACTTGATAGATCCCATATTATCCGATTTGGTTATGCAGCTGTTCCAATGGACGAATCTCTTGCATATGTTGCAATTGATCTTGTAAAACGCCAATTCTATAATATACAGTTGAGGTTAACTAGGGATGATGTAGAGAAAATTCCTAGAGAAGATCTAGAACACTTTGTAAAATCATTATTGCAGAACTTAAATGCATGTACTCATGTAATTGTTGAATACGGTGATAATGATCATCACAAAATTGAATCTGCAATAAAAGCATTTGCAATAGCATTTAGAATGGCAGCTAGCATTGACAAGAGAAGAAGGGGAGTTCCAAGTACTAAGGGTTTAATGTAGATGAGTAAAATAGCAATATTTGATTACGGATCTGGAAACCTCTTCAGTTTGAAGTCTGCCCTAGAAAGGAATGGTGCTAAGAGAGTTTTTATAATCAACAAGATGGAAAGTATAAAGTCCTTTGATGGATTAGTTCTTCCTGGAGTAGGAAATTTTGATCCTGCTATAAAATCTATTGAAGGATACAAGAGCTTATTTGTTAGATCGGTTGAGATGGGTATGCCTATACTAGGAATTTGCCTAGGCATGGAGATGTTATTTGATCATAGTGAAGAAGGGATATTGTCTGGTCTAAAGATTCTAAATGGACACGTAGCGATGCTAAACAAGAAAAGTGTCAAGGTTCCACACATAGGTTGGAACAATCTTGAGATAAAGAAAAAAGATAGCAAACTGCTAAAACATATAAAAGATGGTGCATGGGTGTATTTTGTTCATTCATATTATGCTATTCCAGAAAATAAAAGCATAGTTGCTGCTGATTCCACTTATGGAAATATCATACCTGCAGTTATCGAGGACAACAATCTTTTTGGTACTCAATTTCACCCAGAAAAATCAGGTAACATAGGAGCAATTATTATTAAAAATTTTCTGAATATTTGTTCAGGTAAGACCAATTGAAGGTAATAGCAGCTATAGACATCATGAGTGGATACGTTGTAAGGCTTGTTAAGGGTAATCCCGCTAACAAGGTAGTTTATAGTGACGATCCTGTTAGAATTGCAATGAAATGGCAAGCTGCTGGAGCTGATATGCTACACATTGTAGATCTTGACGCGACTTTGCAAACTGGTAAAATCAATGCAGATACAATTTCAAAGATAATTCATACAGTAAGCATTCCTGTAGAAATAGCCGGCGGAATTAGAACCCCTGATATAGTAAATGAAATGTTTAGCAACAATGCAGCTAGAGTTGTGATTGGTACTATGGCATATCATGAACTTGATTCATTAAAAAAAATCATTAAGAGATATGGCGGGAATAAAATTGTAATTTCGATTGATCAGAGTAATGGGATGGTTATGATAAACGGCTGGAGAGAATCTTCTGGGTCTAGCGTGACAGAAGCAATACATCTATTTGCAGCCATTGGCGTAAAAGAATTTTTATTGACAAGTATTGATAGAGATGGAACTTTGGATGGACCTGATGTCAAAACTCTATCCTTTATTGCGAGTAGCTTTGAGAACACGAAAATAATTGCAAGTGGGGGAATTTCAAGTCTTGAAGATATAATCAGAGTTAGAATTGCAGGATGCTCTTCAGTAATACTTGGAAAAGCGCTTTACGAACACAAGCTCAGCATTGGGAAAGTAAAGGCGATATCGTAACATGCCTCTAGCAAAAAGAATAATTCCATGCTTGGACGTAGATAACGGTCGTGTTGTAAAGGGGGTACGTTTCAAAGAAGTAAAAGATGCAGGGGATCCTGTAGAATTTGCAAGTAAATATAGTCAACAAGGAGCGGATGAACTCGTGTTTCTTGATATTACTGCTTCACAACAAGAGAGAGAGACTATGAAAAATGTTGTTCGAAACGTGGCAAGGATTATAGATATCCCATTTACTGTTGGGGGAGGAATCAAAAAGTTAGAAGACGCACGTGACATTTTGCTTAGTGGTGCAGATAAGGTCTCTATCAACACTGCGGCTGTTAAAAACTCTAGACTGATAACGGAATTGATGTTAATTTTTGGCAAACAATGTATAGTAGTAGCAATAGACGTAAAGAGAAATTATAGAGAAGGTGGTAAAAACATTTTCATAGATGATAGGACTAATAAAAAATATTGGTTTGAAGTCAGAATTTACGGCGGTAAGGAAAGAACGGGAATAGATGCGATAGAGTGGGCCAAGAAAGTTGAATCTCTTGGCGCCGGTGAAATTCTTCTAACTAGTATCGATGCCGATGGGACTGAAGACGGGTACGATATTAAATTGTCCAAAGAAGTTTGTGAAGTAGTCCGCATTCCTGTTATTGCTTCAGGAGGATGTGGCAGACCAAAACATATTATTGAGGTTTTTAAAAACACTGACGTTGATGCAGCATTAGCTGCATCAATTTTCCATTATAAGAAATACACAATAGACAAAGTAAAGAATTATCTGAAGAAAAATGGCATAAAAATAAGGACATAGTAACTGTATTGTTCAAGAAGAAAAGAAAACTGCTGTATTAAAAAAAACATTATTAAATTTACAATTTTAGTAGTTTAGCAAAAACTATCGTCACTAATAGTATATAATTGGAGAAATAAAAAATTAGCACCACTGCCTTATTCCATGCAGCACCTCTTTGTTATTCTCTTTAACATGAAAATAACCACAACAATTATTTCAATTATAATAAACTAACGAAGCACTATGACTAGATATTAGCGAAATAGAATGTATTCATAGAGGGGAGAGCCGATTAGTTCTTTGTAATAAAAGTTTACTTGATATCTTTAGTCAGCCATTCTATGCATTTATGACTATTTTCTATATTTTTTGTAGTCTATCTTCTTATTCTTGCGATTGAGGTTGCATCCTCTCCTCTTCCTCTAATACATCTTCAGGATTAACCCCTAGCAATTCCGACTCCCTCTCTTCTTTTTGTAATTCTCGATTTGCATCTACTGCTTTTGTCTTAGTTTCACGTTGTTTATGTGTTCCAACTCTTGAGGAAGCCTCTTCATTTTCGGTTGACATGCAGATAATAAAACGCAGAATCAGACTAATTAAACATTGTCCATCTCTTTTATGTAACTATCAATTAACGAAAATGTTATGGGTTATGTTTCTATATCATCACTATCGTGTTAGCCCCACCTTATTGCTTTTAATAGAGTATGCCAATCATCGAGTATTGCATCGCTATCCATAATCCGGTCATGATCTCATCCCTTCACATTACTCATCCTTATATTTCACAGACGTCCTAGATATTATCCAGGTCATCTAAAAGCGTACGTTGCAGAACTGTGGCCCTTTTATTATATGAATAATCAAGTACCTTTCGCACCTTTGCTGCACGCGCTATTCCGAAGCTAGGTATCCTTGCAAGATCCGCAATAGATGCATTTAATGCACGATGAGGAGTCTCAAATTTTTCAAGCATTCTTGCCGCAAGTTTATTTCCAATACCTGGTAATGAAGACAGAATGGATAACTGCTGTATGTATTCAGGATTACTTTTCTTTATCCTTTTTAATAAAGGACCATTACTTCTTTTTCCTTCTAATATTGATTTCTTTGCCATAGTTATTAGTAAATGGGCTGTATGTTTGGGTGATAATGTGTGAACAATCGGAATTCTAAAATCTACTACTATTTCTGCCAGCACATCATATATTAAATTAATTCCTTCGCCTAATATATTTAAATTATCCTTATTCATTTCTTTAGGGACATTAAAAAGATCTGCGATATTTCCCTCGACTATCAGAGCTGGTTTTTGGTAGTGCTGATTAAGTTCTGAGCATTGTACAAAGAGCCTACCATCGTAAATAGAACTAATCAGATCCTGAATAGTTTTCCTTTCTATTGCAGTCTCTATTGAGACAATATAATCACCAACTTTTAGCTGTGCAAAATCTAGTACTGCGCCCTCATCCCGTAATAGAGAAGGAACTTTACTATTTCCTTCTCTGTCATCAACGACGATTCTAACTGGCACACTTATTTTTATTTACTGCTCACTAATGTGTCTAACCTCTGCATAGTTGGTTTTACTAACTTGATGCACGTTCCTATAATATAATATCAGCTATGTTCCTTTGATTTAAAAATTCACACAAACCTGAACTATTACGGATCGTACACCTTATTTAAATTCCTTTGTAATATATGCCGTACAAAGATTGAAGTACGTAATAGGGACGTGCTCCAATATTTGTAATTTGACTATAATTGATTACCGCTATTAGGGTTCTGTGTCCCTCGGATCATTTGGTTAATCTTATTCTCTACCTCTTTCAAGTTTTCTTTTACTCTCGTTTCCTGTTTACCCAAAACCATTGTTCTTGTATTTAAAAGGTCTCTTTTTTCTTCCAATTCCTTTAGTACATCTTCCCTATTTGCTTTAATTAAGAGAGGGCCAGCACTCTTATATACCATGTTATCTTGCTCAATTTTCTTTAGTTCTTCCAGTGCTCTGTCACTTTCAACAACCTCTAGTTCGACTTGCTGTTTTTGCATCATAATGGCTTGTAAATTCTGCTGTAGTTGTTGTAAGCGAGATACCTGTTCCCTAAGCCATGGGGGAATTTCCTGATTACTCATAATACCTTAAGAAGCTAATGCCATTATATATGCTTCAAGGTTTGTGTATCATTGAATTTAATCTTCATGAATCCAACAGTAGGTAGAGACGTTAAATCATTGGCCAAATGAGTAGATTATGTGGTTTATATACTTCAATTAGTTCACATATGTATACTTATGTCATTCTTGGAAAGCATTAAGTCCCCGTATTGTCTTCTTCATACCTATTATAACTAGTGCCACAACTGAAGTAGCAAACATCATTGTGATGATAGTAATATTTCCGAATTCAGGTATTATTTGA
>Ga0182008_10002470_pt1 | contig 11567 bp, 8 predicted proteins | sample Sormic07211129_1_FD_120482 | JGI IMG/M metagenome (GOLD analysis project Ga0182008, IMG submission 120482) | Rhizosphere microbial communities from Sorghum bicolor, Mead, Nebraska, USA - 072115-129_1 metaG | ecosystem: Host-associated > Plants > Roots > Rhizosphere | place: USA: Nebraska...
CCCCGTGGGCCAGGCGGCTGGCCTTGGAAGTGTGACCGAAGAAATGAACTGGCGTGACACTTGGAGCACCGCAGTGGGCGCCTCCTATCAATTGAACCAACAATGGCTGCTGCGCGCAGGCTACGCCTATGATCCATCGCCCGTTAGAAATGCCGATCGCAGCGTGCGCATTCCGGTTGGGAATCGCCAAGCCGTGACTTTGGGCGGTGCTTATTCGCCGAATGCCGATCTGACGATAGACTTTGCTTATGGTTATCTCTGGGATTCCAAAGTCTCGGTAAAACAGTCGAACAACTCCGGTCTTCAACCGCAATACAGTGCAAGTTACGACAATAGTGCCAATGGAGTTTCAGTGCAGGCAACCTATCGGTACTAATCGACGCGACTCCATTTTTAATAGAGTCCATTTTTGCGAGCCTTCCTGAAAGTTTACCTTTCATCGTTCATCAACTATCCCAACGGGGCATGATGCAGTTCTGCCTGTCAATCAGCACCCACTGCCGCGAATACTTTCGCGGTAGTGGGTGGGTTTTCATTTTATTACCTCTAGTCCATCGAGTTTGCCGCGTGAACCTTTTGAATCAGAAGCTCGTGGGGCTGTGACAGGTCGTCATGTATCCATGACAATTATTTGAGCGAATTGATTATCGATTTTACGATGATGCCAACAACGTCTCTACTCGCACGAGGTTCCTGATGCACATCGCCATCCTGACGTTTGACGGTTTCAACGAACTCGACTCGCTGATCGCGCTCGGCATCCTCAACCGGGTCCAGCGGCCCGGCTGGCGGGTATCTATCGCCAGCCCCACAGACAAGGTGCTGTCGATGAACGGCGTGATGATTGAGGCGCAGACATCGCTCGAAGACGCCTGCAGCGCGGACGCTGTACTGGTGGGGAGTGGGAGAAAGACCCGGGACGTCGTCGCTGACGCCACGCTGATGTCTCGCCTGAAATTCGACCCGACGCGCCAGCTGCTGGGTGCTCAGTGCTCGGGCACGCTCATACTTGCCAAGCTGGGCCTACTGGACGACGTTCCGGCTTGCACGGACCTGACCACCAAGCCGTGGGTCGAAGAGGCTGGCGTGGCGGTACTCAACCAGCCGTTCGTGGCCAAGGGAAACGTCGCGACGGCTGGCGGGTGCCTGTCGTCGCAGTATCTGGCCGCTTGGTTCATCGCCCGCCTGGAAGGCGTCGAAGCTGCACGCAGTGCGATTCACTATGTGGCACCGGTGGGAGAGAAGGAGGTTTATGTGGCGCGCGCGATGGCGAACATTTCGCCGTTTCAATCCAACGCAGGCCATTTCAGACGCCGCGACGGCGATCAGACCGCCGTCACGACGTGAGTGCTCAACCGCGAATGAACGCCAGCAAATCAGCATTGATCTGATCCGCGTTGGTCGTCGGCATACCGTGAGGAAAGCCCGGGTATGTCTTGAGAGTGGAATGCTTCAACAGTTTGGCCGAAAGTGGCGCAGAGTCGGCAAACGGCACAATCTGATCATCCTCTCCATGCATGACCAGTGTGGGCACCTGAATCGCCTTCAGGTCTTCGGTGAAGTCGGTCTCGGAAAACGCTTTGATGCAGTCGTAATGAGCTTTTGCACCGCCCATCATGCCTTGACGCCACCAGTTGTCGATCACGCCTTGTGAAACCTTGGCCCCGGGTCGATTGAAACCGTAGAACGGCCCCGACGGCACGTCCACGTAAAACTGTGCGCGGTTGGCGGCCAGTGCCGAGCGGAACCCGTCGAACACTTCCAGAGGTAAACCGCCGGGGTTCTTCTCTGACTTAACCATGATGGGGGGAACCGCGCTGATCAGTACGGCCTTGGCAACGCGTCCCGGTTTGGCTCGAGCGGCGTAGCGCGCTACTTCACCACCACCGGTCGAATGGCCGACATGGATCGCACCTTTAAGGTCGAGCGCATCGGTCAGCTCGATGACATCAGCGGTATAGGTGTCCATTTCGTTGCCCGCCCAAGTTTGGGTCGAGCGCCCGTGACCGCGGCGGTCGTGAGCGATCACCCGATAGCCTTTGAGCAAGAAAAACATCATCTGGTTGTCCCAGTCGTCCGCGCTCAATGGCCAGCCGTGGTGAAATACGATGGGCGTCGCGTCTTTCGGACCCCAATCCTTGTAGAAAATCTCGGTGCCGTCTTTGGTCGTAATGGAATTCATGGCGTGCATCCCCTCGTGATCTGGTTTGTGTTGGGTTGCAGAGTGCTTATCAGCGGCCTGCGTCAACTCGGAAAAGCTGGAAATCGGTACCAACAAACTGGCGGCCACTACTACTGAACTTGTCAATATGGCACGACGCTGGAGATCTATCTCCCGATTGGAGTCTTTCATTGGCGGTCTCTCGATCAAGTGTTGTTGCTCAGGGATATTCGTGCCTCCGCCCGTCCTCTACATCCTGTGCGAGCAGGCTGCCTTGGCTTGGACGGAGGCGAAAACCCGGCAAGCGATCAGTAGTCCCAGAAACCCGCGACCCAACGAAAGGCGTCACCGTCCACTGCCACCCGGCCAACGGAGGGGAAGGGCAGGTGAGTCGCCACGAACAGCTCACCGCTAGCCGCCGCCTCTTGCAACAGGCGAACACGAACGCGAACCGACTCCTCAGGGTCATGTTCAAAGCCGTTATGCCAGTCGGGGTGTTCGAAGGCGACCGGGAACAGGGCGTCGCCTGCGAAGGTCAATCGCTCACCGCCGGATGTCACGTAGACCACGCTGTGCCCTGGGGTGTGGCCGCCGGTGAGCTTGACGACCACTCCTGGCGCCACCTCATACTCATCCTCGAACGTGCGCACCTTGCTGCGGTATTCGCTAATGAACTGATTGGCCGTTGCCCGCAGGACGTCCGGCACCGGCGACGGCATGGAGGTGAGGGAGAAATCGGGCGACTCCCAGAACGCGACCTCGGTGGCTGAAACGTGGATACGCAGATCTGGACGCAGTTGGCTCTTCACTTCATCGACAAGCAGCCCGCCAATATGGTCCATGTGCATGTGGGTGATCACCACGTCGGTCACGGACGCAAGATCGATACCGGCGGCCTTCAGTCGTTTGGGGAACTGCCCGGCCCGCGGAAATCCGGGGAACTGCCCTCCCAGTCCAGCGTCGACGAGGATGAGCTTGTCGCCACTACGCACCACAAGTACGTTCAGCGCCCAATCAAACGCGTCCGGCCCCAGGAACATGTCCTTGAACCAGGCCGCGCGGGCGGCTGGGTCGGCATTGGTGGACATCGTCTCGGTCGGCAGCGGCAGCACGCCATCGCTAACCACCAGTACGTCAATCTCGCCCACCCGCAGCGCATAGCGCGAAGGAACCAGCTCCTCGGACCCTGATTCACCGGGGTGTGAGGCGTTGTGCAGGCTCATATTTGACGCCTGCTGGTCGTTCCTTTTCTGATGTGTTCCATCCTTTTGGGTGGGGTGGTTCAAATGCATTGTCATGGTCGTTCTCCTATTACATGGGTCAAGTCACTCAGGCGAAAACCGATCCGACGGCACCCGCGGTGCTGGCACGAACGTCGGGTTAAGGCGGGGGGGCTTCAGGCCACCGGAATCATCGGGTCGGCTGCTGCCAGGGCGGTGGCCCGATCAGCTGCCGGCGGGTAGATCCACTGGGTGTTGATCTGCGTCTTGAGCTCCTTGGCCGGTTCCTTGACCAGCTTGAGCTGGCGATCCCAGCCTTCAGTAAACACGGCGCCCCAGGCGCCCAGATCGAGGCAGGTCACGTACTTGGGCTGACGGTAGGGAGTGGGCGCGACCCCTAGCAGGTCCGCAGCGACGTTATTTCCGGCGTGACGGCCTAGAGAGATCGCGTGCTGGCAGGACATTGCTGCGAAGTTGCCGAGGTCGTCGGTGGCGGCATAGGCGACATCGCCAGCGGCATACACATGCTCCTGGCCAGACACTTTCAGATTCTCATCGACATGCAAGCGTCCCTGGGCATCGCGGACGCTGGCTATCTGTTGGGTCAGCGGACTGGCACGGAAACCGACGGTCCAGATCACTGTTTGGCTCTCGATGCGGCGACCATCGGCGAGGGTTACGCCGTTGGCGTCCACCGCCGCCACACTCGCGTTGACCACCCATTCAATGCCCAGGTAGTCGGACGCCTCGATGATCGATGGACGAATTCCATCACCCATGGTCGCGCCGATCTGAGGCGCACGGTCGATGATGATCACGCGGATGTCCTGATCATTGCCGAGCAAAGACCTCAGGCGTGCCGGCATCTCGGTGCCGGTCTCGATACCGGTGAAACCGCCGCCCGCGATCACCACCGTGTTGCGGGCAACGCTGGAGGGGCGGTTCTTGAGGGATTTCAGGTGGTGCTCCAGGCGCGCCGCGGCTTCGATCTGATCAACGTCGAAGGCGTGGGCGTCAAGGCCTGGTACCGGCGGACGGGCTAACTGGCTGCCAGCCGCAAGCACCAGGCGGTCGTAGCCCAACGTGCCCCAGCGGCCAGCCTCATCACGGTAGCCAACGGTTCTTGCCAGTTCATCAATGTGCTCGGCGGTGCCTTTGATGAAACGCACACCAACCGAGTCGAACAACCCGTCCAAGGGTGCGAACATTTTGTGTACGTCGCTTTCGTAGAAACGGGGACGTATGCGCAATTGCGCCTGGGGCGCCAGCAGGGTGATTTCCACGTCGCTACGACTGTGTTTATCCAGTAGGCGGGCGGCGCTTAATGCACTCCACACACCACCGAACCCCGCACCAATAACCAGAATATGCTGTTTCATCAGTTGTTCCTCAAAAAGGTTTTCAATGTTCTTGAAGTTATTATTCAAGTTTGGTGGAACGATACGCAGGCGCCGAAAGTCAAGGCGTCTATGTTGAAATCAGCAGGTCGCCCGCTGTGGATTTAGGTTATTGCTGGATTCTTTCGGGTGCACTTCTACGTCGGTTTAAAAAAGCTATACGTCAGTGGTATTGGGGTATACGAAGGTTTGTATTGGATGCAAAAGAGAACTTTCAGAGCGAGCTCAGTTCTGCGGGAGGAGGGCTGTTTCGATGTAGTTCAGAAGCTTGTTGGTATCACAAGGTTTAGGCAGATAGGCAATCAGCGCAGGCGTATCGGTGCTAAGGGGAGGGAGGGCTTCAGGGTAAGCAGTGATGAATATGGTGGGAATGTGAAAGCCCATTGCGACGAGCTGTTTATGAAGCTCCAAACCACTCATTCCCGGCATCTGGATATCGGAAACAAGGCAATGTGTTTGAGCGGGGGCATTTGTGTTGAGAAACTCCAGAGCGCTGCAATAAGTGTTAACTTTGTAACCGCAGGACCGCAGCAGGCTTTTAAGCGCTGTCCGAACCGAGTCATCATCATCGACGATGGCGATAATCTTTGAATTGCATATTTGCGTATCTTGCTTCATTTGGGGTGCTCGTGACAGCTTTGGCCGTTACTACAACATACGCCAACTTATAAGGTGTAAAAGTATACCAATGTATAGTTGGCTAAGACCAAAGTGTAGACAGTCTACTTAAAAGTTCGATGGCGCCCAGGTTAGTCTTGCGCTACAGGGTCGCGATTGCGCGCATACCCACGTTCACAGCCGCCCAACCAAGGGATACATCGGCTGAACCTAGGTACAAGTGACGTCTTGCCGTTGGCCTGCATAAGCTTGAACCACCTCGCTGGCCTCCGGCAAAACAGGTTGTGCAGCGAACGGTTGTTGGATATCCCCTTACCCATGCGGCCTTGTGCCTAGGCGGTGAACGTGATGAACAGAAATGATCTGCGGCGTGCCGACATCAATCTGTTGATTGTCTTCGAAACAGTGATGTGCGAACGCAACGTTACCCGGGCCGGGGAGAGACTTTTCCTGTGTCAGGCCACTATCAGCAGCGCCCTCGGGCGACTGCGTTCGATGTTTAATGATCCGCTGTTCATCCGCACTGGCAGGGTGATGGAGCCGACTGCGCGCGCAGAAGAAATTCATGCGCGGCTGACGCCAGCGCTGGATGGCATCGCTGTCGCCTTGAGTTGTGCCCAGACGTTCGACCCACTGACCAGTGACGAGACCTTTCATATCGGACTCTCTGACGATGTCGAGTACGCGCTGCTTCCACGTTTGATCAAGCACCTGCGGGATGAGGCGCCAAACATCACGCTGGTGGTGCGCAGAGTGGACCATCGGCAATTACCCCAATTGCTGACCTCGGGAGAGATTTCCGTGGGTATCAGCTTTGCGCAAGAGCTGCCGGCCAGTGCCCATTGCAAAAGCCTGCGGCCGATGCAACCCATGCTATTGCGCGCCGATTCGGACCCCGGCTCCCTGGCGCTGGATGACTTTTGCAGACGGCCTCATGTGGTTGTCTCTTCGATGGGAAATGTCATCGACGATGCCGACCATGCCCTGAGTCTGGTCGGTCGGCAGCGCAGGGTAGTACTGGCTGTTCCGCAGTTCAGTGCCTTGCCCGCGTTGCTCGCTGGCAGCGACATGATTGCGATCGTCCCGGACTACGTCGCCCGGGCCATGGCGCGAATGGAAGGGATGCGTGCCGACTTTGCGCCATTGGCGCTACCGGCGCCGGACTTATCCATGGCTTGGCGCGGCGCGGCCCACAACGACCCTCGGGAACGCTGGTTGCGTTCGTGCTTTTGTCGATATCTCGGTCAACATCAAGAGCAGCCCGTGCCTCTGGCCGTAGCGTGAATTGAGGCTACGTTGTTCTGTGAAGCGCTTCCCGGCAGGCCGTGCAAACAGTGCTTGACCCTGACATTAGTGTCAGGGTCGTAGAGTTTGAATGTGGAGGACAACATGAGAATTGGAGAACTGGCATCCCGGACCGGTGCAAGCCATCGGGCCTTGCGTCACTACGAGCTGCAGAAGCTGATCGAATCGACCCGACGGGAAAACGGTTATCGCGAATATGCGCCAGGGGCCGTGCAACGAGTCCTTTGGATCAAGGAACTCATTGATTGCGGTTTCAGTACCCGACAAATACACGGTCTGCTCGCCTACCTGCAGGACAGCGAGCCGGGCAGTGAGCAATTTCGTCAGTGCCTGAAGCAGCACATGGAAAAGCTGCGAGCCCTGGACAACTTGCTCGCGTTGTTGTTGGACCGAAGGCAGCGACTGTTTGACCGATTGGAGCGCTACACCCACTCGGGCGCATCGACGAACACAGTTGAGCGAGAGAACGATGCGTTCAACAACACACACTTTGAAATGGAACAGGAGGGAGTTACAGATGGGTAAGCTGGACGATAAAGTAGCGGTGATTACCGGCGGTGGCAGCGGCATTGGCCTGGCGATCGCGCGCCGGTTCGTTGAGGAAGGTGCGCAAGTGGTGATCACCGGACGCCGACAGGAAGCGCTGAATGATGCGCTGGCAATAATAGGTTCACGCGCCACAGCATTCAGGGGAGATGTCAGTCGGCGGGACGACGTTGAGCGTCTGTATGAGCAAGTGGGGCAGTTGCATGGCCGCATTGATGTGCTGGTGGCCAATGCCGGTGTCATCCATCCCGCACCGTTGGAATCAGTGACCGAAGAGCAGTACGAACGTCAGTTCGATATCAATGTCAGGGGGGTATTTCAGACTACCCAAAAGGCCTTGCCGTTGCTCAGCGACGGCGGCGCTATCGTATTGGTTTCTTCAATCGCGCATTTCAAGGCACTGGAAGGCCACTGTGTGTACGCAGCGACCAAGGCCGCGGTACGCTCCTTTGCACGCAGTTGGGCGCATGACCTCAAGCATCGCGGGATCCGCGTCAACTGCCTGAGTCCGGGACCGGTGAAGACACCGATCATAGGTAAAATGGGCATACCCGATGAGAGTCTGGAGGCCTTTGAGAAGGGGCTTGGCGAGATGATCCCCGTTGGACGACTGGGCCGCCCCGAGGAACTGGCAGCGGCGGCGCTGTTTTTGGCCAGCAACGAAAGTAGCTTTATCACTGGTATTGACCTTTGTACTGACGGTGGGCTGGGCCAGATCTGAGTTCTAATGGTACTGGAAGCTGTTGTAGGCTATTGCGGCGGCATCGGCATGTGCGGCGCGACACTGGATACAGCGTGACGGCAATGTGCGGTAGTCAAGAACCTACTTATTGTTCCCGCTCCGACGGATAACAACATGCAGATACTATGGAACGATGGTGAGCGTACCCTCTGTCGAGAGTTACGCTCGGGTGTTGAAGGCGACCGCAGTGTTCTGGTTGCACGCCCTGCTGCTGAACAACCGCTTCCTGCTTGTCTTGGCCGCTTCGCCCACGAGTTTGGCCTGAAGGACCAACTGGATGGCGCTTGGGCGGTGCGTCCGCTTGAGATGGTGCGAGAAAGTGGGCAGATGTATCTGCTGCTGGAAGATACGGGTGGCACGCCGCTTGTGCAGCTGCTGGTTGCCCCCATGGAAACGCCAACTTTTCTGCGTCTTGCTATTAGCATCGCGCAGGCATTGGGAAAGCTGCACCAGCGCGGACTCGTTCACAAGGACATCAAGCCCTCTCATATTTTGGTCAACTGCTCCGACGGTCAGGCCCGGCTTACAGGGTTCGGCCTCGCCTCGTGGCTACCGCGTGAGCGACAGGCGCCTGAGACCATCGCCGGTACGCTCGCCTACATGGCACCTGAGCAGACCGGGAGGATGAATCGCTCGATCGATTTGCGCAGCGACCTCTATTCTTTCGGCGTCACGCTTTACCAGATGCTGACGGGCTCGCTGCCGTTTACGGCCTCTGACCCGATAGAGTGGGTGCACTGCCATATCGCCAAAAAACCGCAGCCACCGAGCGTGCGGGTCGAAACCGTTCCCGACGTGCTTTCCCGGATTGTCATGAAGCTGCTCGCCAAGACCGCTGAGGAGCGCTACCAGACGGCTGCGAGTGTTGAACACGATCTGCGGCAATGCCTGGCAGACTGGGAGTCCTTGCGCCACATCAATGACTTTGCGTTGGGCGAACAAGGGACATCCGACCGGCTGATGATTCCCGAGAAACTCTACGGGCGCGAACAGGAGGTCAGTACCTTGATCGCCGCGTTCGATCGGATCATCGCAAGCAGCGCGCCGGAACTCATGTTGGTCACCGGCTATTCCGGAATTGGCAAATCCTCTGTGGTCAATGAGCTGCACAAAGCGCTGGTCCCGCCGCGAGGACTCTTCGCTGCCGGCAAGTTCGATCAATACCGGCGCGATGTTCCCTATTCAACGTTGGTGCAGGCATTTCAAAGCCTGGTGCGCACGCTGCTCGGCAAGCACGACACAGAGCTGGCGCAATGGCGTGACGCATTACAGAACGCGCTGGATGCCAACGCGGGGCTCATGACCGACCTCATTCCCGAACTCAAGCTCATCATTGGTGAGCCGCCACCGCTGCAGACACTTGAACCTCAACAGGCGCAACGCCGTTTCCTCCTGGTGTTCCGGCGCTTTATCGGTGTATTTGCCCGGGCGGAGCATCCGCTTGCGCTGTTCCTGGACGATCTGCAGTGGATCGACGCGGCAACGCTCGACCTGCTGGAGGATCTGTTGACCAGCTCGGATGTGCGGCATCTGATGCTGGTGGGTGCCTACCGCAGCAATGAGGTAAGTCTCACACACCCACTAATGGGCAAGCTTCAGGCCATACGGAGCGCGGGGGGCAGGATTGATGAAATCACTCTGGCGCCGCTCGCGAAGGAACACATTGAGCAGTTGATTGCGGATGCGCTTCATGACGAGCTTGCGCACATTGAGCCCCTGGCGCAGTTGGTGCTGGACAAAACCGCCGGCAACCCGTTTTTCGTGATCCAGTTTCTGCAAACGCTCGCTGACGAACAGCTGCTGATCTTCGATCATCAAGCAAGGCAGTGGTGCTGGAGTCCGGAGCGCATCCATGCCAAGGGTTACACCGACAACATCGTGGACCTGATGGTCGGCAAGCTGACCCGCTTGCCGACTGAAACGCAACTGGCATTGCAGCAGCTCGCCTGTCTGGGGAACGTTGCCGGGACCACGACGCTTTCGACCGTTCTGGGCATCCCACACGCACAGATCCACGCGGTATTGTGGGAAGCCACACGCCAAGAGTTGGTTCAGGGGCTGGAAGGTGCTTATGGTTTTGTTCATGACCGTATTCATGAAGCGGCTTATTCACTGATTCCCAAGGGGGCTCGCGCCGAGGCTCATCTGCGAATCGGCCGGCTACTCGCGGCGCAGACGTCCCTGCAAGGGCGGGAGGAGGCGATCTTTGACATCGTCGGCCAGCTCAATAGCGGCGCTGTGCTGCTCACCGATCAGGCCGAGCGGGAGCAATTGGCAGAGCTCAACCTGATGGCCGGCCAGCGCGCCAAGGCGTCAACGGCCTATGCTTCGGCACTCAACTATCTCACCACGGGTGCGCAGCTGTTGGACGACAGCTGTTGGACACGTCTGCATGAATTGATCTTCGCGCTGGAGTTGAACCGGGCCGAATGCGAGCTGCTGACTGGACAGTTATCGGTCGCGGACAAGCGCCTGGCGGCGCTGTCGGATCGCGCCACGACTACGATCGAACGAGCCAATGTCGTGTGCCTGCAAATGGATGTCTACCTGCTCATGGATCGCAGCGATGGCGCGGTCGCTGTCTGTCTCGCCTATCTGCGGCATGTGGGCATCGAGTGGTCGGCCCATCCGAGCGACGATGAAGTGCGCCAGGAGTACGACCATATCTGGTCGTTACTGGGCGATCGGGAAATCGAGGAACTCATCGATTTGCCGCTGATGGAGGATGCGGGCTCCCTCATGACCGTCAGCGCTCTGAGCAAGCTCTTCCCACCTGCCTTGCAGACGGATGCGAACCTGACGGACCTGCTGATCTGCAAGGCGATCAGCCTGAGCCTCGAAGGGGGCAACTGCGATGCCTCATGTGTGCATTACGCCAATGCATTCAGAGTTGCCGGACGGCGTTTCGGCGACTACCAGGCAGGATTTCGATTCGGCCAACTCGGCTGCGAACTCGTTGAACAACGAGGCCTGAAGCGATTCGAAGCCAGTACCTATCTTTGCTTCTCGAATTTTGCCGTGCGCTGGATGAAGCCCGTAGGGCAGTGCCGCGACCTGCTGCACCGCTCATTTGTTGCGGCGAACCGGATCGGTGACCTGCCGTATGGTGCTTATGCGGGCAACAGCCTCACCTCCGACTCTCTCTTCGCCGGCGAGCCATTGTCCGAGGCACAAGACGAAGCCGAACGTGGCCTGGATTACGCCAGGAAAGTGCGTTTCGGGTTGGTCACCGATTTCATTGGCACACAACTGGCGCTGATCCGGATGCTCCGGGGTTCGACGCCAATATTCGGTTGTTTTGATGATGGACAGTTTGACGAGAGAGGCACCGAAGCCCACCTGTCCAGCAATCCGGACCTGGCATTGGCCGAGTGCTGGTATTGGGTTCGCAAATTACAGGCATGCTACATGGCCGACGACCCGAGGGCGGCCATGCAGGCCGCCGCAAAGGCACAGCAGTTGCTATGGACGTCCTATTTGTTCTTCGAGGAGGCTGAATTTTATTTCTATGACGCACTGGCTCGTGCCCGATGGTGCGACAGTGTCCCGGTGGACGAACGTGCGCAGCACTTGATCGC
>Ga0182008_10002472_pt1 | contig 11564 bp, 10 predicted proteins | sample Sormic07211129_1_FD_120482 | JGI IMG/M metagenome (GOLD analysis project Ga0182008, IMG submission 120482) | Rhizosphere microbial communities from Sorghum bicolor, Mead, Nebraska, USA - 072115-129_1 metaG | ecosystem: Host-associated > Plants > Roots > Rhizosphere | place: USA: Nebraska...
CGCGTTGCCGATGAAGAGTTTCGACCTCTACGCCTACGACAAACCAAGCGACTGGCTCGGCGGCTGGACCGTGTTCTACTGGGCCTGGTGGATCGCATGGTCGCCGTTCGTGGGCCTGTTCATCGCGCGGATTTCCCGTGGCCGCACTATCCGCGAATTCGTCTTCGGCGTGCTGCTGATCCCGCTCGGTTTCACCCTGGCGTGGATGTCGATCTTCGGCAACAGTGCGATCGATCAGGTGCTCAACCACGGTATGTCGGCGCTGGGCATGTCGGCCCTCGACAATCCGTCGATGAGCCTTTATCTGCTGCTTGAAACCTACCCGTGGAGCAAGACTGTCATCGCGGTGACGGTGTTCATCAGCTTCGTGTTCTTCGTCACTTCCGCCGACTCCGGCACAGTGGTGCTTTCGACCCTGTCGGCCAAGGGCGGCAACCCGGACGAAGACGGGCCGAAATGGCTGCGAGTGTTCTGGGGCGCGATGACCGCGTTGATCACCAGTGCGCTGCTGTTCTCCGGCAGCATCGATGCGCTGAAATCGGCGGTGGTGCTGACCTCGCTGCCGTTCTCGATGATTTTGCTGCTGATGATGTGGGGGCTGCACAAGGCGTTCTATCTGGAATCGCAGAAGCAGATCGCGCAATTGCATTCGCTGGCACCGGTCTCCGGTTCGCGGCGAGGCACGGGCGGCTGGCGCCAGCGTCTGAGTCAGGCGGTGCACTTCCCGTCGCGCGACGAGGTGTACCGCTTCATGGACACCACGGTGCGTCCGGCGATTGAGGAAGTGACGGCGGTCTTCGTCGAGAAAGGCTTGAACGTGGTCACCCAGCCGGATCCGGCGCACGACAACATCAGCCTGGAAATCGGCCACGGTGAGCAGCATCCGTTCATCTACCAGGTGCAGATGCGCGGCTACTTCACGCCGTCGTTTGCCCGGGGTGGCATGGGTTCCAAGCAACTCAACAACCGCCGCTACTACCGCGCTGAAGTGCACTTGAGCGAGGGCAGTCAGGACTACGATCTGGTCGGCTACACCAAGGAACAGATCATCAACGACATCCTCGACCAGTACGAACGCCACATGCAGTTCCTGCATCTGGTGCGTTGATCGGCAACTGAGCGCCGGGACGTTTCACGACTCGGCGCTCAGCACCATGAACAACACCATCGCCGCCATCGGCACCCCGAACACCGCACTGCCCACCGCGATCTCCGAACCCAGCGGCTGCCCGGCATGCACTACCCCCACCGCACCATTGATCACCGTCAACGCCAGCCACAGCGCGGCGAAGCTGTAGGCCAGAGTTTGTCGGCTGAAGCCGATGCGCTCGCCGATGTAGAGCATCAGGGCGAGCAGGACCAGGCCGAAGAAGATGATGATGGCGGTGTGCATGGGTGTGCCTGCGGGTTATGCGGTGCTTGATCGGACGCCTTCGCGGGCAAGCCCGCTCCCACAGTGATCTCGGTCATTCACAGATTTGTGTACAACCAAAATCCTGTGGGAGCGGGCTTGCCCGCGAAAGGGCCACCTCGGTGTCATTAAGAGCATAGCCAAGTCAGCCCGCATCAATACAAGCCAACCATTTTCGATCAGACACATTTCGCGACGCATTCAAATGTATCTGGACGGCAAGGCCCTTTCTCGCTGGCTCGCGCCTGCCGTTGGTCGAACCAAATACCGAGCGTTTGTTCACCCAGCTAATATTTCTCAGAGTGTGTATCGTGTGTATAAATCGGTTGCTTACGCCCTGAAGTGACCCGCTCTTGCTGTCGAACAGGGCGAAGGAAATGCGTAGTCGGGAAATGATCAGGATGATCGAGGAGGATGGTTGGTATCTGGTTGCAGTGAAGGGTAGTCACCATCAGTACAAGCATCCGCGCAAGCCGGGTCGGGTGACGATCAAGCATCCGGATTCAGACTTTCCCAAAGGGACGATCAACAGCATTTTGAAACAGGCGGGGTTGAAATAAAGCCCGTTATTGGAAGTGAAAGTCCTTTTATGGACACGTCAGACGAAGGATTCACGTTTATGAAATTCCCGGTCGTTTTGCACAAGGATGCCGACTCGGACTACGGAGTGATTATCCCGGATGTACCGGGGTGCTTCTCCGCAGGTACCACGGTAGCCGAAGCTTTTGAAAACACTCAGGAGGCTCTGGCCCTGCACTATGAGGGGCTGGTGGCTGATGGTGCACCGTTGCCTCGAGTTCGGGACATTGATGCACATCTCGACAACCCGGATTATGCGGGTGGAATCTGGGGTGTCGTCGACTTTGATATCACACCCTATTTCGGCAAGTCGGTACGCTTCAACGCCACGTTGCCCGAGCAACTGCTGGAGCGTATTGATCAAACAGTCAGGCGTGATCAGCGCTACAGTTCCCGCTCCGGATTTCTGGCCGCCGCTGCGTTACGCGAATTGTCGGCATAACCTGTAGGAGCTGCCGCAGGCTGCGATCTTTCGCTTTTAAAAGCCAGAATCAAAAGATCGCAGCCTGCGGCAGCTCCTACAGAAGCATGTTCGTCAGGTGCTTTCGCGCTCGATCACGTTGCACTGCAACAGGTTCAACCGCTGCACATCATCGCTCGACAGCACCCCAAGGCTTTCCAATACCCGCGTTGCCGCCAGCACGCCGATCTCCAGTGCCGGTGGCTTGATCGTGCTCAGGCTCGGCAACAGCATCTCGGCGAACGGGTAATCGCCGAAGCCGAGCACGGCGCAGTCTTCGGGAATCCTGACGCCGGCGCGTTGCCCGGCGAGGAGGCCGCCCGCGGCGAGGTTGTCGTTGGCGAAGATGATCGCGTCGGGGCGGGGAGCGGCGTTCATCAGCGCTTCCATCGCTTGCTTGCCGGCTTCGAACGGCGCGCGGTCGGCGTCGGGTGCGAATACCCAAGGCTCAAGGCCGAACTCGCGCACGGTGGCGGCATAACCGTCGCGACGTTCGAGGGCACTGAGGTCACCGGCGGCGCTGTTCTGCACGAAGGCGATGCGGCGATAGCCTTTGTCATGCAGATAACGCGCAGCGCTCACGCCGACTTCATAGTGCGAAAAGCCAATCTGCATCGGCTCGCGATCCGGCTGATAATCCCAGGTTTCGATCACCGGAACGTCCGCTTCGGCGATCATCTTTTCCGTGCCCGAACTGTGAAAGTGGCTGGTCAGCACCAGCGCCGCCGGCGACCAGCCGAGAAACGCGCGCACGGCGTTTTCTTCCTGTTCGGTGCTGAAGTAACTCGACGCCAGCAGCAATTGATAACCGTGGCGGCTGAGGGTGTCGCTGAAGCCCTGAATGGTGTTGGCAAAGATCGGCCCGGAGATATTCGGAATCACCATGCCGACGATTTTGCCCCGCGCCGAGGCCAGTCCGCCGGCCACCAGATTCGGGACGTAACCCAGCTCGGCCACCACCGCCGCGATCCGCTCGCGGCGCTCGGGCGAGACGGTTTCCGGCTGATTGAAATAGCGCGACACGGTAATCGCCGAGACGCCAGCCTCGCGCGCCACTGCATTCAGGGTCACACGTCCGGCGCCACGGCGTTTGCGGGGATTTTCCTGGCTCAAGGCTCGCTCTCTCTTAAAAACCAAAACGCATATAAAAGTAATTTTTCAGTATTGGACGCTCTATGCCGAGCTTGCCAATACTGGCGATGTTAGCGCTAACAAAGCGCATTGTCTGCTACTCGCTCGAGCGAATGCCCAAGACACCGATTCAGGCGCTGTCGTCGCAGAACGGCAGCGGTTCAGGGCTAATTTCGAGCGGGCAACCATGCACAACACTCCTGGGGCGACACACAAACTGGCGCAATCGATTCGCGCCGCTGGCTGGATCTTTACCGGGCTGGCGGCGTTGCCGCTGCCCACGGCTTTCGCCGCCGACAGCAGCGAACAAGAGCCGACCCTCAAGTCCGTCACGGTGACCGCTACCCGCCGCGAAGAGTCGCTGCAAAAAGTGCCGGTGGCAGTGTCGGTGATCGATGGTGAACAACTGGAGCGCGACAACCGTAACGGCGTGGCAAGCATCGTCCAGCAAGTGCCGTCGCTGAATTTCCGCACTGGGGCGTCGAACAAGGACACCTCGTTGTTTGTGCGGGGCGTCGGCACGATTTCCACCTCGCCCGGCGTCGAGCCAACGGTGGCCACGGTGATCGATGGCGTGGTCTATGCGCGTCCCGGTCAATCGACGCTCGACCTGCTGGATCTGGAGCGCGTCGAAGTGCTGCGTGGCCCGCAAGGCACGCTGTTCGGCAAGAACGCCTCGGCTGGTGTGCTCAACATCACCAGCAAGGCGCCGACTAACGAGACCCACGGTTACATCGACCAGTCGTACTACAGCGGCAACGAAAGCCGAACCCGCTTCGGCATTGGCGGCAGCCTGATTCCGGACACGCTCAAGGGTTCGATCAGCACCCTGTTCGGCACGTACGACGGCAACGTCGATAACCAGCACAACGGCCAGGAGGTCAACGGCTACAACCATCGCGGGGTGCGCGGCAAACTCGAGTTCACCCCGAACGATGACGTGACCTTCACCCTGATCGCCGACTACATGCAGTCCCACGACGACGGCCCCAACGGCGTGGTCAGCAAGTCGCTGACCCCGGCCTTCGCCAACGCGCTGGGCCCGGTCTACGCCAGCAGTCACAACCGCGACATCAACACCGACACCCGCAGCCACGTCGAGGATACCAACAAGGGCCTGTCCGGCCAGCTCGACTGGCAACTGGGTGATTACACCCTGACCTCGATCACCGCGTGGCGCGGCTGGGACAACACCCAGTATCAGGACGGCGATCGACTGAGCACGATCAGCACAGCGTTCCCCGGCACCGCCGACAAGGGCGATCTGGCCTTCGATCAGTACTCGCAAGAGCTGCGCCTGGCCTCGCCGAAAGGTGAGTTCCTCGAATACGTCGGCGGCCTGTTCTACATGCACGGCAAAGACGACGAGACCTACCAGCGCACCCTGACGACGCCGACCAGCGTCAACCGTGGCGTCGCCGATTACAGCACCACCAGCGACAGCTACGCCGCGTTCGGCGAAGCCACGCTGAACTTCACCTCGGACTTTCGTGGCATCGCCGGCCTGCGCTACACCCACGATGAGCTGGAATACGATCACCGCCGCGTCTCGACCTCGGCGACCACGGTCAGCGGCATCCAGCCGGCCACCCGCAGTTCCGGTTCGGTGGACGAGGACGGCTGGTCCGGCCGGCTCGGCGTGCAGTACGACCTCAGCGATGCGGTCACCACGTACCTGACCTACTCGCGCGGCTACAAAGGCCCGGCCTACAACGTGTTCTTCAACATGCAGCCGCGTGACACCGAAGCGCTGAAACCGGAGACCTCGAACACTTGGGAGGCGGGTATCAAGGCCACCGGCTGGAACAACCGGCTGACCACCAACCTCGCCGTGTTCCACAGCGATTACGACAACTACCAGGCGAACTTTTTCGACACCGTCGCCGGGCAAGTGGTGACGCGTCTGATCAACGCCGGCAGCGTCAGCACTGAAGGCGTCGAACTCGATTACGCCTTGCAGGCGACCCGGCAACTCAAGTTCTCCGGGGCGCTGGCTTACACCCGCGCGCGTATCGATCAATTCAGCTGCCCGGCAGGTGCGGCGGCGTCGTGCAACGTCAACGGCAAGCCATTGCCGTTCAGCCCCGACTGGAAAAGCTACGTGCGTGCCGACTACAGCATCCCGCTGGACAACGGCCTCGATATCGAACTCGGCACCGACTACAGCTGGCAGAGCGAGGTGCAGTACGACATCAGCCAGAACACCGACACCAAACAAGGTGCCTACGGCATCTGGAACGCCAGCGTCGCTCTCGCCGACTACAGCAACGGCTGGCGCGTGGCACTGCTGGGCAAGAACCTCGCCGACAAGTCCTACTCACCGTTGCTGGCCAGCGGCGGCAGCTACATCTACCGCGCTGTGCCTCGGGATGACGAGCGCTACTTCGGCGTACAACTGCGCAAGGATTTCTGAGATGAGCAGACAATTGAAACTCGGCGCGTTTCTCATGGCCACCGGGCACCACGTCGCCGCGTGGCGTCACCCGCAGGTACCGGCGAATGCCGGTCTGGATTTCGCCCACTACAAGCGTCTGGCGCAGATTGCCGAAGCGGCGAAGTTCGACACGCTGTTCGTCGCCGACAGCGTTGCCGCGCCGACTCAGGACATCGCCAGCCGCATGGCACGCTCCGATCACTTCGAACCGCTGACCTTGCTCTCGGCCCTGAGCGCGGTCACTGAACACATCGGCCTGATCGCCACGGCGACCACCAGTTACAACGAGCCGTTTCATGTGGCGCGCAAATTCGCCTCGCTCGATCATCTGTCGGGCGGGCGTGCGGGGTGGAATCTGGTGACTTCTGACAACGCCGCCGAGGCACTGAATTTTGGTCGCGACGAACACATCGGCCACGCCGAACGCTACAGCCGCGCCCGGGAGTTTCATCAGGTGGTCACCGGGCTGTGGGACAGTTGGGAGGATGATGCGTTCGTCCGCGACAAGGCCAGTGGCGCCTATTACGACCCGGCGAAGCTTCACGTGCTGGATCACGTCGGTGAGCACTTTCGGGTGAAAGGCCCGCTGAACGTCGCACGCTCGCCGCAGGGACAGCCGGTGATTGTGCAGGCCGGTTCATCCGAAACCGGGCGTGAGCTGGCGGCACAAACTGCTGAAGTGGTGTTCACCGCGCAGACTTCACTGGCCGGCGCGCAGGCGTTCTACGCCGACCTCAAGGGACGTCTGGCCAAGTACGGACGCAGTGCCGATTCGCTGAAAATCATGCCCGGGGTGTTTGTCGTCGTCGGGCAGACAGAAGCCGAAGCGCAGGAAAAATGTGAAACGTTTCAGCAATTGGTCGAGCCGGAGGTTGGCGTGGCGTTGCTTGGGCGTATGCTGGGCAACTTCGACTTGTCGAAGTACCCGCTGGACGGCCCGCTACCGGATTTGCCACTGACCGACAGCGGCCAGCAGAGCCGGCAGAAACTGCTGACTGAGCTGGCGGGCCGGGAGAACCTGACCCTCGCCGAATTGGGCCGCAGGGTTGCTGGCGGACGCGGGCATTACAGCCTGGTGGGCACGCCGAAGCAGATCGCCGACCGCTTGCAGGCGTGGTTCGAACAGGGCGCGGCGGATGGCTTCAACGTGCTGGTGCCGCACCTGCCGGGCGGGCTCGAAGACTTCGCCCGTGGTGTGGTCCCGGAACTGCAGCGGCGCGGGCTGTTCAGAACCGAGTATGAGGGCCGGACCTTGCGCGAAAACCTGGGCCTGGCCCGACCCGGCAACAGATTTGTGTAACACCCTTCGCGAGCAGGCTCGCTCCCACAGGGGAGTGCATTCCAAATGTGGGAGCGAGCCTGCTCGCGAAGAAGTCGACACCCATTTCAAAACAGACAAGAGAGGATTCGATGACTTACACCGCTGCCGAAAACCGCTACGACTCCATCCCTTACCGCCGCGTCGGCCGCAGCGGTCTGGTGCTGCCGGCGCTGTCGCTGGGCCTGTGGCACAACTTCGGCGACAGCACGCCGATCGACACTCAGCGCGCCCTGCTGCGCACCGCGTTCGACCTGGGGATCAACCACTTCGACCTGGCCAACAACTACGGCCCGCCATACGGCAGCGCCGAGATCAACTTCGGTCGCCTGCTGCGCGAAGATTTCAAGCCGTACCGCGATGAGCTGATCATCTCCAGCAAGGCCGGTTGGGACATGTGGCCCGGCCCCTACGGCCAGGGCGGCGGTTCGCGCAAATACGTGCTGGCCAGCCTCGACCAGAGCCTGCAGCGCCTCGGTCTGGACTACGTGGATATCTTCTATTCGCACCGCTTTGACCCGGATACCCCGCTGGAAGAAACCGCCAGCGCCCTCGCCACCGCCGTGCAGCAGGGCAAGGCGTTGTACATCGGTATCTCGTCGTACTCCGGGGTAAAAACCCGCGAGATCGCTGCGCTGCTCAAGGAGTGGAAAGTGCCGCTGCTGATTCATCAGCCGGCGTACAACCTGCTCAATCGCTGGGTGGAAAAAGACCTGCTCGACACCACCGACGAACTCGGCACTGGCGTCATTGCGTTCACGCCGCTGGCGCAAGGTCTGCTGACCGACAAGTACCTCAACGGCGTGCCGGCGGATGCGCGGGTCAATCGTCCGGGCGGTGGTTCGCTGCAGGCGTCGCACCTGTCCGAGGCCAACATTGCCCACGTGCGAGCGCTGAACGAGATTGCCAAGCGTCGTGGCCAGAGCCTGGCGCAGCTGGCATTGGCCTGGACCCTGCGTGATCCGCGAGTGACCTCGGCGCTGATCGGCGCGAGCCGGCCGGAGCAGATCATCGAGAACGTCGGGGCGTTGAAGAATCTGAGCTTCAGTGCTGAGGAACTGGCGGAGATCGATCGCTTTGCCCAAGAGGGCGGGATCAATCTTTGGGAGAAGCCGTCGACCGCGGAGTAATGGGCAAAGCAAAAGATCGCAGCCTACGGCAACTCCTACAGGGAAATGCGAATCCCAATGTAGGAGCTGCCGCAGGCTGCGATCTTTTGATCTTAAAAGTAAGGCACATCCCCCAACACCGTCGCCCGCTGCATCACCCGCCGCGCCGGGCGGTAATCATCCACCGCGTAATGCTGGGTCACGCGGTTATCCCAGAACGCAATGTCATCCTTCTGCCAGCGCCAGCGAATGGTGAATTCGGGCCGCGTTGCGTGGGCGAACAGGAATTTCAGAATCGCTTCACTCTCGGTGTCCGATAGCTCGTTGATCTTCGAGGTGAAGCCTTCGTTGACGAACAACGAACGGCGTCCGCTCACTGGGTGAGTGCGGATCACTGGATGTGACAACGGTGGGTTCTTGCGCCGTGCCTCTTCCCACTGTGCCAGCGCTTCGGGCGTGTTGCCGTAACGCTCCAGCGGAAACGAGCGGGTGAAATCGTGAGTTGCAGTCAACCCTTCGAGCAAGGTTTTCATCGGCGCCGACAGTGCTTCGTAGGCGGCAATCCCGCTGGCCCACAACGTATCGCCGCCGAACTCCGGCAGCAGCTTGGCGCTGAGTACCGCGCCCATCGCCGGGGTCGGCAGGAAGGTCACGTCGGTGTGCCAGATCGCGTTGTCGCGCACGTCGGTGACGGCGGTGTCGAGGATCAGCACCTCGGGCTGCTCCGGCACGTTCGGGTAGATCGGATGGATGTGCAGGTCGCCAAAGTACGCGGCGAAACGCGCCTGTTGCGCAGGCTCGATCGGCTGGTTGCGGAAGAACAGCACCTGATACTTGAGCAGCGCCTGCTCGATGGCATTGCGCTGTTCCAGGTTCAACGGCTGGCTGACGTCGACGCCGCTGATCTGCGCGCCGAGAGCCGAGCTTAATGGGGTGATGGTCAGGCTGCTCATGATGGTTCTCTTCAATTCCGGGTAACCGCGCCCCTGTAGGAGCTGCCGCAGGCTGCGATCTTTTGATTTGTTTTTTAAAAGCAGATCAAAAGATCGCAGCCTGCGGCAGCTCCTACGCGGGAGGATTCACAAATGCTTTAGTGGATTTGGCCGTGCCACGGCACCAGTTTGCGCTGCAGGGCGCGCAGGCCCATTTCCATGGCGAAGGCAATCAGGGCGATCACCAGAATCCCCAGCACCACCACATCGGTGACCAGAAATTGCGCGGCCGACTGCACCATGAAACCCAGACCGCTGGTGGCGGCGATCAGTTCGGCGGCGACCAGGGTCGACCAGCCAACACCCAGACCAATGCGCACACCGGTCAGAATATCTGGCAGGGCGCTGGGCAAAATCACGTGGCGGATCAGTTGTGCGCGGGTTGCACCGAGCGACTGAGCAGCGCGCAATTTCGCCGGGTCTACAGTGCGCACGCCGGTCGCGGTGGCAATGGCAATCGGCGCGAAAATCGCCAGGTAGATCAGCAGCACTTTCGACAACTCGCCGATACCACACCAGATCACGATCAGCGGCAGATACGCCAGCGGCGGAATCGGCCGGTAGAACTCGATCAGCGGGTCAAGCACACCACGGGCAATACGGTTGGCGCCGATGGCGATGCCCACCGGCACTGCGGTCAGAATCGCGAAACCGAGGCCCAGACCGATGCGGCTCAGGCTCGCGCCCAGGTGCTGCCACAGGGTCGAATCCATGTAACCGGTAGTCGCCAGCAACCAGCCTTTTTGCAGCACGGCAGAGGGTGGTGGCAGGAACAGCGGTTCGATCAAACCGCTGGCAGTCACGGCCCACCAGATCACCAGCAAGGCGAACAGGGTCAGCAGGCTGATCCAGCGGGTGCTGAGGCTGCGCCGGACTGGAATCGCCACCGACGGGGTTTTCACTGCGGGGGCGGAAACGTCGTAACTGCTCATGCGCGCTCCTGCCGTTGCACGGCGCTGCGTTGCGAGAACACTTTGCTCAGCACGTGCTCGCGGGTTTCGATAAAACGCGGGTCGGATTTGATCGCTCGCGCCGACTCACCGGCGGCGTAGCGCTGGCCGAAATCCAGAGGCAGACGCTCGACGATCTGCCCCGGATTCGGCGCCAGCAGAATCAGGTCAGTGGCGAGGAATACCGCTTCTTCGATGTCGTGGGTAATCAGGAACACCGGTTTGGCGGTGCGCTGCCAGACTTGCAGCAACAGCTCCTGCATCTGCTCGCGGGTGAACGCATCGAGGGCGCCGAAGGGCTCGTCCATCAGCAGCACGCGCGGGTCGGCGGCGAGGGCGCGGGCCAGGCCGACGCGCTGTTTCTGGCCGCCCGAGAGCTGCCAGATCCGGCGGTGTTCAAAACCTCTGAGGTCGACCAGTGCAAGCATTTCCCGGGCGATTGTTTCGCGCTTGTCCTTGGCGACGCCGGCCAGTTCCAGACCGAACGCGACGTTGGCCAACACATCCTGCCAGGGCAGCAGCGCGTCATCCTGGAACACCACGCCGCGTTCGGCGCTCGGGCCTTTGACCGGCACGCCGTCGAGGGTGATGCGCCCGGCGCTGGGTTCGACGAAGCCGGCGATCAGGTTCAACAGCGAGGTCTTGCCACTGCCGGACGGGCCGAGGGCGACCAGCAATTGCTGAGGCCCGAGGGTCAGGGAAATGTCCGCCAGCACCGGTTCCGGGCTGCCCGGGTACTGTGCGCTGATGCGCTCCAGCTGTAGCAAGGCCATCGCAGTCAACTCCCGATCAGTTGGTGATGTATTTGGCGCTGACGTACGGCGCGTAGTCCGGCAGTACGGCTTCGACCTTGCCTTGTTCCTTGAGGAACGCGGCGGTGTCGGTGATGGCTTGGGTGGTCGGCGCGCCGAGTGTGATCACTTGATCAGCCGCCAGCGGGTAGACGTTGCCCTGCAGCAGCAATGGAATGTCGCTGGCCTTGGCGCCGGAAAGCTTCACCAGCTTGTCGACGTGGGACTGGTCGGCGAGCCAGGCTTTGGGATCCTTGCGGTAATCGGCGTAGGCGTCGAGGGCGACCATGGCGAAGGCAGTGACGATTTCCGGGTGCTGCTCGGCGAAGTCCTTGCGCACGCTCAAGGCGTCGAAGGTCGCCGCGCCGAACTTGCCCAGTTCACCGGAA
>Ga0182008_10002473_pt1 | contig 11562 bp, 9 predicted proteins | sample Sormic07211129_1_FD_120482 | JGI IMG/M metagenome (GOLD analysis project Ga0182008, IMG submission 120482) | Rhizosphere microbial communities from Sorghum bicolor, Mead, Nebraska, USA - 072115-129_1 metaG | ecosystem: Host-associated > Plants > Roots > Rhizosphere | place: USA: Nebraska...
CACGGCGAGGTCGACGTGTTCTCGCTGGGCGCCGACGGCGAGCCCGGCGGAGAGAAAGCCAACGCGGACGTCGGCTCCTGGTAGCGCACGGACCACGACCGTGCACGTACCGATGGGCATCAGGGGGAGCCGACCCCCTCGCGCCGTTCACACCATTCGTGCCGTTCACGCGCGCTCGCACGGCATGGCCGTGGTCAGCGCGCTCTTGATCGTCGCCGTCATCGCCGCGCTTGCCGCTGGCCTGCTGGGCCGCCAGTCGGCCTTCATCCGCACGACGCAGGGCGACCAGTCGCGCGTGCAGGCGCGCTGGCTGTTGCGCGGCGAAATCGGCGAGGCGCAGCGCGTGCTGCGCGCCGAGGCGCTGCGCGATCCGACCACGCGGCTCGACGGCCTGTGGAACCGCCCCTTCGCGCGCCAGGCCGCGGGCCAGGTGGCCGCGCAGGGCGGGCGCCTCGTGAGCGAAATCACCGACGAGCAGGGCAAGTTCAACCTGCGCAACCTGGTGGGGCCGACGGGCGTCGATCCCGCGGAGGCCGAGGTGTTCATGCGGCTGTGCGCGGCGGTGGGTGTCTCGCCGGTGCAGGCGCAGTCGCTCATGCGCCGCGTTGTCCTCAGCCTGGGCGATGCGCTGACGCAGGCGCCGGGCACCGTGCCGGAGGATGTCCGCGCGGAAAGCGCCAAGGCCGCTGCCCGGTTGGGCCTGCCGGTGGAGTTGCCGCCGATGCCCCAGGCGCCGAGGCCGCGTGCGCTGGAAGACCTGATGGCTGTTCCCGGCGTGGATGGCGCCGTGCTCGCGCGGCTCGCGCCTTTCGTGACCGTGCTGCCGCAGCGCACCTGGATCAACGCGAACACCGCGGGCGCGGAACTCATCGCCGCCGGCGTGCCGGGCCTGTCGCTCGACCGCGCCCGCGCCTTGCTGGCCGCGCGCGACCGCGGCCAGTGGTTCATCAACCGCGGTGATTTCACCAACCGCCTGCAGATGCCGGCGCTGAATGTGAACGAGGTGCGCATGGGTATCACCAGCAACTGGTTCCGCGTGGCGAGCGTGCTCGACACCGCGCGCACGAAGTTCGTGCAGGTGGCTCTGCTGCACGACGACAAGACCTCCATGCCGCGCGTGACGTGGCTGCGGGAGGGCGTGTGAAGGTCGACCTGCTGCGCCTGCGCCTGCCACCCTGGCCGGGCGATGGCGCGCCACCCGGCCCGGTGCAATGCGGCTGGCGCGCGTCCGACGGGACATGGCGCGATGGCGGCATGCTGGCGCTCGGCGACATCGCCCGGCGCTTCCACCCGAAGCGCATCGAGGCCTGCCTGCATCCCGGCGACGTGCCCACGGCCAGCTTCGCGCTACCGCCGTTGTCCGGCCGGCGCCTGCATGCGGCGGTGATGGGTGCGATCGAGCCTTGCGCGCTCCGGCCGCTCGAAACCCTGGTCATGGGTTTTGGCGCTCGCTCGCCGGATGGCAGCGTGCCCGCGGCCTGGATCGGCCGCGAAGTGATGGACGGCTGGTCGGGCTTGCTGCGCCGGCATGGCCTGGCGGTGCGCGCGCTGCACCTGCCGGCGGCCTTTCTACCGTCTCCGGACGTGGGCTGGACGGCGTGCCAGATCGACCGGTGGCTCGTCGTTCGCACGGGGCGAGAGCAGGGCTTCACGCATTGGCTGCCGGACGGGATGGATCGCGAAGCGGGCATCGCGGCGCATGCCGGTGGCGAAGCGGCGCTTTCCGCCGTGCGATGGATCGAGAGCGACGGCGGCGATGCAGCGCAATGGGTCGGCGAAGGCTGGCGCTGGTCCTTGCCGGTCGGCAGCACGGAGGCCGGCAGCAGTGGCGTCGTCGCGCTGGCCGCACCCGCCGTCGCATGGGGCGCCATCGCCGCAGCCGTGTGGGTGATCGGGCTGAATGCCTATGCCAACCAGTTGGCCTCGCAAGGCCAGACGCTGAAGCGGCAGATGGCCGCGCGGGTCAAGGCCGCGTTTCCCGATGTGCCGGTGGTCGTCAATCCGGTGCAGCAGGCGCGCCAGCAGAAAGAGGCGCTTGCGGCCGGCGCGCCGCAGGCGGCAAGGGGCGACTACGCGGGCCTCTCGCGCGCGGCCGCGAACCTGCTCGCGCAGGCGCCGGCCGGGCAGGTGCAGGGCCTGCGCTATGCCGCGGGCGAGCTGCAGTTCCGGTGGCGCGACGGTGCCGCGCCGGACGCGGAGGCGCTGCGCACGCTGCAGGGCCAGGCGCGCGAGCAAGGCTTCACCATCGAAGGCGATGCGGGCACGCTGCGCATAAAGGTGGCCAGCGATGCCCCGGCCGCAGAGGGCACCGTGCAGAAAGGCCAGCCGTGAATGCCGGTCGCCTGCGCTTGCTGGCGCGCGTCCTGGACCCGGCACGTCAATGGGTCCGCGAAGGCGCGACGCGCTGGCGTGCACTGCCTGCGCGCGACCGTTTCGCCGTGGGCACCGCCGCGCTCGTGATGGCGCTCGCGTTCCTTTGGCTCGCGCTGACCCGCCCCGCGCTGGACACGGTCGCGCAGTGGCGGCGCGACCTGCCGAAGCTGCAGGCCCAATCGGCCGAGCTCGACCGCATCCTCGCCGGCGTTCCCGTCGCGGGCCCACGAGCCGGCGCAGAGGCCGAGCCCTTGCAGGCGGGGCTGGACCGCGCCGGCCTGCAGGGCTTCTACAAAGTCCATGACATCGTGGCCGATGCGCCTGCCGCCACGGGCAGCAAGCCCTTGCCCGCGAAGGCGTGGCGCATCGAATTCACCGGACCTGCGCCCGCGGCCCAGGTCTTTTCATGGCTGTTGGCGGTGTCCGCCCGCAGCGATCTCGAAGTCGTGCGCGCCGACCTGGAGCGCGTGGACGGCAGCGCCGATCCCCAGGGTCCGGTGCGCGGCGCGGTGGACCTGCAATCCACGCAAATCAACAAGGATGGCCCGTGATACGAGAGCTGAAGGGCGCAGCGATGCGCAGATGGACCGTGGCCTGCTGCCTCGCGCTGGTCGGCAGCGCGACCCTCGCGGCCGGTGCGGCGCAGAGCGCACCGCCCAGCCGGCCCGAAGCCGCCAGGAGCGGCAGGGACGAGAAGGTGGTGCTCAACTTCGTCGATGCCGACATCACCTCCGTGGTCTCGGCGCTGGCGCGTTTTCTCGGGCGCAACTTTCTCTTCGATCCGCGTGTGAAGGGGCAGATCACCCTCGTCTCCGAAGGCGAGGTGCCCGCGGCCACGGCCTACGGCATGCTCTCGACCGCGCTGCGCATGCGCGGTTTCGCGATCGTCGACGTGGGCGACGTGAGCCGCGTCGTGCCGGTGGCCGATGCCAAGCTGCAGGGCGGCGCGGTCAACACGCGCAACCCCGGCGGCGGGCTCGCCACGCGCACCTTCCGGCTGAACTACGAGAACGCCGAGGCGATGGTGCCGGTGCTCAAGCCGCTCATCGCGGCCGAGAACACCATCACCGCCTACCAGTCCAACAACACGCTGGTGGTGACCGACTACATCGACAACCTCGAGCGCCTGGCCCGCATCATCGAGAGCATCGATACGCCCACCTCGCTCGACTCCGAGGTGGTGAAGCTGCGCAACGGCATCGCGGTGGACATCGCGGGCCTGGCGAGCGAGCTGCTGGAGAACGCCGGCGACAAGGGCAAGCGCGACATCGTCGTGCTGGCCGACCCGCGCTCCAACAGCGTGATCATCCGCTCCAGCAGCCCGGGGCGGACCGCGCTCGCGCGCGAACTCATCGCCAAGCTCGAGAACGCGCAGAGCGATCCGGGCAACCTGTACGTGGTGTACCTGCGCAATGCGCAATCGGTGCCGCTGGCCAATGTGCTGCGCGGTCTGTTGACCGGTGAATCGCCCGACGCATCGGCGGCGGGCAACACGTCGGTGCGCGCGGCGCTCGGCGCGGGCGGCATGCTCGGCGGCGCGGGCGGGGCAGGTGCCACGGGCACGAACGGCAGCGCGGCTTCCACGACAGGCTCGGCGGGTACTTCGGGCACTACGAACCGCGGCACGAGCGGCGGCATCCAGCGCGGCGGCGCGGGCGGCTCCGCATCCGGCGCGTCGGGCGGCAGCACCTCCACCGCCTTCTCCGCCAACGGCGTCACGGTGCAGGCCGACGCCGCGACCAACACGCTCATCATCGCGGCGCCCGAGCCGATGTACCGGAGCCTGCGCCGCGTGATCGACATGCTCGACCAGCGGCGCGCGCAGGTGCTGGTCGAGAGCCTGATCGTCGAGGTGACCGAGCGCGACGCCTCCGAGCTCGGCATCCAGTGGATGGCCGGCGGGCGCAACGGCCAGGTGCGCGGGGGCACGAACTTCGGGGGCGCGCAGCTCAACACCACGACCGCGACCAACACCATCGACGTGATGCCTCGGGGCCTGAACATCGGCGTGATCGACGGCACCGTCAAGCTGCCGGGCGTGGGCGAGATCCTCAACCTCAAGGTGCTGGCGCGCGCGCTGCAGACCAAGGACGGCGCCAACATCCTCTCGACGCCCAACATCCTCACGCTGGACAACGAACAGGCCTCCATCATGGTGGGCAAGACCGTGCCGTTCGTGAGCGGGCAGTACATCACCAACGGCAACAGCAGCAGCAACCCGTTCCAGACGATCCAGCGCGAGGACATCGGCCTGAAGCTGAACATCCGGCCGCAGATTTCGGAGGGCGGCACCGTCAAGCTCGACATCTACCAGGAGGTGTCGAGCATCGACGAGCAGAGTTCGGGCGCGGCCGGCATCGTCACCAACAAGCGCGCGCTGGACACCAGCATCCTGGTGGACGACGGCCAGATCATGGTGCTCGGCGGCCTGATGGAAGACAGCGTCACCAACGGCACCGAGGCCGTGCCGGGGCTCGGTTCGCTGCCGGTCGTGGGCAACCTGTTTCGCTACGACAAGCGCCAGCGCGTGAAGACCAACCTGATGGTGTTCCTCAGGCCCTACGTGATCCGCGATGCGAACGCGAGCCGCGGCCTCACGCTGGACCGCTACAACTTCATGCGCATGCAGCAGGGGCGCTCGCGGCCCATGCCGCATGGCCTGTTGCCCGACGTCGGCGGCCCGGCGCTGCCGCCTTCCGATGTGCCGAGGGTGGGGCGCGCACCGCAGGTCGACCTGCGCCCGCAGAACTGGGAGCAGACGCGCGAACAGGCGCCGCCGCCCACCGCTGCGGCCAGCGCGGTGCGCCAGGCGCCCGAGGCCGCCGCACCGCCGCCGCCAGTGCTGCGCTCGCAACTGCCGGTCGGCGTGACGGTGGACTCCGACCCCGCGGTGCTCTACGGCGGCGCCAACGACAAGCGCACCGTCGTGCAGATCGCCGATGTGAACGCCGAGCAGGACGCGGTGCGCATCGTCAAGCGCGTGCGCATCAGCGGCATCGGCGCGTACATCGTGAGCGGGCCGGGCGGGGAGGGGAATCTCGTGCGGGCGGACGTTCCGCGCGACCCGCAGGCAGTGGACAACACCATCGCCGTGCTGCGCGAACTGGGCTACCGGCCGGAGCTGGTGGTGACGCCATGAGCGAGGCGGCCGTGCTGCCGCATGCATGGGCGCGCAGCCAGCGCATCGTGGTGCGCGAGGAGGGCGAGGCACGCTGCATCGCGGTGTGCCCGCGCACGCCGGGCTGGGCCATCGTCGAGGCGCGCCGCCTGCTCGGCGAATTGCCGCTGCGCCAGGTCGGCGAACCCGAGATGGATGCGCTGCTCGCCGGCAGCTACGCCGAGACCGGCGATGCCGCCTCGGTGGTCGGCGCGGTGGAGCAGCAGGTCGATCTCGCGCGGCTGATGCAGGACATTCCCGCCGTCACCGACCTGCTCGACGCGCAGGACGATGCACCGGTCATCCGCATGATCAACGCGCTGCTCACGCAGGCCGCGCGCGACGGCGCGAGCGACGTGCACCTGGAATCCTTCGAGACCCATTCGGTGGTGCGCTTTCGCGTCGACGGCACGCTGCGCGACGTGGTGGCGCCGCGCCGCGCGCTGCATGCGGCGCTCATCTCGCGCATCAAGATCATGTCGCAGCTCGACATCGCCGAGAAGCGCCTGCCGCAGGACGGGCGCATCACCCTGCGCGTGGGCGGGCGGCCCATCGACGTGCGCGTGTCCACCGTGCCCACCGCACACGGCGAACGCGCGGTGCTGCGGCTGCTCGAAAAGGATGTCGGCCGCCTGCAGCTCGAACGCCTGGGCATGGCGCCCGATACGCTGGCCGAGCTCACGCGGCTGGTGCGCCAGCCGCACGGCATCGTGCTCGTCACCGGCCCCACCGGCAGCGGCAAGACCACCACGCTCTACGCGGCGCTCGGTCAGCTCGACCTCGGCACCAGCAACATCCTCACGGTGGAAGACCCGGTGGAGTACGACCTGCCCGGCATCGGCCAGATTCCGGTGCACAGCAAGATCGGCATGACCTTCGGCGCCGCGTTGCGCGCGGCCCTGCGGCAGGACCCGGACAACATCATGATCGGCGAGATCCGCGACCTGGAGACCGCGCAGATCGCGGTGCAGTCCTCGCTCACCGGCCACGGCGTGCTGGCCTCGCTGCACACCAACGACGCCGTCTCCGCCGTCACGCGCATGAGCGACATGGGCATCGAGCCTTTTCTCCTGTCGTCGTCGCTGCTGGGCGTGCTGGCGCAGCGGCTGGTGCGCCGACTGTGTCCCGCATGCAAGGCGCCGCGCGAGCAGCCCGACGGCAGCGTGGTCTACGTGCCGGTGGGTTGCCCCGCGTGCGGCAACTCCGGCTTCAAGGGGCGCACCGGCATCCACGAACTCTTCGTGGTGCACGACGACATCCGCCGCCTCATTCACGAAGGCGGCGACGAGCAGGCGATGCGCGCCGCCGCCGTGCGCCACGGCATGCGCTCCATGCGCGAGGACGGCCAGCGCTGGGTGCGCGAAGGCGTGACCACCGCCGAGGAAATCATGCGCGTGACGCGCGACGCATAGGAAGGAGCCGCGGCATGGCCCGTTTCGAATTCGAGGCCGCCAACGGTGCCGGCGAAATCCAGCGCGGCACCACCGAGGGCGAGTCCGTGCGATCGGTGCGCACGCAACTGCGCGAACGCGGCCTGACGCCGCTCGAAGTGCGCGAGAAGGCCGCGGGCGGCGGCGCGCTGGCGTGGCTGAACCCGAAGCTCAATGCCAGTGACCTGTGCTGGGCCACGCGCGAACTCGCGAGCCTCCTGGGCGCGCGCCTCACGCTCGAAGCCGCGCTCGTCGCCACCATCGAGCAGGCCGAACGCAAGCACGTGGCCGATGCATTGAGCGCGGTGTGCGACGGCGTGCGTGCCGGCATGCGGCTGGCCGACGCACTGGGCGAACGGCCGCGCGACTTTCCCTCGATCTACCGCGCGCTCGTGAGCGCGGGCGAAGACTCGGGCGACCTCGCGCGCGTGATGGAGCGGCTGGCCGACTACCTGGAGAACCGCGACAACCTGCGCAGCAAGGTGCTCACCGCCTTCATCTATCCGGCCATCGTCGGCTTCGTGTCGCTGTGCATCGTGGTCTTCCTGCTGGGCTACGTGGTGCCGCAGGTCATCGGCGCGTTCGCACAGGCGCGGCAGGAGCTGCCCGCGATCACGCGCGCGATGCTGGCCGCGAGCGCCTTCGTGCGCGAATGGGGTTGGCTCACCGCGGGTCTCATCGTCGGCGCTTGGGTGCTCGCGCGCGCTTCGCTGCGCGATGCGGGCAGGCGACTGCGCTGGCACGCGATGGTGCTGCGCATGCCGATGGTGGGCCGCTACGCACTCGGCGTGGACACGGCGCGCTTCGCTTCCACGCTGTCGATCCTGATGGATGCGGGCGTGCCGTTGCTGCGCGCACTGGAGGCGGCGCGGCAGACGCTGGGCAACGAATGGATCAAGCGCTGCGTGCTCGAAGCCACGGGCCGCGTGAAGGAGGGCACGCCGCTCGCGGCGGCGCTGAAGGCGCAAAAGATTTTTCCGTCGAACCTCGTGCATCTGGTCGCGAGCGGCGAGAAGACGGGCGCGCTCGCGGCCATGTTCGAGCGTGCGGCGCAGAACCTCTCCCGAGATCTGGAGCGCCGCGCGATGCGCCTGACCACCGTGCTCGAGCCTTTGATGATCGTCGGCATGGGAGGCGTGGTGATGGTGATCGTGCTCGCCGTGCTCATGCCGATCATGGAAATCAACCAGATGGTGCGCTGAATGTTCGGGAGCATGCGCCGCAAAAGCAGCCGCGAGTTCGGGAGTTTTTGCGTTGGTGTTCCCGAGGTTTTTTCGGACCCTTGTCACCTGCGAAAAGCAAGATCAACAGCGTCGCCAGAGAGGTGACAGAGGTAGCGAAAAGGACGCGGCGATCAAGACGAACGCCGCGTCCGAGGTAGTTCATTTATTTGGTTCATTCAAAGGAGTTTCCATGAATGCAATGTTCAAGAAGGTCGCACTGTCGGCCGTGACGATGGCCGCCCTGATGGCCGCCGGTGCGGCTTCGGCCCAGATCGCTGTCGGCGGTGGCGCAACGCTGCCCGAGCCGCTGTACAAGGATCTGCTGCCCAGCGGCGTCGGTTCCACCAACTACACCTACACCGGCACCGGCAGCGGCGCCGGCAAGAAGGCCTTCCTGCAGAACAACGCGCAAGCCACGGTGGGCAGCGAGTTCCGCAACGAAAGCCTGGCCACCCGTCCGATCTGGGCGACGACGCAGTCGGTGCATTTCGCCGGCAGCGACTCCGCACTGACCGCCGCCGAACGCGACGCCTACAAGCTCGCCCACATCGAATCGTCGCCTGGCGTTCCGGTGACCGGCGCCGCTGCCTGGGGCCCGCTGATCCAGATCCCGGCCGTCGGTGCTGCCGTGCTCGTGCCCTACAAGAGCTCCACCACCAGCGCCGTGACCAACCTGAACCTGTCGGACGCGAAGATGTGCGCCGTCTTCTCGAAGAAGCCAGGCGGCGTGACCTGGAGCGAAGTGCTCGGCACCACCGGCGACACCACGCCGGTCCAGGTGGTCTACCGCACCGAGACCAGCGGTACCACCGAACTGCTGAGCCGTTATCTTGTCGCGGCTTGCCCCGGCTCCGGTTTCGTTGTTTCCAACAGCTTCGCCACCATGGTGGCCGGCGCGCTGCCGAGCGGCACCACACTGGCCACCACGGGCTGGCTTGGCGTCGTCGGCAACGACGGCATGGCGACCTCGTTCGGCACGGCCGGCCGCATCGGCTACCTGAGCCCGGACCTGGCCTTCAACCCGAGCAACAACACGCTCGTCGCGAAGGTCAATGGCTTCCTGCCTGTCTCCGCTTCGATCAAGACGGCACTCGGCAGCCAGACGCTGCCCCTGGGCGGCGCCACGACCGATCCGCTCGCCTGGGTTCCGGCCTATGTGAAGCCGCCCGTCAGCGGCACCGGCGCCGGCTACCCGATCTTCGGCACCACCAACCTGCTGGTGAACCAGTGCTACAAGGATCCGGCGATCACCACCAAGGTCCGCTCGTTCCTGACCCGCCTGCTCGCACCGAGCTCGCTGATCGCCTCGCACAATTTCGTCACGCTGCCTGACGGCACGGGCGGCACCGCGAACTGGAGGTCCACGATCATCTCGACGTTCCTGACCTCGAGCAGCGCCCAGGCCATCGGCAATACCAACGTCTGCAACGGCATCGGCCGTCCGGTGAGCAACTGATCACCGTCTGATCGCGTGTCTTTCCGCGGCCATTGCAGCAGGTGCTGCCGGCTGCGGATTCGCCTCGGGGAATCCGGTTGCGCGCAAGCGCGTCCGGGCCTCGGGGCTTTCTCATGCCTGCGCGATCGGCCACGGAGGTGCGATGACCGCATCTGGCTTTTTTTCAATGTCACGTGAACGTCACTCCCCAGAGCTAACGTCACCTGGGTTTGCCGACATGCCCCGTGTTCCGGTCGGCGAACGCGGCAACTCTGGAGCGCGTGCGCCTATCCGGTATGAGAGTGAATTCGGCATCGGTCAGTGTCGTGGCACTGGCATGGTGTCTTGCTGGAGCGGCCATGCCGTTCATCGCACGCACCGCGAGCGCACAGCAAGCGGAAGCAGCGACGGCGCCCGCGACGCGCATGGAATTCGACATCGCCGCGCAGCGCCTGGGCGATGCCATCGCCGCCTACAGCAAGGCGACAGGGCTGGACGTATTGATCGATGGCGTTCAGGCACAGCGCCGTTCGGGAACGGTGCGCGGCACGCTCACCGCCATGGAGGCTCTGGAGGCCATGCTGGTCGACACGGGATTGGAGGCGCGCCATGCGAGCGCGACGTCGGTGGTGATTCGCGCATCGCGCACGGCCGGCGGCACGGTGCTGCAGCCGCTGCCCGATGCCGAGGGTATGGAGGAGTCCGGGTTCAAAGAGGGGGAAGTCTTGCATCAGTCCTACGCCGCCCAGGTCCAGCGGGCCTTGAACGGCACCTTGTGCGCCTCGACGCAGACGCGTCCGGGCAGCTATCGCCTCGCGCTGCAGCTGCATGTGGATGCGCACGGCGTGGTGGACCGCTTTCGCCTGCTGAGCACGACCGGTGTCTCCGACCGCGATGCCGCCATACAGATCCGGCTGCGCGGGCTGTCGGTCGGGAGCCCGCCGCCGCCCTCGCTGCCGCAGCCGCTGGTCATTCTGATGCTGCCGGAAGGACCCGGTGCGTGGTCCGATTGCGAGCCGGCGAGCGCCGATGCGAACAGGCGCATGCAATGAACGAAGGCATGGCCTCCACACTGCGCGCACGCATGGTCGCGCGCTACGTCGAGCTGCGCGGCAAGCTCGAGCGCATCGTCGGTTCGCGCGACGATGCGGCCGATGCGATGCAGGAAACCTGGCTGCGGCTTTCCACGACGAGTTCCACCGGTTCGACCGCAAGCGATGGCGGCACGGTGAACAACGCCGATGCCTACCTGCTGCGCATGGCCTCGAACATCGCGACCGACCAGTACCGGCAGAACAACGTGCTGCTGGTGCACGGCGAGATCGACGACCTAGTGCACATCGTGGACGAGGTGAGCGACCCCGAGCGCATTGCCAGCGCGCGCAGCGACGTGCAGGCGCTCAGCCATGTGCTTGCGCGCATGCCGGCGCGGCGGCGCGCGATCCTTGTGGCGGCGCGCGTGGAAGGCCAACTCAACGACGAGATCGCGCGGCGCTTGGGCGTGTCGCTGAGCACGGTCGAGAAAGAGCTGCGCGCCGCCCTGGAATTCTGCAAGCTGCATTTGCCGGATGTGGAGGCCGCGCAGCGCGGCCACTTTGCCGGTCCGAGAAAATACTGATGAGCGCCATGACTTCCCCCGATCCCGAATCCCTGCTGCAACGCCAGGCTGAGGCTTGGTGGGTGCGCCTGCATTCGGGCCGGGCCACCCGCGCCGACGCCGATGCGTTCCGCGAATGGGCGACCCACAGCACGGCGCATGCAAAGGCCTGGCGCGAGGTGATGCGCACGTGGTCCGCGCTCGATCCGCTGCTGGCCGAAGAGGCCGTGCGCCAGGCCTCGCGCGCCGGCGCGTTCTCGTTGCGCGGCCTTTCCGCGGCCCTGGCCTTGCAATCGCCGCGGCGCAGGGCGTTCCTCGGTGGTGCGATCGCGGCCTCGGTGGCGGCG